>Ga0070665_100000031_pt1 | contig 333365 bp, 274 predicted proteins | sample KBSS13metaG_FD_65862 | JGI IMG/M metagenome (GOLD analysis project Ga0070665, IMG submission 65862) | Switchgrass rhizosphere microbial communities from Kellogg Biological Station, Michigan, USA - KBS S1-3 metaG | ecosystem: Host-associated > Plants > Roots > Rhizosphere > Soil ... | reverse complement strand
TCGAGCCGGGGGAGGTGGAAAGTGTGCTGAGCGGGGCGGCGGGTGTGCGGGCAGCGGCGGTAGTGGTACGGGAAGGCCCAGGAGGCGACAAGCGGCTGGTGGGCTATGTAGTGATGGAAGACGGGTTTGACAGGGAGGAGTTGATGAGGTATCTGCAGAAGCGGTTGCCGGAATACATGGTGCCGGCGCAGCTGGTGGCGATGGAGGCGTTGCCGCTGACAGTCAGCGGGAAGGTGGACCGGAAGGCTTTGCCGGAACCGGAATATATGGGCGAGAGTGACTATGAGGGGCCGCGAGATGAGATGGAGGAGGCGTTGGTGACGCTGTGGCAGCAGCTATTGGGTGTACAACAGGTAGGGATACGCGATAGCTTCTTCGCACTGGGTGGGCATTCGCTGCTGGCGATGCGGCTGGTGGCGGCTATCCGCCGTCAGCTGGACCGTGAGGTGGCATTAGTGGACATTTTTCAGCATCCGACGGTGGCGGGTCAATCGGCCCTGCTGCGGGCGGGTGGAGGAAAGGAGGTCATGCCGCCGCTGGAGCGGCAGCAGGAGACCGGCGTCGTGCCATTGAGCTTCGGTCAGGAGCGGATGTGGTTCATCGACAGGCTGGAAGGCAGTGTCGCCTATCATATGCCATGGGTCTTCCGGGTAGACAAAGCTGTCGATGAAGAAATGCTGGAAGCTTCGCTGCGCGCCCTCGTCAATCGGCACGAAGTACTAAGAACAGTAATCAGAGAGGAAAACGAAAACCTCATTCAACATCTCCTGGAAGAGAATGGTTGGAGACTGGGGGTCGAAACGTTGCAGGACAGTAGCGAGTCTGCTCTAAAAGATCGTATTCAACAATTGGTCTCTCACCCATTTGATCTGTCGAAAGATCATATGCTGCGAGCGGATGTCATCCATACAGGGGAGAATCAAAAAGTTCTCATCATTACCATGCATCACATCGCCGCCGACGGATGGACAGTCTCCATTCTCGCCAGAGAATGGGCTTTACTTTATGCGGCTATGACCGGCGGGAAGGTAGCCGAGCTGTCCCCGCTGACCATACGGTATTCTGACTATGCGATCTGGCAACGGCAGTATTGGAACAGTGGTCTGTTGCAAAAAAAGGCGCGCTACTGGTCGGAAAAACTGCAGGGCATCACTTCCCTGCAGTTGCCAGGGGACCAACGGCGACAGGTCCAATCCCAGGAGGGTTCCGCTGTACAGGCCTCCCTGGACCCGGAGATGCTGCAACGATTACAGGAGTACTGCCGGAAAAAGGATGTCACCCTGTTTATGGTGCTGATAGCTGTATTCAAAGTTTTATTATACCGATACACCGGCAATAAAGACATCTGTGTGGGAACCCCGGTTTCGGGCCGGCATTATTATGAGCTGGAGGGCCTGGCAGGCTATTTCTTAAATACATTGCCCATACGTACCAGTGTAACACCGGGCGTGCCATTCTCCGACTATTTATTACAAGTGAAGCGAACGATCCTCGAGGCATATGAGAACCAAGACGTTCCGCTGGAAAAGATCGTAGAAGCCATTGGAAAGGAACGCGACTTCAACAAAGATCCTCTTTTCCGGGTGATGTTCGCTCATCAGAACAATCCCTCAGAGGAGATGGGCAACCATCTGCTGGCAGAAGCACTGTTATCCGGGGATGAGGTGGACACCCAAACTTCAAAATTCGACATGCTATTGATCGCCACCGAAAGGCGAGGACAGTTAGGTCTTAGGCTTGAATACAATAGCGGCCTGTTCAACAACGCTATGGGAACAAGGATGTTGGGGCATTTTATGCAGCTGTTGCAGTCGATCCTGGACATGCCCGGAAAGCTGACAGGCCAACTTCCCATACTGACACCGGGCGAACGGACGCTGTTGACGAAGGAATTCAATCACACCGACAGTCCGATGGAATGCGACACGATCACATCCTTATTCGGGCAGCAGGTGCAATCCCATCCCGAATCGATTGCGCTTGTCTTCAACGGCCATCCGCTTAGCTACCTCGAACTGGACCGGCGTTCGAACCAGCTGGCAAATTATCTGAAGAAATTGGGAGCCAGGGAGAAGGACCTTGTTCCTATCTACATCGAAAGATGTCCGGACATGATCATAAGCGTGCTCGCCATCCTGAAGATCGGAGCCGCCTATGTCCCGATAGATATTGACTATCCGGAGATAAGAGTGAAAAATATGTTGAACGATTGTGGTTCCAGGCTGGTTATCAGCAACGGCAGGTCGGCATCGAAGGTCAGCGAATATACCAGTCTCCTTGTAGTGGATGTGGATAAAGAAGCACCTGCCATCGAAACGGAGCCGGAACAAGTAGTGGAAGCGAATATCGGCCCGGATCACCTGGTATATGTTTTATACACTTCGGGCTCTACTGGAAAGCCCAAGGGCGTGCAAATGCACATGGCGGCCCTCATGAATCTGGTAAGTTGGCAGCAAAAGCAATTCCGAAATAAACATCAGCGGCGTGTATTGCAGTTCGCCAGCCTGAACTTCGATGTCAGTTGCCAGGAAATCTTCTCCACCCTATGCTATGGCAATACTTTGTTCCTGATCGAGAATTATCGCCGGCAGGATATTCCGTTGCTGGTAAATGACATAAAAGAGCTACGCATTACGCATCTGTTTGTGCCTTTTATCGTTCTCAAGAGTATAGCCGAACATCTGCAGGATATCAATAGTTATCGGACTTCGTTAGAGGAAGTGATCACGGCAGGAGAACAGCTAAAGTTGACGGAAGATATACGGACAATGATGAACAGGACGCACGCGGAGCTGGTGAATCAATACGGCCCTACCGAGGCCTGTGTTATCGTAAGCCGTTATCTGGTGGAATCTTCCGATTATAACATGCGGCCCATGCCTCCCATCGGTAAGCCGATAGACAATATCAGGTTGCATATCCTCAATGAGGACAGGGAACTATGTCCTATAGGCGTGCCGGGTGAGATCTATATCGAAGGTGTTGCGCTGGCGAAAGGCTACCTGAACCTGCCGGAATTGACGGCCGAGAAATTTGTATATGGTTTTTCGGAAAATGACCAAGCCCGGCTGTATCGGACGGGAGATTGGGGACAATGGCTGGAAGATGGCAATATCGAATACATCGGAAGAGTAGATGGTCAGGTAAAAATAAGAGGACATAGAGTAGAGCCAGGGGAGATAGAGACGCAACTGCAGCAAAGCGGGCTGGTGACAAATGGAGTGATCCTGACGAAGAAGGACAGCATGGGAAATAACCAGCTCATTGCCTATGTGGTTGCGCCGGATAGTTTTGACAAAGAAGCCCTTATACTATGGTTGAAGGCAAGGCTGCCGGCATACATGGTCCCGGCACTATTTGTTCGCGTGGCATCCATTTCGTTCAATGCCAGTGGCAAGGTAGACAAAAAAAGATTGGAGGAAATGAACGTAGGCCATCAAGTCGCGCAGGATAGCTACATCGCTCCTTCCAATGAAACGGAATCCATACTTGCCGAGATCTGGATGGAATTCCTGAAAGTTGAAAGGGTAGGGATCACGGATCATTTCTTCAGTCTTGGTGGTCATTCATTGTTAATGACGCCGATAGCCTCGAGGATCGCCAAAAGACTGGATGTGTTCATAACCTTCCAGGCACTGTTTCAGAATCCCACCATTGAAGAACTGGCCGGCTATATCATGAACCTTAGGAACGCCACTTTACGGGAGACGGAAAATGATTCTTTAACTTTATAAAGGCATACTATGTATAGAAAGTTCCTACTGCTCATTTGGTTTGTGCAAATTTTTGTTTCGTCCAGAGCGGATCAGCCTGGCAAGACTGAAATCCTATGGGACACCTATGGGGTTCCGCATATCACGGGGCAGGATATAGCCGGAATGTATTATGGTTTTGGGTGGGCACAGATGCATAACCATGCCAATCTTCTTCTCCGGCTATATGGACACGCGAGGGGAAGGGCGGCGGAATACTGGGGCGAGGATGAGCTTGGGTCGGACCGGATGATCGCGCTTTTCAGGATACCCGAGATCTCCGGACGGATCAAAGCCCGCCAGGGCGGAGAATTTTCCTCCTGGCTGGCGGCTTTTGTAAAGGGCATTAATGACTTTGCGCGGCAACATCCGGAGGCCATCGATCCGTCCAACAGAGGCGTACTTCCGGTGAAACCAGAGGATGTGATCATGCATAGTCTCCGGGTGGTTTTTTTGCGGTTCGTGTCCGGCGAGAATTTAGAAATAACCAGTAAATTATTAAGACCTGGCTCCAATGCCATGGCGATCGCACCTTCCAGGTCGGCATCCGGTAATCCTCTTCTTTTGGCCAATCCCCATCTTTTTTGGGGCGATCTGTATACATTTTTCGAGGCGGATCTTCGCGCTCCCGGCTTTAATGCATATGGGGCAGCCATAGTTGGTTTTCCGGTACTCAATATTGCCTTCAATGACCAGTTGGGATGGACGCATACGGTGAATACCATTGATGCCTGCGACAGATATGAACTTAAGCTGCAGGGGAATGGGTATATCCTTGACAGTACAGTGACGGCATTTAAAAAGAGGTCGGTGATCATAAATGTGAAGATGGAGGGTGGTAGTTTAAGAAAGGATACGATGATGTTCGACTATGCGCAGCAGGGGCCGGTGATCGGGGTCAACGGGGATAAGGCCTTTGCCATTTCGATAGCGGGGCTTGAAAATCCGCATCTGTTCCTTCAGTGGCACCGGATGGCGGCTGCACATGACTGGTCCCAGTTCGAATCCGCACTTAAGATGATGCAGCTGCCAATGTTCAACGTCGTATATGCAGACAAAGCGGGGCACATCCTGTACCTGTTCGATGGGAACGTCCCTGCCCGGAGATCGGGTGACTGGGATTTCTGGAATGGAACCGTGGATGGGACGGCATCGAAGTTCATCTGGCATGGGACCCTGCCATATGGGGACCTGCCGAGAGTATTCGATCCTAAAACAGGATTTGTCCAGAATGCGAACGATCCACCCTGGACCTGCACCTACCCGTTGTCATTGAATCCCAAATCATTTCCTGGCTATATATCTCCCTCGGGCATGGCATTGAGACCTCAACGGGCGGTGAATATGGTGAAGAATGAGTATCATATTTCCCTCGAGCAGTTGATGGGGTTCAAGCTCAACACTGAAATGGAGGCCGCGGATCGATTCCTGGGCGATCTGCTGGCTGCTGCCCGGCAATATCCCGACTCCCTGACATCCGCTGCCGCCGATGTGCTGGCAAAATGGGATCGATGCACCAATACTGATAGCCGGGGGGCTATACTTTTTGCACGGTGGTTCGACAAATTGACGGATGCTTCGTTTGCCCAGGGCTGGTCGGCAGACCGCCCGCTGGAGACACCGATGGGTCTGCACGACCGGCAGCAGGCGGCTGCATTACTCAGACAGGCCGCTGTGGAGACAATAGCTGATCTTGGTAAGCTGGATGTACAGTGGGGAGATATATACAGGTTTCGTCTGGATAGCCTGGATTACCCCGCTAATGGCGGACCGGAAAAATATGGGATCTACAGGACGATCTATTTCGCGGGGAACAAGGACAAAAAGTACCGGGCGCTGGCCGGCGACAGCTATGTAGCCATTACTGAATTCGGCAAAGAACCGAAGGCGTATGTCCTGTTAAGTTATGGAAACGCATCCCAGCGGGGAAGCAAGCACAGAGGGGATCAGCTCAAGCTGCTATCCGAAAAACGCATGCGGCAAGCGTGGCTTAAAAAGGATCAGATACAGGGAAACCTTGAGGAAAAAGAAGAGTTGACTGTAACGAAATAATATTTATATTTGATATAGTAAGTATTACCAATTAAATCTTTCCTAATGTTTCGGAAATATCTCAAGATATCCTTTCGCAATCTATCCCGCAACAAGCTTTTTGCAACGATCAATATTTTAGGGTTGGGTCTGGGGCTCGGAGTCTGCCTGGTCCTTTTCCTGGTGGTCCACTTCGAAACGAGTTTTGATTCATTTCATAAAAAGAAGGATGACATTTACAGGGTGGTGACAAAGGGCGCTGCAGGATTGGACTATACTTCAGGCGTTAATTTTCCGTGTGCAGCAGCATTGAGGGCGGATTATCCGCAATTACAGAGCGTAGCGGCAACCTTTCTTATGGATGGAGAGAAAATAGTCATCCCGGGACCCAACAACGAGATCCTCAAGAAACTGGAAAATAAGGTATTGGTTGTGGAGCCGCAGTTCTTCGAGATCTTTGATTTCAAGCTACTGACGCCAGGCGATGGCCATCTGCTCGATGCACCTTATACCGCTTTCCTAAGCAAGAGTACGGCTGAGAAATATTTTGGCGACTGGCGGATGGCGGCCGGAAAAACAATAAATATCGATGACATGCCGGTGGCCATAGCCGGTATACTGGAAGATGCTCCGAAAAATACGGACTTCCCATTGGAAGTGGTGCTTTCCTATTCGACATTGAAGAGCGCAAATCTCTTCAATATGAACGACTGGCACAATATCAACACATCGTCCAATTGCTATGTGCTTCTATCCCCGCATTACAGTCCCGAAAGTTTTAGCGCTTCCCTTCCCGGATTTGTAAAAAAATATAAAAGCCCCGAAAATGTGAAGGTCGGGCTGATGATCCAGCCACTGAAAGATGTTCATTCGGACGAACGTTTTGAAAATTACAGCGGAACTACATTCAGCAGGAAGCTGGTAAATGTTCTGACACTGATCGGTATATTCATGTTGATCGTTGCCTGTGTCAATTTCATCAATCTGACAACTGCCCAGTCTGTGAACCGGTCGAGGGAAATAGGTATCCGGAAGGTGATGGGCAGCCGCCGGATGCAACTTTTCTGGCAGTTCATGACGGAGACGGGGTTGACGGCCTTTTTCGCCTTGTTTTTTGCTTTTGCGATTGCTGCCGCTGCTGTTCCGTACATCGCCCGGCTGTTGTCATTGGAATTGTCATTTAGCAGCTTTTTGACTCCTCCCTTTCTTGTATTCGTTCTATGCGTATTTATTATTACGACGTGTTTGTCGGGGTTTTATCCTTCCCTGCTCTTATCGGGTTTCAATCCAATAAAGGCATTGGGAAACAAGAGAGCTTCCCGTAGCAATCAGGGGTTTTCGCTTCGAAGAATATTGGTCGTTATGCAATTTACTATCGCCCAGACCCTGATCATTTGCGTTCTGGTAGTCGTTTTTCAAATGGATTACTTTCAGCATGCGGACATGGGTTTCCAAAAATCGGGGATTCTCAACATTCACCTTCCCGGAGATAGTCTAAGCCGGTCTAAGATCGATTTTTTCAAGAATGAGCTGGCCAAGGTCCGTGGAGTCGAGGGAGTAAGCTATAGTTTTACACGCCCCGCCGACGAAAACTTTTCGACAAGTCGTTTTAAGTTCAATGGATCATCTGTGAAGACCGATTTTGCGGCCTATCTCAAATGGGCGGATACGGGCTATTTTCAGATGTATAACCTCCCTTTATTAGCGGGCAGGTATTATCTTCCAGATGATACGATAAGGGAATATGTTGTTAACGAGACGTTGGTCAGAAAGCTGGGGCTGCAGCATCCGGAAGATGTATTAAGAAAAACCATCAGTTTTGATGATAAGCATTTGGGGCAGATCGTAGGGGTTGTCAAAGACTTTCATGTGAGCTCACTAAAAGAGCCAATGAGGGCTGTGATGATGAGCACCTGGAAAGCCAAGTACAAGTTCGCCAATATAAAGCTCAGGTCCGAAAACATAAATGAAACCCTGACAGCTATTAATAATACCTGGAACAGCAACTTTGCGGGCCACGATTTTGGCTACAGCTTCCTTGATAAGTCCATTGAAAATTTTTACTGGCAGGAGAACCAGCTATCAAAGCTGTATAAGATATTCGCCACTATTGCCATCTTAATTTCATGTCTTGGTTTATATGGCTTTGTCACTTTCATGGCTGTTCAAAGAACGAAAGAGATAAGTATTAGAAAAGTGCTGGGCGCCGGTTCGGGCAGTATTGTTTTTTTAATGTCGAAAGAATTCACCGTCCTTGTGTTCATTGCATTCGCCATAGCCACACCCATAGCCTACTATTTCATGCACCAATGGTTGCAGGGATATGAATACCGGATCCATTTGGGAATTGGCATTTTTTTACTGGCATTGATTGCTTCTATTCTTGTTGCCTGGATCACGATAGGACACCAGGCGATCAAATCAGCTATAGCCAATCCGACTAACGGACTGAAGGCGGAGTAGCTGATCTATTTCGGTCTCATCTCTTATTTTTCAATTTAAATGACATGAAAAGCATTGCTTTTCTCGGCTGGCTCCTGTTGAGCAGTCACGCCTGTTTTTGCCAGACCTCCGGGCCTGAAGGTCAATTCCAGCAAGACAGTACGTACCTCGCAACACATTACCGAAGGGTTACGGTCCATATTCCAATGCGGGATCATGTAAGCCTGTACGGAGTGATCTATGTGCCCCTGGATGCAACCAGACGTAAAGCGTATCCCATTCTCATGACAAGGACACCTTATAATGCGGAAGGGCAGGCGAAGGGTATTGACAGAAGCGAGTCATTCATGAAGCTGGTGAAGGATGGATATATTTTTGTTATTGAAGATGTGCGGGGCCGATGGCACTCCGAGGGTGTTTTTGTTCATGAACGTCCCCGGGCGGATGTTGAAAATGCCAACAGCATTTCGACGGACGAAAGCACGGATGCCTACGATACAATAGAATGGCTGCTTGCCAATATAGAAGGTAACAACGGAAGGGTAGGTGTATATGGGGTTTCTTATGCGGGGTTTTATACGATCGCCGCTTTGTTGAGCCGGCATCCCGCCATCAAGGCTGTTTCGCCGCAGGCTCCGGTCACGGATTGGTTTACCGGCGATGACATACATCACAACGGCGCCTTTTTCTGGTTGGATTTATTTACCTTTCTACCCACGTTTGAGAATGACGATCCCGACCAGAAGACGCTCCGCAGCTTTGGTGTCCTTCCCTTCCAGGAGTCCGATGGATATGACTATTTTCTTCACCGGGTGCAGACTCCCCGGCTAGCCAACAGTCTTTACTTTAAGGATAGCATCCCATTTTGGAATGATGTCTGCCGGCACCCGGACAATGACGACTACTGGAAAAGCCGGAACCTTCTGCGTTATTGGCGGAACATGCATGTTCCCATGCTGATCGTAGGGGGCTGGTTTGATGCTGAGGACCTCTATGGCACGCTGGAGACTTATAGGAAAGGGATGCAGCAAAATCCGGGAGAGGAGATCAAATTAGCCATGGGGCCCTGGAATCATGGTGGTTGGAGGTCGTCAGGGGAAGATTTTAACGATGTAGAATTTGGTAGCCGGACGGGGGATGTCTACATCGATTCGTTGTTCAGGCCCTTTATGGATGCCCATTTAAAGCGAGGCGGGGAAGATCATCTGCCATCCATCGTGATGTTCGAGACAGGAACGAATAAATGGCGCACCTTCCGGCATTGGCCGCCTGCAGGTGACAAGCAATTGTCTTTATATCTTCAGCCAGAGGGGAAAGCGAGCTTTGATGAACCCGGTCCGGCGTCATCCTGTTCCGGTTATACGTCGGACCCTTCCAATCCCGTGCCTTATCAGAATCGGAAGGGCTTTTACAGGTCGGCAAAATATATGAATGACGATCAGCATTTTGCTGCAGTCCGGAAAGATGTGCTTAGCTTTCAAACCGATACGTTACAGTCGGACATCACTATCGGTGGGCCCATGGTGGCCGATCTCTGGGCCAGTTTGACGACGACGGATGCCGATTTTGTCGTAAAGCTCATTGATGTATCTCCCCGGGATAATTCACAGCGGCTGGTGCGGGCCCAGATCATGAGAGGCCGATACAGGAACAGCCTGGAAAGGCCGGAGGCCTTCGAGCCTGGCAAGATCACCTCTGTCAGGTATGATCTGCCGGACGTGCTGCATACTTTTCTGAAAGGGCATCGAATGATGATTCAGGTGCAAAGCAGTTGGTTCCCATTAGTAGACAGAAATCCTCAACAGTTTATTAATATCTACAAGGCCATGCCGGAAGATTACATCCTTTCCGACATCAGGATCTATCACGACAAAAGCCATCCCAGCAGGCTGATAATGACTGCTGTCAATTAAAGCAACTATTCAATGAACACGCCACTTACCGGATTGATCCGCGAAGACCAATCCTATTTTGAAGTAACTCCGATACAGACCTATTGGCTGGATGACGACATAGACCGGGAGTACAAAAGTCACGATCGGATCCATGGGACCATGATCCTTAAAATTGAAGTGCGGGGCGAATTCAATACCGAAGTCTTCAAAAAAAGTATAGATTTTCTGGTCCGCCGTCACGAAAGCCTCAGAGCAACTTTTCACAAAAAAGGAACAGCCTTCCTGATGAAAGTGGAGCGCCCGGACAATGGACTGTATGAGCCGGAATTTATCCCGGATTCGCCTACGGACGAGGATCATTATGAGGCGCTGGCAAACTTCCGGGGGCATAAATTCAATATAACCGATGGGCCTTTATTTCTGGTAAGGGTGATCAGATGTAAGCCGGATATACATGTGATAGCATTTAAGATCCACCATGTGATCTTTGACAGCTGGTCGACCATGGTGCTGCGGAGAGAGATCTTCCCGGCTTACATAGCATTTGCATCGGGACGCGTTCCTGAGTTGCCCGAACTTGAATTCCAATATAAGGATTATCTGGCGCTGATAAACGGGAATCTTCGGATGAACTATGAGATGGACAGAAAATATTGGAGTGAAAAGTTTAGCCAGGCGCCCGCCAGGCTGTTGATCCCGGGAATGAAACAGGAGTACGTGCCTGCGATCCAAAAAGTGATCCAGAGTGAGATTGCGGATCTTCCCGATGTCTTCATGGATCGCGTAGTCTTTTTAAGCAGAAAGCTTGGGGTCAGTTTGTTCGTGATGCTGCAGGCGGCGTTCAACTACTATATGTTGAAAGAGACGGGTCAGCCTGATGTACTGATAGGGACATATGTATTGGGAAGAGACTATCCTGGCTGCGACGCCCAGATAGGATGTTATGCCAAGACTGTATTGATCCGGACCGTATTGGATTCGCATGACTCGTTCGCGGCATGTATCAGCAAGGTTGAACAATCGAACCATGACATGAGAACCAGAACGGGTTATCCGCTTCGGTATTTTCTTGAGGAATTGCTTCCGGCGGGATTCAGGAGCGGCGACTTTTATTGGAATATCAATTTGCAGTTTGGTGATGAAAGAAAAAAATGGAAATCGGAAGGCGACGATGGTGCGCCGAATGTCGGGCCAAGTGCCAGGATCCTTACCAACCATTATGGAAATTCCCTGATACAGATGGATATGCAGATATCGTTTGTGCATCTGGGAGACCGCATGCAGCTGCAAATCCATTACGATGGGGCGAGCTTTACTCCTGAAACAGTAAGAGACTTTATTTCTTCCTTTTGCATGTTCGCCGGGAAGCAACTGGAAAGCATACTTTGCGATCAATCTGATAAAACCTGAGTCTTATGTGGCCCTTTGAAGCAGTGCTATTGGTATATGCTTTGAAAATATTGACCTTTTATGTGGTCGACCGGCTGCACAGGGGAAAGACGGATAAGAAGGAGCATTCATATCAGGCCACTCCCACGGTAGCTATTTTATTGCCAATGTATAACGAGGAGAAGGTTGTCGTCAAGACGATCCGGAACCTGCTTGCGATCGAATATGACAAGTATTGTATCATTGTGATCGACGATGGGTCGTCGGATAACAGTTATGCGCTGGTAGATAAGCATTTTGCCGGTGACCCCAAGGTAAAATTGCTGCATCAAAATAATGCCGGTAAATCGGCTGCTTTGAACAAGGGGGTAAAAACATCTTCGAGTGACATTATTGTCACTATCGACGCCGACACCTGGGTGAGGCCCGACAGTATCGAAAAGATCGTTGGATACTTTAATGAGGCGGAAGTGGCTGGAGTAGCGGGCCACATAAAAGTCGGCAACCGGGTGAACCTTCTCACAGAAATGCAGTACTATGAGTATGAAGCCTTATGGGATAATGACAGGGCCCTGGCCGATGCTATCAATGGGATCCTGATGGTTCCGGGAGCTCTCGGAGCATTCCGCCGCTCAGCGCTGGAGGCGGTGGGTGGCTTCAAGCCAGAGATGATCGCCGAAGATACTGAGCTAACGTTACGACTTCTCCAAAGCAACTATGTGCTGCGAAACGCGCGGGATGCAGTAGCCTATACCGAAGCGCCCGACAATCTGAAGATGTTCTTCCGTCAGCGGGTCAGGTGGACGGCCGGCCTCATGCAAGGGCTATTGGAACATAACCGGAAGCTCCTCTCTCATACGAACCGGTTCCTTCGCTATCTGGTGCTTCCTATGACCTGGTGTTTTAGGATCATCTTTCCTTTTTTTCTTCCGATCGTCGATTACTATTTCCTCTATTCCATTGTATTCCTACATCATTATGAGGCATTTGCATGGTGGTCTGCGATCCTTTTAACGGAAGCCCTTACCCATTTTATCATTCTGAAGAATAACAACGAAAGAGTAGGGGTCTTCAAACTGGTCGTCATGCAACGACTATACCGACATCTGCTTTTCATCAATTACTGGTTCATTTTGCGACGTTGGTTCAATGGGACCCTATTCCATTGGAATAAGGTGGCCCGAAAAGGGAACGTCACGATGGAACCTCTCTACAACAAAAAAAAATTTCGTAATACCCGCATCCGAATTTAGTGAAACTACTGGCCACCATTTTTTCTTTTCCACTTAATTTGTATAACATCTGACATGCTCCCCATAATTGAAAATACTCAACCTCGCGCCTACGATCGAACGGCGATATTCCATTATCTGGACACATTGATAGGGAATACAAAACTGCACCGATTGAATTATGATCATGGCAATTTGTTCACAAAACTGGAATTCCAAAACATTTTTGGAAGCATAAAGGACCGGCCTGCCTTATACATCCTGAGAAAAGCCTACGAACGGCACCTTATAGACGACGACACGACCGTGATAGAATCCACATCAGGCAATTTTGGCATTGCCCTGGCGGGTATCTGCAGATTGTTGAAGATCAAATTCGTACCCGTGATCGACCCAAACATCTCCGGAGAAAAAGCTAATATTCTAAAATTGAACGGTTGTGAGCCGGTGAGGGTATCAGAAAGGGATGAAACGGGGGGATTCCTATTGAACAGGCGCAAGGTGGTCAAGGAATATCTGGAAGAACACCAGAATGCATTTACGCCTAACCAATATGAGAATCCGGATAATTATATGGCGTATTACTATACGCTTGGCAACGAGATCTGTAATGTGATACACGACCTCGACTATGCTTTTATCAGCGTGAGTACCGGAGGCACGATCACCGGCTTATCCCAAAGGCTAAAAGAGCATTATAAAAACATCAGGATCATTGCCGTGGATGTGCAAGGATCGATGATCTTCAGCAACAAGCCGGCTATCCGGAAGCTTTCGGGTATGGGGGCAAGTTTGAGAACGCCCTTGTTCGACAATGCGCAAATAGATGATTTTGTTATTCTTTCTCAGGCCGATATCATAAAAGGATGCGAGTCTCTTTATTCCAGGCATAGTCTGTTCCTGGGTGCATCGTCAGGCGCAGCGTATGCCGCATCCGATTTGGTGCTCAAGCGTCTTAACAAGAAAAACATAAATGCGATCTTCATCTCCCCGGATGGAGGCAATTCCTATATCGATACGGTATACAATAGCAAATGGGTTACTGAAAATATACTTACGTGAGATATATCAATGATCAACATCTTAGGGAGATGGGTATAAAATGGCGCGCTCTATTCAACACGATAGAAGAAGCGACCTGCCTCATCGGAAAAAAGGAGATCAGCCAGCCATTGAAGCCCTATCTCCGGTTTAACGATCCCGCCAACAGGATCATCGCTATGCCGGCCTATCTTGGTGGGACATTCAACATGGCCGGAATAAAATGGATCGCGAGTTTTCCGGGTAATATTTCAAGATCTCTGAAAAGGGCCCACTCGATTGTCGTATTGAACGACGCATCGACTGGCGTTCCCGTGACCGTGATCAACAGCGCGATGCTAAGCGGAATAAGAACGGCTGCCGTTACCGGCTTTGTCCTGGACAAATATCTAAGGGATAACCCCAGGGATGGGATCTCTGCCGGGATCATTGGTTTAGGGCCTATCGGACAGCTTCATCTGAGTATGCTTGATCATTGCTTTGGACCGGTGCTTGAATCGATACTTATTTACGACACCAATCCGGATGTCCGGGAAGGAATTGACAGATCAGCTATCAGCACCGATCTCCACTTATGTTCAGGATGGGAAGAGGTATATGAAGGCAGCGATATTCTGATAACCTGTACGGTCTCCAAGGAAAGATACATCAACAAACAACCAAAAAAAGGGGGTGTTTATTTGAATGTATCTCTTCGGGATTTTTCCGTGGATTTCCTGGAGAAGGTCGACCTGCTTGTTGTTGACAACTGGGAGGAAGTTTGCAGAGAGAATACGGATATAGAACGTGCTCATTTGGAATTCGGACTGGAAAAGGAGGATGTTCTGGAGATACAGGACATCCTGGCGGACAACAGCCTCGGCAACATGGTGAACAAGTCGTTTATGTTCAATCCGATGGGGATGGCGGTGTATGACATTGCGGTGGCTAAATATTATCAAACCCTGGCCGAAAGCCTCAATTGCCAGGTCCTGCTTCAAGACTAAATATTTGATATTATATTTTATGAATCAGTTATATACGAAAGGTTATCTTCCGATTGACGTCGATGCAAGTAAGCAGCCTGTCCGGGTAAGATGGGCGAACACCGGAAAGGAGATCCTGGATCAGAATTTCTTTGGTGAGATCGATCTTGTAGGTACGTTAGGATACAATTCAAGTCTTATTGAAACCCCTTTGTCAGATCTGTTGACAAGTCCCGGCACAGTGGACCGTGTAAGCTCCGGAGGTTTTATCTATCATATGTCGCGATGCGGATCCACATTAATGTGTAATATGTTCAATCAGCTAAGCAAGAATATAGTCTATTATGAACCGGTGGTTCCATGGAAAATATTGCAACTATCGAACGAGGATAACAAAGAATATATAAATGAGGTTTTAAAGGGGGTGATCGAAATTTACGGGAGAAAAAGGTTGGGATGTGAAGAGAACATGATCGTAAAATTCTTTAGTGTAGCCACCTGTTTTTTGCCGGTGATATTGCAGGCATTTCCGACTACTCCACGTATCTATCTATACCGTGATCCTGTGGAAGTACTGGTCTCCAATTTTGCCGATGCCGGCAATGGATCTCAATCCTGGTTTTATGACTCTCGTCTCACCGGTCATAGCCGCCAGCAGACGCTCGAAGACTATACTCCGCTGGAGAATTGCGCCTACGCACTGGCGGCCAAATCTGAAGCATTTTTACGAACCTATGACGAAAATTGCCTGATCGTAGATTATGTACAAATAGGCAGGCCCTTATTGGAGAGAGTGATCTCTCATTTCAAGATGACGTTCAGCACCGCTGAGGTCGATGAAATGATGAAGGCCATGAATTACAATGCCAAGGGTAAGGGAGAGCGATTTACAGCGGATAAAGACAAGAAGCAGCGACTGGCCAGTCCCAAACTTCGGGAGGTGGCGGAACGAATACTTGGTCCGGTGCATGAAGAACTTAAAAGATTAACAGTAAAACTCTGATCCGTATGAAGGTCGTTATTATCGGCGGTGGGGCAAGTGGAATTCTATTGGCCATCAATCTGCTGCGTCTTCATGATCACAAGTCTTTAGACATCAAGGTGATCGATAAGAATCCTCCGGAGATGTTGGGTGTTGCCTATTCTACGGAAAATGACAGTCACTTGTTGAATGTGCCGGCCTATAAAATGAGCGCTTTCCCCGAGAAGAGCGATGATTTTATACAGTGGCTTGGCAACCGCGGATATGGCTATCAGGCAAGATCATTTGTACCCAGGCATATCTATAGGGATTATATAAAGGATCTTCTGAAAAGCGAATTGGAGCATTGCGGAGAATATGTGAGCTATACTTTTGTCAACGATGTGGCGTTGGATGTCCTGCCAGAAGAAAGAACGGTACAGCTGAAGTCGGGGAGGCTCATTCCCTTTGATAAACTGGTACTTGCCCTCGGTAATTTTGAGCCTGGCGGCCCCGCGCTTGCCGACAAAGAATATACCCAACATCCCGCTTATTTCAATGCTCCCTGGGCACCTGCCTCATTGGATAGCATGGAGGAAGGCAAGAACGTGGTGATCCTGGGTACGGGGTTGACCATGGTAGATACCGTACTGACGCTGCAGCAAAGAAAACACAAAGGGAAGATCACCGCCCTGTCAACGCATGGATTGATACCCCAGCCGCATATTGAAACTGTTCCTTATTCGATCCCGGATCCGAAGCAAATGAACGTCAAAACAGTGCTGGAGGCATTAATTGTGCTACGAAAGCATATTAAAGCAGCCCGCGGGCAAGGGGTCGGCTGGCAAGCGGTAGTGGATGCTTTTCGTCCCTATGTTCAACAGATATGGTCGGATCTGGCCACGGAGGAAAAGAAGACTTTTATGGAGCATCTTCGCCATATCTGGGGTGTTGCAAGACATAGAATGCCCGGAGAATGCGCGGAGAGGGTGCATCAAGCATTAACAGCAGGGCAGCTCCGTATCCTGGCGGGCAGGATACAAGCTATTGGAAATAGTTCGTCCGGTAATTTTTGCATTCGGTATTTGGAAAAGGGTACAAAAAGGCAAGTGACCTTAGAGTCGGATGTGGTCATCAACTGTATGGGGCCCGAATCGAACTATTTTAAATTAAAAGACGTGTTCGTCAAGAACCTGGTAAAGAAGGGGATGATCAGGACGGATGCATTACAGCTTGGAATTGATTGTACACCGGAAGGTATCGTCATAGGGAAGAACGGGGAGCCTATCCCTTACCTGTATACGATAGGTCCACCTTCAAGAGGGGCTTTGTGGGAAACCACCAGCATCCCTGAAATAAGGTCTGCAGCTTTTAACCTGGCCAGGCGGATGACCGCTACCGAATGGGCGGCGAATCCGGCTCATCTGATAGGACCGCTTATGGAGCTTACTGCCCGGGCCGGTGAAGCTATTCTGGGGATCTACAATGATAAACAGTTTGCACATCAGTATACTCTTAAAGAAGACCGAACCCCCTTGACCAAGGCAGATCAAACATCCAATGCGATCATCGTACAAGGGCTGCAGGCGTTAACGCCGTCTATACCGGTGATCTCGGAGGAGAACGGCGCTATACCTTATGAAATACGTAAACATTGGAAATATTACTGGTGTGTAGACCCGTTGGATGGCACCAAAGAATTTCTTAAAAAGAACGGAGAATTTTGCATTAACATAGCGCTTATTTATGAACAAAGGCCCATTTTCGGGATCATCTATATTCCTATATCCGGTGCGTTCTATTATGGGTCCGAGGAGACGGGTTCCTGGAAGATCGCAAAGGGACAGGCCCCCGTTCGATTGTACGCGGACAATCAGGCAAAGCGTTGGACTGTTGTAAGCAGCCGGTCGCACAAAAGTTTGGAAGAAGTCAAAACAGACGTTCATCCAAAGGTGTCAAAACAAATTGTAGCAGGCAGTGCGCTCAAATTTTGTTTGATAGCAGAAGGTTCGGCCCATTTGTATCACAGGCATGGTCCGACAATGGAATGGGATACTGCGGCGGGGCATGCCATTGTAGCATTCAGCGGTGGCAAGCTTTGTACTGTTGCCGGTGAGCCTTTTTTATATAATAAGGAATCATTGTTGAATGGACCGTTCATCTGCAGCATCGACCAGATGGTCTGACCCGGAGCTATTTTTTCTCTCAAATCAAAATCAATCGCCATGAATCATTCAGAACTATCCGACACGCGAAGAAATGGTACCGTACTACAGCGGCCACCCGTTATCTGGTTTACCGGGTTATCCGGGGCAGGCAAAACGACCCTGGCCAGGGGACTGCAGCAACGGTTCAGACAGAATGGATATCCTTCCGTGATACTGGACGGGGATGAACTGCGGGAAGGGGTCAATTCCGAATTGGGATTTAGCAAAGAGGCTCGCATGGAGAACATAAGAAGAGCGGCCGAAATTGCGAGGATCCTGATAAACAATGAGGTTTTCTGTATCGTGTCTACCATCAGCCCCTACCCGGAGTTGCGTGAAAAGGCCCGAAGGGTCATAGGGGATGAGTCGTTTGTAGAAGTATATGTCAATACTCCCATCTCCTTATGTGAAGAAAGAGATGTCAAAGGGTTTTACAAAAGGGCTCGTCAGAATCTGGTTACCGGCTTCACCGGCGTGCATGACGCCTATATACCGCCTGAAAAACCTGATCTGGAGATCAGAACAGATACTTTATCTATAGAAAGTGCCATTTCAAAAATATATGCCCATCTGGAACTCCGTAAGGTCAGCGTGATTGCTTCCTACTGATCATCCTACACAATGAACACCTGAACCTGTCAATCCACCGATCATATAAAATCACCTCCCTCTGCCAAAAAAGAGTGGTGTTGCCCATGCGATATCTAAAAAAATCACCATTCTTCCCATTTATTAACATTCCCCCCTTTTTTTTAATCCCATCTTAATCTAATTTTAAATCAATTGTTAACGCCAGGGTAGTGCTAACTCCCTGTAAATGATTACGTCCGTCCGAAGCGAACACCATATTACCATTCATAGAAATACTTAGGTCCAAGATTTTAGTGGAGTTTAAAACTAGCTATATTTGGCAACTCTCAACTAAAACCATTTATGCTCCGGCTACTACACAAAGCAGCTCCATTCACAGGTAATATATTGACTATTCGTTCTTTTTGGCTTGTGCTTTCCCTTCCACTGGTCTTAGGGGCCTGTAAGGAAAAGGCAGATGCAAAGGCCCCCAGGAGCCAGGGTAACCAGCCTGTCATCGTGGATGTCATCATCGCCAGTTCCCGGAGTGTCGACAATACGGTGGAGGCTAACGGGACGGTGGTGGCGAATGAATATGTGGAATTGCATCCCGAGATCAGCGGACGGATCACCTATCTCAACGTACCGGAAGGGGCCCAGGTAGAGAAAGGCACTGTCATTGCGCGGATCAATGACGCTGACCTTCAGGCTACGCTGGAGAAATCCAGGGTACAGCTGGACCTTTATCAAAAGACGGAGGAGCGCAGCCGGAAATTGCTGGACATCCAGGGGATCAACCAGGCCGATTATGACCTGGCGGTGAACAATGTCAACAGTACCAAGGCGGATATTGCCTATACGCAGGCGCAGATCGACAAGACGGTCATTCGCGCCCCATTCAGTGGTATTGTGGGGCTTCGCCAGGTGAGCCCCGGGGCTTATGTTACCCCTGCCAATATCATTGCCACCGTCCAGCAGCTGGATAAGATCAAAGTGGATTTCACCCTGCCGGAACAGTATGCTGCCGTGATCAGGAAAGGTTCCCTGGTGGATGTGGAAATAGACGCCGCCAGCAAGGCCCACCGCAAAGGGCTGATCATTGCCACAGAGCCGCAGATCAACCAGACCAGCCGCAACCTGAAGGTGCGGGCCATCCTGCAGGAAGGGAAGGGGCATCCCGGTGCCTTTGTAAAGGTATTCGTGGATGCCGGAGCGGACAAGCAGGCTGTCATGGTGCCTACCAATTGCATTATCCCTGAGGATAAGAATAACCAGCTGATCCTCGTAAAAGGGGGCAAGGCCCAGTTTGTCAACGTACAGACCGGCGTCCGTGAGGCCAATAATGTGGAGATCACCAAGGGGGTCAGCCCGGGCGATACGGTGGTTGTCACCGGCGTGCTCTTTGCCCGGCCCAAGTCCCCGCTGCAGGTGCGCAGCGTGAAGAACCTGGAAAAAATGGACGCCAACCAATAAGCATATCTCATATCTAGTATACCAGAAATATGAATATCTCTGAATTATCTCTCAAACGGCCGGTGCTGGCAACGGTGATGAACCTGATGATCATCCTGTTTGGCGTCGTAGGCTATAATTTTCTGGCCGTAAGGGATTATCCTGCCATTGACCCCCCCATTATCACGGTGAATACCAACTATACGGGCGCCAACCCGGATATCATTGAAAGCCAGATCACGGAGCCCCTGGAAAAACAGATCAACGGCATTCCGGGCATCCGGACCATTTCCTCTACCAGCAGTCTGGGCAGCAGCTATATCACGGTGGAATTCAACCTTGGGGTGGACCTGGAAGCGGCGGCCAGCGATGTGCGGGATAAGGTAGGGCAGGCGCAGCGGGGCCTCCCATTGGACATTGATGCCCCGCCGGTGGTCACAAAGGCTGACGCCAACAGCGACTTTATCCTCATCCTGGCTGTGCAAAGCCGGACCAAGAGCCTGATGGAGCTGAGCGATTATGCGGACAACGTGTTGCAGCAGCAGCTGCAGACCATTAACCAGGTGAGCTCGGTCAACGTCTTTGGGGACAAGAGCTATTCCATGCGTATCTGGCTGAACCAGGACAAGATGAATGCCTATGGCATAGCCTACAACGATATTTCCACGGCCATGAGCACTGAGAATGTGGAGCTGCCGCCGGGTAAGATCTATGGTAATAATACGGAGCTGACCATTAAGACCCTGGGTCGTCTGACGACGGAAAAGGATTTCAGGGACATCATCCTCCGGGAGGATAGTTCGGGGATCATCCGCCTGAGCGACGTGGCACGGGTGGAGCTTGGTCCCCAGAATGAGGAGCAAAGCTGGAAGTACAATGGGGTCAATGCAGTAGGATTGGCCATCGTGCCCCAACCCGGAGCGAATAATATTGCCATCGCCGATGAGTTCTACAAGCGGATGGACGAGCTGAAAAATTCCAACAAGTCGGACATCGAGCTGAACGTATTGATAGATAATACCAAGATCATCCGGCAATCCCTCTCCGAGGTGAAAGAGACCCTGGTGATCGCCTTTTCGCTGGTGGTATTGGTGATCTTTTTCTTTTTCCGCAGCTGGCTGATCGCCTTGCGTCCGCTGATCGATATTCCCATCTCGCTGATCGCCACCTTCTTTATCATGTATGTGTCGGGATTTACGATCAATATCCTGACGTTGTTGGGTATCGTGCTTGCTACGGGCCTGGTGGTGGATGACGGTATCGTGGTGACTGAAAATATATTCCGCAAGCTGGAACAGGGCTTTCCCATTCATAAGGCGGCGCTGGAAGGAAGTAAAGAGATCTTTTTTGCCGTCATCAGCACCTCCCTGACCCTGGCGGTAGTGTTCATGCCTGTGGTCTTTCTCCAGGGCTTTGTGGGGCGCCTGTTCCGGGAGTTCGGCGTGGTGCTGGCGGCAGCCGTGCTCATTTCCTCTTTTGTATCGCTGACCATCACTCCTGTGCTGAACGTATACCTGACGAGCAGCAAGTCGGGACACGGATGGTTCTACAATAAGACCGAGCCATTTTTTGCCGGTATGGAAAATGGTTATTTACGCCTGTTGAAAGCATTTATGAAAGTGCGGTGGATGGCGTGGGTGATCATTGTCGTCTGCGGCGCCATGATCTGGATGATCCTGGGCAGCATGCAAAGCGAGATCGCACCGCTGGAAGACCGCAGCAGCATAAGGTTCTCTGTCACCTTGCCGGAAGGGGCCAGCTATAGCTATACGCAGAAGGTCTCCGACCAGATCACCAATTATCTTTATGACTCCGTTCCGGAACGGGATTTCGTCTTTGCCCGTACGCCGGGCCAGGGGTCGATCAATACTTCCCAGCCCCGGATCGGCCTGGCGCCGCCGGACGAGCGTCACCGTAGCCAGAATACCATCACGTCCGATCTGCAGCGAAAGCTCGCCCGATTTAACGACGCCAGGGTTTTCGCCATCCAGGAGCAGACGATTGCCGTAGGCTCTGGCAGCAAGACCAGCCTGCCCGTGCAATTCGTCCTGCAGAACCAGGATATGGAGAAGCTAAAGAAAACGATCCCTGCGTTCCTGGATGCAGCCCGCAAGGACCCCACTTTCTCGAATGTGGACGTGAACCTGAAATTCAACAAGCCTGAGCTGCAGATCAGCGTAGACAGGATGAAGATCAAGGACCTGGGCCTGTCCACCAATGATGTCATCTCCGCCATGCAGGCCGCCTTCAGCGGAGGACGGCTGGCTTATTTCATCATGAACGGCTACCAGTATTATGTCATTGCGCAGGTGGAAAGGGACGACAGGAACAAGCCTGCCGACGTCAGTAAGGTGTATGTCCGCAACAAATATGGGGACAATATTCCCCTCGATGCGGTGATCCACATCGAGAATAACAGTAATCCATCCACGTTATACCACTTCAACCGCTATAAGGCTGCCACGATCTCTGCTTCACTGGCGGAAGGCAAGACCATCGGGGATGGGATTGAGGCTATGCAGGCCATTGCCAATAAGCAGCTGGATCCCAGCTTTCAGACGGCCCTGTCAGGATCTTCCCGTGACTATGCCGAGAGTTCCTCCAATATTTTATTTGCTTTTGGTCTGGCGCTTGCGCTGATCTACCTGGTATTGTCGGCGCAATTCGAAAGTTTTATCGATCCGCTCACCATCATGCTGACAGTGCCGCTGGCCCTGGCAGGCGCTTTGCTGAGCTTATACCTCTTCCATCAGACCCTGAACATCTTCTCCGAGATCGGGATGATCATGCTGATAGGGCTGGTGACGAAGAACGGGATCCTCATTGTGGAATTCACTAACCAGAAAAGGGAGCATGGCATGTCCCGGATGGATGCGGTGATAGAGGCTGCTTCTCAGCGACTGCGCCCCATCCTGATGACCAGCCTGGCCACTTCGCTTGGCGCCCTTCCCATAGCCATGAGCCTGGGCGCTGCGGCTACCAGCCGCATTCCTCTTGGGATCGTGGTAGTGGGGGGGATCATGTTCTCGCTGATATTGACCCTATTTGTTATCCCGGCCGTTTATACATATATATCCGGTAAACATAAAGCACATTTGACTGAGGTCACTGATTAGAGAAGACCAATAAAAAGACTATGATCAACACTTGCATGAAGACAGCAGCCTTGCGTACAGTCCTGTTACTATTTGCCGGGATCATACCGGCGATGCGGCTGTGTGCGCAGACTTCTCCGCTGACCCTTCCGGATGCCATCCAGATAGCCCTGAAGAACAATTTGGGCATTCAGCTGGCTAAAAACAATGTGGCCATTGCGGGCATTGCCAATGACTATGGCTATGCCGGCGGTCTTCCTGTCGTCAGCGCCACTGCCACGGACCAGGAGCAGGCCACCAGCCTTAAGCAGCAGTATGCCAACCCGGCCAATAACAAATCGAGCAATAATGCTTTTTCGAATAGCCTGTCCGCCTCGCTCAACGGCAGCATGCTGTTGTATAACGGGGGGCGCATCGGTACGGTGAAAAAGCGATTAGGGACCATCGAGACACAGACCCGGCAGCAGCTGAGCTCCCGGGCGCTGGTGCTGATCAATAATGTCATGCTGAAATATTATGACGTCGTGCGGCAGCAGAGCTATGCCAGGACCCTGGAAAGATCCATCGATGCTTCCCAACAGCGGCTGGACATCGTCAAAGCACAGCAGAATGTGGGGGTGGCGAACAATGCGGACCTTTTCCAGTCCCAGGTGGACCTGAACACGCAGGTGCAGAACCTGCAGGCCCAGCAGCTGGTGGTAGACCAGGGCAAGACGGACCTGCTGACCCTGCTGACCCTGAATCCCGACTCGGCCATCCGTGTGGAGGATACGATCATTGTTGACAGCAGCATTCAATTGAGCACTATTCTGACTGCCGTGCAGTCGGCCAATCCGGATGTACTGGCGGCGGATGAACAGATCACCATCAACAAGTATATCGAGCGGGAAACAGGCGCATTGCGTTATCCTTCCCTTTATGTGAATGCAGGGTATAATTACAACCGGACAAAGAACTCGGAGGGCTTTTCCCTGTTGAACCTCAACTATGGGCCGTACGCGGGACTTTCGCTGAATGTGCCGATCTTCAACGGGGGGATCTACAAACGTCAGGAGCGGATAGCGGGCATGAACGTTAAAAATGCGCAGCTGACGCGGGATACGTTGGTATTGAACTATACTTCCAATGCTGTCAAGAACTGGCAGGCATATAATAATAATCTCAAACAGCTGCAGACGGCCAAGGCCAATTATGACCTTTCACAAAAGCTGTTAAACCTCGTTTTGCAGCGATTTCAGCTGCGGCAGGCCACGATCGTGGATGTAAAGAATGCACAGCAAAGTTTTGAGAATGCGGGGTATATCCTGATCAATGTAAGTTTTGCCGCGAAGTCTGCTGAGGTACAGCTGCGGCGTTATGCGAATCAGCTGACAAATTAGCATTATGTCAGAACAGGGTTTGAACCCCGTAATGGATCCTGGTCTCATGATCCAGCAACCATTTTTTGCGCCACAGGCCGCCAGCGTAGCCTACCAGGTCTCTTTTAGATCCGATGACCCTGTGGCAGGGAACGACGATCGCGATATTGTTCCTTCCATTCGCGGAGGCGGCGGCGCGAATGCATTTCGGGTCGCCCAGCCGGCGGGCCATTTCCAGGTAGCTGACGGTCTTGCCGAAAGGGATCGATGTCAGCTCGTTCCAGACCTTTTCCTGAAAGGCCGTCCCTTCCTGGTAAACAGGAAAATCAAACACTCTTCTTTGTCCCTGGAAGTACTGGATCAGCTGTTCTATGCATTGTATGATCATGGGGGGAACAGGGCCCTGCAGCTCTCCGGGACCATCGATGGCCCGGTCCAGGTTGTCGACGAAGCTGATCTCGCTGATATAGGAGTCCGTTCCGCCTATCCGGAGAAGGCCCAGGGGTGACTTATACCAGGTGGATGTAACCTCCAGCGTCGTTGCCATTGTAAGGGGTTTTTTCAGCCTACTTTCCAGCCGTTGTGCACGTGCCGTTCAGGCCCTAATAAAACTACTTCTTTTTTGTCAGTATACACACCCAGTACGAGACATTCACTAAAAAAATTTGCTATCTGTCGTGGGGGGAAATTGACCACAGCCACTATTTGGCGGCCAGAGAGCTGTTGAGGATCATATAGATCAGTGACTTGAGCCGACGACCTTTTAATTCCCAGCTCCCCAAAATCGATGGTGAGCTGCCAGGCGGGTTTGCGGGCCCGGGGGAATGCCTGAACATCTATGATGGTGCCAACCCTAATATCGATCTTTTCGAAATCGCTCCATTGAATGGTCTCCATTGTTTTGCAATTTTAGCAGCGTTTCTTAGTGTTTTTTAATTCGTTTTTATATTCTGTCCAATGTCTTTGATGTAAATTACCGGATAAAATTTTTTAAACCGATTAGCTTAGCAAATTTTTTCTATGACTGACAAACTCAAAAACCAGCATTCCAGGCGTGAATTCCTCCGGGGTGCATCACTGGCAGCCACCGGCTTTTTTATTGTTCCCCGTCATGTACTGGGACGAGGTTTTATCGCCCCCAGCGACAGGTTGGCCATTGCCGCCGTTGGCGCCGGTGGTAAAGGCAGGGACGATCTGAAGAATTTTTTTGGCAGCGGAAAGGTTGATGTAGTAGCGCTTTGCGACGTGGATGACCGCCAGGCTGCCGACTCCGTCAAGAAGTATACGAAGGCGAAGTACTATAAAGACTTCCGGGAGATGCTGGAGAAAGAGCATAAGAATATTGACGCTGTCTCTGTCTCTACGCCCGACAATACCCATGCGATCGCAGCGCTAACGGCTATGTCCCTGGGAAAACATGTCTATGTACAAAAGCCATTGACGCATGATATCTATGAGGCTCGTATGCTTACGGAAGCGGCGAAGCGCTATAAGGTAGTGACCCAGATGGGTAACCAGGGTTCTTCCAGCGATGGTGTCCGGCAGATGCAGGAATGGTACAATGCGGGCATCATCGGAGATGCGGTGTCCATTCATGTATGGACTAACCGTCCCGTGTGGCCGCAAGGCTTCGGGCGTCCGAAAAGCACGGATGCTCCTCCGGCCGAGCTGAACTGGGATCTGTGGCTGGGACCGGCAAAATTCGAAGACTACCATAAGGAATATGTGCCGTTCAACTGGCGGGGATTCTGGGCTTTCGGGACAGGCGCATTGGGAGATATGGGATGTCACCTGATCGATCCGGCCTTCAAGACGGTGGGCCTGGGCTATCCCTCCGAAGTGGAATGCAGTGTAGTGGATGTTTACGAGCAGATGTGGACGCCTGCTTATTATCCTGAAAGCTGTCCTCCTGCAAGTTCTGTAAAAATGAAATTTCCAGGCAAGAATGGCAAGCCGGACGTGGACCTTCACTGGATGGATGGCAACCTGCGTCCTGATCGTCCTGCCGAGCTGGGACCCGACGAGATGATGGGCGGTGATGACGGCGGTGGAGCGATCATCACGGGAACAAAGGGTAAGATCATGTGCGGTACATACGGCAGCAAAGCAACTTTATTGCCTACTTCGAGGACAAAGGAGGTGAATGTGCCGCAGACACTGGCACGCGTACCCGAAGGACATTATGTACAGTGGGTGAATGCCTGTATCGCAGGGTATGGGAAGAAACAGGTGAGTTCACCATTCGAATATGCAGGTCCGCTGACGGAGACGATCCTGATGGGCAACCTGGCATTACGTAGCTGGAATGTTAAAGAAGGCAAAGAGTTCACCGGCAGGAAGAAGCTGTTGTGGGATGCCCAGAATATGAAGATCACGAACTTCGATCCGGCCAACCAGTTTGTGAAACGCGAATACCGGGAAGGGTGGAAGTTACCTGTATAGTACTTACAAAAAAACCGGCGATCGCCGGTTTTTTTTATTCATTCAGGAGCTTAGCGAGCTCCAATAATTCTTTCTGCTTGTACGCATTGCGTTCATCTTCGAAACATTTGCTGAACTCTTCCAGTGTCGTCTGAATGATGCGATTATGTGACAACGGTTTGAAATAAGAAGCCACCGGCGGGACAGACACCCGTTTGAAATAACTGTCGACGTCCTTATGCGAAAATACCTGACCGCTCATCGGGTCGATGAAAAACTCAATGCGTTGCTGTGCGCTAAGCCTTTCGGGGTTCTCATCGTACGTGGGCTTGATATAGGCCAGTACGAACTGGCGGGGGATATTGATCGCTTTTACAGGGATATCCAATAATTCGCTCAGCAACAAGTATAGGATGCCATTGGCGATGGAATTGCCTCTCTTTGTCTCGATCAGCTTGTTGATGAGGAATTCTTCCGGTTGCTGGTAAGCTACTTCCGTACCTTTTAACCCATAGTAGTTATACAGGATGCTGGTAAGGACGTTCACCTGTTCCAGGGGGGTGAGATAGCTATTCAGCTCCAGCCAGATATTACGGCGCAATTTTTCCACTTCCTGCAGCACGGGGGTCGTCACCAGGTCGGGGTACTGGAATTTGGATACCAGCAATGCAGCTGTGAGCAGGTCCTGGTAGCTGCTGTTCTTCCAATGAATGAAATCTTCAGTGAGATCGTGGTAATGGAGCTTGTGAATGAGGAGCTCGATCCGCTCCTGCACTTCTCCGCTGATGGTATTTTCCCAGAGATTCTCGAGGTTAGGGATAATACCCCTTCCATAACTGACAATGCGGCTGCTGACAGAGTCGAACACCTCCTGATCGGGGTCATCGATCAGGTGAAAAAGGGCTTTTATTTCTTTGTTTTCCTGCATGTAGATGGTTCTTCCCTGAAATACGGAATCAATTTCGGGGAAGTTTGTAAAACTTTGATAAAATTCTTATCCACAAGCACGCGATAAGTGTTTATTACTACACTCCGGATGGGCAATGCGGGTAAGGGGTGTCCTATGGATAACGATGTTCCTTCCGATAAAATTGTGATACCGGGGGGGCGCGATCAGGAGCTTTTTTTCTTGCGGGGCACCCGTTTGGGAGGGTTGGCCTTCACATCTTCTATGATGGCCTTGACCTCTTCGATGCTCAGATCTGCAGCGTTTTCCTGCTTTTCCTTGGGCAGCTTGTAGTTGCGGAGCCCCTGTTTGATATAGGGACCATAAGGGCCACGCAGCAGCTGGATCTTTTCTTTTTCGAAGATCTTGATGGTGCGCTCTTCTTTGGCCGCTCTTTTTTCCACGATGATGGGGGCAGCTTCATCGAAGGTGATGCTATAGGGATCATATTCCTTCCCCAGGGAGTAAAATTTCTTATCGTGGGCGATATAGGGGCCGAAACGACCGATGTTGACCACAACGTCGGAGTCTTCGAACTGGCCCAGGTTGCGGGGCAGGCGGAAAAGCTCCATGGCTTCATCGTAGCTGATGGTCTCGATGCTTTGGGTATTCTTCAGCTTGGCGAACCTTGGCTTTTCTTCATCGTTGACGTCCCCGATCTGGACCATGGGCCCATAGCGGCCCATCCGGGCGATGACTTTCTTGCCGCTGGCGGCATCCATTCCCAACTCTCTTTCCCCCTTGATCCTTTCGGCATTTTCGATGGTATTCTCCACATCCTTTTTGAAAGGGTTGTAGAAGTCGTCGATCATTTTATTCCATTGGATCTTACCCTGGGCGACCTCATCGAATTCTTCCTCGATGCGGGCCGTAAAGTGGTAATCCATGATGTCATCGAAGTATTGTTTGAGGAAGTCCGTCACCACCAGGCCGAGGTCGGTGGGGAATAATTTGGATTTTTCCGCGCCGGTGTTCTCCTGTTCCACCAGCTTTTCTACGTTGTTATTCTTCAGCATAAGGATCCTGAAATCCCTTTTTACGCCTTCTTTATCACGCTTTTCCACATAACCTCTTTTCAGGATGGTGGAGATGGTGGGCGCATAGGTGGAGGGGCGTCCGATGCCCAGCTCTTCCAGCTTTTTGACCAGGGAGGCTTCCGTATACCTGGGCAGGGGGCGGGTGAAACGTTCGATCGCCCGCATTTCCTTCAGCGGCAGCTTTTGCTGCACAGCCAGCGGAGGCAGCATACCTTCCTGCCCGTCTTCTTCGGAGATCTCATCTTCATCCCTGTCCTCCATATATACCTTCAGGAAGCCGTCGAATTTCAGGACTTCTCCACTGGCGGTCAGCTCCTCTTTATTGGTGGAGACCTGTATTTTGGCGATGGTCTTTTCCAGTTCGGCATCCGCCATCTGGCTAGCCATTGTCCTTTTCCAGATCAGCTCGTACAAGCGCCGGCAGTCGGAATCTTCCACTGTCATGGCATCCATATAGGTGGGGCGGATGGCTTCGTGGGCTTCCTGGGCGGACTCATTCTTATTCTTGAACTTGCGTGACTGTTTGTATCTATCTCCGTATTGACTGCTGATCTGGCTGCTGATGGCGTCCATCGCCGTTTCGCTCAGGCTGACGCTGTCAGTACGCATATAGGTGATCTTACCACTCTCATACAGCTTTTGGGCCAGGAGCATGGTGCGGCTGACGGAATAGCCCAGTTTACGGCTGGCTTCCTGCTGGAGGGTAGAGGTAGTAAAAGGTGCCGCAGGCGTCTTTTTACCCGGCTTGACCTGTATGTCGGTGACCGTGTAGTCGGCACCTTTACAGCCAGTGAGGAAAGCTTCCGCATTTTCCACCGAAGCTTGTTTTTTCCCTTCGGCAGAGAATGTCACCTGTTTGCCGGAAACGTCTTTGGCGGTGAAAAGGGCCTCTATTTTAAAGGAGCTGACAGGGACGAAGGCATTGATCTCCCGTTCTCTTTCAGCGATGATGCGTACCGCAACGCTTTGAACACGGCCAGCGCTCAGGTTATTCTTCATGCTCATCTTACGCCAAAGGACCGGGCTCAGCTCGAAGCCCACGATCCTATCCAGGATACGGCGGGCCTGCTGGGCATTCACCAGGTTCATATCCACGGTGCGGGGCTTTGTCACGGCCGACTGGATGGCCGGCTTTGTGATCTCATGAAAAACTATGCGCTTGGTGGTCATCGGATCCAGGCCCAATACTTCGCACAGGTGCCAGCTGATGGCTTCCCCTTCGCGGTCCTCGTCCGTTGCCAGCCATACTTCGCCGGATTTCTTGGCGAGGCCTTTAAGCTCTTTTACGACTTTTTCCTTGTCTTCCGGGACAATATAGCGAGGTTTATAATTGTTCTTTATATCAATCCCCATATCGCCTTTTTCCAGGTCGCGGATATGACCGTAGCAGCTTTTTACCTCAAAATCTTCACCCAGTATCTTTTCGATCGTCTTGGCCTTCGCCGGAGACTCCACAATCAATAAATTCTTAGCCATGTGTTCATTAAAGTGGTTTAAAATAGGATTGCCCGCTCACCGGGATACACTATGTCCGCGTGCAAGTTTACAGTATAACCGTCAAATTAAAAAATTAGTACCTGGCGAAAATGAACATAAATCGAAATTATTTAAACTATTTTTAATTGTATAACAATAATTTATACTGTTGGATGCAGAAAGGTTATAAGTTTATGAATGTAACGGGAAGGTGGCTGGCCAAAAAACTCTAATTTGGGCGGGTATCAAAGCAACCGTGGACAAGTCATATTCAATATTTCCCCTTGGGGATTGCGCCATTACACTAGATCTGGGTCATCTCATTGATGAACAGTTGAATAGAAAGGCTTTGAGCATCCAGGAATGGTTGAAGGCCCATGCTTTTCCCGGCTTGAAGGATATCATTGTAGCCTATAGTTCGGTGAGTATCTTTTATGATCCGGATATGGTGCGGAAGCAACGGGATTGCCCGGATGGCGTATATACCTATATCAGGTCATTGTTTGAAGAGGCCTGGGCCGCCACAGGGGGTTTAGATGTGCAGGTGCCATCGGGTGAACTTATACGGGTACCAGTATGTTACGGCGGAAAGGAGGGGCCTGACCTGGAGGAGTTGAGCAAGGCCAAGAATATGACCATTGAGGACATCATACAATTACATTGTTCATTAATATACCGTGTTTATATGATAGGCTTTCTTCCGGGCTTTCCGTACCTTGGAAAGGTGGATGCCAGGCTGGAGACGGAAAGGAAATCACGGCCGGTGCCTGTGAGTGCGGGTGGTGTGGGAATTGCGGGCAACCAGACAGGGATCTACCCGGTGAATAGCCCGGGCGGATGGCAGATCATTGGTCGTACGCCCATAAAATTATTCGATCGTGCCGCATCGCCTCCTATAAAATTTGCCATTGGCGACCGTGTGCTGTTCTATCCCATCAGCCAGGAGGAGTTCCGTTCATTGTGTCCCGGATAGTATGTCATTTAGCATAATCGATCATCCATGAGGTAGATGAAATTAGTAGCTTAGTTCGCTTGCTTTTATTCTGTGCATATATATCCCGCCCCTTCGAACCCGCCCATCGCGTAACAACTTACATCGGACACTAAACATTTATCATGTCTTTGTCTATTATTAAGCCAGGTTTGCTCGACACATTACAAGATCTAGGCAGGATTGGCTATGGCAGCTGGGGTATCAATCCTGGTGGAGCCATGGACCGTTATGCTGCGCAGGTAGCAAACCTGCTGGTAGGCAATTGCTGCGATGAAGCTGTTATGGAGATCCATTTTCCCGGTCCGCAGATCCTCTTCGAGCAGAATACGCTGATCGCGATCACGGGCGCGAATTTTTCCGCGACGGTAAATGATGAGCAGATCCCCCGATGGCAGCCGGTGGTGGTGAGGAGGAACACGGTGCTTCAATTCTCTTCGCTGGTGGAAGGAGCCCGTTGTTACCTCAGCGTACATGGAGGCTATTGCGGTGAAAAATGGCTGAATAGTTATAGTACGAACCTCAAGGCGGCGGCAGGTGGCTGGCATGGGCAACCCCTGAGAAAAGGGGATGAGCTGCCTTTTAAGGAGAACACCATTTATTTCGCAGGCTTACTGAAGGACGAAAGTAATTTCGAGGCTTTGCCCTGGCGTGTGAATACAGAGAAGATCTATCGCTGGCCCCATGAGATTGGTTTTATACCGGGCAGGGAATGGGATGGGCTGTCTCCGGCGTCACAAGAGAATTTTATCCAGAATAATTACCTTATACATCCTTCCTCAGACCGGATGGGGTACCAGTTGAAAGGCAGCCCGATGGTCATGGACCATCCTGTCGAGCTGGTGTCTTCTGCGGTGAGCTTTGGAACTGTTCAATTACTCCCCGATGGTCAGCTGATCGTTCTGATGGCGGACCATCAGACAACAGGAGGATATCCCCGCATTGCGCATGTTATTTCGGCACATCTGCCCAAGCTGGCGCAGCTGAGGCCCTGCGATGCCATTCAATTCAAGCGGGTAGACGTGACTGTTGCCGAAAGGCTGTTGACCGCCCAGCAAAAGGAGCTGCATATCTTACAGCGGGCCTGCATGGATCATTTAAACGAACTGGTATGCTGATGGACCTCAATTGTGACATGGGGGAGGGGATGGAGACGGATGAAGCGATCTTCCCCTATATTACTTCAGCCAACATTTCCTGCGGTTACCATGCCGGGGATGCGGACACCATGCGCAGGACTGTAGAACTGGCCTTACGGCATCATGTAGCGATCGGTGCGCATCCTTCCTATCCTGACCGTGCCCATTTCGGCAGGGTGGATATGCTGGGGAACGGGGTTGTCCTGGAAGAGATCGTTGGTCTCGTTGTCGATCAGTTAATTATTCTGCAGGCTATCTGTGATGAGTTTGGAGCGCGCCTCCACCATGTGAAGCCACATGGAGCTTTGTATAACAGGGCTGCCCGGGATCCGTCCGTCAGTGCGGCGATCTGCCGGGCTATACGGGAGTTCGATCCTGCTTTGGAATTGTATGGGCTCAGCGGCAGCGTGATGGGAGTGGAGGCCTCCCGGCATGAATTGGTTTTTGTCAGCGAGGTGTTTGCGGACAGGACTTACCAGGCGGATGGAAGTCTGACACCGCGTACTTTGCCGGGTGCGATGATCGAGGATGCGGCGGTGTCTTTGGCGCAGGTTCTGCGCATGGTATCGGAGGGGAAAGTAGTGGCCCTGACGGGTGAGGAGATCGATATTGTGGCGGAGACGGTTTGTTTACATGGGGATGGGGGGCATGCGGTGGCGTTTGCGCGGGTGATCTGTGAGGGGTTGAAGGAAAAATAAAATACTTTTTCGTGCACGGCTATTGCCGATTACGACACACCTGTTGTTATTTCCAACACGCCTGTTAATTGTATTGATTTAAAATTTGGATTTGTCAACCGAATAATTATGGTTTGCCTCACCATAACTGATCTATCCCCTCTGATGACCTCTTTAGATTTTAAAGATGGAATTAATGGGGCAGGGACGGACGATTATACCTATGACAACAGAGGCAACCTGGTTCAGGAGCAGAATTGGGGGAAAAGGCGGAACTGCAGGAACTCTGAAACATACGTATGCTAATAATCTACTTGACCGTTATCAACAAATTTACGGAAGTAGAGGGTTGGAATTTAATTACTATTTTAACAAACCAACAGGAAGAGCTTTTTTGGATGCCGTTAGTCATGGTAGTATGACAATTTACGATTATAATTTTGGCGCTGCTGTGATGAAAAACAGTCATTTTGTAAAATATTCCACCAGTTTCCCGGGTTATAAAATACAAATAGTGAGACCTTAACACAAATGGCAATAGATAAAGAAATTAAGAAGAAAGTAGTTGAAGACTGGATCAAAGCCTTTCCTCAATTAGCGTTGTACACACAAGATAAATTTTATAAAGTAGCAGGTCCGGTAATAATAGGCCTAGAGCTAATAAAACTCCCGAGAACGGAAGAGTATAGACCTCATTTTGTTATATACCCTCTGTGGAAAAAGGATGTAAAGACGAGTCTTAACGTTCCAATCATTTTACAGGAGTATCACAATAAAAAAGGGTTACAATATTCGATATTGTACCAAAAGCACAATGTTTTTTTTGAGGATGCCGCGGAAAGTGTAAGAAAACAAACTCCCTTATCTTTTGAGGGGGATATTTCTTTCAAAAAATTATCTTCTGTATTCGATGATTATTCTAAAAAACCGCCTCTAAGTGCTGCTCCCAATTCCTATTTGCAGGCTGTACTGCAGGAAACATTGTTTGAAATAGCATTATTCATAAGTTCGGTGGATGCAAATAATATTTTGCAGCAAATCAACAAGCGAAACTGGGATGCCAACCATTTTAGAATGTGCGGCTTTGAAATAGATAAATGGCTTCAAGACCTACAGGTAAAATTAAATAGCAGGGAAGAACTTTTAAAACAGATTGAGGTCAATAAGCAGGACAAGAAACTTTCACAATTAAAAAGTTCAAAACTTACTGTATAATCCAAAGTATCGTTCCTTTTAGCATTTCTTTTACAATTTCTCCCGCATTTTCCCGTTCTTTGCCTTGTTCCCACTTCAATTTCAAGGTAATAAGCCCGGCGGCGGTAACGCGTCTGCACGGGTATGCCCTCACCGCGCCGAGCGGGCTGATGGAAGCACCCAATGGGGGTAACAGCATATTGACCTATAACAGACAATTTATGGCACCAACGGATAACAGCAACACCAACGGGCAGGGCGGCAACAACCGCTACCGCAACGAAAGCCTGCTGACCTATGATTCCTTCAGCGGGCTGGGGGAGAAGAAAAAGACACCCCGTGAATCCCATTTCCTTTGGTGGTGTGCGGGCGCCTACCAGGGCCTCCTGAAAGACTGCCCCAGCGAGCAGACCAAGTATGCCGGCCTGGGCGGGGTGATCCTGGCCACCTTTGTCCTGGCGGCGCTGTCAGCCGGATATGCTATCTACAGCGTATTCAACGAACCTGTCTGGGCCATCGTCTTTGCCATCATATGGGGGCTGGTGATCTTTAACTTCGACAGGTTCCTTGTTGCCACCATGCGCAAATATGGGGTATCCCGCAATAAACAATTATGGATGGCGGCTCCCCGGCTGGCGCTGGCGCTGCTGATCGGGTTCACCATTGCCCGGCCGCTGGAATTGAAGATATTCGAGAAGGAGATCGACGTCCAGGTGACGGAGAACAGGCATAAGAAGATACTGCTGAATGACAGCCTGCTAACCCTGGAGAACCAACGTACGCTGGCGGCGGCGCAGGGTGAGCGGGACAGGTTGATGGGCCGTAAAACATCCCTGGAAGATACGCTCCTCCGGCTGCAGCAGGCCTATGTGCAGGAAGCCGACGGAACGGGAGGCTCGCAGCAGCGGGGCATCGACAAGCTGACCCGGCTGAAGCAGGAGGCGTATCAGACGGCCCTGGCGCAGGCAGGCCCGGAGCTGGGTCAATTGCAGGGAGCCATCCACTACCAGGATAGTATTATCGCCGGCATCCATGCCACGAAAGAGCTTAAGAACCGGGGTTATGAGGCGCAGGTGACAGCCGATGTAGGGTTCCTTGAAAAGAATAAGGCCCTCTCCGACCTGTCCGGTAAGGAGGGTAGTGTATTCTGGGCCAACCTGCTCATCTCCCTGCTGATCATTCTCATTGAGACAGGACCTATGCTGTCAAAGCTGATCATGAGCACCGGACCATATGACCTGGCGCTTGCGAGAGCAGAATTGCTGCAGATGGCCGAGGAGGAGGATCAGATGCGCAGGCAAAAAGAGCTGATGCAGGATAAAAAGAAAGGGCTTTATCAGCAGAAGAAGGATATAACAGAGGAACTGACAAAGAAGCTGGGGGCTCTCCAGAAGAAACATATCCAGGAGGAGTTGGACCAGTGGGAAAAAGGGCAGGATAATATCCCGGCCCGGGCGCCTCTTGAGACCATCACGCGGCGCATCAGAGAACGCTACGACTTCCGGGAAGAGGATGTTTTATAATACAGGCCTGATGTAATTTTCGGCCAGGACGGTCAGCAGATCGGCGGCCTCTTTTTCCTCATGCAAGGTCATTTCCAGTATGTCGAGTATATCGTCATATTCCAGCGTCCTGCACCATCGTGCCAGGCTTGCGTACGAAGAGACCTCATAACGCTCCAGTTTTTGCGCTACTACTACCAGACCGGCGTCGCGATCGACTGACCCTTTTTCCGTTGACTCAATCACCGTTTCTGCCGCACGGACGATCTCCAGCACCGCCTCAGACTGGTGCCCCTCGGGATCTCTCCCCAGCATTTTGAAGATCTCTTCAAGGCGACCAATGTGGTCATGGGTTGTATCCAGGTGGTTAGCAAGCATACTTTGCATCCGCAGGGAAGAGGCTGCCTTTTTCAGCAGGTGGAGAACCGGGATCTGGTGCCTTTCAGCCCCATATATTTCCCGTAGTTCATCCAGGAATAACTTTTCCATATAGCAAGGGGTTGTTTACCAATAGTAGTATTAGAATTATGCCATCTTAAGTGGCGTGAATTTTTCATGTTATATAAATAAAGAAACTATATGGAAAATTTAATGACGCAATCCATCAAAATGCAGCTTCATGGCAAGAAGGTGGAATTTCAAATAAAGGAAAAGGACCATGGAGACCTGGTGGTCTATGATATTTTCAGAGAAGAGCTCTTCCTCATGACCATTGCTAAAGACGGGAGTATCCTGTTCATGAACTTCGATGCTCCTACTGCCGACAAAGAGGTCTTTAAACTTTCCTTCCTGGATCGGTTCATAGAGAAAATAAAGTCTGTTTCGTAGGAAGTGTGCTTCAGACATGTGGAAAATGATCCTTTATCACAGGGAAATTTTTCTACAGCCTCTACAGCATGTCGTGGCGGCGGACCTTGCGGAACGCGCAGAAAGGAAGTCTGGATGCCAGCTCATTCAGCTCACGGATCGTTTTTTCGTCCGGGGGAGGTGTGGGCGGCATCAATTTGACAATGCCCTGTTTTTGGCGTTGGGATTTGCTGGGATTATAAGCCGTCAGGGCTTTTTCCGGTAGAAGGGCTGGCCAACTGGCCAATGGTTTTGATTTCATCTTTTAGGTTTTTTGGGGGTCGGGAGCGTGTGACTCCGGCCTGTCGTTCGATGGATGGTTTTGAACCGTGCTTTTCATATCAATCGTATTCAAAAACGATACCACGTCGTGATGCAGCACGTTAAGTATCAGTAAACAAGGCTTTATAACAATAGCGTAACAAATAGGTATAAATAAATAAGGGAAATTGAAACCGAAAGGAAGATCATCCGCAAATAAGAGGTTATTATGCCTTATATTGGACTCCTATTGATTACTAAACGACGCCCCCAAATTAGTGCTTGAGAAGACTATCATGATACGATTTGTTGCTGTTTTGGTCAGCTGGTTGGTTTGTCTCAGCTGTTTTGGCCAGGTGACGGACACTACCCAAAAAGTGCATCCTGCGGCAGACAGTCTCCGGCGGGGGCACCGCCACGCAGTCGACAGCGTTCGCAAGGGCAACCGGCTGATGAATAACAATATCTTCCAGTTCTTTCGCAATGCCATCAGCCGGGGCGGCGGGGTGGATACGAATATCAAGCCTATCATTGCAGGGCAGGTGGATTCATCTACGCTGGCATCGGCCCTGAATACCAAAAGTGAAAGCCCCTTTATGCCTTATGAAGGGAAGATAATCAGGCATATTTTCATCAGAACCTACGGATTCGAGCAGACTTTTACGGATACTTCCAAACGGCTGCAGTATTTCGGCACAAAAGTCCTGAACCAGGCCCACCGGAAGACCAGGGACTGGGTTGTCCGTAACTCCCTGTTCATCAAAGAACGAACTCCGTTGAATGCTTTTAAGGTAGCCGATAACGAACGTCTCATTCGTAGTTTGAACTTTATACAGGATGCCCGTATCCTGGTGAACTATCTTCCGGATGACCAGGATTCCGTGGACCTGGTGGTGGTGGTAAAGGACCTTTTTAGCATTGGAGGGGAGCTGAGCAGTTTGGGAATTGGTCCCACCAGCATCCGTGGGAATATCAGCGAATCGAATTTTTTGGGTATGGGCCAGAAGATCCAGGGAGGGGTCATTGTAGAACAGACCAGGCATCCCAGCTTTGGGTACCAGCTGCTGTACAGTAAGATCAATATGTACCGCTTTGTAAACGTTTCGGCGTCTTACACGCAGATCAACAGCAACCTTAAATCCGGCACGCCGGATGAGGAAGCCTGGTTCCTGCGGCTGGAGCGCCCCCTGTATGCGCCTTATGCACACCTGGCCGGAGGGATCAACCTGGGCACGTTCGAGTCCATTAACAGGTATCAACAACCGGATAGCCTGTTCTTCAAATACCGGTATTGGACCCACGATATATGGCTTGGCTGGAACCTGGGTAACAACCGCTTCCTATCCAATACCTCTGTCCGCGATCGTAAGTTCGTCAGTCTCCGGTATTTTAAGAACCATTTTACGGATGTACCCTATCAGGTAGCCGATCAATTCAATTTCCGCTTTAACGACCGGGAGGCAGTCTTGTCGCAGTTCACTTTTTTCCGGCAGGATTTCTACAAGACCAATTATATCTATGGTTTTGGTACGACGGAGGACGTACCGGCAGGCTATAATGTTGCTTTGACGACAGGATATTACCGACAGACGGGGCAGACGGACCTGAGAAGGTTCTACAGCGGGGTGGATGCCAACAGCTATGTAGTGACAAAAAGGGGAGGCTTTATCCAGTATTTTTTCCGGAGCGGCGGGTTTATGCGGCATGGACGATTGGAAGACGCCAGCGGGCTGATCGGGGCCAGCTATTACAGTCCGTTGTTCTTATTCCGCCGGCTGAAGGTGCGGCAATACATCAACTTCAGCTATACCCGGCAATTCAACCGGATAGGAATCGATGCGCTGACGTTGAACAACCCGTTCGGTCTGCGTTATTTCAGCGGGGATTCGGTGATTGGATCCCAGCGGGTGACCCTGCATTCGGAGACGAGCTTTTTCATCAATTATAAGCTGTTCGGATTTAAGTTTGCCCCTTTTGCCTTCGGGGATGTCTCGCTGCTGACACCGGAGCACCGGACGTTTTTTGACCGATCCTCTCTTTACCATGGCCTGGGCGCCGGCGTCAGGGCGCGTAATGAGAACCTGGTCTTTAATACGATCGAGTTCCGGATGGCCTGGTTTCCCCGTAAGACCGAGCAGAACCAGTCGTTCAAGATCTTTCTGGATACGGGCATCCAGTTCCGGTACAGGAGCGTGTATGTAAAGGCGCCGGATGTCATTTTCCTGAACACCGACGGGCTCAACAGTATTTACTGACCAGGGAACCGTTGGATAATTTGCTCCACCAGCTTTTCGGCCCAATAACGATATTGTTCACCTGCGGGATGGAGGCCGTCGGCGGCGAAAGGCTGTCCTTGCATCCTTGCGTGGGTAGTGATGTCTATAAAAGCCACCTGGTGCTGCCGGGCTATGCGTGCTGCGGCACCATTGAATGCATCGATCTGGCTGCCGATGGCGCTCCTGTCGCGGTCTGCTGAGAAAGGGGAGACGCCCCAGTCCGGGATGGAGAGAACGAAAACGCGGCCGGGCCGGCCTGCGGAGAAACCGATGGCCTGCAGCAGGAGGGATTCGAACTGCGCCATATATTCTTCGGTGGAACGACCACGGTATTGGTTATTCACCCCGATCAGCATCGTAACAAGATCATATGCAGGCAGCAAGCGGGTACCGGCGATGGCGCTGTGCAGCTCATCTGTTGTCCAGCCTGTGCGGGCGATGATCTCGGGTGCTGTAAAAAGAAGGCCTTTTTCACGCAGCAGCTGCACAGCCTGGCAGGAATATGTTTCGGCGAGGAGGACCCCTTCTCCAATGGTGTAGGAATCACCCAGGGCTAAGTATGTATACATAATTACAACAGGCCGGCATTTGCCGGCCTGTTAAGATACGTTTTATTGCTTTATTGCTGTGCTCCCTGCATGCCGCCCTGGATGCTTTCCATTTCGCCCTTCATATTCTTACGTTTGAAGAGGCTCATATCGAATTTACCGAAGCGCCAGTTGAACTGGAGGCGGAAGAACTGCGGGTCTCTGCGGCGGAAGGCTTCCTGTGAAAAGGAAACGGAAGTGGTGTACACGTCATATACCCTCGAGCGGAAGATATCATTGACACTCAGCGTGAGGGAAGCAGCCTTATTCTTAAGGAACTCATATTTCAGCGCTGCGTCCACACCGCCGGTGGGCCTGGAATATCCCTGGGCGCTGCCGCTGACCGTTTGTCCAAAACCCCTGCCGCCACCACCTCCGCCCGAGCTGGCGCTGCCGCCGGGAGGCAAAACGGTCTTTGAAGTATAGTCACCCGTCAGCTGGAGGGTAAAGTTCTTCGGCAGCTTGAAAGTGTTGTTTATTTTACCAAACCAGCTCCATGTCTGCCCTACAGTGGGAATGGCAACCGCGCCCGTATCGATCACATTGATCTTTGACGTGAAAATATTGATATTGCCCGTCACGTCCCACCATTTGGTGATGGTGTTGCGGCTGATCAGCTCCAGCCCGCTGACGAAGGAGGATTTAGCATTGATGAAGGTATTGATAAAGACGGCAGAATCATTGACGGGGTTGACGCCCGGAAATTGATAGCGGGTGATCAGGGACGTGGTATACTTATAGTATACGGAGGCGAGGAACGTGCTGTTGCCCGCGTAGGTCTTCTGATAAGCGAGCTCCAAAGAGTTGGTGAACTGCGGTTTCAGATCAGGGTTACCCCGGCTGAGGTTCAGTGAATCAGAATAATCGGTGAAAGGGAACAGCTGGAAGAAGCTGGGCCTGTCGATGCGACGGGTATAGTTCAATGAAAGGTCCTGGTCACCGCCCAGTCTCTGTGTGAGGAATACGCTTGGGAAGAGACTGATAGGGAATTTATTGCTGAAATTACCAACGGTGTCGGTGTTAACTCCACCCTGGCCTTTTACGGCATAGGTTTGTGCGCCTTTGTAGTCGGAGCGCTCGCCTCTCAATCCCAGCTGATAGGTGAAGTCCTTGATGGCATTGCTATAGGTCACGTAGGCAGCGTATACCCGGTCGCGGTACTTATAATGCGAAGAAAGGAGGGGTTGGATGTGGTAAATCTCGTCCTCCCCGTAGATATAGATGTTATTCAGGCTGGAGATATTACGGATCGCCACGCGGGCACCTGTTTCGAACTTGGATTTTTCGCCCAGGGGCCTGACATAATCCGTCTGTGCCGTAATGAACTCATTATCCCCGTCGCCCTTCTGCTGCTGATTGTACGAGTAATGGCCGCTCTGTCCTTTTACAGGGAATATGTCGGAGTTGACATAATTGAGATTGTCATTGCTGCCTTTGCCATAGTTGGCGTCGGCTGTCAGTTCTTCCCCGGCTTTGGGAAAATTATGTTTATAGCTTACCATGGCGCCCTGGTTCCGGAAGTTGCCCGAGGAATTGGAAGTACGACGGGTATAGGAATAGGCGGTGCCGGAAGGGAAGAGGGTATCCACGTAAAGATCGCTGCTGGTTGTGGGATTGAAATGACCGCGGACGATGTTGCCGGAGAGGGAGATGGTATTACGGTTGTCCATGAGGTAGTCGATCCCAAAACGGCCGAAAGCAAAATAACCTTTGTTGACATTATAGTCATTTTGATGCAGGCTATCGTACGGCTGGCTGGAAAATGTATAGCGGTCCGTAGTACCGGTGGAGATGGACTTGCGTTGTCCATAGTTGGCATTGGCGAATACGTTGATCTTACCTTGCTTGACGTTGATATCGCCTCCCAGGTTGAACCGGCCCCGCTGGTCGATGCCGGCCCTTACATTCCCGTTATAGCCTGCCTTACGGTTCTTTTTCAGGACGATGTTAAGGATCCCGGCCGTACCGCCGGAGGCATCATATTTTGCACCGGGGTTGGTGATGATCTCCACGCTTTGAATGGCGTCGGCGGGGATCTGGTCGAGGGTGAGCGTGGTGGGGCGACCGTCCACGAAGATGGTAGGCGGGCTGTTGCGCAGGGTAACATTCCCGTCGATGTCTACTTGTACCGAGGGCACATTCTTCATGACGTCCACCCCTGTGCCGCCCTGGGCAGAGATGTCCTTTTCCACATTATAAATCTTGCGATCGACCCCCATCTGTATCAGGGGCTTGGATGCGGTGACGGTCACCTGTCCCAGCGTTTGGGCATCTTCGGTGAGCTTGATATTTCCCAAATCTTTATCCACGGCATTGAGCGCCTGCTGCATGTCCGGGCGACCGCCGGCTCCCATCTTCATTTGGAAGGCCACTTTTTGTTCCCAGGTGCCATAACCGATGGCTGTGATCTTCAGGCGGAAGTTGCCGAAAATGGGGAGGTTCTCGAGGCTGAAGTTACCTTTGCGGCCTGTGATCATGCCGGAGATCACCGTATCCCGTCTTTTGCGTGTCACTGTGTCGAACTTACTTTGTATGAGCTGGATGGAGACCCCGTCCAATCCTTTATCGGTCTTTGCGTCGACCACGCGGCCATAAAAATGCCCTATATTAGCTGCCTGGCCATTGCCCAATCCTCCGCGCTGCCTGCCAACTCCTCCCATATCCGGCACCTGTGCTTTGACGGTCAGGGCTGCTACCAGTACCATTAACATTAACCAGATCTTTCTCATTAGCTTTAACATCAATTTGCTGGCAAAATTGAGCTAAAAACAGGATGAAAAGCGTTCATTCTATACAAGCGGTCCCAAAACAGCCATAGTAGGGTTAGTGCATTAAAAAAGTGAGCATGATCTGGACGACCCCAATGAGAAATCCCAGGGCTGCCCCGATGACCTCAACGAAGCGAAATTCCTTGGTGAGAATTTGATTGAGCATGGCCTCCAGTCTGTCGGAGGAGAAATTGGCGATCTTGTCGACGACGATCTTTTCGAGGTCAAGATCATTTTTCAGGTGAGATACATAGTTCTTCATGATGATGGGGAAGAGCTCAGCGAGCTCTTTCATGAAAATGTCTTTCAACTGGCTGATGGTCTTATCGCCGATGAACATGGCGATCATGGGCATGCTTTCCTTCAATTTATTACGGAGAAAATTGTCGATGTGCTCTTCCACCAGGGGCAGCATTTTCTGTACGTTGGCCGGGTTGGCGATGGTCTGTTCGATATCCTGGTAGGAGAGGAGTTCCTGCCCGACGATCCGCCCCAGGCTTTCGGCTATCTGCTGCTGGCGTTTGGGGAAGACGCCGTGAAGGGTAAATCCAAGGAACTTTTTGGGCTGGCGGGGGTGAAAAAGCAGCTTCAACGCCATCCAGATCGTAAGCCAGTGTATGAATGCGGATATAAAGGGAATGGTATACAGCCACCAGCTGATAGTCGTCATATAGATCGTTTTTTAATAAAAAAGCTCCTCGTTTTGCGAGGAGCTTTGGGGTGGATGATGGGGCTCGAACCCACGACCCTCAGAACCACAATCTGATGCTCTAACCAACTGAGCTACAACCACCATATCGGGGATGACCCCCGGCGAATAAGACGCAAATTTAAGTCAATTTGAAATTCCTCCAAAACAAACTTTTCCAAAACCCTGGAAATTATGAGAAGGGATGTTCAAAAAGGTTTGGCATGAAAACTGACTTAAGATGGGGAAACGGTTGGCCCGGGCGCTTTTCCGCTCATGGAATTTATGACAAAACGGATGTTAATAATGGGTTTAAGCGACAACATACCATTGAGATAATCGTTACATTTGATTAGTTATGCAAAAAGTGATTATGTATATGTTTAGTAAAAGAAACTTACCGATCGTTTTATTGATTCTTGCAGCGGGTATCTTCGTCGCGTTCAGGACTTTAGGAATAGGGGAGAACCCTCCTACCAAATACGAAAAGATCCTGAAGAATGTAGGGGAAATGCTCGAACAGATACATTATAGCCCCAAACAGCTGGATGATAAGTTCTCCAAAGAGGTCTTCGCAAAGTACCTGTCGGACGTGGATGTGGAGAAGAATGTCCTGCTGGCGTCCGATGTAGAGGCTTTGCGTAGCAAATATGAGACGCGCATCGATGATGAGATCCAGGGGAAGGCGCCTATCCAGTTCGTGCCTTCTGTCAGCGAGGTGTATAAGAAGCGGCTGGCGGAGACCGAGGCGCTGTATAAGGATATTCTCTCCAGGCCGTTTGATTTCACTGTCAACGACTCTGTTGATCAGAACTACGATAAGGCCGAATTTCCGAAGAATGAAGCGGACAGAAAGGAATCCTGGCGCAAGCGCCTGAAATACCTCACCCTGGAAAGGTATTCCGACCTGCTGGACCAGCAGGAAGCCAGCAAGAACAAGCCCGGCTTTGTGGCCCGCAGCAATGAGGACCTGGAAAAAGAGGCGCGAGGTAAGGCAATGAAAGTAATGGACCGGTTTTACGAGCGGCTGAAAGTGAAAGTTAACGATGACGACCGTTTCAATATGTTTGTACAGACCATTGTACAGTCAATGGATCCTCATACCGATTATTTCCCCCCGGTGGAGAAAAGATATTTTGACGAGCAGATGAGCGGGCATTTTTTTGGCATTGGCGCTTCTCTGCGGGAAGAGGATGGCAATATCAAGATAACTACTTTGGTGACGGGCAGTCCTGCCTGGAAGTCCGGGCAGGTGACGGTGGGTGATGTCATCACGAAGGTTGCACAAGGGGGACAGGAGCCTGTAGACCTCACAGGGTTCCAGGTAGAGGATGCCGTGAAGCTGATCCGGGGTACGAAGGGTACGGAAGTCCGGTTGACCCTGAAGAAGGCGGATGGTTCGACAAAGATCATTTCTCTTATCCGGGATGAGATCGTGCAGGATGAGGCGACCTTTGCCCGGAGCGCGATCGTCAATTCCTCGAAAGGGAAGATCGGGTATATCTATCTGCCTGAGTTCTATGCGGATTTTGACAATCCCAAGGGTAATCGCTGTTCAATAGATGTAGCAAGGGAAGTGATGAAGCTGAAAGAGCAGAAGGTAGATGGCATAGTCCTGGACCTGCGCTTCAATGGCGGAGGTTCCTTATATGATGTTGTGCAGATGGCCGGTTTGTTTGTCGAGCAGGGCCCCATCGTCCAGGTGAAAGACAGGGATGGCAAGCCCCAGATCCTGCCTGACCATGATAAGAACGTGCTGTACGACGGTCCTTTTGCCGTAATGGTAAATGAATTGAGCGCCAGCGCTTCCGAGATCTTTGCAGCTGCCATACAGGATTATCACAGAGGAGTGATCATCGGCAGCACATCCACTTACGGTAAGGGTACGGTACAGCGTAATATCGGCCTGGACAAGACACTGGGCTTTATGGAGGCCAACAGCGAACTGGGGACACTGAAGCTGACACTGCAGAAGTTTTACAGGATCAGCGGTGGTTCCACGCAGCTGCGGGGGGTGGCATCTGACATTGTGCTGCCTGATCTGTATGAATATTCCAAGATACGCGAAAAAGATAATCCTGATGCATTGCCCTGGGATGAGATCCAGAAAGCGGACTATACTACCTGGAAATATGCTTATGATCTGAATGTCATCAAAGGCATGAGCGCCGAGCGGATGAAGAACAATTCCGCTTTCAACCTGATCCGTGCCGATGCTGAGTGGCTCAGCAAGGAGAATGATAAGGTGTTCCCTCTGAGCCTGCAGAAGTACCGGGAGGAACAAAAGCAGATCAAGTCAACCATCAAGCAGATAGAAACGCTGAGCAAGCTGGCGGGTGCAAGTGAGCTGAATGTTTCGGCGCTGCCGCAGGATGCCCATAAATATGATAATGATAAGGATAAGGGCACGCGTTTCCAGGCATGGCTGAAAGATAAACGCAATGACATTTACCTGGGAGAGGCGGTAAACGTCCTCGACGATATGATCACACAAAAAAATCTGGTGTATAACAAGTAAAAAAAACGGGCGAAATTTCGCCCGTTTTTTTTTATAGATATCTTTCTTTTAAGATCCGCATATGATGGGCCACGTGGCCGGGGATGATATAGCCGAGGGTAAACGCGTTGAGGGCGCGTCCATTGGCCTGTCCCCTGAAACCCAGCTGATGGTCTGTAAGAGAATCATACAATAATATGGTGGCTTTTCGAATGGCTGACCATTCCTCCTGCAGGTCATTCCAGCTGCGTTCCGAGGCCCCTGAATTGGCCGCCCAGGTATTCTCGTCAAAGCCGGGCAGGGGGTTGGCATCCAGCCGGGAAAAGGTCAGTGCCCTGTAAGCGAACACTCTTTCAGCGTCTATGATATGCTGCAACATTTCCCGGATGGTCCATTTGCCCTCGGCATAGGCATGGTCTATTTTTTTACGGGGGATCTTTTTCAGGAATTTCCGGAACTGCCGGGTATTTTTATCCAAAGCCTTTTGAATGTCCTCTTCTTTTACCAGGTCAAGATAGGGCTGGTAGAATTCGGACGGTATGATCTCTGAACGGGGAAGCATGCTATTTTTGGGGGTAAAATTAAAGAAAGCCGGGCGAATCTAATGAGATGGCCCGGCTTTCTCTTTTAGTCTTTTTTATTGCTTAGTGTGGATCTTTGCATTTTATCGTTGCGATGTGCATCGGTGGCCGAGAGTGTAGCGGCCAGCTTTATGGCCTCATAGGCATTGATGATACCACCCGAGCGGCTGATATCGGAAAGGCTGACCATTTCGTCTTCTCCTCCTGGTTTTTTGACCTTGACAGGCGGAGGCACTGCAGAATGCTCTATGCAGTATTTCACCTGCTGCGGGCTCAGGCCGGGATAGTATTCCAGGATGAAGGCTGCCAGACCGGTGACGACCGGGGCTGCCATACTGGTGCCCTGCAGGTTGCCATAGTTCTTTCCTCCTGGCAGGGTGGAATAGATACGGGTGCCCGGGGCGAATACATCGACCTCCTGCTTGCCATAATTGGAAAAGGAGGCTGTATAGCTTTTAAAACCGGGCTCGGCCAGCGGGTCGCTGCTGGCACCTACCGTGATCCAGTTGGAGGCGGTGTAGTCGGAATGCAGGATATTGGGATTGGGGAAGTTGTCGGCGGTATCGACATCGGCATTATCGTTGCCTGCGGCATGGATCAACAGCACGCCTTTGCTTTCTGCATATCTGACGGCAGAATCCACCCATTTCTTTTCGGGGGAGAGGTTTTTTCCAAAGCTCATATTGATGACCCGGGCGCCATTATCCACTGCATAGCGGATGGCCAGGGCGATGTCCTTGTCATGTTCGTCCCCATTGGGAACAGCGCGGATCATCATGATACGCACATTGTCGGCTACGCCATCCATGCCTTTACCATTGCCCCTTTCAGCGCCGATGATACCGGATACATGGGTGCCGTGCATGGGGTCTTCGGCCATCACGTCATTGTTACCGTAGTAGCGGTCGTTTATATCATCCTCGTTGTCTTTTACAATTTCTTTCCGGTAGTCCCTGGGGGGTGTTTTTTTTGCGGAAGCTTTTTTCTCTTCCTGGTCTACCTGCTCGCTGAACTCGTTGAGGAAGGCCTTGTTGGTCATATCCATGATCTTATTGGCCTTAAAGGGATAGAGGAACACTGATTTAGCGCTTCTGGCCTCAGGATTTACGGTCTGGAAGGTGTCGAGGTCGTTGCCTGTATACTCGGCCTTACCCATTGCCTGCTGAAGGATGCTGTCGCTTTTTACACAGGCGGAAAGCACGCGGTGAAGCATCAACAGGTCTACGCCGCTTTCAACGCCGTCACCCATTACGGACCTGCGGGCCTTTACCCACATCCGGTAATTGTCCTTGTCATCCTGGCTCCATTTGCTGGAATCGAGCTGCGGGACATCGAATTGCTGTTTGAACTGGTAGTATACCCGGGCCTCTTCCTGTGCGTCGTCCTTCACATTATGACCATCCTTGCCCCCGATGAAATTCCAGCCATGGACATCATCAACATAGCCGTTGTGATCGTCGTCGATGCCATTGCCGGGGATCTCTTTGGGATTCGTCCAGATAATATTCTTCAGGTCCTCGTGCAGGGTATCGACGCCGGAGTCGATGACTGCTACCAGTACCTGCTTGCTTTTCAACTTTTTGCCCCTGGTAAATTCATAGGCTTTGTCTATGCTGATGCCATAATAGCCATCCTGATCCTTATCCAGCAGATGCCAGCCTTTGGGCAGCTCTGCCTTTACCGAATTTCCCTGTGCAAACATCATTAATGGAAAGGCCCCTAACAGGAGCATACCGAGCAACCCCTTAGAACTTAGCTTCATGTGTGTAAGTAGTTTTTTGACTATAATGTAAAATAATAAAACATAGGCCATCACATGTCAGAAATTACATGGATGGCCCTTATAGACTTGTTAAATTTTGTCGCCTGCGGTCCGCTTTGTTTGTTAATTATTCTCCTGGCTGAGCTTTAGTTCCACGCGCCGGTTGGCGGCCCGGCCCGCAAGGGTGCTATTATCTGCGATCGGCTGTTCCTGTCCCAGCCCCGTAGCTGTCAGGTGGCTTTCCGGTATTCCTTTCCTGACCAGGTAATCCCGGACGGCAATGGCTCTTTTCTGAGAAAGGACCTGGTTGGCGGTGGGGTTCCCACTGTTATCCGTATGTCCTTCGACGGTGAGGTGCCATTCGGGATGATCTTTCATCAGGGCAGCCAGGGCATCCAGGGCCAGGAAAGAGCTATCTGTGAGGCGATCGCTGGCTGATGTGAACAGGATATTGCGGGCGATGTAATTGATCTTTTCCCTTACTTCTTTTTTGATCACGGGGCAGCCGTGGTTTTCTACTGTACCGGGGGTATCCGGGCACTTATCTTCCTCATCATTGACGCTGTCGCCGTCCCTGTCAGGAACGGGGCATCCGTTATAGCGGGCAAGGCCGGGTTTGTCGGGGCATTTATCTTCTTCGTCACTGATGCCGTCGTGGTCGGTGTCGGGGATCGGGCAGCCATTATAGCGGGCCAGGCCCTGAATATTCCTGCAGGAATCATGTTCGTCATCTATGCCGTCGTGGTCTGAATCGGGGATGGGACATCCGCGCGATTTAGCGGGCCCCGCCATAAGGGGACAGTAATCCAGGTCATCCGGCGTGCCGTCATTATCGCTGTCTTTGACGATCTTCTTCTTTGGCGGTACGGGGGCGCTGGTGGATGTCAGCCATATGCCCAGGGAGACTCCTGCCAGCTGATGGTGAAAGGAACCCTGGTAAGGGGCATTATAAAAGCTGGTCAGGCCCTGGCTGAAATAGCCGCTGAGCATGATGTTTCCCAGTTCGAAACCAGCCCGGCCATTTACGCCCAGGTCCATTGTTTTATACGTATTGACACCCTTGCCTACAGTGACGGGGGTGGATTCATCGGTATATTTGGTGGCCGTGTGCTTGAGGGTCTCATTAGTCGTTTTGCCGCTGTAGAAGAAGCTGATCTGGGGCCCGGCGCTGAGGAAAAAGCTGTTCTTATGATTTGCCGAGAAATAGAACTTATAGGTAAAGTTCAGCGGAATATCGATGTAATTGATATTCAGATTTTGCCGGGTATAGATAGTGTCTTCCAGATAGCTGGTGGCGGAGTCATTGTTCTTGGTGTATTTTTTCCCTTTTGAAGTGTAGGTAATGGCAGGCTGGAAGAAAAAGCCTTTGTGGCCAAGGGGCACCTCCAATATGAAGCCCAGCTGAAAACCGGACCTTGTCGACTGGAATTTCTTAATCGCGGTATCCCATCCGGGTATATTGTTCTTTTCCAACACTTTAGAACTGTGCATCCCACCAAGGACACCCAATCTCACCTGGGCCCGGGAATGAATGGATCCGATAAGCACCAGGGCCAGCAGAGGTATAATTTTCTTATATGCAGCAGAGGCTTTGGTACCGGGATTCATCATAGTTTATGGGTGATCTGTAGGCAATAACGTCCAAATGAATGAATTATTATTTGAATTGTTAATGCCTACAGTGGGGGCAACGGCTTTAAATATCAAACTTTATCCCTTGTGCCAGTGGCAGTTGGGTGGAATAATTGATGGTATTGGTTTGGCGGCGCATATAGGCTCTCCAGGCGTCGCTGCCGCTCTCCCTGCCGCCACCTGTTTCTTTTTCTCCTCCGAAGGCCCCGCCGATCTCTGCGCCTGACGTGCCGATGTTGACGTTGGCGATCCCGCAGTCGCTGCCGCCGGCGGAAAGGAACTGTTCAGCTTCCCGCAGATTGAGGGTCATAATGGAGGAGGAGAGGCCCTGCGGCACTCCGTTCTGGATGGCGATGGCTTCGTCCAGGGTCTTGTATTTCAGCAGGTAAAGGATAGGGGCAAAGGTCTCGTGCCGGACAATGGCATAATCAGGCGAGGCTTCTGCAATACATGGCCGGACGTAACAGCCGCTGTCGAAACCCGCTCCCTGGAGAACAGCGCCTTCTATAAGGAAGCGGCCGCCCTCTTTTTTGCAGGCTTCGATGGCGCTTAGATAATTTTGGACGGCATCTTTGTCGATGAGGGGACCTACATGATTTTTTTCATCCAGGGGATCGCCGATGCGTAGCTGCTGGTAGACTGTGGTCAGCTGCTCTTTCACCCTATCGTATATGCTTTCGTGGATGATCAGCCGCCGGGTGGTGGTGCAGCGTTGGCCTGCTGTGCCTACGGCCCCAAAAACGGCGCCGGGTATGGCAATGTTCAGGTCTGCATCCTGAGAAATGATAATGGCGTTGTTGCCTCCCAGTTCCAGCAGGGATCTGCCCAGACGTGCTGCGACGACAGCGCCAACCGCCTTGCCCATGCGTGTGGACCCTGTGGCGGATACCAGTGCGATCCTTTCATCGGCGGCCAGCCATTCTCCCGTGTCGCGGGCGCCTGTTATGAGATTGCTCACGCCTTCAGGCACGTTGTTGCGGGCGAATACTTCCGCCACGATGTGCTGGCAGGCCACTGCGCAGAGCGGCGTTTTTTCGGAAGGCTTCCAGATGCATACGTCTCCGCATATCCATGCCAGCATACTATTCCAGCTCCAGACGGCTACAGGGAAATTAAAAGCGGAGATGATGCCAACCAGGCCAAGGGGGTGCCATTGCTCGTACATTCTGTGGGCAGGCCTTTCGCTATGCATGGTCAAACCATGCAACTGGCGGGACAGGCCAACGGCAAAATCGCATATATCGATCATTTCCTGCACTTCGCCATATCCTTCCTGCAGGCTTTTTCCCATTTCATAGGATACCAGCTTGCCCAGGGGCGTTTTGTAATGCCGGAGGGCTTCGCCAATCTGACGGACTACTTCACCTCTGCGGGGCGCCGGCCAGGTGCGCCATTCCAGGAAGGCAGCCTCTGCGGTACGTACCACGGTGTCATAGCTTTCTTTATCTGTGGTAGTGACATTGGCAATGCTCTTTCCATTCACCGGAGAGGAAGACGTGAGGGAAGGTGTTTTGGTCGCAATCCAGCGGGCTCCGGTGGAGGTTCCGGTGTTATCGGCACTGATCTTTAAGTCTTTGAGGAAGTCCATAATTAAAATTGCTTGCGTTTTATGCAAAACGCAAGCAATTTAGGGAAAACTAACCACTAACCAGTGGCCTCAACCTTAACTTAAAATCTACTATGAAAAAACTGGTCCTTTTTGCCGGCTTCTACCAGGCCGGCATTTATCAATACGTAAATATTGAAATAAGGGTTGTGTCTCCTTTTGGGAACACGATAAGTGAGGATCAACTAGTTGAGCTTGTTTTCCATTGCTGCGAAGAAGCTTTCGCTATAGCTTACCCCGATGGGGATCTCTTTGTCCCCGATCTTGATCTTGCTTTTGCTGATGTGCTCTATCCTGCTGATGGGCACAATATAGGAGCGATGGGCCCGTATGAATTCGCGGGCAGGCAGCTTCAGGGCGATGGTCTTCAGTGTCATCAGGGTGAGGATCGATCTGCCGGGGAGGTATATTTTGATGTAGTCATCCAGCCCTTCGATATAGAGGATCTCTTTCAGGTTGACCTTTACCATCTGGTAGTCGGACTTGACGAAGATATATCCTTCCTGCAGCTCCTGGCTGGTGAGATAGTCGACGTATTCTTTTGCCTTATAAACGGCTTTGAGAAAGCGATCGTATTCAATGGGCTTTAGCAGATAGTCGATGGCATCCACGTTAAACCCTTCCACGGCATATTCGCTGAAGGCGGTGGTGAATACGACAGCTGTATTCTTTTTATTGATGATACGGGAGAACTCAATGCCATTGATATCCGGCATTTGAATATCGAGGAAGAGGATATCCACCGGGGCAGTGTCCATCATTTTCTGTGCCTCGAAAGGGTCGGTGAACACGCCTTTCAGGTCGAGGAAATAAATTTTAGCGATGTATTTTTTCAATACTTCCAGCGCCAGTGGTTCGTCGTCGATGGCTATACACGTCAGCATTATACGTGAATGTTTAGGTGAACAGTGAATTCAACGGGTCCGTCGTCAATGGCAAGGTCATATTTATCCGGATAAAGCAGATCAAGCCTGCGCCGGGTATTCTGGATACCGATACCCGTATTGTCTGCCGTCTTAAGCAAGGTACTGATATGCTTATGATTCGTTACACTAAAGTACATCGAATCTTTCTTTATTTCCAATAATATGCAGATGGGGGATACTTCCCTGGTACTGACGCCGTATTTGAAAGCGTTTTCCACGAAAGGCAGCAGTAGGAGGGGAGCGATCTGTCTGCCCAGCGGATCGCCTTTTACGTTGAATGTGATGCTGGATTTATCGGTAAGCCGCATTTTCTGCAGTTCGATATAATGCGTGGTGAACTGGATCTCCTTTTCCAGCGGGACCAGGTCATTGCGGGCTTCCGTCAGCACGTAGCGCATAATGCTGGAAAGCTTCATGACTGCAGGGGCCGTCTTTTCGGATTGTGCGGAGGCCAGCGCATAAATATTATTAAGCGTATTGAACAAAAAATGAGGGTTGATCTGCGCTTTCAGGAAAGAGAGCTCGGCATTGACCTTTTCGTTGGCGATCTCCTTGTTGCGTTGTTCGGATCGCAGCCACTGATTGATCACTTTGATACCTGTGCTGAATACGAAAATGAGCAGGAATACTGCAATATTGCCGGGTTGTAGAAGGGGCTGCTGAAAATTGCGGGGCCTGCCGGAGGGCCGGGGGCCCGGTGGGGGCGATTGCCAGCCGTTAAAAAAGTAATGATAGATGCGGGGAAGGCATCCAAAGAAGATCAGCAGCACCAGTATGATCAGCCCATAGATAAGGAATTTTTTTTGATCCAGCCATTTGGGAATGAAAAAGAAAGTATTGAGATAATAGAACGTGATCAGCAGGCTGTTGGTAATAATGAAGGAACCAAGGAAATATTTTTCCGTGAAAAAAGAAAATTCCCTGGGCCTTGGGTAAAATACGAATGGCACCATGAGAAAGCAGACCCAGGCTGCGATGTGAATGATGATCTGTACAATCCTTTTCTCCATATCCACCTCAAATCTATGGGCCGTGCATGTAAGAGAAGAAATAATATAGATGAATGGGGGAATTACACCGGTGAATGGATCGGCGGCCCTGACGGGCCGCCGATGTGGTGATTATAGGGAAAATGCGATCTTACCGAAGAGCCGCAACCCGTTGAAGCCCATCTGGACGCTGTCCCAGGGGCCGCCGGACTCGTTGTCGCCTGCCCAGCCTTTTGCCAGGGGATTTACGCCCAGGTCGGGGTGCACATTGAATAAGTTGTCCGCTCCTATGAAGACGGTTGCATGTTTGCACAGTTTGTAGGAGGCGTAGATATCTGTGACCACTTTTCCACCGAAATTAAAAACTTCCGGTACCAGCACTTTGTCGTCCGCATCGCTGGGCACCATGGGATTGATGCCTGTCTGGTTGGGGTTTTCATCGGTTTGGGCGCCAAAGCCCATCAGTTTGATCTTCCCGAAATAGGTGAAATGGGTGCCAAAGCCGAACTTGTCAAAATTGTAATCCAGGCTGAGGGCAAACTTATGGTTGGGCGCCGAAGCCAGCAGGAACGCTTTTTCTCTGTCGCTGTAAAAGGTCTTCTGGTTGAGCACGGTACCATTGAGCGCCGCAGGGATATGGATATCGTCGATGGTCATATTTTGCAGGTTGCCTGCCAGCAGGACATGGAAGCTGTTCTTTTCCCAGCGGGCAGTGTAATCGGCTACGATATCGATGCCTTTATTGGTCGTATTCACCGCATTGGAAAAGAATTGTACGGTAGATACGTCTGATGGGAACTGCGAAGTAAAGGAGGTTGGGAGCGTGGCGTCTTCCTTGCTGAAAAGGCCGGAGAGGACGACCCTGTTCTTCATTTTTACCCAATAGCCATCTACTGTAAAGGTGAGCCCTTTGGCCGCCTTCCAGGTAAAGCCGGCACTGGCGTTGACAGAGGTCTCTTCTTTTAGCTTAGGGATGCCGGCAGCACGGGTGAGGGGGTCATTGTTGTCAGCGATCCGGCTTTGGATCAGGGCGCCGCCGCTGAAGGAGGTAAGGGTATTGCTGAAGTTGATCTGTTGCAGGGAAGGAGCCCGGTAGCCTGTACTAACGGACCCGCGGATATTCAGGTTGTCCAGGAGCTTATAGCGGGTGGCCAGCTTAACAGTAGCGACAGAGCCGAAATCGGAATAATGTTCAAAGCGGACGGCGCCATCCACGAGCCAGGCATCGGTGATATTCAATTCAGCGTCCGCATAGATACCCAGGTTCGTGCGGTGGGCGGTCTTTACATCGGCGGGGCTGAAGCCGGGAAAGCCCTGTGCGCCGGCCGCGGGGGCCTTGAGGGAGTCGCTGGAAAGATTGGCGTACACCCGTTCGGTGGAGTCATATACACCGTAAGAGCCGAACTCTCCTTTATAGATAGCATATCGTTCATACCGGAACTCGGCGCCCAGCCCCAGGTTGAGGCCGCTGGCGACGGATTTGAATGACTTTCCGAGATCCAGGTTGACGGTGTTCTGCAGGAAGTTGAATCCTCCGTCATCAAAATGAGTAGGCGTGGTCTTACCTATGTTGGAGGCATTGAAGGTCTTGTCCCCGTAGTAATGGAAGTCATTTCTTCCCAGGGTATTGCTCAGGTCCCAGGTCCAGGCATTTGCTGTCGTGCCTTTGAAGCCCAGCGCAAGGGAGGCGTCCTGGATATGCGTTTGTATATGGGGGTTATAATAGGTCTCTCCGTCGTTGGATGTGCGCATGATGCCGGGCACGAACAGCAGATCTGCATTATTGTCTACAGGGAAGCGTTCGGGTCTTGCGCTGAAGTTACGGGAATAGGCATAAGCGTCGGACGCTTTGTAATTATATCCCCCGAAGGAGTAGAATGTCGCGCTGCCGGCAGGCAACTCCATATTGTACATGATACCGCCTGTCTTGAGCGACCCGTCCCCGAAGGCTCTGCGCCCGCTGTTGATATAGGGCAGGGCATTCTTATCGTTCTGCCAGTTGGCAGTATCAGCCTGGCGATAAGTTTTCCCCTGCAGCAGCAGGTCGGCCCCTATGTTAATGAACCCTCCTTTTTTGCCGAGTGCGAACCCGTCGTTAAGCGATAAAGTAAAGGTATTGCCATCGATGGCGCTGCCGGAATAGTATTGGTTGCCTGCATTGAATTTCCGGGAATTGAATTTGTGATCGTAGTAGCCGCCCCAGCCAGCATTGACACTCAGGTGACCGGGGTCTTTTTTAAGGATGATATTGATGACGCCGGCGATGGCATCGGAACCGTATTGGGCGGAAGCGCCGTCGCGCAGGATCTCAATCCTGTCAACGGACGCCTCGGGGAAGGCGTTGAGGTCTACTCCGGAGCTGCCCCTGCCACGGGCGCCGAACAAACCGACAAAAGCTGTCTGGTGCCTTCTCTTGCCGTTGATGAGCACGAGGGTCTGGTCAGGGCCCAGACCTCTCAGGGTCCCAAGGTCGACATGGTCTGCACCGTCCGCGCCGCTTTGTTTGTTATAGTTAAAAGAGGGGGCTGCTATATTCAGGACAGATGTCAGGTCCATTTTGGCGGTGGGCAGGTCGATCTGGTTGATCTTAATGACATCCACCGGGACGGGCGTCTCGGTCTTGGCCCTTCCTGCGCCCCGGCTGCCCACGAAGACGATCTCTTTCAATTCGGTGGAACCCGGCTGCAGTACAATGGTAAGGGTGGTGATGTCCGAAATGGTGACCGTTTGGGTGGTATAGCCGATGCTGCTGATCTCCAGGATGTCCCCCGGTTTGGCCTGCAGGGTAAAACTACCGTTGTTGTCGGTGGAAGTACCTGCTTTTGAATGTCTTACTTTAACGGAGGCCCCGGATATGGGACTCCCTGACTTACTGTCCAGCACTTTCCCCGTAAGGGTATTTTGCGCGTACGCATAGACATATGCAATTAATACAATAAATAGCAGGATCGGTTTTCTCATACAATTTTCTTTGGTTACTTCAAGTTAGCAATAAATGATTATAAAAAATCATTCAACCCGCAGTTCTGTATGAAAAAATGCTGCTTTCGGAAACTAGTATTGTTCCTGCTCGTTAGGGAAGCTCCGGGATTTTACGTCGTGAATATATTGCTGGATAGCGGCGGTGGTTTGTTCGTGTATGTCCAGGTAACGGCGGAGGAAGCGGGGCTTGAACTCAGTATTGATGCCTAAGAGGTCATGCATGACCAGGACTTGACCGTCGCAATGTTTTCCTGCGCCTATGCCGATGGTAGGAATGTGAAGGCTTTCGGAAACTTCTTTGGCCAGCAGGGCTGGTATCTTTTCCAGCACCAGACCGAAGCAGCCGGCATCTTCCAGGATATGTGCGTCCTTTTTAAGTTTTTCTGCTTCGGCCTCTTCCTTTGCGCGAACCGTATAGGTGCCGAATTTATAAATGGACTGGGGTGTGAGGCCCAGGTGGCCCATGACGGGAACGCCGGCGGCCAGGATCCTTTTGACGGATTCCAGGATCTCTTCGCCTCCTTCCACCTTGACGGCATGCGCGCCGGTCTCCTTCATGATACGAATGGCGGAAGCCAGGGCCTCCTTGGAGTTGGATTGATAGGAGCCGAAGGGAAGGTCTACGACGACGAAGCTTCTGTTCACGGCCCGCAGTACGGAGGACGCATGATAGATCATCTGATCGAGGGTGATGGGGAGTGTGGTTTCGTGGCCTGCCATTACATTGGAGGCCGAGTCGCCGACAAGGATAACGTCGATGCCTGCTGCGTCGAAGATCCTGGCGAATGAATAGTCGTAAGCAGTGATCATGGAGATCTTTTCCCCCGTCTGCTTCATTTTCTGCAGCGTATTGGTGGTCACTTTCTTAACGTCTGTGTGTACTGACATAAAAAAAAATTAAGGGGAGGCTAAGGTAGGTAAGTTTTAGTCAGGTAATACCCTTTTTTTTCAGGTCGGCGTACAGGTGTTGGATCAGGCCGTCCGCGAGACCGATCTTAGGTACATAAATTTCCGGAGCATTGGCCCATCTCATAACATTGATGTAGATCTGCAGGGCGGGGACGATGACATCGGCACGGTCTTCCCGCAGCTTGTAAAGCCGCATGCGATCGGCCAGGGAGAAATTAGAGAACTCCTTGTAATAATCCTTCAGCAGATCGATGTGGAGGGATTTGCCTTCCTTGCGTTTGGACAGGGAGAATATTTTGTTGATATTCCCACCCGAGCCGATGGCGACCATATTGTTAGGAAAGTCCTTTGTCTCTTTTTTGATAAAGTCCTTCATATTATCCCATTGGGTGACGGCGACCTGCCCTTTCAGCAGCCGGATGGTGCCGATGTTGAAAGACGCGGAAAAGACCAGCTTATTACCTGCAAAAAAAGTCAGCTCAGTGCTGCCTCCGCCTACGTCGATATAAAGATAGGCGTGGTCCCTGTCCATGTTTTCCGCGATGTGGTTCTCGTAGATCAACGCGGCTTCGTTGCCGCCGCTGATGACCTCGATGGGAATACCCGTTTCATCGCGGACGCGGTCTATGATAGCCCCCGCGTTGACGGCATCACGCATGGCAGAAGTTGCCGCGGCTTTTATATGGTGAACGCCATAGGCATCCAGCAGATGTTTGTACGCTTTGATGGTATGAAGGATCATGTCGGTCTTTTCCGGGGAGATCTCCTTTTTGTCAAAGACGTCGAATCCCAGGCGCAGCGGGACGCGGACCAGGTTGATCTTATTGAATTCTGTCTTTCCGTTGTTGATGGATACGTCAGAGATCAGCAGCCTTGCCGCGTTGCTTCCGATATCAATAGCTGCCAGTCGCATGAGTTATGGGTAGTATTTGCGGGATCTCAGATGGTTTTGTTTCTTCTCCATGGATCGCTTTATGGTATAAATAATTATAAATCTCGATCTGGGACCTCACCTTAACTTCCGGGTTGTCCTTTTTGTATTTGTTCAGCAATTCATTGTCCAGCCACCTGGATTTTACGTTGTCCGCCAGCTGGATGTCCAGGATCTTGTTCAATTCATGCCGGATAGTGGGGTCAAGCACAGGGCAGGTAGCTTCCACCCGGTGGTCCAGATTACGCACCATCCAATCCGCCGAAGATATGTAAACTTTCTCTTTCCCATTGTTCCCGAAGATAAAGACCCTGGCATGTTCGAGATATTCGTCGATGATACTGATGGCTTTTACGGGAATGATAAATTTGCTGTTCTCGCTGAACATGCAGAATATGCCACGGATGATGAGCTTTATTTCCACGCCGGCCCTAGCTGCCTCGTAGAGCTTATCGATCAGCTCTTCGTCGGAAAGTGAGTTCATCTTCAATGTCATTGTAGCGGGCTTTTTTTCTTTTGCCAGCCTGATCTCCCTGGTGATCATCTTTATCAGCTCCCTCCGCAGGCTGGTAGGGCAGGGGATCAGTGCTTTGCAAGCTCTCAGCGGATCTGTGCCTTCCTTCCATTTTTCCAGGTAATTGAAGATCCTGTTCACGTCAGCCATGATATGGCGGTCCGATGTCAGCAGGCAATGGTCACCATACACTTTGGCTGTCTTTTCGTTGAGGTTGCCTGTGCTTACGAAACCATAGTGGATGGTGAAGTTATTGATGCGTTTTTTTATCAGGCAGATCTTGGCATGGATCTTCATGTTGGGAATACCGATGAGCACTTTCACGCCTTCGTCCTCCAGTCTTTCCTTCCATTCCAGGTTAGCTTCTTCATCAAAGCGGGCCCGCAGCTCCAGCATGACCGTGACATGCTTGCCATTCCTTACGGCATTGACCAGCGTGTTGATGATCTTCGAATTGCCTGCCAGCCTGTAGCATGTGATCTTGATGGTCGTGACATTGGGGTCAATGGCCGCCTCCCGGAGCATATCGATCACGGGGTTGAAGGAATGATAGGGGAAGTGCAGCATGACATCCTGGTCCAGCACTACATCCGTCACCCGGGGTGTTTTTACCAATAGCGGGTGCGTGAAAGGTTTTTTACGCTGGCCTTTTTTATGGAATACGTCCGGAAAGTCCATGAAATGCCTGAAATTATGGATGCGGCCGCCGGGCATCAGGTTGTCTTTATGGGCAAGGTTCAGGCGCTTCATGATGTACTCCAGCAGGTGATTGTCCATCTCCTTGTCATATACAAAGCGTACGGGTTTTCCCCGGCGCCGGTTCTTCAGTCCTTTTTCTATCTTTTGTATCAGGGTAGTGGAAATGTCATTGTCGATGTCGATCTCTGCGTCGCGGGTAACCTTGAAGACCCAGGAGCCGTAGGTATCATAGCCGAAATAAGCGAAGATGTTCCGAAGATTGTACCGGATAATATCTTCCAGCAGGATGATATGATGCTCGTCCATTGTTGCCGAGGGCAGCTGGACAAAACGGCCCAATACCTTACTGGGAACTTCTATCAAGGCATATTTGCGTTTCATGCTGCCGTCCTGGCGGGAAAGCACTACACCCAGGTAGATGGATTTATCCCTCAGGTAAGGGAACTGGGGGATGCTTTCGATCATGAGGGGAATGATATTGGAGCGAACTTCCTCTTCGAAATAATTCTGGATGAATTGTTGCTGGGTCTGGTCCAGCTGATCTTCCGACACCAGGAATACTTTCTCCTTTTCCATTTCCTTACGGATATCGCTCCAGATCGTGTCAAACTCCTCATTTTGTTCCAGGACCATGGATTGTATATCGCTCAGTATCTTTTCCGGGGATGCTTCCAGGTGCATATTGATCCTTGTTTTGCGGCCGCTGTATTCGCTCATCCTTTTCAGCGTAGCTACCCTAACCCTGAAGAACTCGTCCATATTATTGGAGAAAATACCCAGGAACCGTATCCTTTCCCTCAGGGGCACCGAAGGGTCGGCAGCCTCCTGTAAGACCCTGCTATTGAATGAAAGCCAGCTAATGTCTCTTGCTATCGTTTTTCTTTTCATTAAATCTGCCATTATACCCATTTTGCGCAAAGTAGAGAATGCAAAAGGGAATGGTAAATTAAATAATTATTATCAAATACTATGTGTCAACATAAAATGCCCATTGGTCAAAGATAAGTGGAGGCTCTGCCGGCAAATGGTACATTTAAAAAAAATAATTCTATGAAAGTAATGCAATATCAACTGCTGCTGTGTATTGTCCTGCTGCCGGCCATATCAACCATCGGACAAACGCCGGATGCCGCGTGGCCTTTTTACGGCTGCGATGCCGGAGGAGGACGCTATGCAAGGTTGAAGCAGATAAACGATGGTAATGTCAGCCGGCTCAAACTGGCATGGGTCTATCGCACCGGTGAATTGAAGACTTATGAGGGCACCGACAAGATGGAGCAGGCTGCTTTTGAGGCAACGCCGATCATGATCGGGGGCGTCTTGTACTTTAGCACGGCCAGCAGCCGGGTCATTGCGGTGAATGCGGCGGACGGCAAGGAGAAATGGGTCTACGATCCGCATATCGATCTGCACAAGGGCTACTCCGACATGGCTTCGAGAGGAGTGGCGGCCTGGCCTGCGGGAGCAGCACCCCGAAAGATATTCATAGCCACACTCGATGGCCGGCTGATCGCCCTTGATGCCGCCAACGGTAAGCCGATAACCTTTTTTGGTAATGATGGGGTAGTGGATCTGAAGGAAGGAGTTGGAAAGGACCTTGCGGAGACATCGCCGCCTGCCATCATTGGCGATCTGGTCATCGTGGGATCGTCCTTAGGGGACAACCAGCGGGTAGATTATCCTCCGGGTGTGGTCCGGGCTTATGACGTGCAGAGCGGCAACCTGCGATGGAGCTGGGACCCTATTGCGGTCCATGATCCCGGAGATACAGCCGGCAAGACCTGGGTAGGACTCAATGTTGGAAGAACCGGCGGGGCCAATGCCTGGTCGGTGATATCGACGGATGCGGAGAGGGGACTTGTTTTTATTCCCACCACCAGCCCCAGCCCGGATTATTATGGAGGACAACGGAAAGGGAAGAACCTGTATGCCAACTCCATCGTGGCCCTTCATGCCGCCACGGGAAAGATGTCATGGTATTTCCAGGTAGTGCATCATGATCTCTGGGATGCTGACATTGCGGCCCAGCCGATGCTGATCACTGTAACGAAGGACGGGAAGAAGATACCGGCGGTGGCGGTAGGGACAAAACTGGGACATATTTTCGTCCTGGACCGGGTGACAGGGAAGTCCTTATTCCCAGTGGAAGAGCGGCCTGTGCCTGCGTCCACTATTGATGGAGAGGAGGCTTCACCGACGCAGCCCTTCCCGGTGCTGCCAGCCCCGCTGGGCCTACAGGGATTTAGTGTGGCGGATGCCTGGGGGCCTACACCGGCTGAAAAAGAGGAGGCTGTCCGGAGAGTGGAGAAACTGCTTAACAAAGGACCTTTTACCCCTCCCAGCTACCAGGGCAGCATTATGACGCCGGGCAATGTCGGAGGGATCCATTGGGGGGGCATGTGCTATGATCCTGTACAGGAACTGCTGATCACCAATATCAACAGGGTGCCGGCAGTGATCCGGATGCTGCCCCGGGAGCAGATAAGACAGCAGGAGAAGGAAAGCGAGGAGATCCTAAGGGCAGAAACGGGCAGGCAGGCGGGTACGCCTTATATCATGAAGCGGAACTACCTCTTCAAAGAAGACGCCGGAAAAGGGTTTGTGATGCAAAGCCGGCCCCCCTGGGGCACGCTGCTGGCCATCGACCTGCATACAGGCTTGAAAAAATGGGAGGTGCCGCTGGGGTATATGATGGACCTGAAACAATACCCGGAGGCAAAGAGCTGGGGCTCAATCAATTTCGGGGGTGCGATCGTTACAGGAGGCAACCTGGTGTTCGTGGCGGCCACGCTGGACAGCCATTTAAGGGCATTCGACAAGCGGACAGGGGCCCTGCTTTGGGAATATGCACTACCGGCCGGTGGACAGGCGACTCCTATGACCTATTCTATTGGCGGTAAACAGTATATTGTGATCGCTGCCGGCGGACATGCCAAACTAAAAACGCCGATGGGGGATTACCTGATGGCATTTTCGCTGTAAGATAATGTCAGGAGCTTTCCAAGGACAGGTAATCCACCGGTGTGAACAACTCGTTGAAAAAAGAGATATTTCTTTTTGATAATTGCAGAAAATTAAGGACCTTTGCCGTCCTAAAAATAGTTTTCATGGCTAGAGTTTGTCAGATCACGGGTAAGGTGCCGGTTAGCGGAAATAGCGTTTCGCACTCAAATATAAAGACCAAGCGCAGGTTTTTACCCAACTTGCAGACCAAGCGCTTTTTCCTGGCCGAAGAAGACAAGTGGATCACTTTGAAAGTGTCTTCGGAAGGGCTGCGTACGATCAATAAGAATGGTCTGTACAGCATCGTAAAGCAATTGAGAGCCAACGGCGAAAAGATTTAAATTATTTCTAAAAAGTCCAAATTATGGCAAAGAAAGGCAGCAGGGTCCAGGTGATCCTCGAATGTACCGAACACAAGAACAGCGGTAAGCCTGGTACCAGCCGGTATATCAGCACGAAGAACAAGAAAAATACTCCGGAGCGCCTGGAGCTGAAAAAGTACAATCCCATTTTAAAGAAAGTAACTGTTCATAAAGAAATTAAATAATCATGGCAAAAGCTGCAAAAACCGCTATCAAGACCAAGGATGCCAAGGCTGCTGCCGAGGCCAAGAACTGGACGAAAGTGATCCGCGCTGTGCGCAGTCCTAAATCCGGGGCTTATACCTTCAAGGAAGCCATCGTGCACAAGGACAAGATCAAGGAATTCCTGGCTCAAAAGTAATTATCGGGTTTAGTAAGATCTATAAAAGCTGTCTCTTGGTAGGGACGGCTTTTTGTTTGTTAAGTATCTTTAATCCATAATATCAGTATATGGGATTTCTCGATAAGCTATTCGGCAAGAAAGAAAAAGAAAGTTTAGACCAGGGGCTGCAGAAGACGAAAGAAGGTTTTCTCTCCAAGCTTACCAAGGCGATTGCCGGTAAGAGCACGGTGGATGAGGAAGTGCTGGATAACCTGGAGGATGCCCTGGTGAGTGCAGATGTCGGCATTGACACTACGGTGGCGATCATCAGGCAGATCGAAAAGAGGGTGGCGAAGGACAGATATCTCGGCACCGGCGAGCTGAATAAAATATTACAGGAAGAGATCGAAGCGATGCTGGTGGATGCGCCCGAGCAGTCCTACCGGGACTTCACTGTCCCTTCCGGCCACAAGCCTCATGTGATCCTGGTAGTGGGCGTGAATGGGGTAGGTAAGACGACCACCATCGGCAAGCTGGCTTATAATTTTAAGAAAGCGGGTAAATCGGTGCTGCTGGGGGCTGCGGATACTTTCCGGGCGGCGGCAGTGGACCAGCTGACCATCTGGAGCGAGCGGGTTGGCGTACCCATCGTGAAGCAGGGTATGGGGTCGGACCCCGGGGCGGTGGCTTTCGACACCGTTCAGAGTGGGGTGGCCCGCGGAGCGGACGTGGTGATCATTGATACGGCCGGGAGGCTCCACAATAAAGCATACCTGATGGAAGAGCTCAGCAAGATCAGCAGGGTTGTTAAAAAGATCATGCCCGATGCGCCACACGAAGTATTGCTCGTGCTGGACGGCAGCACGGGACAGAATGCATTGGAACAGGCCAGGCAGTTTACAGCCGCCACGGATGTCACGGCCTTAGCCATTACCAAACTGGATGGAACTGCAAAAGGAGGTGTGGTGCTGGCCATCGCCAACCAGTTTAAGATCCCCGTGAAGTTCATTGGAGTGGGAGAGAAGATGGAGGACCTGCTGGTGTTTGACAAACATGAGTTTGTCGACAGTTTATTTAATTTGGAAAGACCTGCTTAATATAGAAAAGGCCCGCATGAAGCGGGCCTTTATTATTTAAAAAGTATACCTGACACCCAGTCCGCCCCAGACGTCAACATAGGTGTGGTTAGCTAATTCTAAAAAGGGGTTGATATCCAGGCTAAGGGCAATGGGCGCACCATTGATCTTATAGTCCAATCCCAATACGCCGTCTATACCCAGGGAAAATCCGCCGTCACTGTAATAATAATCTCCATGATGCCAGTTGCCATTGTACCAACCCAGGTGGGCGCCGGGGCCTACGTACCATTTCAGGCCGGGGGCACCGCTGATATCTCCATGGATCTCGTACAGACCGGTGAAACGGAACCCATGATCCCAGAAATTCGCCAGGCCTTCCAGGGCGGTATTGTCCTGAATGAAGTGTTTGACAGTAATGGCGCCGGGCCAGAACTTAACACCCACTGCTGTTTGATAGTCGCTGCCCATGGATTGGGCAGAAGATCTGCTGATGGTGAATAGTGCCAGCGCTACAAATACTACTAGGGCTTTTCTCATAATTGTTCATTTTGTGCAAAAGTATGGAAAAACTGTGCCAAGTTTCGTTCTATCCGGTATATGATCAGATATTTAGACTAATATAAATAAGTTTATTTTTTAATCTGTGATAGATGGATCATAGTGAAGCCCAGGACACTGGCTGAAAGGGAGGCGACCAGGACGGCGATCTTGGATGATTCGATGGTTGTTCCCTGCCCAAAGGCCAGGTTGGCGATGAAAATAGACATGGTAAAGCCGATGCCGGCCAGCATACCAATCCCTACGAGATGCGACCATTTCATATCTGCAGGCAGGCGGCAGAGCCCGGTGCGGATAGCCAGCCAGCAAAATAGCATAATGCCTGCGGGCTTACCCAGGAGCAGGCCGGCGATGATACCCAGACTGTTGGGACTGGACAGGCTGGCTGTCCAGCCGGATGTGAGGAGGATGCCTGTATTGGCAAGAGCGAAAATGGGTAGTATAAGAAAGGCCACAGGTTTATGCAGCACATGTTGCAAGCCTGCTGAAGGATTGAAGGAAGGGGCTTTCCTGAAGGGTATGGCAAAGGCCAGCATTACCCCACTGAGGGTGGCGTGAATGCCCGATCGCAGCATACAGTACCACATGATGATGCCAGGGATGATGTAAAACACCAGCTTATTGACCTTTAATTTATTTAGGATCAGCAGTACCAGGAAGATGCCGATGGCCAATGCCAGCCAGGTAACGGCAAGGCCTTTCGTGTAAAAGAAGGCGATAACCAGGATGGCACCCAGATCGTCGATGATAGCCAGTGCTGTCAGAAAGACCTTCATCGAAGCCGGGATCCTGTTTCCCAGCAAAGAGAGCACGCCAAGGGCAAAAGCGATGTCAGTGGCCATCGGGATCCCAAAGCCGCTGAGGGTCGGTGTCCCCACGTTAAAAAGAAAGTGAATGCCGGCGGGGATCGCCATGCCGCCCACTGCTGCAAGGATGGGAAGCAGGGCTTTTTTAAAGTCGGCCAGTTCGCCTATATACAGTTCCCGCTCGATCTCCAGCCCAACCAGCAGGAAAAATATGGCCATAAGACCGTCGTTGACCCAGTGTTCGATGGCATGCCAGAAGTGAAGCCAGGCGCCACCGGCGCCGGTGTTTGTCAGCAGTATCGACGCGGCTGTACAGCCGACCAGGATCAGGCCACCGGCTTTTTCGCTGTCGAAAAACTCCTTGAACAGTTTTGTCAATGGGGGAGTGACCATATCTTCCAAATTTACCAAGGATAGCCCAATTGTTGGTACCTTTGTGCCCTTAATTATGAAGACAAGAACATTAAAGAAGGACAAGGTCAATATCATCACATTAGGTTGCAGCAAGAACATGGTGGACAGTGAGGTGCTGAGCGGCCAGCTGCGGGCCAATGACATCGATGTGGTGCATGAAAGCGGTAAGAAGGATCATAACATCGTGGTGGTGAATACCTGCGGGTTTATCGACAAGGCGAAGGAAGAATCCGTCAATACTATCCTGGACCAGGTGGCCCTGAAGAAAGGCGGCAGCCTGGATAAGGTGTATGTCACCGGTTGTCTTAGCCAACGTTACCGGGAAGACCTGGAAAAGGAGATCCCCGAGGTGGATGCCTGGTTCGGCACCATGGAGCTGCCGCTGATGTTGAAGCAATTCGAGGCGGACTATAAGGCGGAGCTGCTGGGCGAGCGGTTGTTGGCTACCCCTAAGCATTATGCGTATCTTAAGATCTCGGAGGGGTGCAACCGCACCTGTGCTTTTTGCGCCATTCCGCTGATGCGGGGCGGGCATATCAGCCGGCCCATCGAGGAGCTGGTGAAGGAGGCGGAAGGATTGGTGCGCAAAGGGGTCCGGGAAATACTGCTCATTGCGCAGGAGCTGACCTATTACGGGCTGGATATTTATAAGCAGCGGATGCTGCCGGAATTATTACACAGGCTGGCAGATGTAAAAGGCCTGGAGTGGATACGATTGCACTATGCCTATCCCTCCAAATTCCCGTTGGAAGTGTTAGATGTTATCCGTGAAAGGGATAATATCTGTAAATACCTGGATATGCCGCTGCAGCATGCCAGCGATCCGATGCTGAAGGCCATGCGGCGTCAGATCACGCGGGCAGAAATGACCGATCTTATTCATACCATCAGGGAGCGGGTGCCCGGCATCTGCCTGCGTACGACACTGATCACCGGCTTTCCCGGGGAGACCCTGGAGGACGTGGAGGAACTGAAAGGCTTCCTGCAGGAGCATCGCTTTGACAGGGTGGGCATCTTTACCTATTCCCATGAGGAAGGGACTTCCGCTCATGGACTGGCCGACGATATTCCGGCTGCAGAGAAGCAACGCAGGGCAGAGGAGATCATGGAGGTGCAGCAGGAGATCTCGTTCGAGAAGAACCAGGAGAAGGTGGGACAGGTGTTCAAAACGCTGATCGATAAGAAAGAGGCCGGCAGGTGGCTGGGACGGACGGAGTTCGATTCTGTGGAAGTGGACAACGAGGTGATCATACACAGCAAGGAGAAACTGCCCATCGGGGAGTTCGTATACGTGAAGATCACGAAGGCCTACGATTATGACCTGGAAGGAGAGGTGGTTGCCGCACCTGAGAAGAGTTAAAATCTGTAAAGAACTGATTAATTGATGTTATGAGCGCTGCTCATAGAAGGTATAGATTTGCCAACGATTAAAACTTCATCATGCCATTCAAAGATGCTACAGTACAGGAAATAGATCAAGTGATGCAGGATGCCTGGAAGGCTTTTCTGCAATACCGTAAGACCACGTTGAAGCAACGTGCCGATCTTATGCGGACGATAGGTACGGAAATGGAAGCTATCGGCGATGAGCTGATACGCACGGTGATGGAAGAGACGCATTTGCCGGAAGCAAGGGTAAAGAATGAGCGGGCAAGAACGATCTTTCAGCTGACCAGCTATGCAGCAGCCTGCGAGGCGGGACATTGGCTGGAAGCAAGGATCGATACAGCGAATGCGGAGAAAGGCGATCCGGATATCCGCAAGATGCAGGTGCCATTGGGGCCTGTCGTCGTATTTGGCGCCAGCAATTTCCCTTTTGCTTATTCGACGGCGGGAGGAGACACGGCTTCGGCCCTTGCAGCAGGCTGTCCTGTGGTGGTAAAAGCGCACCCGGCGCATTCCCGCACATCGGAGCTGGTGGCGGGCGCCATTTCCCGGGCAGTTGAAAAATGCGGCCTGCCTAAAGGTGTTTTTGGCCATGTACATGGAGCAGGCTTTGAAACGGGCAAGGCGCTTGTTACGCATCCGCATACACGTGCAGTAGGGTTTACGGGATCCTATGGCGGAGGGAAGGCGTTATTTGACTGGGCCAACCAGCGTAAGGCGCCGATACCTGTATTTGCAGAGATGGGAAGCATTAATCCTATTTTCCTTTTACCAGATAAGCTGCAGCAATCGGCTAAAGATACTGCTGTTCTTTGCGCAGGCTCGATCACGCTGGGGACGGGGCAGTTCTGTACGAATCCCGGACTGATAGTGGGCATCGATAACGGGGACCTCCAGGTGTTTATCAAAGAGCTGGGGGCCGCCATCGCTAAAACAGCGCCGGGAACGATGCTGCATGCCGGCATTGCCAAAGCATATGGGGAGAAACGGAAGGCGGCGCTGGAGCAGGGGGAAGTAGAGACGGTGGCCGTATCGGAAGCGCAGCCGCAGCAGGAGCAGGGGATACCGACCATCGCATCGGCTACGGCGAAGGCATTTTTCAATAACCCATTGTTGCACCAGGAAGTGTTCGGCCCCTATTCCCTGGTGATCCGGTGTGCCGATAAGGAAGAAATGCTGGCGGTGGCCACCCATCTCGAAGGACAGCTAACCTGCACCCTGATGGCTACCGGAAAAGATATAAAGGAGCATACGGAGCTGGTGGACCTGGTACAGGACATCTGCGGACGGCTGATCCACAACGGCGTCCCTACAGGCGTCCGGGTGGCGCTGTCCATGCAGCATGGAGGGCCTTTCCCTGCGACTACGGATAGCCGCTTTACCTCTGTCGGAGCTGACGGGATCAAGCGTTGGGTCCGTCCGCTGAGTTTCCAGAACTGGGAAGATCATTTGCTGCCGGATGCGTTGAAGAATACGAATCCGCTGGGCATCTGGAGAATGGTGAACGATCAGCTGAGCAACGGAGGGCTTGCCTAACCCAACTTTTTATCAGACCTACATGAAGAAGACTTTTTTCTGCATCGATGCGCATACGTGTGGTAACCCAGTGCGGCTGGTGGCCGGTGGAGGACCCTTATTGGAAGGCCGGAACATGAGCGAGAAGCGCCAGCATTTTTTAAGGGAGTATGACTGGATCCGTAAAGGATTGATGTTCGAGCCCCGGGGCCATGATATGATGAGCGGCAGCATACTTTATCCCCCCCATGATCCGCAGAATGATGTGGCCGTGCTGTTCATAGAGACCAGCGGTTGTCTGCCCATGTGCGGGCATGGCACGATCGGGACGATCACCATTGCGCTGGAAGAAGGGCTTATCCAGCCCAGGCAGCCCGGATTCGTCCGGATGGAAGCGCCGGCGGGATTGGTATTGATCGAATACAAGCAGGAGGGGGGTAAGGTGAGATCGGTCAAACTGACAAATGTTCCTGCATACCTGGCGGCGGAAAATGTGGCGGTGGAATGCCCTGACCTGGGAACATTGCGGGTGGATGTATCGTATGGCGGGAATTTTTACGCCATCGTCGATCTCCAGGAAAATTTTAAAGGATTGGAACATTATACTGCGGATCAATTGATTAGCTGGAGTCGAATTATGCGTAAACGCATTAACGAAACCAATCAGTTCGTACATCCGGAGAATCCCACCATTCATAGCTGCACGCATATCCTCTGGGCCGGCGCCACCATTGATCCGGGGGCTACGGCGCGGAATGCCGTATTTTATGGGGACAAAGCTATCGACCGCAGTCCCTGCGGGACAGGTACTTCAGCCCGGATGGCCCAGTGGTTTGCCAAAGGAAAATTGAAGGAGGGGGACCGGTTTATTCATGAAAGCATCATTGGCAGCACTTTTACCGGAAAGGTGGAGAAGGCCACGACGGTGGCGGGCAAGCCGGCGATCGTACCCAGCATCGAGGGTTGGGCGAAGGTATATGGGTACAATACGATTACCATTGATCCCGAAGATGATCCGTATGCGTATGGGTTCCAGGTGCTGTAAACAAACCACTCACTTTTCTGTTGTGGTGTCGGGTAACCAGGAATTCGCCTGATATCCCTATTTTTACTTTTATGGAGTGGAACCCGCATCATTTGCCATACCAGCAGACAGGTTATTTTTCCAGGATCATTACCGATTATCTGGGCGGAGCGGCTCCGCTGTCCTCTTTTTACCAGCATCCTGTCACCATGGAAGGCATGAGGGCCTCGCTGGAGGCGCGAAGGAAAGCGCCGGTAGACAGGAAGACGCTGGTGGAAGCATTGCGGGAGCAATACCAGGCAGTGGAAGCATCGTCACCTGTGACGGCAAATATCGACAGGCTGCTGCAGGAAGATACATTCACCGTGGTAACGGCCCATCAGCCTGCTGTCTTTACAGGTCCGTTGTACTTCATCTATAAGATCGTCCACATTATAAAACTGGTTGACCGGCTGAAACGGGAATGGCCCGATGTGCATTTCGTGCCTGTCTTTTACATGGGCAGTGAGGATGCCGACCTGGAGGAGCTGGGCAATATTCATCTCAATGGAGAAAAGCTGGAGTGGGGCACCAAACAGAAGGGAGCTGTAGGGCGAATGAAAACAAAGGGGCTGGAGCAGATATTGAACAGGGTGGAAGGCGAGCTGTCCGTTCAGCCCTATGGGAGCGAGCTGATGGAGAAAGTAAAGGAATTCTATCTGAAGAGTCCCGATATACAAACAGCCACTTTCCGGCTCCTGCACTGGCTTTTTGGGGAATACGGGCTGGTGGTGCTTATTCCGGACAGGGCCAGCCTCAAGCGGCTGATGATCCCGGTTTTTGAGGACGACCTTTTTCAGCAGACTCCTTGTAAGATCGTGGAGGAGACCATCGGGCGTTTGCCGGCCCAATACAAGGTGCAGGCCAATCCCCGTCCCATTAACCTTTTCTACCTGGAAGGCGATCTGCGGGGACGGATCGAGCGGGTGGGAGATATTTTCAAGGTACATGATTCGGAACTGACGTTCTCACCGCAAGCAATAAGGGAAGAGCTGCACCGCCATCCGGAACGGTTCAGTCCGAATGTGATCCTGCGTGGGCTGTACCAGGAGACCATCCTGCCGAACATCGCGTTTATCGGCGGAGGTGGTGAAACGGCTTACTGGCTGGAGCTGAAGGCGCTCTTTCAACATTATGGAAGGCCATTTCCCATGCTGATCCTGCGGAACTCTTTTTTGCTGGTGGAATCGTTGTGGGGTGAGAAGGCTACCAATGCGGGCCTGCAGATAAAGGACCTTTTTCATTCGGAGGAGGTCTTGCTGACTGAGCTGGTGAAGCGGGAGGCGCAGCAGAAGGTCAGCATGGAAAAGGAGATCGTCGAGGCGGAAAGGTATTATGGAGCGTTGAAAGACCGCGCCCGCCCGGTAGACCCTACGCTTGTGCAGCATGTGGAGGCGCTGCAGGCAAAGGCGCTGCATCCATTGAAGGAGCTGGAGAAGAAGTTGCTGAAGGCGGAGAAAAGAAAGTTCAGCGACCGGCAGCGGCAGATCCATGCTTTACGGTCAGCATTATTTCCAGGGAAAGGGTTGCAGGAGCGGATCGAAAATTTTATGCCCTGGTATGCGTCCAGGGGCCCTGCCTTCATCAAAGACATCTATAAGCATTCGCCGACATTGGAGCAGGAATTCGTCGTGCTGACGGAAGGTCACAAATAGACGACATTTTGCAGGTTCAGCTGCTGATCGAATGTATATAGCCTGGGGGTCCCGGTGGGTAGATCCACTGTGGCGATGGTATCTTCTCCGATGTTTTCCAGGTGCATCATCAGTGCGCGAAGGCTGTTGCCGTGTGCGACGACCAGGATATTCTCTTCTTTTTTAAGATGGGGCTCGATCTCTTTGGTATAGTAGGGGATGACACGGGCGGCGGTATCCTGCAGACTTTCCCCGCCAGGAGGACGAACAGCGTAGCTCCGGCGCCAGAGCGCCACCTGTTCTTCGCCGTATTTTTTCGCCGTCGCTGCCTTGTCAAGACCCTGCAGCTGTCCGTAGTTACGTTCGTCGAGCGCTTTGTCCCGTGTCACCGGCAGGTCCTTCGTGTGCCGCTGCTGCAAGATGAGGTCCAGCGTTTCGATGGCCCTTGTCAGTATGGACGTAAAGCACCGTGAGAAAGGGATATCCGCCAGCTTTTTACCTGCGGCAATTGCTTCCTGCCGGCCCTGCGAGGTGAGGTCTACATCTACTTCTCCCGTGAAGCGGTTCTCCAGGTTCCAGACGGATTGTCCATGACGAACGATGGCTAATAGTGGCATAGGCAATAAAGATAAGGAATCAGGTATTGCCAGCTGTCAGCATGGCCACGGGATATTTTGTCAGAAGGCCGTCGAGGTCGAGATGGGTGCCGGAAGTTTGAAAAGTGGCGCCTGTGAATACATCGGTCCATTGTTCGGGCGCACCGTCCGGCAATGTGATAGACAGTCTGCCGGCAGGGGCGGATGTCATCCGGATCAGTGGAATGATGACCAGTGCCCAATCCTGTTGATGACGGCGGATGCAGGCAAGGTGAGCGCCTGCCATATCAACGGGAATGTAATCGCCCGTTTCGAATACGGAGCGATGGCTGTTGCGCCAGCCCAGCGTTTTATAGATCGTGTACAGTTTGGCCGCCCCGCTGGTTGTGTGGGCATTGACGTAATCCAGTACAGCGTCAGGGCCTTTTTGTTCGTTTTCACGTAATTCCTTCAACATTTGACGGCGCAGGTCATAGTCCACCGGACGGCGATTATCGGGATCGACGAAGCTTAGCTCCCAGCATTCAGCACCCTGGTAGATATCGGGAATGCCGGGAGCAGTCAGTCTCAGCAAAAGCTGGGCGATCGCAAAGCGGGCGCTCTCACGTATACATGTATAGGCAAAGGGGATGAAGTCTTCCATGAAAGGTGATCCCGTGTCAAGGATGGCATCCGCGAAGGCATGACATTTTTTTTCATAGGGCTCGTCCGGAGCGTCCCAACTGGTGATCGTTTTGGCTTCCCGCAAGGCCTTGGTAAGCATATCATGAAAACGTTGCCGGAATACAGCTGTAATTACCAGGTCCGGCGGAATGCCCCCCAACAGCGATTGATAAATAAAATATTCATCATTGGATTGTATGCCGGGCTTGTTAAGGTCATGCCACCTGGTGACGGCCGCGATCCATTCATCGGGTATGGAGCTGAGCCAGCAGAGGCGGATACGGCTGTCTTCTCCTCTTTTTGTATCATGCGTGGAGCCTGCATTCATGCTGAAGGGCCATGTTTTTTGGCGTAAGATCATCTTTTGATGGAATGCTGCCGGACCCAGGCTTGTCACAGCAGGAGCGTCTCCTACTTCATTCCGGGCAATGAGCGGATCGTATACGTAAAATACGGTGTCTTCAATGCCTTTGGCAGCCAGGGGACCGGTGAATTGCATGACGCGTGCCAGGAAGCTGCCATCGGCGAGGGCGGCTTGCAGCAGGGGACGATCTGCTTCCGGTGTGGCTGCGAGAGGGCCGGAAATATCGGGCAAGTTGGAACTTCCGCCGGTGTCAGGATACAGCCGGTACACCGGAAAAGAGGACATGAAGATGGCAAGCGCGTTCCTGAACCTTTCTTTGTCGGGCATGGGGACACCGGCGCGCTGTACCAGGTTATCCAGTTCCCCACCCATATACGTGCGGAGGAAATGGTGTTTTCTTTCAAACACAAGCGTCGCATACTCCGGCATATCCGGAACGATGTTCTCCTGGTAGAAGCTTTTTATCTGGCGAAACCCATCCGGATCTGTGAAGAGGGCACTGGCGGCAGCAAGGAACTCATAGCCTGTGGTTCCCTGGAGCTGCCAATCTGCGGGAAGTGGTTCTTCTGCCGCCAGGATCTTTTCTGCGACGATGTAACAATCGTTGCCGAATGTCTGTCGCAACCGGCGTATATATTGTCCCGGTGCGGCCAGTCCGTCGATATGATCCACGCGAAGACCCTGGATATATCCTTTATCGTACCAGCAGCGGATCTGCTGGTGATAGGCGTTAAAGACCTGTTCATCTTCCATGCGCAGACAGATCAGGCTATTCACCGTGAAGAAGCGCCGGTAATTAATAACGGAGGCCGCCAGGTGGGCGTGGGTCAGCACGTAGTGCTGCATGTCCATTAGCTCCTTCAGCAGGGAAGCATGCTCGTTAAAAAAGGCGACCTGCGCCCGGATGAATGCGAGCGACTCCTCATCGAAGTTCGCCGGTGGCTCGGGAGGCGTAGGAAAGGCGGCAGCCGGGTTGGGGTCGTCGCCATGGTGGCAAGGCTCCTGCTCCAGTGCGTCGATGGCTGTCAGCAGGGAAGGAGGGCATCCCGGGCGGACGGTGCAGATCCATTTATAAGAGGAAATGGCCACCGGGTATTCCTGCTGGAAATAACGGAGAATGAGTTTTTCACCTGAGAGATCCAGCGTGATCTCTTTTTTCTGCAAGCACTCGGTGAGGGTATTTCCCAGGAAGGGAACCATTATCTTATCGCCCAGCAGGGTGGGGCAACAAGGTTCGAGATCGAAGAAAGTATAGTACGGGGATGTCTTCCCTTTCTCCAGGACATCCCGTATCCAGGGATTATTGCTTTCATATGCCATATGGTTGGGTACCACATCCTGTACCCAGGTCATATCATATTTTTTTAGAAGTGCGGCGATCCGGGCCAAATCTTCTTCGCTCCCGATCTCTGTGCTGATGACCTGCGGATCGGTGACATCATATCCGTGCCGGCTGCCTTTGATGGCCCGGGTGATGGGGGAGGCGTAGATGCTGGATATACCCAATTCATGTAAATAGTCAATTATCCCTTTTAACTGTTGGAAATTAAATTCCTCATGCAATTGAATACGATATGTCGAAACGGGTAGCGTCATGATGTGATTTTTTCATAGATAACCGCTGAATTTGCCTGTAGCACAATTTGTTCAGTGTTGGTGTTCTCACCGGGACCCGACCATTCGGCGGATGCGGAATCGAATATTTTGCGCAGCGGGCACCCGGCAGGATTGTCCGTTGTTGCAGGGCTGTCACCGAAATGAAGCCAGACATAGACCTGGTCGGTAATGATCTTTCTTTCGAACGACAGCGTTTGTCCTTGTATGGGATGGAGGTGAAAGTCTTCTCTTGTCATGCCTTGCAGGGCGGGTCGTGTCTTTCGCAACCGGATCAGGTGGCGATAGTATGCCAGCAGCGTGGCGCCCTGGCCTTGCTGAAAGCCCCAGGACAGGTTGCTGCGGAGGAAAGTTTCTTCGGACTGGGGGTCTGGCAACGCAAGCCCATCCGCAAAGGCAGCGAATTCTTTTTTTCGGCCTTCCCTCACCAGCGCTATCAGGGCGGGGTCGGAGAAATGGGTAAAGAACTGAAATGGGTTTTTCTCACCGTATTCTTCTCCCATGAACAGGAGAGGAACGTAAGGTGATAAGAGGATGGTCGCAGCTGCCAGCTTCAACTGTTCAAAACTTACATTATGCGTTAGCCGGTCGCCCAGGGCCCTGTTGCCTACCTGGTCATGGTTCTGTGAAAAGACGACAAACTGGCTATAGGGATGCTGGTCGGCGTATCCTCCGAACGTTCTTTTACGGTGCTGTGAATAGATGCCATTGTATACATACGTATGACGGAATGCTTTTTCCAGGTGGGTGATGTCGCCGAAGTCTTCATAGTATGCATTGCGTTCGCCTGTCATCAGGACGCGCAGCGCGTGGTGGAATTCGTCAATCCATTGTCCGTCCAGTCCGTAGCCTCCTTTTTCCGCGGGCCTGATATAGCGTGGATCGTTGAGATCGATCTCGGCTATGAGTATCTTTTTCCTGCCGGTGCTTGATTCGATGTCCAGGGCGAGATCTTTGAGCTCCTGCATAAAATGATGTGCGCTGAAATCATAGATTGCGTGCACAGCATCCAGGCGAAGGCCGTCTGCCTGGTAATCTTCCAGCCACATGCGTGCGTTCTGGAGGAAGAAGTTCCGTACGCCATCCGACCAGGGTCCATCGAAGTTCAATGGTCTGCCCCAGGGTGTACGGTAACGTTCGGAGAAATAGGGCGCAAAGAAGGGGAGGTAGTTACCTTCAGGTCCCAGGTGATTATAGACCACATCGACCAGCACGGCAATTCCTTTGGCATGTGCTGCTTTCACCAGGCGCTGAAAGCCCTCAATGCCTCCATAAGAATGCTGGATGGCAAAAAGAGCTACGCCGTCATAACCCCAGTTGCGGTCACCGGGGCACTGCGCCAGGGGCATCAGTTCAATGGTATTGATGCCCAGGTCCAAAAGATAGTCCAGGCGGCCTATGATGCCGTCGAAGTCATGGCTGGCTGAAAAGCAACCTGTATGCAGCTCATATATGATCATATTGCTGAGGGGTATGCCTTTCCAAACTTCGTCTTCTCGGGATGAAAGGCCCGTGCGGTCGACAAGCACAGACGGTGCATGAACGCCTTGCGGCTGATGGAAGGAGGCGGGATCAGGATAGCTGTTCTCTTCGTTTAGGCGGAACTGGTAAGGAGTGCCAGGCGCGGCAGGCAAGGTGATCTTCCAGTAGCCCAGCTCATCCGGGGACATGGGATGGATGGTGGGTTGCTGCGATCCGAGGATCAGCTCAACTTTATTACACGCGGGAGCCCAGACGATGAAGTCGCTGGCGGCAGGATCGTACCATGCGCCGATCTTTTGTAAGGTTGTATTCACGATGTGGCAGACAGGTCAAAACAGATGCCAGGCACAGGCAGGCGGGAGTGGCATGAAATTAATAGTATATTGTAGAAATTCTTCACCATCCGACATGAATAAGCTCACCAGTTTCAAAGTTCGTATTGCCAGGACATGGAAAGTATTGGGGCCGGGGATGATCACAGGAGCCAGCGATGATGACCCATCCGGCATTGCGACGTATTCACAGGCGGGAGCTGCATTTGGGTTGAGCACGCTCTGGACGGCATTGATCACTTACCCCCTGATGGCGGCCATACAGGAGATGTGCGCCAGGATCGGTATCGTCACGTGTAAAGGATTGAGCGGCGTCCTGCGCGAACATTATCCTAAAAAACTAGGTGTAGCGATGATGGTGTTCAGTTTTCCAGCCATCGTGCTGAATATAGGGGCGGACATAGAAGGAATGGGAGCGGTGGCGCATATGTTGCTGCCGGCGGTGCCGGTGTTTGCTTTCGAGATCTTTTTTACGGGGTTGATCCTGTTTTGCGTGATCCGCTGGCCTTACCAGCGATTGGCGGGCGTATTGAAATGGCTTTGCCTGGTGCTGCTGCTATACCTGGTGATCCCATTCCTGGTGCATGTGAAATGGGGAGCCGTACTAAGGCATACGGTGATACCTACGATCCGGATGGATAAAGGGTTCTTCGAGATCCTGGTCGCCATCCTGGGTACTACCATCTCGCCCTATCTGTTCTTCTGGCAGGCCACGATGGAGGCGGAGGATATAACCAATGCCCGCTCGCACAGGAAGGTGGTCATCGACCGGAAGTTCATGGAAAAAATGGAAAAGGATGTTTATTCCGGGATGCTGTTCTCCAATATGGTGATGTTCTTCATCATCCTGACGACAGGAGTGGTCCTGTTCAATGCGGGGCAGCACACGATAGATACAGTGGAGCAGGCGGCCAGTGCACTGGAGCCGCTGGCGGGAAAGATGGCCTATGCGCTTTTTGCGATAGGGGTGATAGGCACCGGGTTCCTGGCCATTCCCGTGTTGGCCGGCTCTCTTTCCTACATCGTGGCGGAAACATTCAACTGGCGACAGGGGTTGGACAAGAAATTCAACCAGGCGCCGGGCTTTTATATTACGCTGGTGTTTTCGTTGCTGGCGGGACTCTGCCTGGACTTCTTCCACATCAGCCCGATACAGGCCCTGCTGTATACGGCGATCTTATACGGTCTGACATCGCCCGTGATGATCGTGTTGGTGATGCATATATGTAACAACACGAAGATCATGGGGGCGGCGGTGAACAAGCGGGGCTCGAATATACTGGGAGGATTGGCGCTGGTGCTGATGACCTTGTCTGCCATAGCGCTGGTGTGGTTCCAGTTCCGGTGACTTTGTAGAAAATATTCCCCTGAATTATTTATCTCTTTTTTTGAAGAAACCTCTTAAGAGCCAGCTATGCTGTACGGCTTCGAGATCGTCAGCCAGTTCTTTGCTTGATACACGTAAATTTTTTATGGTGCGTTGAAGGTTGTCTGCTGTCTCCTGATCATTCAAAAGCAAGCCGATCGGTTTACCGGGATCGTTAAGGCTTTTACTGATCCCATCACCGGTGGTTTGCATTTTCATTGCAAAGGCGGATGCGGTAGTGGCCGCTTCATTCAATTTTGTCACAGTAGCTTTTAGATTATAGAAGACCGTTGTATCGGTGACGAGCTGATCGGCCAATGTTCCCGGCTTACGAAGATCGGCCGTGTAATGCTGCAAATTGCGTATGATCCTTTCGCTGCCTTCCGATGCCGCCTGCAGGTTGCCGATGGATGCCTTCAATCCGTTGCCAAGGGTGGGATCATTGATCAACTGCCCCAGCGTACCTTCTCCGGCTGCCAGCTTTTGACTGATCGTTTTCAGGTTGCCCGTGATCTCCAGCAGGTTGGCATTATTGGCCTGTAAAGTTGCCATCATTTCAGCCGTACTGCCCTGGTGCTGTCCCCGGAGACTGTCGCCGTCTGCAATGATGGGAGCGGCAGCGGTACCGCCGTCGATGACCAGGATCCTGTTGCCCACGAGCCCGTCCGTAGTGACGCGTGCCGTGGCATCCTTATGAATATGCGACTGCGCCCCCTTTTCCACGTTGAGCGTCACTTCTATACCGGAGCCGGCATCGAAGGCCACCTTTTTCACCGTGCCTACCTTGATGCCTGAAAGCCAAACATTGTTACCTGCCTGCAAACCCTGCGCATCTTCGAACACGGCTTCCAGGCGGAAGGTCTTTACAAATGCTTTCCGCTGGGCCCCGATGGTGAAAATGCCGATGACGAGGATGGCTAACCCGGTGAAGATAAAGGCCCCTACGGCCATCTGTTTCTTATTGTTCTGTTCACTCATGATCCTGCTATGAAATTGTAATTGTAAAAATTTTTGACCTTGGGGTCATCTGTATCGAAAACTTCCTCGAATGTACCTTGCCGCAGGAATTGCCCCTCCGACAGCATGACCAGCCGGTCGCCCGTGGCCTTTGCGCAGGTGAGGTCATGGGTAATGATGACGGAGCTGGTATGGTAGCGTTCCTGCACTTCGTTGATTAGATCGTTGATCTCCACGCTGGTGACGGGATCGAGACCGGCGGTGGGTTCGTCATAGAGCATGATCTCCGGCTGCAGGATCAGCGTGCGTGCGATGCCGATCCTTTTGCGCTGTCCGCCCGACAATTCGGACGGCATCTGGTAAAGGGTATGTGAAAGACCAACGTCGTCCAGCACCTTGGCGATGGCGGCATCGATCTGGCTATGGCTGAGGTGCCGCTTGTTTCTCACCAGCGGGAATTCCAGGTTGGCACGTACATTCATGCCGTCATAGAGCGCGCTGTTCTGGAAAGAGAATCCGATCCGGGTACGAAGGGCCTGCAATTCTTTCGTATCCAGACGGGTGATGTCCCTGTCCAGGATGCTGACGGTGCCCGCATCGGGTTTGAGCAGACCTGCCATGATCTTTATAAGCACCGACTTGCCACTGCCCGACCGGCCCAGCACCACCAGGTTCTCTCCATGGTATACGTCCAGGTCCACCCCTTTGAGCACGTGCATGCTTCCAAATGCTTTCTTCAGCCCCCGGATGGATATAACGGCATTAGCCTCCATGTTTGAAATAGTTAACCAATTGAACAATGATCATTTCCTCTATAAATATCAGGAACATCGATACGACGACAGCCGTATTCGCCGCCCTTCCTACTCCCACGGTGCCCTGATCGGCATTATAGCCGTTGAAACAACCTGCCACGCCGATGGTGAAGCCGTAGACAGCGGATTTCAGCAGCAGGACCCACACGTCCAGAAAAGTGATCTTCATAAACGCCGACTGAAAGAAAGACGTGAAACTGGTTTGTTCATTATGATGCACATTCATGTAAGCGCCCATGAGCCCGACAAAGCCCATATAGACGGCCAGAACGGGCACAATGGCGGTAGTGGCGAGTACTCGACTGGCTACCAGGAACTTAAAGGGATTGGTTGACGATACTTCCATGGCATCGATCTGCTCGGTGACCTTCATCGATCCAAGCTCCGCACCCATATTGGAGCCAACCTTGCCAGCAATGATCAGGGCAGTTACCAGCGGTGCCAGGGCCCGGATAAGTGCGATGGCGATCAGGGAGGGTAGCCATGAAGCAGCACCAAATTCAGCCAGGGACGAACGGGATTGTTTGGTAAATACCACCCCGGTGATAAAGCCGGTGAGCGTAATTATAGATAGGGAACGGATGCCTACCTGGAAGAATTGATTAATGATCTCTTTGTATTCATAAGGGGGAAGGAAAACCTCCCTGAAAAAGCGCCTGATAAACTGCCATATCTCATATACACGAAGGAAGAACCGGCCGAAGTTCATGTTCAGGTGTTTGTTTACATAACAAGGGTGAAAATTATATGCCATAAATTTCAAAGGTCCCATGGGGTATGTTTTCCTCATAAAAAATTGTATATGAGACATTCTGTAGTATTTTTCGTTCTCGTTCTTACCTTATCGGCGGCCAGCGCGCAACGGGGGCTTCATCCCATCGCCTGGCAATACAGCGCCCGCAAAGTTGCCGACAAGACCTACGAGGTGCATTTAACCGCCCAGTTGCAATCCGGATGGCATGCCTATTCCCAGAAACAACCGGAGGATGCTGTTGCGCAGCCAACAGAGATCAGGTTCAAGCCCAATCCCCTGGTAGGTCTCCTGGGAAAGATCAGGGAAATAGGGGCCATGGAAAAATGGAAGGACGAAGCTTCCGGCATCCAGGCTAATCAATATGCCAACCAGGTGGATTTTGTCCAGGTAGTCAAGCTAAAAGGAAATGTCAAGACCAGCGTTTGCGGATCGCTGACCTACCAGGTATGCACCAATGAGATGTGCCTGCCGCCAAAGACGGACAATTTTGTGGTGCCGCTGAGCGAATAGAAAAAAAGTTCCTGGTTTGAAATCTAATCCTAAAGGTTTGTCGTATATAAACTACAAGCATATAGTAAAAAGTAGGTTTCAAGAGTGTATAGTCTTCATAGGCAGTTAGGTTTGGTAAATCAGGGATGTTTTCATCCCTGTTTTCTTTTTTAGGGAAAAAGTGCCCTTTCTGGAGTGGATGGGCCTTAGGTAAATACTGGGGGAAACGCCTAAAAAAGAGAAAAAATTCCGGAATTGGGATTAAATGTGTTGGTGAAATATTTATAAGTGATTGATTTATAAGTGAAACGGATTTGGTACAGCCATTGGAACGTATATACAAATCCGTTTTTATGAAAAAGATCATCCATTATGCCGCCAAGATCCTGCTGATGCTGTTTATCCTGACGGCTCCTGCCGTGCTGATAGCAGGTGAGAACGAATCTACTACCCGGACCTTCTCGGCCAACTATCATTCCGCCGACCTGATCAGGAAATTCATTCATTATAGTGTATCCGCAGAAGCAGTATGCGCACGGGCTGCCGAGCTGGCAAAAGCTGAAGCGGCCAAGGCTGAGGCAGACGCTGCAAAAGCAGCAGCTGCCAGGCGGGTTATGCGCATGGCTGCTATGAAGGCTGAATATAAGCTGGTGATGAATACGGCGCTTGGCATGTATGATATGATGGATCTGGACAGTGAGGATCTTAGCCTCAAGGCGTTTGAATATGCCTGGCTGGGTTACCATAATCTCCTGAAACAGGGAAAATTACATAAGACCGACCTGCTGACCATCTGTGACTTCAGTCAGTCTTCCAGTAAGGAAAGGATGTATGTCATTGATGTGCGCAATAGAAAGATACTGTACAAGACGTTCGTAGCCCATGGGATCAATTCCGGTGAAGAATATGCCAATTCTTTCTCCAATCAGGAAGAGTCCTGCAAAAGCAGTTTGGGCTTTTATGTCACGCGCAAGACCTATTATGGTGTGAATGGCCTTTCTCTCCGGATCGAAGGCCTTGACAGGGGGTTTAATGACAATGCCTATAAACGCAGCATCGTCATCCACGGCGCCCCTTATGTAAGCCGGCGGATCCTGCATAAGTATGGCGTGATGGGGACTACTTTCGGCTGCCCTGCCATACCCAGTGAGATAAGCGATGAGATCATTCCCCTGGTGAAGAATGGGAGCTGTTTTTTCATCTACTATCCTTCCAAAAAATATCTGTCGCAATCCACGGTGCTGAATAATTTTTAAGTATTCGATCTGTTTTTCATAGTAACGGACCGCCCCTTTCCAGGGGCGGTTTTTTTGTATCTTTCCTGAAAGCAAAATGATATGAGCCAACCTTCCATCAGGACGATCATTACAGGCGCCACCGGCATGGTAGGCGAAGGGGTATTGCATGTGTGTCTGCAGCGGCCGGAGGTAGGCGCTATACTCCTGATCAACAGGAAACCTTCGGGCATCAGCCATCCCAAGGTCACAGAGATCGTTCATCCCGACTTTTTCAATCTCTCTGGCATCGAGGACAGGCTGGGCGGCTATAATGCCTGTTTTTTCTGCCTGGGCGTCAGCTCGGTCGGTATGAATGCGGAGCAGTACTATAAAAACACCTATACCCTGACGATGCAAGTGGGAGAGACGCTCAGCAGGCTGAACCCTGACATGAGCTTTTGCTATGTTTCGGGGGCCGGCACCGACAGCAGCGAAAAGGGGAGGAGCCGTTGGGCAAGGGTGAAAGGGAAAACAGAAAATGATCTCATGCGCCTGCCTTTCCGGCAGGTGTTTGCCTTTCGGCCCGGATTTATCAAGCCCATTCCGGGAATGGCGAGAACGCACAGCTTTTATAAATACGTCAATTGGTTATTCCCACTGGGAAGGGCGCTGTATCCTTCGGGCTTCTGCACGTTGCGGGAGCTGGCATTGGCCATGATCAGTGTGGTAAGGCAGGGGTTTGAACGAAAGATCGTCGAGGGTAAGGATATTATCCGGCTGGCGGCCCTGGAGACCCCCTAATATGTTTGCAAGGGCATGAGATTTGTATCTTCAAAAAACAAAATAAAGGCTATGGCTGCAAAATATCCCGTGCATGCTACAGTAAGCGCTTTGTTTTCGGTAGCGCCCGAGCGTGTTTTCGACGCTTTTATCGATACACAGATGATCGGTCGGTTCATGTTCGGCCCCGGTTTGCGGGATGAAGAGATCGTAAGCCTCTCCAATGACCCGCGGGAAGGAGGTTCTTTTTCTTTCATTGTGCGCAGACAGGGGCAGGAGTTGGATCATGTGGGCGAATATATAGCAATAGACAGGCCACGTCGTTTGATATTCACCTGGGCTGTACGGCCTGACCTTTCCGGCGGCGGGTCGCGTGTTGTCATCGGGATAGCGCCTGTTATCGATGGATGTGAATTAACGCTGACCCATGAAATGCCGCACGAATGGGAAGATTTTGTCGAAAGGAGCAGGGAAGCCTGGGGAAAAATGCTGGACAAGCTTACGGAGATACTAGATGATGTCCTTTAATGCTGACAGGAACACCTGGATCTCTTCCATTGTATTGTAATAATGCGGGGAAGCACGGAGGGCCCATTCCACGCCTTTCTCATCGAAATCGATCACGGCGAAATTCCTATAGCTGGGTACTACATTGATCTTCCTTTTGAGCAGTTGATCTGCCAGGTGTTTGGGCTGTGCGCCCCGGACAGTGAAGGTAACAAGGCCGCCCAGTTCCGGGCCCCTGTCCAGCACCCTTACTTTATCCAATGTGGATAGTTCCTGACGCATGTGATCCGATAAGTGGCTGACCTGTCGCCCGATCTTGTCCAGGCCGATGTTCAGGCAATATTCAATAGCTGCTCTTGTGCCCAGCACCAATGCGTAGGCGAACTCCCAGTCTTCATAGCGCATGGCGTCCTCTCTTGGCCGATAGAGGTCTTTCTCTATCCATTCCGCACCGCGCATATCGATGAACAGGGGCTCGAGCCCGTTATGCAGCGCTTTATCGGAGATGTACAGGAAACCTGTACCGCGTGGTCCTCTCAGGAATTTTCTGGCTGTGACGCTGAGGAAATCACATTGCAGCTCTTTTACGTCCAGGGGCAGCTGTCCTACCGACTGGCAGGCATCGAGTATATACCAGGTCTTCCCGGGATGAGCTTTTTCATAACGGCCATAGATGTCTCCAATGCTTTTCACCGGCTGGACCAGTCCCGCGTTGGTGGGGATATGGGTGATGGCCAACAGGCGGGGTTGATGTTTTGCCAGCTGCTGTTCAATGTCATTCAGGTCCACGCCACCTTCCGGCGCATTCTTTATCCGCTCGATCCGGATGCCGAATCTTTTCGCGCAGGAGAGGAACTGGATCTGGTTGGATATAAAGTCATCATTATCTGTCAGGATGATATCGCCGTGCTGAAATGGGATCGACGACAGGGCCCTGGTATAGGAGTCGGTAGCGCTGGATGTGAAGGCGATGTTCGAGGCATTGCAGTTGAACAGTTTTCCGGCCTGTACATAAAAATCCCTGATGAGGGTTTCGCGCATGGCAGCAGCTTCATACCCGCCAATATTCGATTCCAATGCAATGTGATCCTGGATCGACCTGGTGACAATGTCAGGCATAAGACCGGCGCCTGCATTGTTCAGGTGAATGACATGAGTTGTACCTGTTGTGTCTTTTCTGAAAGCCGCGATCTCTTCGGGGGAAAAAATGGGTGATGTCCGCATGATCTTTTTTTACAAAGCTACCTTCATGCAGGCGGGCAATTTCTGCAAATACGCTGGTCAGGCGATTTTTTTAGGTATTTTTGGCGGCAAAACGGGTAAAAAATGACAGCGCTGGATGAGTTCGACAAGCAACTGCTGCGATTGTTGCAACAAAACAACAGGAAGACTGCAAACGAGCTGGGCGAAATGGTTGGCTTAAGCTCATCAGCTGTGCAGCGAAGGCTTACCCGATTGAGGGAGGAAAAGATCATCGAGGCGGACGTCTCAGTCATGTCACCTGCCGTTGCGGGATTAGGCATCACCTGCGTAGTGGACATCGTTTTGGAAGAAGGGCATTCGAAGGCCCTGGAAAAGTTCAAATCGGCCATGCAGCAATGCAGCGAGGTGATGCAATGTTATTATGTTACGGGCACATATGATTTTGTCATTATTGTCAATGCAAGGAATATGCAGGAGTATGAAGCCTTTACGAAGAAATGGCTGATGGGCAATCCGCATCTCAAGCATTTTTACACACATGTGGTCATGGATAGGGTGAAGGTAGGGTACAGCCTTCCCGTTTAACGGGAAACACTTGCCGACCCTATCACCGTCCAGTCGTCATTGCCATGTCCTTTGTTTATCCAGCGGTCCATTTCCTCGGCTATGGCTGGTATTACAGCCAACGGTACTCCTTTCTGCTGTGCCGCCTGTATGAACAGACCTGTATCTTTCCGCGCCATGTTCAATTCCCAGGACGGCTTGTCGTATTCGCCACTGGTCATTCTTTTGAGCCGGACCGGCAGCATGGCGCCGGGGTTCCAGGATTCAAACAGGGTGGAAACATCGGACAGGGGGATATCCAATGCTTTTGTAAGGGACAATGTGTCTGCAATGCCGGTGGTGAAAGCTACCAGGAAACAATTGCCGACCAGCTTCATACCCGCAGCCCGGCCTGCTTCCGGACCAAAATTAAGGAGCTTGCCTGTCATTTTGGATAATGCAGGTTCCAGTTTGCTGATCATCGCCTGGTCGCCGGATACCAGCATATAACCAGTACTATCCAGTGCATTTTGAGGTCCCATGAATACGGGCGCGTGCAAATAAGTAAACCCTTTCTCTTTCCATGCATGTGTCCTTTGAATGGCACCCGGTGCGGAAGTGGTGGTGTGATCTATGATGATGGCGCCCGGCTTAAGGCCCGGGGTTGCCTGTGCCAGCACTTCGTCTACTGTTGCATCATCTTTCAGTGTGAGATGGATGATATCTGCCTCTTTAACGGCGTCAGCGACATGAGTGAAGGCTTCAGCGCCATACTGCTCCAATGCCATCGCTTTTGATGCGGTCCTGTTCCATACGCTGACCCTCTCTCCTTTGTTGATCATAGCCCTGACGAAGTTGGATCCCAGGAGCCCCATGCCTAAGAATGCTACCATGACATTTTTTTGTGTAAAGTTAAGATGTTTACCTTTATAGCTTATGAAGATCTTAGTTACGGGCAGCGCCGGTCATCTCGGCGAAGCCATCATTCGTACATTGCAGGATAGTGATCACGATATCGTCGGTGCAGACATACTACGTTCGCACTACACCGGCAGGGTAGGCAGCATTGCCGACCGGGCCTTTGTCAAAGAATGTATGGCGGGCGTACAGGCAGTGCTTCATACGGCGACGCTGCATAAACCGCATGTGGGGACTCATGGAAAACAGGATTTCGTTGACACGAATATCACGGGGACCCTCAATCTGCTGGAGGAAGCTGCAGCGGCGGGGGTGGGTTCCTTTATATTTACAAGCACCACCAGCACTTTCGGTGATGCGCTGATACCTTCCCGTGGAGAGCCTGCAGCCTGGATCACGGAGGATGTCGTGCCCATTCCCAAGAATATTTACGGTGTGACGAAGATCGCGGCCGAAGATCTTTGCGCCTTGTTCTATCGTAATCATCGCCTGCCCTGTGTGATACTGAGAACATCGCGTTTCTTTCCGGAGGAAGATGACAGGAAGGAGGTGCGGCAGCATTACGAGGATGCAAACGTCAAGGCCAATGAGTTCTTATACAGGAGAGTTGACCTGGCGGATGTCGTCAGCGCCCATATGGCTGCCATGGAAAAAGCGCCGGCCATCGGTTGCGGAAGATATATCATCAGCGCTACAACCCCCTTTGAGCGGGAGGACCTGGCTGAGCTGCGAACACAGGCGCCAGCCGTCCTGCGACATCGCGTAGCCGGGTATGAGGCTGCATACCTACGCCGGGGATGGAAGATGTTCCCCGGAATAGACCGGGTTTATGTGAACGACCGTGCCCGTAATGAGCTGGGGTGGCGGCCGCAATATGACTTTCGACACGTTCTTTCCAGTCTGGAGGCCGGCAGGGACTTCTGCAGTCCCCTGGCGCGCCTGGTCGGGTCAAAAGGATATCACGACGCGTCTTTTGCCGAAGGTCCGTATCCTCTGGAAGGGGGCTGATCTCATTTGAATGGGATCTCTTCCCTGCCGAGCCCGGTGGTGGTACCGACCGTGACGTCGATGGTGACCCCCGTAACTTTTGCGGCGAGCGGCGAGGAAAGAAATACTGCTACATTGGCAATGTCTTCCATCAGGGGTAGCTTTTTCAGCATTGTGTCATTTTCCATTTTTTGCAAAACGGGTTTTACCAGATCAGGATTATTGACGATGGCTTCCACAAATGGCCGGGAATCGGGAGAGCCGGCGGAACGAATGTTGACGGCCCTTACGCCATGCGGACCGACCTCGGAGGCCAGGTTCCGGGAAAAGCCCTCAATGGCGCAGCATGCGGGGCCGAACCCTCCAGTCAACGGATAGGCGATCCCACCGGGTGTAGCGGTCAGGGAGAGGATCACGCCGGATCTTTGCCGGATCATGATCCTGGCGGCGGCAGTTGCTGTCAGGAAATGGGTTGTCATGGCATCTGTGACGGGTTGAACGAAATCATGCAGGTCCATTTCAGTAAGGGGAATGTTCTGGACGTTGTCAATCCCGATGAGATTGAATGCAATATCAATAGAGCCAGCCGTTGCGGAAACGTTTGCCAGATGTTCATTGACGGCACTTTCATTCATGGCATCCAGCTCAATTGCTGAAGCTTTGCCGCCACTGCGGATGATGTCGTTTTGAACCTTTCTGAGAGAGGCGATATTACGCCCTGCAAGAAAAATAGTGGCTCCTTCACGAGCCATGGCATGTGCGACTGATCCTGCGAGGGACATGCCTCCACCGTAAATAACGGCATTTTTGTTTTGTAATAGCATGGTTGATATTGTTATGTAAACATACAGGGAATGCCTGTGACCAGCGATACGTGAAAAAGACAAACCGGAGGGGCATTCAGGACAAACATTTCAGGCCCTGTCCAGACCAGCTATCTGGATCTTATATGCGGCGGGCAACAGCAATGCTTTGATAAGCTTGTCGAATTTCAGGAACCTGGACGCTTTGTAAGCAAGCAGGATAGGTGAGCGTATTGCCAGTGACGGAAGGGACAGGAGCTTACGAACCCTTGCCGGCACCACTATGGCCTGGGCCTGTAAAAGAATATAATACCTGAAGGCGCCCAGGTGTCGCTTATACTGCCGGAGAAGGTCCTGTGTGAAAGTGCTGCGGACCAGGTTGGATCCCAGATACGCTGACCGCATGACCAGCCATTGCTCATAGTCTGGGGGCAGGCGCTTAAGTCCCATTCGGGACCCGACGCGGTGAAATACGTCGAAGACCTCCATTTTTTCAGCCTTGTTCAGCTTGCGCCCCAACAATTCCGCAGACCGGATGGAATAATCGATGAGCATGAACAATACGTCCAGGTAGGCGGCATCGGGTATTTTATCGCCCCTGTTTGCCTCGACAGCCTTGTGAATGGCGGTGATCCTGTCGATGGCTGCAAGGGCGTCATCGTACCCGGAGAATACGATCTGCTGCGCATACTGCACGGTGGAGAACAATCTACCCAGGGGGTCGGCGGGCAAACGGCCTGTGAAATAAAGCCAGTCGACCGCCTTATTCAAAGGGAATTCGGCAGCAGCGCCGGCGAAGATCAGCAGCACGGTGTCCGCGTTGCCCCAGATCTTCCTCACAATGGAATCTTTATTTACAAACAGGCTGCTCATGGTAAAGGGTTTTCGAGATCCGGCTTCTTTCCAGGATGAGGACGGATGCGATCCCCAGGGTATAGGAAAGGATGTCGGTCCAGGTGAAATAGTCTCCCAGCAGGATACGGGGCAAGGAATGATAAGGGAGATGCAGACGGTCTGCCAGTCTGAAATACTGCAGCGTTTCCACAAAGTACGCGAACAGCAGCACTGCCAGTCCAGTGGCCAGCACAGGCGTGTTTAAAAAGCTTCTGACACCGCAATATAAGAGGATCACGACGAGGAAGTCCCCAACATAAGGACGGACAAAGTCGTCGTGCAGGCAGGCTGCTATAAAGATCTCTATCCCCAACAGGAGGAGGCTGAGCAGGAAGTAGCGGGCGTTGAACCGTAGCATGGTTTTTAATTAAAAGTACTTTGAATTACAAAGTAAAAGAAAAATAACCATATTGTCAAGCATGCGGCAAAAAATCAACCCTTTGAAGGTCCGTAGCCATAAATATTCCTCCAGTTATACGTGACAGCATGATCGAGCTCGCTGACCCTATCGTCGACATGCAATGAGGAGGGGTCTACCAGCATGTTGTGTTGTTCCATTGCCAGCTTCATGTTATTATAATGATAATTGGCACCTTCTCTTTCCAGGTCAGCCCGGTCTTTGTTCAGCCTGCGGAGCATTTGCTGCGGGCTGCGCATGGGGTAATGCCGCAGATTAAAAAAGTAGGGGAGCTTTTTGCCTTCTATGGGATTGTGATTGAACAGTCGGATGTTCGTATTGGCTGCCCGCCAGCTTCTGATACGGGGGGCACAGTCGGGGAACAGGCAATAGTGTCTGATACGCTCGACCGGGGAGCTGATCGTTGGGTCGTCATCCTCTGTGAACCAGAAATTGAAGTTATTGAACTGGATATAATCATATCCTTCTTCGCAGACTTTTGCGATCCACTGGTGATATGTTGCCGATCTGTCCGGACCTTCGAGGATCTCGTCCTGGTCGGGCCATGATATCCAGTCATATTGATGGGTGTAAGCGGTGATAAGATGTTCGGACATGGCCTGGTACAGGCGGTAGAAATCGAACGAGCGGGGGATCAGCCTGCGCTCGGTCAGATAGGGTTGGTATTTATCCAGGACGGCGGCCGTCCCATCGTCTGAACCGTGATCCCAAACTATCAGGTCATGATCATTATCCAGCAAATGGCGGATGGCATCCCCGAGGATATCTGCGTCATTATAGCAGAGTAAAACACCTAATAGCCTGGTTTTAGTCATATAATAAAGGTACGATCGATGTATATTCAACTGAAAATGTAATTTTGGGATCGTTAACCATGACACACGACCTGGTATTGCAGAATATTGGAAAGCATGTCTCCCTCGATGAGGAAGAAGCAGCCTGTTTTATGTCACTGTTACAGGAGGAGGAAGTGCCTAAAAAGGGGCTCATCTTAAAAGAGGGGCAGCTGTGCAGAGCCATCAGCTTTGTGAACGTGGGCGCCTTGCGGGCTTACCATATCAATAAAGAGGGAAAGGAAACAACTGTTATGTTTGCCCTGCCGGACTGGTGGATCACAGATATGTATAGTTTCATCAACGTGCAGCCTGCGATGCTGTATATCGAGGCAATTGAGTCCAGCAGTTTATTTCAGCTACAAAAGGACGACCTGGATAAGCTCTACCTGAAAGTGCCTAAGTTCGAACGGTTCTTCAGGACACTTATGCAAAATGCTTATATACGGGAGCAGCTAAGAATGATTGAGAAACTATCGCTTCCTGCAGAAGAACGTTACATTCATTTCCTGGACAAGTACCCCCGGATAGCGGAAAAGGTCACGCAGAAGCAAATAGCATCTTATCTCGGTATAACCCCTGAGTTTTTAAGCACCATCAGGGCCAACAGGGCCAAAAGAATAATTTCTTAAACTATATTAAGTCCTTTTTATGCCTGATGCATTTCCTTTGTGAGAAATGTAAGATCATGCTTATTTTGATTGCTGGTCCCTATCGCAGCGGGACAAATGACGATCCCCGGCTTATGGAGGAGAACCTGCGCAGGTTGGAATCTGTAGCATTGCCTTTGTTCCGGCTGGGGCACATACCCATGATCGGGGAATGGGTGGCGTTGCCCTTGCTCCATCTTGCCGGCTCCCAAAAGCCCGGGGATGCAGCGTATGAAGAAATATTGTACCCGGTGGCGCACCGGCTGCTGGAGAAATGTGATGCGGTGTTCCGGATGGAAGGTGCTTCCAAAGGGGCGGATGAAGATGTAAGAATTGCCAGGGAGAGGGGATTGGAGGTATATCATCGGCTGGAAGATGTACCTAAGGGCTGAGGGGGTCATCCCCGTCTCCCCGGCATTTTGTTTTAGTTGCTATTCCCCAATACTTCGTGGAGCTTTGCTTCCAGCTCTTCGCCGCGCAGGTTCTTCGCGATGATCTTTCCTTCTTTATCCAACAGGAAATTCTGCGGTATGCTTTGTATGCTGTATAGTCTTGCTACTTCGTTGGACCAGAAATTCAGGTCTGAGACATGCGTCCATCCGGTGAGCCCATCTTCGTGAATAGCTTTCAGCCATTTATCTTTGGCGCCGGGCGCATCGAGGGAAACGCTCACGATGGTGAAGTCCTTATCCTTGTATTTATTAAAGGCGCTTACCACGGCGGGGTTCTCATGTCTGCAGGGCTTACACCAGCTGGCCCAGAAATCCAGCAGCACGTATTTTCCTTTGAAATTGTGCAGCGATACCTTGATGCCGGCCGTATCCGCCTGGGTAAAGTCCGGCGCTGTCTGGCCAAGGGCTGTCTTTTTGAGGTTCTGCAGCATGTCGTAATATTCTTTCACTGCTTTATTGGCTTTCATTGAAGCCGATAGGTAATCATATACGGGCTCTACCCGGAAAGGGTCGGGCAGCAGGCCGCCATATTCTTTCAGTGCATCGAAGCTGACCAGGCTGGAAGGGTGATCTTTAATGAACTGTTTTATTAGCTCGCTCCGCTGCAGCAGCAGTAACCTTCTGGCGGCAGTGTCATTTCCGCCGCCGGGCTGATGGGTCGCAGCGATCTTCGCGGCCACCGGCTTCAGCGCTTCCTTTAATGTCTGGCAGTCTGCATTCAGCGGGGTTCCGGTGATCCTGATATGACCGGCGGAATCGGGACTTTCTATTTTTATCACGCCCGGCTCTACGTACAGGGTAAAGCGATGATCGGGTCCTGTGCGATCGATGCCTGCCCCCTGCTCATCAAGAAGAAAAGTTCCTCTGAAAGGCCGGTCGATATTCCCTGAAAAGAGGAAAACACCTTTTTTCAGCAATGCCGAATCCCGGAATTGGACGCCTTCCGACTCGTAAAAGATATATGCTTTAGCAGGGGGCCCCATTTCACCTACCTTGCCATTGACCGTGAATTTTTTTGTCTGGGTCATTGCCAGCATGGGCAGCATCGTGATAACTACAGCTATGGAATGGTTCTTCATATAATTAATTTGATGGATTGGGGGTCAGATGAGGGTTGTTCGCCAGTTCATTAGCGGGAATAGGGAAAAGCTCGGACGTGGCTTTCCAGGTAGTGGGTTTCTCGGCCGTCATCACTGCATTGACGCGTCCGGTGCGCACCAGGTCGATCCAGCGGTGGCCGTAGCCTTCTCCGAACAGCTCAACGCGGCGCTCCTGTTCTATTGCCAGGAGGACATCGTTCTGGGACATGCCGTAGCTTAAGCCGGTGAGGCCGGCCCTGGAGCGTATGGCATTGATATCGTCGATAGCGCCTTGCAGATCGGTCTGCCGGGCCCTTGCTTCGGCGCGGATGAGGTATTGCTCGGCGAGGCGCAGCAGCATATAATCTTCCGCGGCCGCGCTGCTTGCCGGTGTGGAAATGGCCTTGTACTTATGATCATAGCAGAAGGCCGTGCCGGAAATAGTGTCCAGGCCGATCCATGCGGCTTTCCGGAGGTCACCTGTTTCGAATGCGTTGTACAGTTCCTTCCTCACCTGTGTAACGTATGATAAAGACGTATTGTCGTTTGGTACATTTACGCCTGCAAAATAGGTGTAGTTGGTATTGGTAGTGCTGTTGGTGTTCGCCTGCCAGATAGCTTCCTTGCTGCCCCTTAAAAAAACTTTATTAAGGTCTTGTACCAGGGTAAAGTCGGCCGCATCCGCGATGAGGACAGTCGCTTTGGTTGCTGCATCCGCCCAGTTCTGCTGGTAGAGATAGACCCTGGCTAAAAGAGCGGTTGCCATCCACTTGTTAAAACGGCCATTTCTTACGGACCCTACAGGCAGCGTAGATTCTGCGTCTTTAAGGTCGGCGGCTACGGCTGCCAATACATCTGCCTTCGATGTCCGGCCCGCAACAGCGGTGACAGTGACGTCCGTTGTCTTAATAAGGGGCACGGCTCCGAAATAGCAGGTGAGATAAAGATGGCAGAATGCCCTGAAGACCTTGGCCTCTGCGATGTATTGCGCTTTTAAGCTATCGGACACGGGGCTGCCGGGTACTTTTTCAATGATGCCGTTGGCCTGGTAGATCACCTGGTAAAATGTTGTCCAGATATTACCCAGGTTGTAATCGGCCCCCGCAATATTGTTGTTCATGAATCCGTCATAATAGTTCTGGCCGTATTGGAACTCGTCGGCCGTAATACCCAGCAGGAAATCGCCCTGGTAGGTAAGCATATTAGCAGGCTGCAGGGCATAGGTATACAATCCGTTGACTGCGGCCAGTGTATTGGTAGCGTTGTCGAATACGGCCTGGGAAGTTATCTGGTCTTTCGGCAGATCGATCTCCAGGTATTTCCTGCAGGAGCCCAAACTGTTCAAAAGGAATGCGACGGCTGCGATGCAGGTGAGGCTTTTATATTTATTCATTGTTTGCATGTTGATTACTTTAAGTGTTCTCACTGGTCTTTCAAAATATCAGCCGGATGCCGCCTGTCAGCGTTTTTAACACCGGTGTAGCTGTCTGTGTCTCTGGGTCAAGGGCCTTGTAGGCTGTCACGGTAAACAGGTTCTGCCCCTGTATATAGATCCGCAGGTCCTGTACGCCCGCCTTCTTCAACAATGACTGGGGTAATGAATAAGAGAAGGAAAGGTTCTTCAGCCGGATGTAAGAAGCATCTGAAAAAGCTGCATTGGATGCATACAGCTGGTAGACAAATGCAGCGCCTGTCGGAGAGGAAGCCGTGGTGGTCAGTCCGGGTTGGCTGGCATTGGTATGCGATGCAGTCCAGTTATCCTGCGCCAGGTAGGCGGGAGAGTTGACTTTGTAACCTACGGGGTAATAATAGACCCTTAAAGCATTATAGCCTCTTTGCCTGCTGAACTGGAGGAAGATGTCCAGGCTGAAACCCTTGTAGCTGAAAGTATTCCCCAATCCCCCGTAGTACTTGGGATCAAAATTACCGAGGGTGACATAATCGGCGGAGGTGAGGCTGCCGTCCTTATTGACGTCTTCAAACTGCGGTACGCCTGTTGCCGTGGATATACCGGTGTAATGATAGCCCCTGAATATTTTCAGGGATTTTCCTATGACATAGTAAGGAGCATAAGCAGAGGTAGACAGGCCGGGAAAGGACACCAGCGCATTTTTGGGAAATGTTATATTGAAAGTAGTTTGCCAGCGGAAGTTCTTATGGCTGATATTGGTGCTGCTGAGCTCGAACTCCCAGCTGGTGTTTTGCACCAGCGCGGGCAGGTTAGCCTGGTAATAAGCGAACCCGGACTGGGTAGGTAATGGGGTTTGCACCAGCTGGTTGTTGCTCCGGCTGCGGTACCAGGCTGAAGTAAGCATGACACGGTTGCCCAGGAAGCCCAGGTCCATGGCGACTTCCAGCTTTTTGTTCGTTTCCCAGCCATAGTTGGGATTGGCTATATTGTTAGAGTACAGCCCCAGGTTGCCATTGTATGGTAATGCATTGCTGGTATATGTTTCCAGGTACCGGTAGTCATTGATCTGGTCGTTACCTGTAACGCCATAGCTGCTTCTCAGCTTGCCGAAACTCAGGACTGGAGCAAGATTCTTCACCGGCTTCTCTTCCGTGAAGATCCAGCCGCCACTGACGGACCAGAAATTACCGAAACGCCTGTCGGGCCCAAAGCGGGAAGAGCCATCTCTCCTGAATGTGCCATTAACGATGTATTTATCCATCCAGCGGAAATTGACCCTGCCGAACCCGGAAATGTATTTGTATTGGGTATTGGTAAGCGTCTTGCCTGTGATGGTGCCTGCAGCGGAAATGCTTTCAATCAGATCGTCGCTGGTGAAGTTAATGCCTGTAATGGAATTGCTTTTGGAGACGCTTGATTGAGCGGTGCCGCCAGCCATGGCATTCAACACACCCTGTCCGATCTTTTTTGTATAATCGATCTGCGGCTCGACGATATAGGACTGAATGCTGCTGTTGCCGAAGCTTGCCTGGCTCTTGGTGGAGGAGGTGGAAGTCGGATTGTAGGACGTAGTCGGGGCGGTCATCTGCTGGGTCATGAACATTTTCGTATATCCGGCGTTCAGTTTGACAAACAGCCCATCCAAAACTGTATACCTCAATGAAGTATTCGCGATAAAATTATCGGTGGTGTTCTTTCCCACTTTTTTGGTGTAGGACCAGGGGTTGGTCAGGGGGGCCGTGGTATTGCCTTTTATCCAGTACAGACCGCCCGTGGTGTCGTAATGCGGAAAATTCGGGGGTGCAAATACAGCTACGAAAGGGTCTGCCGCCAGTGTCTTAATTGCATCGTTCGAATAAGTGACAGAGGTGTTTATATTAAACCGTCTGTCTGTGGAGTTGTGGTCGATATTGAAATGGCCGTCGACCCTGTTGTCGTGGTTGTCGCCGAAAATAACAGCTCCCTCATGGTGGTAGCCCATGCCAAGCAGGAAACGGGTGTTGTCATTGCCACCGGACACCGTAGCCTGGATATTGCTGAAGGGCGCCGTATTGCCCATGATGAGCTTGGGAAAATTGGTATATGCTTTCTGGTCCCATACCAGCAGGTCCTGGGCATTGCTGGTCGTGGGCGTAATATTGTCGGCAGCAAATGCTTTTTGCCGGATGGCAAGGTATTGCTGTGTGTTCATGAATTTGGGTACGTTGGTGGCCTGGCTGGCGCCTGTGTAAGCATTTATGTCCAGTTTTGTCTTGCCGGCCTTCCCTTTTTTAGTAGTGATCAGGACAACGCCATTGGCGCCCCTGGAACCATAGATGGCTGTAGCTTCGGCATCTTTCAGGATGGTGACGCTTTCTATGTCCATGGGGTTGATGCTGTTGAAAGGGCTTACGGCGCCGCTGGCCGTAGGGATCGCGCTGTTGCTGATCGTAGTAGCGGGGATGGGTATGCCATCTACGATATACAGGGGATTGGAAAGGGCGGAAACAGAGTTAACGCCCCGGATCTGCATGGTGATGCCCGAGCCCGGGATGCCATTGGCGCTGGTGACGAGCACGCCCGGGACACGGCCCTGCAGGGCTGCAACGAAATTGGTGACGGGTTGTTTTTCGATTTCTTCGCTCTTTACGGTACTGGCGCTGCCTGTAAGAAACCTTTTGGAAGCCGTACCATAAGCAATGATCTGGGCTTCGTCGAGTTTGGAGTCGGAAGGTGACAATTTGATGATCAGGGCATCGGACCCGCCGTGGGAGGTGACACGGATATTTATCTCGGAATAACCGATGAAACTGACGACAAGGACATCACCTTCTGAGGTGTTGAGGGAAAAGCGGCCTTGTTTGTCGGTGGTTGTTCCATTGGCGGAGCCCTTTATTTTGACGGAGGCGCCGGCCAGCGGCTGGCCATCTGCGGAAAGGACCACGCCGGTGATCACGTGGTAGGGATGTTCGGACGCTGGATCCGCCTGCCAATTCACCGGCGGGGTAGGGACGAGCAGCTTATTTTCGGGCTTAGGTTTGATGGCAATGATCTTGCCCTGGATGGAATAAGTAAAAGGCTGGTTGCTGAAGCATTTTTCCAGCACAACTTCTACAGGGACATTGTGCAGCTCCAGGCTTACGGGTTTACCTTTGGCCAGCAGGTCCATCTTATAGAAAAAGGTAAATGATGTCTGCTGCTCGATCTGCCGGAACACTTGGGGCAGGGGGGATGCTTTTGCCAGGATGGTCACGCCCTGGGACAATCCCCCGGCTGCGGCGTGGAGGAAAGCAGCGGTCAATAAAAAGCAGGTCAACTTCATAATACGCAGTGTTTCTGCCAATTTCATAGCTTTGCATTAGTTTGGGTGAATGAATACGCGGTCTTTGCCGACACGTTTGTTCCGGGTCACCCTTACGCCGGCCAGAGATGTCGCGAGCATTTCTGGCTTTTGTTTTGGGCAACCATTATTTTTACCGCCGGTGGTGGCGGATGAAAGCCGGGTTAAGGCATTACGATCAACTTCTTACCATCTATCCGAAAATGCACCTGCGTCTGTTCCAACGCTTTCAGCACTTCCGAGGCATTGGCATCCCTGGGCAGCTTGCCGCCAAAATGATCTTTGGGTACGGGCCCTTCATAGACCACCTCCAGGTCGTACCAGCGCTCAAGCTGCTGCATTACGGTGCGGATATCAGTATCGTTAAACTTGAAAAAACCATTCTTCCAGGCCATCACCTCGTCGATATCGGCATCGGACCGGACCCGGAGCAGGGGCGTCGAAGGTGAAGCGGACAGCGAAGCCTGCTGGCCGGGCTGTAGCGTGACAGCATCCTGTACACTTTTCACTTTCACACTACCCTTCAGCAAGGTGGTCCTGATACTACCCTGTCCGGGATAAGCATTGATATTGAAATTCGTACCGAGCACATCCACCTGCATCTCATTCACCTTTACACGGAAGGGCCTGGCAAGGTCTTTCGCAACCTCGAAATAGGCTTCCCCTGTGATAGAGACGGTTCTTTCCTTAGCTGAAAAAGCGGTAGGATAAGTAATGGACGAAGCGGCATTGAGCCAGACGCCGGAACCATCGGGCAATGTCAGCCGGTATTGCCTTCCCCTGGGAGTGGTCATGGTATTGTACAGCATCGCTCCTTCGGGGCCTGCTGCAGCATAGACCAGCTGTCCGTTCTTTATCAGCACGGTTGTCTTTCCCTGGGTAGTCACTACTCCATCACCCAGGCTGTCGAGTACCACCTGTTGCTTGTCCGCCAGGGTAAGGATGGCGCCGTCCCTGCCGGGAAGCGCATCGTTCTTAAGTGAGCCCGACCTGCTTTCGTTCCTGGTTATGTCCGGCCTGGCCTGATGTTGTAACCACAGGTAGGCGCCAGTCCCCAGTATCAGCATGACGGCTGCGGCGCCTGCTAGCCGGAATAGCAGGCGTTTGCGTTTATATAACGGGATAACAGCCGCCGGAAGGCGCTCTGCCGGGTTGTCAAGTCCCACGGTATGCTGGATATCCCTGTAAAGCGCGGCCATCCAGGCGGCCCTGGCCCGGTCATTCATCGATGTCCATTCGTTACCGGGATTATCTATCCGGCGCAGCCATTCCTCTACCTCTCTTAGTTCCTTTTCAGAGCATGTGCCTGAGAGATAGCGGTCCAGCAATGATTGAATAATCGAATTATCCATAGTTGAATAAGTAGTCGGATGAAAAAGCCGTTTGTACTATGCTTTGGTAATATTTTTTTAATATACTGGTAATGAAAACGATATAATGGGCGTTACCAAAAAAGGGATTGGAGCTTGTCCAAAAACGAACGAAGGTGGTTGAGGGCTGTTGCAAGCTGGTTCCTAACAGTCTGTTGTGAAAGCTGCAGCTCGTCGGCTATTTCCTGGACGGTGCGGTGCTGGTCGCGGCTCAGGCGATAGATCTCCCTCACGCGGGGAGACAATTGCGCTACAGCCTGTTGGATAGTAAACCGAAGGTCTTTTTCATCCAGCATATTTTCGGCATCGGTAGAGAGTGATGCCTGTAATAACTTCAATTTATCGGCATATTCCCTTCTTGTGCTATTGCGTCTGAAATAGTCAATGATCCTGTAGCGTGCGGCGGCAAATAAGAATGGCTGAATGGAAGCCGTGATCACAATATTTGCCCTTTCTTCCCACACGTAGATAAAGAGATCATGGATAAGATCCCTGGCATCTTCCAGCGAAGACAGCCGGGCAGCAACGAAACCAATCAAAGCGGGTGCGTAGGTTTCGTAAAGTTTGGCAAACGCTGCCTCATCGCCTGCGGCGAGGCTTTGCAGCAATTCTTTCTCATTATGTGAAAGCGCAGCCGGCACTAACTTATAAAGCAGTTGTTTAGGTTATTCGATGCAAGGTCGTAGTGGGTGATTAGCCTAGGGAGGTTTGGTGGGAAGCAGGTGGGTTACTTGCCCGGACCTTGTAAAGATAGCAATAAAACTTAACTATATTTGAGCGTCATACAATAAAATATGAGTGCAATAGGAAAAACGCCGTTGATAAAATTAGAAAGATTGTCAGCGCCAGGCTGCGCTGACATATATGTAAAGTACGAGGGTGCTAATCCCACCGGCAGCATGAAGGACAGGATGGCTCTTTCTATGATCGAAGGGGCTGAGAGCAGGGGCGAGCTCAAGCCCGGGGGGACAGTTGTTGAATACACCGGGGGCAGCACAGGAAGCTCTTTGGCGATGGTATGCGCCAACAAGGGGTACCGGGCGCTTTTTGTATCCTCGGATGCTTTTGCGAAGGAAAAGCTGCAGACGATGCGTGCCTTCGGAGCGGAACTGGAGATCATCCCCAGTGGGAATGGTTCGATAACGGCAAAACTGATCAATGACCTGGTTGAAAGAGCAAGGGAATTGAGCAAAGAACCCAATACTTTCTGGACCGACCAGTTTAACAATATTGACAACAGAAATGCTTATCACTACATGGCAGAAGAGATCATCGATGTTCTTGGAAGAGACATCGATGAATTCATAATGAGCGTTGGCACGGGCGGGAGCTTTTCCGGGAATGCCGAGGTGTTTAAAAGGGAGCTGCCCGGCATCCGGTGCATCGCCATTGAACCCTTGCATGTGCGTGCCCTGTCAGGGGGCGATATCTCCGGGTCGCATCGGCTGGAGGGGATCGGAACAGGATTCGTGCCGGCCATCTGCAGACTGGACCTGGCGGATGAGATCGTGGCCGTGTCGGATGAAGATGCCTACGCAACTGCAAGAAAGCTGGCAAGGCTGGAAGGGATCTTTGGAGGGATCACCTCCGGGGCGAATGTCTGGGCCGCCATTCAAAGAGCAAGGATCATTGGCCCGGGCAAGAAGGTCGTTACCATTATTGTCGATTCCGGATTAAAGTATCTCAGCGGGGATCTGTATAAAGCTTAATGAAACTCACATATAAAATATTTGTTTAATCCAGGAATATCGTATCTTTATTACCCGATCTTATTATACATTATCCCCGTTTCACCATTCCGGTTCCCCCCTTATCTTTCCACCTCTGTTCCTACCACACCATGAAAGTTTTTTTTTTGACCGGCTACCCGGTCCACCCATCCTGAGCTTGGAAAAGTTCGCTTTGTTAACCTTAAATATTTTTTTATGGAAACATTAGTGCACTATGGCATGCAGGTACAAAAAGTCTATGATGCGTACACAAGGGGCGATGTTCCTGCTATTTTATCCGTCCTGGATAAAGATGTGATCTGGGAAGTGATCGGACAGCCAGATGTCCCATTTGCGGGTATCTATCATGGTCCGAAGGAAGTAAAAGATTTCTTTGGAAAGCTGAATGATCATGTCGAGTCAAAGGAGTTTACTGTCGAGCATATGCTGGAAAACGAGCATGTGGTAATTGCTACTGGGTATATGAATGCAAAGGGTCGTAAAACGGGCAGGAATTTTTCTACCATCTGGTCAATGATCTGGGAATTCAATGATGAAGAACAAGTTGTACATTTCCGTGATTGTTTTGACACCATGGCTTTTGCAAGAGGTCTTGGTAAATAATACGACGACAACCTGCCATTCCACAGATCTACAGTTAAAGTACCAGGCTGGTCCGAAGACCGGCCTGGATTTATTTTGACAGGCCCTAAGGAAATAATTAGTCTGTACACGCCTCCTATATATATTAAAATTGTTTTATTTTCAATTTTCACCTCACTGTGCCATTGGTTGTCATATTAGACCAACTTATTTTTTGCAGCAGCAGTAACTTAACTATATGATACGCTCCCTCAGACTGGCCGGTCTTTTGTCTGTTGTCGTCATGACAGCCTCTATTCAATGTAGAACCAAAGAAGAGCCGGGTCTGCCGCCGGGCGACCGGAATAATGGCGGACTATTGCTGCCGGGAGGCTTTGACGCGGTGGTGGTCGCTGACAGCATTGGGAGGGCAAGGCATCTTACAGTAAATCACAACGGAGATATTTATGTCAAGCTATCGTACAATGACGTGATGCACGGAAAAGGGGGCACCGTGGCGCTACGGGATGTCAACAATGACGGCAAGGCGGATATCATAGCTTACTTCGGAGACTACCAGGATGAAGGCGGGCTACCGGCCGGTATGTCCATTTACAATGGTTATCTGTATACCTCCACCGTGAAATATGTGTTGAGGAATAAATTAGCCCCGGGGGAACTGATCCCGACAGGGAAGACAGAAGTGATCTTTACGGATGATGAAGCGGACCTGTTGAAACACTGGCATTCGCAGAAACCGCTGGCTTTCGACAACGAGGGAAATATGTATATTCCTTTCGGAGCGCCCGATGATGGGGGGCAGGATATGAATACAGCCGGTCCTGCCGGGATGCCAGGGGGCAAAGGCGTGGATCCCTCTCCTGATCTCGCCATACATGGTGGAATATGGAAATTCAGCGCCAGCAAACAAGGACAGACACAAAAGGACGGTGTTAAATATGCCACAGGCATCCGGAGTGTATTGGGCATTGCCTGGAGTCCCCTGGATAATTCTTTGTATGCAGTGATGAATGGGATGGACAATTTTCATACCCGGTATCCTGCCATTTATTCTCCCTGGCAGGCGGCGGTACTTCCTGCAGAGCCTTTATTAAAGGTGAGGGAGCATGCTGATTTTGGATGGCCCTATGCTTATTACGACCAGCTGCAAGGAAAAAATGTGCTGCAGCCTGCTTATGGCGGCGATGGGAAAAAAGTTGGCAGGGCCGCTGCTTATGATACGCCGGCAATGGCTTTCCCGGGGCATTGGGCGCCGATGGACTTGTTGTTCTACCAGGGCAATCAATTTCCAGAGCGGTACAAGAATGGGGCTTTTGTTGCTTTTCATGGCTCTACGGATCGTTCGCCTTATCCCCAGGCAGGCTATATCGTATGTTTTGTCCCGTTTGAAAATGGGAAGCCGACGGGGAAATGGGAGGTTTTTGCCGATGGTTTTACCGGAGTGGATACGGTAGTCAATACGCATGATGCTGTGTTCCGGCCGATGGGCCTTGCGGAAGGACCCGATGGGTCCCTGTATATTTCGGAATCGAATAAAGGAAAGATCTGGCGGGTCATGTACAGGGCGGACAAAAATAAGTTCGGTGAAGCGCAGCTGGTGCAAATGGAAAGCCGGAAATCCCGGACCTATATCAAAACACCGGATGAGGTGAAGGATAATCTGGGCCAGGGAGGCGAAATGGAAGGGCTTATCCTCTATAACTCTTATTGTGCAGGGTGTCATCAGCGAGATGGCAAAGGTGACAACAGCCGCTATCCACCCCTGACGGGGTCCGATTGGATCACAGGGAACAAGGACAGGCTGATCGGTGTATTGCTACACGGACTGCAGGGGCAGATCCAGGTGAATGGAAAGACTTACAATGGTGTGATGCCTGCGCACGAAGCGTTCCTGGATGACCATGCTGTTGCGTCGATCCTCACGTATGTGCAACGCAGGTTCAACAAAGTAAATGCCCCCGTCCCGACTGAGGCCGTAACGAAAGTCAGGAAGGCGGCCGGCACAACTGCCAAATAGGAGCCGCCTTCTGTACATATTATTTCGAACTTAAGTCCGGCTTGTAGATCAATAATTCTGACCAGCGCCTTTCCACTGCGTCGGCATAATCTTTCAAAAATGCATCGAAAGACCCGGCCCCGTTGGCTGTATTATAACGGTCGCTCAAAGGGCCGCGAAGGCTCTCATCCATTTCTTTTAATCCCTGTTTCAGTCTTGTGACTGCCAGGAAGGCGGGATCTCCGGAAGCCACGGCCCGGTAGACAGCTACTGATTCTTTACCGGCCACCCATACATTTTTTATTTTTTTGATCAGGTCCCGTACATTGCCGATCCTGCCAGGTTTGGCGATCATATGATTGATGAGGATCTTATCTGCATAGTCGGTGATCTCTACGGTGCTGAGGTCGGTGATAAATTCAAAATAGCTTTGAGCACCCTGGCCGGAAGTCAATGGTGCGATGTTCTTTTCCCAGTCAGCGGTATGTTCTGCGCTGAGATCGCCCCGGCCATCCATGGTTGTCCAGCTGTTGGGACCCTCGGTGATCATATAGCCGCCGGCATCCGGGCCTGAATCGATGCTCCATACCCGCCATTTCCAGTCGCCAGTATGATATTTTTGGGCATGTGCGGCGAGCGCTTTTTCAAATTCAGCGATCTTTTCCGGCTTGGAAAACACCCTTGTCGAACTGATGACATTTTTCGTCTGGCCCATTCCAATCAATGGAATCAAGAGCCAAATGACAAGCAATTTTTTCATGATGATAGCATTAAGGATGAATAAAAATGAGGTAGGAGTATCTATAAGGCAGGATCTTGCTAAATATACGCGTACTATTTAACAAGTGTAAATTAAGGATATTTATTGACTTACAAATAAACTTAAAATAAATATAAATATTAAACCGGCCATTTGCCTGGATAACCCCATTGCGCTGTCAATGGCCCAGGAGAGGGGAAGGATGTATAAATAAATTCCCCGAATGTTTTTTTGGCATCGTATTTGGTTTATTGCAAAAAAACATAATATCATTTTTCGACCCTGCAACATTAATATCTAAAAGTCCAATATCATGAAATCCGGAAAAATTGCCCTAATAGCGATATGCTTTGTTCTTTTGTCCACGTCCTCTTATTTTGTATATCAGTACTACAAACCTGCAAAGAATATCGTCGCGGAAAAGGGAATACCGCTTACGGCCGAGGACCTTTACGAAAAGTTCTCTTCCAACGAACAGCTGGCAAATCAATTATACCTCAATAAAGTATTGCAGGTAGCCGGAGAGGTTTTGGATATCAAGCGCACCCAGCAGGGAGATGACGTTATTATCCTGAAGTCTGCCAATCCCATGTTTGGCACTTCCTGCACCCTGAGCAGCGCTGAGACAGCACAAACAAAATTAAAGCCTGGAGACAAAATCATTATCAAAGGTATTTGCACGGGCTACCTTACAGACGTAGTCCTTATCAGGAGCGTATTGGTAAACGCATGACCTGATCCAAAGTTTTCTCCCCATCTCCTTTCAAACCAGAGCCCGATTGTTTCAACCTATCCTGCTTATTCCTTCCTTATAACCAGATTCTGTGATCGTAACATCTTATCCGGGTCGTCCGATCAATTAATTCATTAAAATGCAAACTCATGTGCGTACCTGCCATACGCAATAGCAAACTTTTTGCTATTGTTTTGCTATTCTTTTGTGTCAGCTGCTACAAAAAGGGGAATACCATAAAGCCCGCCGCCAGTTCTACATCCGACAGTGTAAATGTGTCGAATGTCACGTATACCAATTATGTGCACGCCCTGCTGAAAAACAATTGCAGCAGTTGTCACGCGGCCACCGGATCTGCCGCCGCCTTCTGGATCAATACCAATACTTATGACAATGCCTCGGAATATGGTGTTCGCATTAAAGAGACCATGGTTGAAGGCTCCATGCCTCCTCCTCCGAGGATCCCGTTTTCACAGGCAGACAAAGACCTTATTACTGCATGGATAAAACGGGGACTACCGGAATAAAATCGACTATTTTTTCAACACCCTTCAAACAATCAGAATGCGCTATTTATTATTACTGGCAGTCATACTGCTGGTTCAGAGATCTTATTGCCAGGACAGCCTGACCAGCATCCTTGACAAAGAAGTCACCAGAAAGCAGGCAATTAAACCAGCTCATGTTTATGCGACCTTCAAAGGCACGCACCTTATCAACGCCAGGACCAACGAAACGATCAAGAAAAAAGAGCTTGATTTCAGGGTCTCTCACCGGTTTGGGGACATTGGCGGTGAATATGGCGGTGAAAAAAGTTTTATTGGCCTCGAAAATTCGACGGATATTAAAATCTCTTTCGACTATGGAATTACGGACCGCCTGACCGTAGGTGTCAGCCGGGCCAAGGGAGCAACTGCGGTAAGGCAGCTTTATGAGTCCTCGCTGAAATACAAGCTTCTCCAGCAAACGGAAAACAACAAAATGCCTCTTTCTGTCACCCTGTTCTCCAACGCCGTGGTGACTTCGATGGCATCGAACATTAAAGCCAATACCCCGGACCATTTTGACAGATTTTCCGATCGTCTCTCGTTCACAGAGCAAATAATCCTGGCAAGAAAGTTTTCAGACCGCCTCTCACTGATGCTCATTCCTTCTTTTGTTCACACCAATTATGTTATCGCCAATGACCAGAATGATGTCTGGGCTATGGGCGTGGGGGGAAGGTTTAAAATTACCAACAGGATGGCTCTTATCGCCGACTATTTTAAAGTTTTCAGGAGCAATAGCAGCTTATCCGCCTTTAAAGCCAAAGGCCTCAAATTCTACAATCCCCTGGGCGTGGGCATTGAATTTGAAACGGGGGGCCATGTATTTGATTTCACTTTCACCAACAGTACGGCGATTCTTGAAAATCAATTCATACCCTATACTACCACCAGTTGGTTAAGCGGGCAATTCAGATGGGGTTTTAATATATCCAGGATCTTCTCATTCAAAAAATAATAAACGTATGAAAAAACTACAAGTGCTGATCGTAACCACCCTGATCTCGATATCCATGTTTGGACAGTCCCAGAGCAAATGGTTTACACGAACAGGGCAAATCTCTTTCTTCTCCATCACCACCGCGGAAAACATCGATGCAAAGAACAACGAAGTGTTTAGTCTGATCGATCCATCAAAAGGAGATTTGGCTTTCCAGGTCTTGGTCACCGGCTTCAAATTCAAGAAATCCCTAATGGAAGAGCATTTCAATGAAAACTATATGGAAAGCACGAAATTTCCGAAAGCAATCTTTAAAGGGAATATTCCGGACATAAGTAAGGTCAATTTTAAAGACAACGGAAAATACCCGGTCGAAGTGACAGGGGACCTCACTATGCATGGGGTGACCAATAAGGTAAAAGTTCTGGCAACCATTGTTGTAAATAACGGGAAAGTCAGCGCCATATCAAAATTCACGGTCAAACTTTCTGATTATAACATAAAAGTTCCCAGCCTTGTAGCAAAACAGCTGTCCGAAACTGTTGACATTTCCGTTGATTGCAATTATGACCCGTACAACTGACGGCTGTTGTGTACTTAACGTTCAAAAGGCATAAAATCACGAAAACAGAAGCAGCAGATGGAGAAAGGACTTATTTCCAATTATTCGGTCGATCGTTCAATTTCGTAAATGGGTAAACGTTATTGAATATACAGCGTCAAATGGCGCTGTTAACCTAAAACCGACCGAATGGAAAATCTATTAGAGATCAAAGGCTACACCGGCCAGCTCACTGTTACAGAAAGGAAAGTCATCATCAGGCGCAAAGGGTTGGGAGGTTTTCTTGCCAGAGGCGGAATGGCAGGGGATAAGGAAATTCCCATTAAAAGCATCACCGCCATTGAATTCAGGAACGCCAATTTGCTGACGAACGGTCGTATTCAATTCAGCATTCATGGGGAGGCCGGGCACAAGGGCAGTGCGGTAAGCGCGGTGAATGACGAGAATACCATCATATTTACAAAATCTCAGCATGAGAGCTTTGTCAAAGCCAAGGCACTGATCGAGGATCTGATGCAAAAAGCTGAACAGCATGCCGGAGTTGTTGTGAACCAGGTTTCCAGCGCCGATGAGCTAAAGAAGTTTGCCGAGCTGAAGAACCAGGGGTTGATCACTGAAGAAGAATACAACAAGAAGAAAAAGGACCTGTTGGGGTTATAGGGATATGCAGTAAAATAAAAATATAATTTTTCTGTTATTAAACCGGTGTAATCCATCAATGTCCAATACTTAAAATCCTCAACATGAAAACGAAACTTTTTGCATCAGCAATTGTACTGATCTTATCTGGTTCATTATCAAGAGCATCCGCACAAACTGCCACGCCGGTGGCTACCGGCCGTCAGGTCGCTCAGCAGGATCGGATCCAGCAGGGCGCTGCCAGCGGAGCATTAACTCCCCGTGAGACCAGGAGGCTGGAAGCAAGGCAGGCCAAAGTTGCCAATGATAAACGGGAGGCTAAAGCGGATGGCGTAGTAACGCCGGCCGAAAAGCGCAAGCTGAACCGTGAGCAGAACAGGAACAGCCGTGCTATTCGCAGGCAAAAGCATGATGCACAGACACAGCATTGATCAAATGATTTATATTGCATACAATCCCGGCATCGTCCGGGATTTTTAATAATATATCGAATGGGGTTATTTAGTTTTTTTAAGAAGGGGTTTCCGAATAACACCGGCGATACGAAAAATGGGTTGTCAGGACCAACGTATCTGGAGGGTCTGACCAGTCGTCCCGATGTTCCTGACAAAAAGGGTGTCTGGGAACGGCAACTGATAAGCGCTGCCGGAGAGAGGCAATTCAGGATCAGGTATTATGGCGCGTTGCATGACAAGCACAAGGGCCTGATCGTCGGAACGGATTTTGCGCCTTCCCTGGTATATGCGGTCGAAATTTCCACCGGCCAGGAGATCCTGTTGTTTGACGGATGCAGGCACGGCTACAATGCGTTATTCTGTGATACCTATACAGCCGATCAACTGCAACAAAGGCCTGTTGACAATTTGTATGTCGATACAGAAGGCTACGATGTTTTTGAAATAACGGTCATTGCCTGCTATGGTTTTGACTACGAAGAAGAATTTACCGGCCAGGTTGGTGGGGACGGTCGGGTGGAACTTATCAATGGCGATAAGATACCGTTTGAAAGGGTGAAGCGGGATGGCTATGATACGTTGCAGATCCTTGCAACAAACCTGAAAGGCAGCACTTTCGAAGTTGTGTCCGAGGAATTGGCATAATTCGGTTATATCAATAGCACTGTGTGGACGGATGTAATCCTTCGTGGTCCAGGGTCAGTCTTGCTTTTCCTTTTTTGCTGAAAGTAATGATCCAGATGCTGTCGAAATCCCCGTCTTTCCAGCGCAATTTTTCTTCTACGCCCAGTTCTTCGGCGATGTCGACAAGCCCTTTGTGTTCCCATACCACGAGCACCGTACCTTTTTGCTTCAGGATATTGCGGGAAACACCGCGGATATCGCTCACTTTATAGTTGTTATTGAGCGGCAGGTTGTATTTGGAGGAAAAGGGCAAAATGGTCTGGTACATCCTTGCATGTTTGGTGGTATCGCTTTCTGTAAATGAGGGAACATATATTACGTGTGGGAGGCCGATCTTTGCATAAAGGACATTGGGCAATTCCCTGGCCCTGTTGACTCCCTGGCAATTCAACGTATATCCTTCCTTTGGTTTTTCACCATGCCGGATAAGCACTACTTTCAGACCATCGTCCTTTGATTGGCTATGAGCATGGAAGGACAGCAGGAGGGCGATGATGAAAATGGTCTTTTGCATAGGGTAAATGTAAGGTAACTTGTTAATAGGCCGCCTCATTATTTATGAGACGGCCTACGGGTACTTATGGTCTTAGCAGCAGGATATGCTGGCTATTCCAATTTCGACCATCGAATACTTGTATCGTATAAGCGCCATTCTCCAATGTGCTCAGGTTTACGCTTAGTTCGTCAATACCGCCAGCGTATTCCACCGACCGGCGTATTTTTCCCTGGAAATCGATGACCCGGACATTATATATTTTCCTCTGGTTATATGCTTGTTTTGAGTTGGATATCCTGACGATACCTTGAGTAGGATTGGGAGACAGGATGAACACGCTGGTCGATTGGTTAGTTTTCAGATCTCCTGGCGATTGAGGGGAAGTGATTAAAGGATTGACGGCCGACTTGCCCACCAAAGTATCTCTGGCAGCAGACTGCTGACCACCACCGCCGCAATTAACGAGTATTAGTACCTGTGGGGTCTGCGAGGTGCCACAGGCTGTTGTCGCCACCGCATATATCATGTTGCGCACGCCACAGTCGACCACTGCGGTACAGGTATGGCCGGTCTGTCCGATCTCCTCGCTGCCGTCGAGATACCATGTGTACGTGGCGCCTGATACCTGCGTTGCTGTTGCCAGAAATGCTTCGCCGACCGTACGGCTGCTGGTGATCGTTATAGGTGGATTGCCCACCTGTATGGCTTGGCTATTGACCTGGTATGCGTTGCCGTCCGGCGCCGTCAGACTGGCGGTGAGTGTTGCGTACCCGTTGCCTGTCGCGGACATGGTCACTGAATTTCCCGCAGGGGTTAGATTGGCAATTCCTGCAGGAGAAACCGACCAGGACACTGGCCAGGAAGAATTGATCGAATAGGTCTGCGAGCTGCATACAGGGGCGGTATTCAGGTTGATGAAGGGAACGCCTACAATGGTAATACTTTTTATTTTCAGATAGGTGAGGGTATGATTGGGGGAAGGCAAAGCCTCAATATTCAATCCTGTAGTAGCAGCTTCCACGGTAAAAGCGGGTATGGCCAGATCAGTGAAGGCCTGGTTGTTACTAACAGGTACAATGTTCGAATAAAAAGTATTGCCGAGATAGGAATCGTCAAACGTTACGCCGTCAGAAGATGTACCATAGATCGAGGTCATTGCCGAACCGGTGTTAGACAACTGGCTGGTCAGTTGGGAGGCTCCCAGGTTCAGTCCGATCCCAGTAAAATCATTGGATTTACTTCCCGCATACGTGACGGTGATATGATACCAATAGCCCGGATTGAAAGTGTACCCGATGCTATACGCATTTGTCGCGAAATAGGAGTTGTATCCAACGCTGCCATTCTGATAATCCACCTCTACCATGGTCAGTTTTGCCCCCAAGCTGACGGATGTGCCATCGAATCCGGGTTGGGAAATGGGGATGTTGGTATAAGAATAACCTCCATTGACAGGATCGGGGTAGGGGATTGCTTCAATGCCGTAAGGTATCTCGCTTAGGGTGTTGTGCGTCAATCCTTGTATAACGGGCTGGCTGCTGAAGACATCCGGATCTGTCTGGTTAAGGCCGCTGTTGGCATAGACAATCGATGTAAACGTTTGTGAATAAGACGGCGAAGTAATGGCTTGAAGAAAAAGGGAGAAAAGAACCAGCGCACTTTTCCTTCTGATGGAATTGAATAAATTTGGAATCATAAGTTAAGATTTGATTGATGGTTTCAGATGTTATGTAATTCCTGTGAAGTTATTTGTAGACCGGGAAAAGCTTTTTGCCGTTTTGTAAGTGCGTTGACTTCAACGGTAACTGCACACAAAAGCCAATAAGTGCAGCGACTGGTGCAGGTTATTGCGTATATTTGATAGTTAGCGGTCCGGCTATGACGACAGCCAAAGTAGCGAACAAATAGACAAAAACGAATATGTCAATAACAAAAGAAGCTGAACTGATCGGGATGAAAAAGGCAAGTGAAGCCGTTGCCCTGACCCTGAAGGAGATGACCCAATATGCGGCTCCGGGCATGACCACCAAACATCTGGATGAATATGGCGCACAGGTACTGAATGCGCTTGGTGCAAAGTCGGCCCCTTATTTAACTTATGGATTTCCAGGCTGGACATGCATCAGCGTTAACAACGAATTTTGCCATGGCATACCTTCTCATAAGACCATCCTTAAAGAAGGCGATCTTATCAACATAGATGTTTCGGCAGAGCTGAATGGGTTTTGGTCGGACAACGGTGGTTCCTTTGTGCTGGGTAAAGACATTCATCACCACAAGCAACTGGTCGATGCATCTAAGACCATCCTGCAAATAGCCATCGGCCATATAAAAGGCGGCGTGCGCATTGCAGACATTGGCCACCTGATAGAAACCGAATCGAAAAAGCGTGGCTATAAGGTGATCAAGAACCTCACCGGTCACGGCATTGGCAGAAGCCTCCATGAAGAGCCATCGGATATTGCAAATTACCGGGACCGTTTTAATCATACCCGCTTCAGGAAGAATTCGGTAGTAGCCATTGAAACATTCATTTCCACCAGTTCAACCCTTGCCACCACCCTGCAGGACGGCTGGACGATGGTGGGTAACAGGGGCGGTTTTATGGCACAACACGAGCACACGATCGTGATCACCGATGGCAAACCGATCGTCCTGACAGAGATGAACGGGATATGATCTCGATTTCATCGGGACGACTTATTCAGCGGCCTGGGAAACAATGTGTAAATAAGGCTTGAAAGTTATATAATGAAAAAAACAAGATTTGAAGCTTTCAGCGATGGTGTACTGGCCATCATTATTACTATTATGGTGTTGGAAATAAAAGTGCCCCACGGTGAACAGTTTTCCGATCTGAAAGGGCTTATCCCCATTTTTCTCAGCTATGCATTAAGCTTCATTTACATTGGCATCTACTGGAACAATCATCATCATATGGTGTCTGCCGTTAACATGGTTACCGGCGGCATACTCTGGGCAAATCTGCATCTCCTGTTTTGGTTGTCATTGATCCCCTTTGCAACCGGATGGATAGGTGAGAACCATTTTGCTGCGGCTCCTATGACCCTATATGGTTTTGTTCTCTTAATGGCGGGTGTAGCCTATTACATTTTACAAAGCCGCATCATTAAGAATGAGGGTAAGCATTCGTTGCTGGCAAAAGCTATTGGTAAAGATCTAAAAGGTAAGATCTCGCCTTTCCTCTATATCACTGCCATGGCCTTCTCCTGGCTGAATCCTATCATTTCAGGTGTAATTTATCTCATTGCTGCTTTGATATGGCTAATACCCGATAAACGCATTGAAAGAGCCCTTCGGCAAAACAATGAAGCCGGAGATATTTAAAAGTCATTTTTAACAAGGTTGTTTAGTGAGATAATAGTCAACCATATTTCTAAATCATCACCTCTAAGTAATATCAGGTGTAAATAGCTTCCAGTGTCCCTCGGAGATGACTTCGACGGCGCCGTCGGACACTTTGATGGCAGTCTGATCGTCAATCGCATATGACGGCACGGGTATCGTGGCGGCCAACTTTTCCAGGTGGGATAGGGAATTTTCTGGAAACCAATCATGATCCAGATGCGGATGCAGCGCAAAATCAAATAGTCCCAGCGATTTATCGCTTTCTGCTGGCAGCGTGTGGCCACCGTAGGTTGTTCCAAAACGGGTCATCACCATGCTCCCTGCGCTCAGGCCCACATAGACTGTCTTGCGCAGCAGCGACGGTAAGAGGTCTGCCAGCCCGGATTGCCGCATCCAGTAGGTCAGATACTGGCAGTCGCCCCCACCAACAAGCAAGGCGTCAGTCTCCTTAAGCATGGGCACCCAAAGCTCTTGTTTGATACTGAGCAGCGCGGTGAGTTCCAGCACTCCCAACGATTTCCAACCCAATTCGCAGAAAGGGTCACCCAGTGATCCGCAAATCACATTTCGTGCTATGTCAGTACCGCCGGGTATGGCGTATATCGCTGTGGGTACGAAAAGGGCGCTCGCCTCGGCAATCGGTTTGCCCAGGAGGTCAACCAACGCGTTGCGGATGCTCGTGTTGCTGATGCCGGCGGAAGTGAGAAGAATCTTCATAATAATGCGAAAATGGAATAATAAGATCTATTGGACAAGGGGCAGATGCGACATATTACAGGGGGGAATGCGCAATGGGTAGTAAATGAAAGCAAAAACCTCCGCTATCGCGGAGGCTGTGCTGATTGTGTTTTGTCGGGACGACAAGATTCGAACTTGCGACCCCTTGCACCCCATGCAAGTGCGCTACCGGGCTGCGCTACGTCCCGAAAAAAGGCCTTCGTTGAAATCTATTCCATTGAGTTACATCAGTATTAGAAGGCTCCAAGGGGTGCAAAGGTAAAAGAAAAAACTTTGATTTGCCGAAAAATTTTCGTTTTTTGTGGGCAAATCGTTTTAACTTTTTTTTAGCTGTTAAACTTTTAATAATTGGCTCAATACTTGCGTTTCATATAGCATCTTCTTAAAATCTACATACTCATTGGTCTAATTCTACCAAGTCTGTTTTGAACAGCGCCCGTAATCCCATCATCCTTTCGTAAGACCGCCCTTATCGTCCATTCGTCCGACGTCATCAACAAAAAAATTAAACTAAGAATGAAAAAATTCTTGTTGCTGGGAATGCTAGCCCCTGTCCTGGTCCAAGCCCAATGGCATGTCAATCTTTTAGGAGGATTTTCCAATTACATCGGTGACCTCCAGAGCAGGGGTTATACGACCCAGCAAGCGCATTTTGCTTTCAGTGGAGGTCTTCAATACGATCTCAGCCCTCATTTTTCCATTTTAGGGAATCTCAGCTATGCCAAAGTGGGCGCTTCGGATGCGTATAGTAAAAAGCCCGATGTCGTCGCCCGTAACCTCAGCTTTCAGAGCCGTATCTATGAAGGTAATTTACTGTTGGAATACAACTTACTTGACCTTAACCAGCATCGTTTTACGCCTTATGCATTTGGGGGATTTGCGCTCTATCATTTCAATCCTTTTGCTTTCGACAGCCTGGGACATAAGCTTTACCTGCGCCAGCTGAGCACGGAAGGGGAGGGGTTGGCGGCCTACCCGGACAGGAAGCCTTATAAATTGACGCAGATAGCAATTCCCTTCGGCGGCGGTATTAAGATGAGGGTGACCGACAATGTTGTCATCGCTTATGAGATAGGTTTACGCAAGCTTTTCACCGATTATCTGGATGATGTGAGCACTACCTATGTCGACCAGGCTACACTGCTGGCGGCACGGGGGCCGGATGCCGTGAAAATGGCCTATCGCGGCAGCGAGTTAAAAACGGGCGGGGCTTATCCCGAGGATGGGACGATCAGGGGCAACCATAAGACCAAGGACTGGTACTATATCTCCGGAATACGTGTAACCATCGGCATCAACACCCGGCGGGGCGCCCAGGAATACAGGCGAAGCAAAGGGGTATATGACTGCCCGGAAAAAGTTTATTAAGAGGGCACGGGTTTCTGTTATAATTTTGCGAACGGCGGACCTTTAAGGTCCGCCGTTCGTCTTAGGGGAAGAAAAGTGAAATTATAACAGCATGGCATATCGAAATCAGCAGGAATTTATTCAGGCCCTGGAAAGGGCAGGGGAACTGGTGCGTATCAGGACCTATGTGGATCCGAAATTGGAGATAGCGGAGATCACCGACAGGATCAGCAAGAGCGGCCATGGCGGGAAGGCCCTGCTTTTTGAAAATACGGGCACTGACTTTCCCGTGCTGATGAATGCTTATGGCAGTGAGCGGAGGATGTGTATGGCATTGGGAGTGGAGCACCTGGATGACGTGACGCGGGAAATAGAAGGTTTGTTCCGTATGCTGTCGGCTCCCAGGGAAAGTATCCTGGACAAACTGAAGCTTCTTCCCAAATTAGGGCAGTTTGCCAGCTGGATGCCGAAAGTGAAAAGCGGCAGGGGTGAATGCCAGGAAGTGGTATTGGAAAAACCGGATATCGGTGCCCTGCCTGTTATTACCTGCTGGCCTAAGGACGGCGGTCCTTTTGTCACCTTACCCATTATCCATACGAAGGACCCCAACAGTGGTTCCCGGAATGTGGGTATGTACCGGATGCAGGTGTTTGGGCCTACGCTGACGGGTATGCATTGGCATAAACATAAAGTCAGCGCCAAGCATTTTTCCGAATATAAGAAGACGGGACAGCGGATGCCGGTGGCGGTGGCCCTTGGAGGCGACCCGGCTTATGCGTACAGCGCTACGGCGCCATTGCCGGAGAATGTGGATGAATACATGCTGGCCGGGTTCCTACGCAAGAAAAAAGTGGAGCTGGTAAAGTGTATTACACAGCCCGAGATCGAAGTGCCTGCCGACGTGGATTTTGTCATCGAAGGGTATGTTGATCCCAACGAGGAAATGATCTGGGAAGGGCCCTTTGGAGATCACACGGGTTATTATTCCCTGCCGGACTGGTACCCCAGGTTCCATATCACGGCCATCACCCACCGCAGGAATGCCGTATACCCGGCTACGATCGTGGGCATTCCGCCCCAGGAAGATGCCTGGCTGGGGAAAGCTACTGAGAGGATATTTTTGGCTCCCATAAAAATGACCTTAGTCCCCGAGATCATCGACATGGATATGCCTGTTGAAGGGGTATTTCATAACCTGGTCATCACCAAGATCAAAAAAGACTATGCTGGCCAGGCTCAGAAAGTGATGAATGCTATGTGGGGAGCGGGACAGATGATGTTCAACAAGATCCTGGTCATCGCGGACCAGGATGCTGCTATACAGGATTATCCGGCACTGGCGGCTGCAGTGCTGCATCATTTCAACCCGGCAACGGATGCTTATTTTTCTCAGGGCCCCATGGACGTCCTGGATCACAGCTGCAGCAAGCTGGGTTTCGGGGGTAAGATGTGTATCGATGGGACCGCTAAAACGGAAGAAGAACAGGACGGGCGTTATCTGATCGCTGCTGCCAGGGACAGCCGGCTTTCGGCCTCCCTGCTGATGGAGCAGTTCCCGGAGATCAGCAAGGCCAATCTTACCCTGCTGCAACGGGATATTCCCTGTCTGATCCTCAGCGTTAAAAAACAGCGGCCTGGCCACATTGCCGCATTGCATACGGCCCTTTGTCAGCTGGAAGAAATGGAGGGGATAAAAATGGTCGTGTATGTAGAGCATACGGTGGATGCGGAAGATCTGCCGGTAGCTTTATGGAGGTGCTGCAACAACCTGGATCCGCGTAGGGATCATCTGTTGGCAGAAAGGCCATCCGGGAAGGATCCGCAAAAAATATTCGCCTGTCTTGGGTTGGATGGTACCCGAAAAACCCCGGAATTCGATAACTTTCAGCGTGACTGGCCGAATATCATTGTGGCGGATGATGCTACAATAGCGGCAGTGGATAAAAAATGGGAGCAGCTGGGATTAGGCCCTTTCCTGTCTTCCCCCTCATTAAAATTCAAAGATCAGATGTATGGACAAGAAGCGGTCGCGCCTTCGGTTATATAAGATCCAGCGGTGGAAACATTCAATATTGTTATCGGCGGGACTGCTGTCTGCCAGTCTCGGCTTCTCGCAGACCCCTCACACTTTATTATGGCAGATCTCCGGCAAAGGTTTGGCGAAACCTTCCTATCTGTTTGGGACCATGCACGTGCTGTGTGCTGAAGACGCGCGACTGAGCGATAGCCTGCGATCGGTGATCGCACATTGTGATGAAGTATATTTCGAGATCAATCTCAGCGACATGTCGGGAATGCTGGGCGCGCTTAAGTATATGCGCATGAATGACAGCAAGAAATTATCCGATCTGCTGCCGCCCAAAGATTACGAGCGGGTGAAAGCCTATTTTACGCAGCATCCTCCCATGTTGCCTTTCGGCATGCTGGAGCGATTCAAGCCCATGCTGGTCAGTGCGCTGATCGAAGAGGCAAGCCTGGGTTGCAAGACGACGGATGGCATGGAGCTGATGATCATGAAGGAGCTGCAAAACAAGCCGATCAACGGGCTGGAGACAGTAGCGTTCCAGGCAGGCCTGTTCGACAGCATCCCTTATGAACAACAGGCGAAGGACCTGGTGAATTATGTGGATAGCAGCGAGGATTACAGGAAGATGACCATGGAGCTGGCGACCGTATATAAAGAACAGGATCTTGAGCGCCTTGATTCTCTTAGCCGGAAAAGCGATGCGGGGATGAACTCCTATATGGACATTTTACTATATGGTCGCAACCGGAAATGGGCTAGTTACCTTACTACGGTATTACCCGGGAAATCCCTGCTGATTGCAGTGGGGGCTGCACATTTGCCCGGAGAAAACGGCGTGATCGACCTGTTACGGAAACAGGGATACACCCTGACGCCTGTTAAAAATTAACCCTTCCTGATCCGGATGGACCGGCACAGGAAGGGTTCAGGAACTTTTATATTCTTTCCAGGCCGCTGAAGAAGAAGTCGCCTTCAATCTTTGCATTTTCGTCGCTGTCACTACCGTGGACGGCATTTTCGCCAACAGAGGCGGCATATAATTTACGGATGGTGCCCTCGTCGGCCTTGGAGGGGTCGGTGGCGCCGATGAGCTTACGGAAATCAGCTACCGCGTTGTCTTTTTCCAGGATAGCCGCAATAATGGGACCGCTGCTCATAAAACTTACCAGCTCTCCGTAGAAAGGCCGCTGACTGTGAACGGCATAAAATTCGCCTGCCTTGCCTGCAGACAGCTGGGTGAGCTTCAGGGCCACGATACGAAAGCCGCTTTTAATGATCTTGTCAAGAATAGCGCCGGAGTGTCCTTTAGAGAAGGCATCCGGTTTGATCATGGTAAAAGTTCGATTGCTCATATTTTCAGTGTGATTTTTGGGGAGCAAAGGTAAGGTATAGTTTTTGGTTTATTTGGGATTTGAATTTTAATTATGCACCTTTGCAAACTCTTATATGAGGCCAATTGAAGATATATATCCATTGCTGGCGAAGCCCCGGAAGGTGGTGATTACCATGCATCAGAAGCCGGACGCGGATGCCATGGGCTCTGCGCTGGGCCTTTTCCATTTTCTGAAGCAGCTGGGCCATACCCCCACGGTCATTTCGCCTACGAACTGGGCCGACTGGCTGAAATGGATGCCGGGATGCAACGGGGTGATCGACTTTGAGTTCAGCACGGAGAAGGCCAATGCTGTCCTGGACCAGGCGGAATGGCTGTTTTGCCTGGACTTCAATGTTTTGAGCCGGACGCGGCATATGGCTTCGAAATTGCGGAAGCTTACCTGCGAGAAGATCCTCATCGATCATCATCAGCAGCCGGAAAGCGAAAGCTTTACATATGGCGTAAGCAATACGGGGAAGAGCTCCACCTGTGAAATGGTCTATGACCTGATCGCAGCCAGCGGGCATTCCGATAAGATCAGCAAGGATGTAGCAGTGTGCCTGTATGCCGGCGTCATGAGCGACACGGGCTCGTTCCGGTTCCCGGCGGCATCGGCGGATGTGCACCGGATGGTTGGCGTCCTGAAGGATACGGGCTTCAACCATACGAAGATCCATGAGGACCTCTTCGATAATTTTCTGGAAAACCGGCTCCGGTTCTTCGGGTATGTATTGCAGAATAAAATGGAGATCTATTACGAGCATAATACGGCTCTTATCGCCATTCCCTGGAAGGACCTGGTACGTTTTGAGATCAAGACGGGCGATACGGAAGGACTTGTCAACTTCCCCTTAACGATCCAGGGGATCAGGATGGCGGCCCTTATTATCGACCGTGACGAAGAGGTCAAATGCTCTTTCCGGAGCAAGGGAGACTTCGATGTCAATACGTTTGCCCGTAAATATTTCGAGGGGGGAGGGCATTTTAATGCGGCCGGCGGGCGCAGCAGCGACACGCTGGAGCAGACGGTGCAGCGTTTCATCCACGCAGTAAAAGAGAATTCATCACAATTACAATAATTAAAGCTACATGAAAAAGATTTCGTTGTATGCATTTGCCGGTCTGGTCCTGATGGGGGCTGTATCCTGCACAAGCCAGGAATATAAGAAGACAAAGAGCGGCCTGCTATATAAGATCATCACCGACAAGAAAAACCCGGTGGCCAAGAAAGGAGAATTCCTGAAAGTACATTTTATACAAAAAGTACGTGACTCCGTCCTGTATTCTTCGGAAGGCGGGATGCCCGTATATATCCAGGTGGACAGTGCCCGTCCCGTCTATAGCCCCACGGAGATCTTCCCCTTGTTGCGTAAGGGCGACAGCGCCATTGTCGTTGAAATGGCCGATACCTTGCAGAAGCGTTTTGGCGGACAGCTGCCTCCTTTCATCCATAAGAAAGACAAGCTGACCATTGCGTTCCGTGTATTGGATGTTTTCCCGACGCTGCAGGACAAGACAAAGGATATGGAACAGGAGCAGGCAGGTGAAAAGCAAAGGGAAATAAAGGCGGTGGAGGATTATCTCGCCAAGAACAATATTAAAGCTGAAAAGACCGAGAAAGGCACTTATGTGGTGATCAACACGCTGGGTGACGGTCCCCAGGTGGATTCAGGCAGGCAGGTGGCCGTACGATACACCGGCAAGCTGATGCCTTCCGGCAAAGAGTTTGAATCCAACATGAAAGGACCTGGCGAACCCTACAAATTCGTTGTAGGACAGGCGCAGATCATACAGGGCTGGGATGACGGTCTGAGAAAATTCAAAAAAGGCGGTAAAGGAACCTTATATATCCCCGCTTTCCTGGCATATGACCAATCCCCGGGACCTGGTCACAAGCCCTACGAGAACCTCATTTTCGACGTAGAAATTGCCGATGTAACGGATGCGCCCAAGCAATCAAACACACCTGCCATGCCGCAAATGCCACAAATGCCCCAGCAGCAGGGCAGGCCGCAACAACAGCCGCACAAGTAGCAAATCATTCATACATGCAGGTCGCGCCCGCCGAAAGGTTGGGCGCGATCTTTTTTTGGGAAGATCATGGAGCTGCCGCTGCTTTATAAGCCTCCGCCAGGATGATGGCCTGCCGCGCCTCCATAGGATCATGGACCCGCAGGATGTCCGCCCCGTTGACGAGGCCGAGGGTATTGAGGACAGTGGTGCCATTCAGGGCCTCTTCGGGAGTGATGCCTAGCAATTTATAAATAGTGGATTTCCGTGAAACGCCTAACAGGATGGGGTAACCCAGCATGCGGAAGACGGAGAGGTTGTGCAGTAATGCCAGGTTATGCCCGCTGGTCTTGGCGAAACCCATACCTGGGTCCAGGATGATGTCCCTGATGCCGGCATTTTTGCAAACTTCCACCCGGCTGATGAAAAAGTCCAGCACCTCTTTCGTGACGTCTGTATAGACAGCCTCCTTATTCATGGTGGCAGGGGTACCTTTCATGTGCATACAGACATAGGGAACGCCCAGGCGGCCGATGGTGTGCAGCATGGCGGGATCCTGCAGCCCTCCGCTGACGTCGTTCACCATTGAGGCACCGGCGGCTATGGCTTCCTGTGCCACCCGTGCATACCAGGTGTCCACGGACAGGAAGATATCTGGGAACTGCCGGCTCAGCAGGGCTATGCGGGGAACTACGCGACGCACTTCCTCTTCTTCACCTACCCATGCTGCGCCGGGGCGTGTACTCTGGCCCCCGATGTCGAGGATATCGGCCCCTTCCCGCACCATTTTTTCTGCGTGCTGCAGAAATGCTGCATCGTCATTGAAACGGCTGCCTCCGTAAAAGGAATCGGGTGTGCTGTTGAGGATACCCATTACCAGGGGCCTGCCGGCTGCCAGTAATTTACCCCTGCCATTCAAGGTGAACATTGCGGGTTGATTTTATTTTTCACGCTAAGATATGACTAAGATATGTCCCATATATTTGTATGATGGAGCAGAGCACAAATCAGCAATACGACGCGGCCGTACTTTCATGCAGGGATATATTTCTCAAAAAGACCAGGGATTACGGCACTTCCTGGAGGGTGCTGCGTCCCATTTCCATTGCCGACCAGCTGTTTATCAAGGCCAGGCGTATCCGTACCCTGCAGGAGGCCCGGGTACAGCGGGTGGAAGAGGACAAAGCGGGGGAGTTCCGGGCAATGGTGAACTATGGCATCATCGGGCTGATACAACTGTCATTCACGGGGTCGGAGTCCATAGAAGAGATGCCGGCGGACGAGGCGGCCAAATGGTATGATGAAAAGGCTGCGCTGGCTCGCAGCACCATGCTGGATAAGAACCATGATTACGGGGAGGCCTGGCGGGATATGAGCCAGGAAAGCTTTGTAGACCTGATCCTGATGAAGATACTGCGGATAAGGCAGATCGTGGTCAACGATGGGAAGACGCTGATCAGCGAAGGCATCGATTCCAATTACATCGATATTATAAATTATTCAGTATTCGCATTGATATTGATCGCGGAGGGGAAGCACAGCGGATAGACATTAAACGTATATTCATGAAAATTCTAGTTAGCCTCGCCCGTGTCATCGTGGGCGTCCTGTTCATTTTCTCCGGCTTGGTGAAAGCCAATGATCCGCTGGGCCTCAGCTATAAGATGCAGGAGTTTTTTGAAGTGTGGCACTTCCATTGGCTGGATAATTTTACCCTGCTCTTCTCCATCGTCATGATCGTTTTTGAGATAGTGGCGGGAGTGGCCATCCTGCTGGGATGGCGAATGAAGCTGTTCAGCTGGCTGTTGCTGCTGCTGATCATTTTCTTTACCTTCCTCACCGGCTATGCCTATTTATCAGGAAAGGTGCGGGAATGCGGTTGTTTTGGTGATTGTATCCCTCTCACGGCGGGACAGTCTTTTACAAAAGACCTTATCCTGCTGCTGCTGATCCTCTTCCTGTTCTTTACTCAAAAAAGCATAAAGCCCCTGGTCTCCCAGGTGGCGAGCCTTGCCATCCTGGTGCTTTCGACTGTGCTGTCCATTTCTTTTCAATGGTATGTGCTCGTGCACCTGCCGGTGGTGGATTGCCTGCCTTACCGTGCCGGCACGGACATGCCTGAGAAGATGAAAGCGCCGCCGGGAGCTATTCCGGACAGCACGGTGATCACCATGGTGTATGAGAAGAACGGCAAACGGCTGGAGATCATCGGTAACAATTTTCCCGCGGATTTCGACGACACGTATAAGTTCATTAACAGATTTGACAAGCTGGTCCGAAAGGGGAATGCGGAGCCTGCTATCAAAGACTTCAACCTGATCGCAGCCGGAGGGGCGGATACCACGCAGGCAATACTGGATCAGAAGGGCTATAAGCTTTTCTTTTTCACAAAGGAGCTGGAAGAATATCCTACTCCATGGATGAAAGAGTTCAGCCTCATACTGACCATGATAAAGGCTAAGCAGATCCCACTCTATTTTATCACAGGGAACTATGATAATGTGGCGGCATGGACGGAAAAGGCGGGTATCAGCTCAGATGTCGCTATCTTTAAATGCGATGCGACGGCGATCAAGACGGCTGCCCGTGCCAACCCAACGCTGTACCTGCTGAAGAACGGCGTGATCCTTCACAAGTGGAGCTATGCGGACCTGGGACAGGCTTTGCCGGATATCAATGCTTTGCCGGGCGCAACGACGATCTTACACGAAAAATGATACGCTATCTTATCAGGAAATGCATTTACGGACTGCTGGTGATGCTGGGGGTGGTAGTTGCCGTCTTCTTCCTCTTCCAGGGCTTCGGCGACCCTTCCCGCCTGGTGATGGGGCAACGTGCCGATGCAGCCACCCAGGAGAATATCCGCAAGGAGCTGTACCTGGACCAGCCGCGGTGGAAGCAATTCCTGCTATACCTGGATGATGTGAGCCCTATAGGGATCCACTCAAAGGAGGAGATCGCACAGAAGGGGCTCAGGGGGGTGTTTGTTGGCGGAGATACGAAGGTCGGATTGAAATGGCCCTACCTGCGGCGGAGCTACCAGACGAAGAGAGAGGTGGGTACGGTGCTGATGGAAGCATTACCCGGGACGATCCTGCTGGCGCTGGCGGCTATGTTCATCGCCACCGTGGCAGGTGTGGCGCTGGGGGTACTGGCGGCCCTGAAGAAGAATACCTGGATGGATACCACAGCCATCTTCACCAGTGTACTGGGCATATCGGCGCCTTCTTTCTTTATGGGGATCGTCATTGCCTATGTCTTTGGCTTTGTGCTGAGCGATCATACAGGATTACACATGACGGGCAGCCTTTTTGACACAGACCCTTTCGCCGGAAGACAACTGCAACTTCGCAACCTGATCCTTCCGGCTGTTACGTTGGGCGTCCGTCCTATGGCCATCATTGCACAACTGACAAGGGGATCGCTGCTGGACGTACTGGACCAGGACTATATCCGCACGGCCTATGCGAAGGGACTGTCGAAGTACATCGTGGTTTGGAAACATGGATTACGCAATGCATTGAACCCGGTGATCACGGCGATCACGGGTTGGTTTGCAGAACTGCTGGCAGGCGCCTTTTTCGTCGAGTATATATTCGGGTGGAAGGGCATCGGAAAAGTAACGGTGGATGCTTTGTCAAAACTGGATTTCCCGGTGGTGATGGGATCGGTGCTGGTGTCTTCCTTCTTCTTTATCCTGATCGGTCTGCTGGCTGACGTGCTGTACGGAGTGGTGGACCCCAGGGTACGGCGGGCATAGCCTTTATTTAATAACGACTTCTTTTATAACTTTTTCCCCGAGTGCTTCATTGACCCTTTGTATGATGGTGTCCTTCTGGTACAACAGCTCCTGGCGCAGGGGTGCTACGGAAGTGTTGATATACAGCGTATGCCCGTGGATCTCGATCTTGTCTGTATAACGGGCAATGGTCTTTCCCATGATCTCTGCCCAGATCTCTTCTATCCTGAGCGCCTGGACGGCGCCTTTCAGGCGGCTGTTATCCAGGAATTTTCGCAATGCCTCGCCTAGTGAATATTCTCCCATAGGTGCAAGTTAGGGAAAGCATTCCAAAACGGACCGGAGGTTCGTTTGTCCGAAGGACAGAAATTAGATGTTTCCGGAAAACGGGGTACATTTTTCAGAAGACCCGTTTTCCGGACATTATGTGCGGCAAACAGGATTATTCCGAAAGTTACGCACAGCAGGATGGAGAAGAAGCATCCGGAACGGCGGGACTGTTCGCCTTTAGGAGCCACCTGCTCTTTTTCGTGTTGTTCGTCCGGGAGCGCATTCCGGGAATCGAGTATTTCGGCGCGGGACTGGTATTGGGGGACGACGCCGGCAATGAGGTCGTATCCGGCATCGCTGACCACCCATTCCAGGTGGCCAAAGAACAGGGGCTGTCCGTCTTGTTTTTGCTCCAGCTCTATGGATTTCTTCAACATCTCGGCGGCGTAGAGGCGGAGCCCTTCTTTATTGGCTTTAATAATGCCGTATTCACCCGTCTTGTCGACGGTGAATGAGAAGTAAGCATTCGCGGGGCTATTGGTCGATTCCAAGAATGCGATGGATGATTCCAGGTCCGGGGACATAACGATTGGTTTTCGGGCTGCATGAAAAACTAAATGTAAAATATTTTAGGGAAAGTTACAGCGATATGATCTGGCTGGGGATCTTCAGTTTTTCCAGTTCCTGGCGGATACGGTCACCATGCGTATCGGTGATGAAGATCTGGCCTTCATTCTGCAGACAAACCTTATCCAGCAGGTTGTGCATCCGGTGAGCGTCCAATTTTTCAAATACGTCATCCAGGAGTAGGAGGGGCGGGAAGCCCTTGTTCTGCTTAAGCATCTCATATTCGGCCAGCTTGAGCGCGAATAACAGGCTTTTCCGCTGGCCCTGGGAAGCCAGCGACTTGAAAGGCTGGGTGCCGTAGCGAATTTCAATGTCATCCTTATGGACGCCTGCATTGGTGCGTTGGAGGTAGCGGTCTTTTTCATGGTAGCTGCGCAGGAGGTCTGCGAAGGGGGTGTCCAGCAGCTGGCTGTCGTAGGTGAAGGCCAGCGGTTCGGGGGCACCGGCTATCTGCCGGTAGAATTGTTCCACCAGGGGCAAAAGGTCCTTCAGGAAGGCGCTGCGTTTCTCAAAAACATAGATCCCTGGCCGGACCAGCTGGGAATCGTAGACCTCCAATAGTCCATTGTCTTTTATCCTATTGTCTGTCAGCGACTTAAGATATCCATTCCGTTGTTGGAGCACCCGGTTGTATTCAATAAGGCTCTGGAGATAGGCGGGATCCAGCTGGGAAAGGAGGGCATCCAGGAAACGGCGTCTTTCCTCGCTGCCGCCGGTGATGATCTGCACATCGTCAGGAGCAATGATCACGCAGGGCAGGCGCCCGATGTGCCGGGAAAAACGTTCGCAAGGTTCCCCTCCGGAGATCAGCTCCTTTTTACCCGTTTCCCTTAGTATGCAAACGACATCGAGGGGCGCCTGCTCTTTTTCAAAATGACCTTCTATGCGGAAGCCGGCAGCGCCTTTATGCACACTGAGCTGGTCCTGGCGGGTGAAATAGCTTTTGGTAAAGCAGAGATAATAGATGGCATCCAGGAGGTTGGTCTTTCCCACGCCATTGCTGCCGCAAATGCCTACGATCCTTTCTCCAAACCGGAAAGAGGCCTGTTGATAGTTCTTGAATTGCACCAGTGATATCTCCCTTAGGAATAACAAGTTGAATATTTTCAGCCGCAAGATAACGCCGAAAATTCCTTTTTCCCCCGTATATTTGCCCCCGCCGGTGACTTGCGCAGGGGCTCCGATGAAATTTGCCCATGCCTGGCGGCAAAAAAACTCAAATTCTCAACAAGTGGCTACTAAGTTTTCAAAAGAGACCTATCTGTACTGGTATGAACTGATGCAGCTCATACGTCAGTTTGAGCTGATGGCAGAGGAAAAATATAAGATGGAAGGTAAGATCCGTGGTTTTTTTCATGCCTATGTAGGACAAGAAGCTATTGCGGCAGGATGCATGACGGCAACCAAACCCGATGATCCCTTTATTACCGCCTATCGCGACCATGGATTGGCCCTATCGAAAGGCGTCAGTGCGGATGCCTGTATGGCTGAGCTGTATGGCAAGGCCACGGGAGCTGCCAAAGGAAAGGGAGGGAGCATGCACTTCTTCGGCGTGGATGTGAAGTTCTTTGGTGGACATGGTATCGTGGGCGCGCAGATCGGCACTGGCGCAGGCCTGGCCTTTGCGGAAAAATACAAGGGTACGGACAATGTATGTCTTACTTTCTTTGGCGATGGCGCCGCCCGTCAGGGAATGCTGCATGAGACCTTTAACCTGGCGATGCTATGGAAACTGCCGGTGGTATTTATCTGTGAGAACAACAATTACGCCATGGGCACTTCCGTCGAGCGGACGAGCAATGTCGTAGATATCTATAAGCTGGCCGATGCGTATGAAATGCCGGCTGACTCCATCGACGGTATGAGCGCTGAGGCCGTGCATGACGGTGTGGCAAGGGCTGTGAAGCGGGCCCGCCAGGGTGATGGCCCTACGTTGCTGGAGATAAAAACGTACAGGTATAAAGGGCACTCGATTTCCGACCCGCAGAAATACCGTACCAAGGAAGAAGTGGATGAGTACAAGGCAAAGGATCCGATCGGCATGGTGTTGAACACGATCCTTACGAAGAAATATGCCACACAGGAAGAGATCGACGCCATCAATAAGCGGGTAGAGGGTACTGTGACCCAGTCGGTGAAGTTTGCCGAAGAGTCTCCGTGGCCCGATGATTCCGAAGTATTGAAAGATGTATATGTCGATAAGGACTATCCATTTATTGTAGACTAACGAACTTATTAAAAGAACAATAAAACAAAACAATGTCAGAGATCAAACATCCGGCGCACCTGGAAGCTGAGAAGAACCCAGTCGATCAGTTACAGAATTTCTGGGAGCGGTGGGGTAAACAAGCCAGCTATGGCCTGTTGGTGCTGGTGCTTATCGTCGCCGGTTATTTTGCCTACAAGAACCTGGTGAGCGAACCCAAGGAAGCCAAGGCCAATGAGGCCATCTTCCGTGCAGAAGAATATTATCGCATGGATTCTGCCCGGCTGGCCCTGAACGGTGACAATGTAAATCCTGGTTTCCTGAAGATCATTTCGAAATATGGCGGCACGAAGGCGGCTAACCTGTCTTCTTTCTATGCCGGCAGCTGTTACCTCAAGCTGGGTGACTTTAACAATGCCGTAAAATACCTGAAAGACTTCTCTACGCCCGTCAAGCAATTACAGATCAGGGCTTTCGGATTATTAGGCGATGCGTATTCCGAGCAAGGCAAGAAAGAAGAAGCGGTAGAGCAATATAAAAAAGCAGGCACCTTCTATGAGAAGGATGAGCTCTTTTCTCCTGAATATCTTTTCCGTTGCGGTTATTTGTATGAGAGCATGGGTAAAACACAGGAAGCAATCGCCATGTATAAGATCGTCAAGGATAAATATCCCGGCACTCCCAGGGGAACAGAGATCGACAAGTACCTGGCGAGGTTAGGAGTAACACAGTAATTTATGGCAGAGGTCAATAAGAGCAGCTTATTACAATCGGATACAGGCATCCTGCAGGAACAGGATGCCTGTGTAGTTATTGTCCGTACCGAATGGAATGCAGCCATTGTAGATGCGCTGGAAGAGGGGTGCCGGACCACATTGGAGCGGGCCGGGGCACACGTACAGGAAGTGATCACGGTGCCCGGGGCCTTCGAGATCCCATTTGGGATAAAGGCGTTCTGGGAAGTGCATAAATACAAGGATGACCGTCCGCGGGCCTTTGTCGCCCTGGGTTGCGTACTCCGGGGAGATACGCCTCATTTTGAATATGTATGCCGTGCGGTGACGGACGGAATATTGCAATTGAACATGTCGATGCCGGTGCCTACCATATTCGGCGTGCTGACGGTCGACAACCAGCAACAGGCGGACGAACGCATTGGCGGCAAGCACGGTCATAAGGGAGAAGAAGCAGCTATCACTGCGCTGAAGATGATCTCCCTGCTTAAAACTTTTAAACAGCCTACAGCGCCCTGACAGTCCAGTTATTCATACCATGTTTTGTCGATCAGCTGTATCCGCAGACGGCCTTCAATATGGTGAGCGTGCTGGAGCGCGCCGGCGTTGAAGTATCCTACAATGCCAACCAGACCTGTTGTGGTCAGCCGGCTTTTAATGCCGGGTTCCGGGACGAGGCCAGGGATGTCTGCTCCAAATTTCTCAAGGATTTCTCCGGACATGATTATGTGGTGGCGCCCAGCGCTTCCTGTGTTGGCTTTGTACGGAATTACTACTCCACCTTATTTGACAATTCTTCCCTCCACAATACGGTGAAGGACCTGGGTAAGCGGATCTTCGAATTCTCCGATTTCCTGGTGAATGTGCTGGGGGTGGAAGATGTAGGGGCTTCCTTATCCGGGAAGGCGACCTATCATGATTCCTGTGCAGCCCTCAGGGAATGCCGTATAAAGGAGGAGCCCAGGCGGCTGTTGTCCCGGGTGAAGGGGCTGGAGCTGCTGGAGATGAATGATGTGGAGACCTGCTGTGGATTCGGAGGCAGCTTTGCCGTCAAGTTTGAATCCATTTCTGTCGCCATGGCGGACCAGAAGGTAAATAATGCCCTGCAGACGGGGGCTGATTATATCATTTCTACGGATCTTTCCTGCCTGATGCATTTGGAGGGGTATATTAAGCATAAGGGCTATGCTTTAAAAGCTATGCATATTGCTGACGTGCTGGTCAGTCGATAATTAATTTTACTGAAGGGACTTAGTATAGCTAAAAAAAATAAGACCACCCAAGTTACAATTGTAACTGGATGGTCTTGACCCTTAAAACAACCTGTCGCAAGCGTTAAATAGGGTTAAAACCAGGCCTCAGATATACATACGAAGGGCGATGACTTTTGGATTTAAAAAAAGCAACTTTTTTTCAAAAGTTGCTTCGGTAAAAACCCCTGCTTGCGGATAGGTGTTGATAACCAATATCTTATGTGCTATTTTGGCATTAATACAGTGTCGATGACGAGGATGACGCCATTGCTTTGGTATACATCCCTGATCGTGACCATGGCCATTCCCCCCTTTTCATCCTTAACTACCATGTGTTTCCCCTTCATCATGACCCAAAGCTTGCCTCCCTCTACGGTAGTCAGCTCGGCGGTGCCATTACCCGCCTTGATACGATCTGCCAGCTCCCGGGAGTCCAATCTACCGGCAATGACGTGATAGGTAAGTATCCCCGTGAGCGCAGTCTTATTCTCCGGCTTGACAAGTGTTTCTACTGTTCCTTTAGGCAGCTTGCTGAATGCTGCGTTGGTGGGCGCAAAGACCGTGAAGGGGCCGGCGCTCTGTAAAGTCTCTACCAGGCCAGCTGCTTTTACGGCAGCCACCAGCGTTGTGTGATCTTTTGAGTTGACTGCATTTTCAACAATGTTCTTTGAAGGATACATCGGGGCACCTCCGACGGTGACTGTTTGTTCCTGTGCGAACGATGTATTGGCAAACAGTGATGCAACAAGCAAAAATCCAAGATTTCTTAAACGGTTCATGTTAAAAGATGTTTTTAAATTTTTATTTCGTTAAGCGCTTGTTACATGTAACCAACAGAGATACATACGGTGAATTGTTACGGTGTGGATTTACCGGTGCCATTTATTTTGTTGTACATTCGGGAAAATATGTTTTTATATGGCGTATTGGCTGGTGAAATCAGAGCCTGAAGTATATAGCTGGGATCAATTGGTAAAGGACAAACAAACGCGTTGGGACGGCGTCCGCAACTATGCAGCACGGAACAATCTCCGGGGGATGAAGAAAGGAGATGAGGTATTATATTATCATAGCACCGGCGCGACGGAGATCGTCGGCATTGCCAAGGTTGCAAAAGAATCTTACCAGGACCCAACGACGGATGAGGTGGCGTGGCTGGCCGTGGATATCAAGGCTGCGCGGAAGCTGCACCATCCTGTGAGCCTGGCGCAGGTGAAGGCTGACAAGCGTCTGGCCAGCATGGACCTGGTGCGGCTGGGACGGCTGTCCGTACAGACCGTCAAGGATGAAGAGTGGAAGGTCATCCTGGAGCTGGCAGGAGAATAGGGCGGACGTATTTTATTATTTCATTAACATTCCTTTGCGGGTTACATATTGCCGGCTACGGGTATCAATGTCTGTGGCCGGCCATTGATCATTTATGTAATCAGCGTTTTCCCTGCATCTACATTAGAAATCACCTCACTCAAAACAAATTTTATGATGGCGAAGAAATTCATCTTGCCGGCGGCATTGCTGCCGGTGGTACTGGCTATTGCCTGTAACAATGCTGCCCAGGTGGAGAGAAAAATGTCCATCCAGGAGCCTGAAAGATCTGTCATGGCAGACAGTACGGCTATGGCTGTGGGCAATGACGAGCAGCATGCTCCCGTCCCCGATGTCCCTCAGCATAAACAGGGAACTACCGGTAAGGCACAAGCTATTACCGCGGCAAGTCCGGATTGGGATAAGAAGATCATCAGGAATGGCAACCTCAGCATAGAAGTGAAAAATTTTAAGGCCTATACGGCACGGCTGCATGACCAGGTGAAAGCCGCCGGAGGTTATATCGCACAGGAAGAGCAGAACGAGTCGGCATATAAGATAGAGAATAATATTGTGATAAAGGTGCCGGTCGACCGGTTTGACGAGACCGTAATGCAGCTGGCTTCGGACAGTGATAAGCTGGTGAGTAAAAGGGTCAGCGCGGAAGATGTGACCATGCAGCTGGTGGATACAAAGTCAAGATTGGAAACGAAGAGAGAGGTGCGTGAACGATACCTGGACCTGCTGAAGCAGGCGCATTCGATGAAGGATATCCTGCAGGTGCAAAACGAGATCAACCAGCTCCAGGAGGAGATGGATGGTGCGGCGGCCAGGATCTCGTACCTGGGGCATGCGGCAGCCTATAGCACCATTAATCTGAACTTTTATCAGGTGCTGGATGCGTCTGTGCAGCAAAACGTGGAGCCATCGCTCCTGCAGAAGCTAAGCAATGCATTCAAAGCGGGCTGGTTTTGGATCACTTCGATTATGGTGGGACTGGTAGGTCTGTGGCCATTGTTGCTGGCGGCAGCGGTGGGATTCATGTGGTGGAAGAGACGGCGGCCATTGGCCGGGAAGGCTGCAGTGGCAGCAAATGAGGGCGGAAATTAAAGGGGTTTAATGTAATTTACGGCATGGCAACTGCAAACAAAAAGAAGAAGCTGGTGGTCCTCACCGGCGCCGGTATCAGTGCGGAGAGTGGGCTGCGGACCTTCCGGGACAGCGACGGCCTTTGGGAAGGATACGAGGTGACGAAAGTGGCCACGCCGGGGGCCTGGGCTGCCAATCCGCAGCTGGTGCTGGATTTTTATAATATGCGCAGGAGGGATGCGGGCAAGGCGGAGCCGAATGCTGCGCATACGGGTCTGGCTGAACTGGAGAAGGATCTTGATGTACATATTATTACGCAGAATATCGATGACCTGCATGAAAGGGCCGGGAGCACAAAGGTGCTTCACCTACATGGGGAGATATTCAAGATGCGGAGTGAAATGGATGAGTCCCTGATCTATGACATCAAGGAAGATATCCATCTGGGGCAAACGGCGGAAGATGGAGCGCAATTACGTCCGCATATCGTATGGTTCGAGGAGCCTGTGCCCATGATCCAGGAGGCTATTCCCCTGGTGCGATCGGCAGATGTCTTTGTCATCGTGGGTACGTCGTTAGTGGTCTATCCTGCTGCCGGACTGGTGGATTTTGCACGCAGTATGGTGCCTAAGTTCATCGTGGATAAAAAGATACCTTATACTTCCTCCATTCCCAACCTGGTAGCTATCGAGCGGCCCGCTTCCGAGGGAGTACAGGAACTACGCAGGAAGTTGGGTGATTTAGGCTTTTTCTAACAAAGAGTTGGCGATATTGCAGGCCAAATGGCATTTGTTAGAAAGATCTTACTGCCTGTGGCCTTATTTTTCGTGGCAAATGGCGCTTTTACCCAGACATTGGTACCTGTCGAGCAGCTGCAGGCCCATAGCAAACGGGAAATACCGACGGGGTATAGTCCGCGGCTGAACGTTCTGACACTGATGCCCAAGGGAAACCTGCATTACCTGTTCCCTTTCTACCATGCTTTCAAGGATGAAGATAAATTCAGGAAGATCTACACGGACAAGGGATATTACAGCGAGCTGAGCGAATACTTTGCTTTCGCCGGTGATTACCAGACAGCGATGCAATATTTGGAGAAAAGCTATGACAGCATTGACGACGGCACCCGTCGCAAGGTATTCCGTATGGTGGAAGGTATCCATGATGTGGAACATATTGATGCCTGGAAATACATCCATTTTGCCGCCCGGAACAGCCGGGTTGTGATGATCAATGAGGCGCATAATAAACCGCAGCACAGCGCCTTTGTGCTGTCCCTGCTGGCAGATCTATATAAAGAGGGCTATAAAACCCTGGCGATGGAAATGCTGAATAATGCTGCCACGCGGGACCTGTCCCGGCTGCGTTTGTCCACGGGTTATTATACGGCCGAACCTGTGACGGGAGAGCTGGTGCGGGCCGCTCTGGCAATTGGTTACCGGCTGGTGCCTTTTGTTGATACGGTACCGGGACATTTGCCTGCTACCCGCGATTCTATCGAGGCCAGGAATATCTACCGGGCTTTACAGGAAGACACGTCATCACGGATGCTGGTGCTGGCCGGGTATACGCATATCAGCGAGAAGGTAGGTGAAGATGGTTTTGTGCCCATGGCGCTGGCCTTTTCAAGGATATCGGGTATCGATCCACTCACCATCGACCAGACGGACATGACGGAAGAAGGCAATTTCGGTTATGGCCGTGTGTTATACCAGGCCTATCTGCAAAAGTATCCTGTAAAGACGCCTTCCATAGCCCTGGTGAACAATACCCCTGTCAATGTCATTCATGGCGACATGTATGATCTGTCTGTTATTCATCCTCCCTCTATTTACCAGGACGGCAGGCCTACCTGGCTTAACCTGGGGGGACTCCGGCAGCCTGTCACTGTTAAGCCCAGCTCGCCGGCCGTATTTCTTGTGCAGGCATATTACCAGGATGAGCTAATACAGAACGAGAACAAACCCTGGCAGCTGGTGCCTGCTGATCAAACTTATATTGCCGGCGGGAAGAAATTGTATCTGCTGTACCTGAAAAAGGGAAAGTATACGGTGTATTTCAGGGATATCGATTATCACATTCTCAATACATTGAACATAGAGGTGAATTAGGAATGTTCTTCCTTAAAGAGAATACCCTCGTGTGCGAGCTCTTCCATAACGGGTGTGTAAATCTCCGGAAGAATGGGGATATGCAGCCCTGTGAGCTTTATCTTTCCATCCAATATTGCAACGGCTGCGATGCCCAATGGCAGTCCTACCGTCTTTGCCATAGCGGTCCGCAGATGATCTTCTCCGTGGACGACAAGACTGCTGGAGGTCGAGGCTGTATGTCCATCTGCGCTGGTGTAAGCCAGTTCATGCAGCATAACGATCATGTCCTTATCGCCGGGCGCCATGGCGAGGCGGGTTTCCAGGAGATATTGAAGGACATCAGCCGAAGTGCGCGCAGCCCCTGGAATGGGGGCGTTGTCGAAAAGCCCCAGGTATTCCAGCTGCCGGCGATTGGTTTCGTTTACCAGGGGCTCTATTGCAGCTGACCATTCTGCCATCGAGGTTTGGGCAACGGGGCTTTTGTCATCCGTGAGACCCGCCTGTATAACGGGATCCCAAGCCCTGATAAAGTCAGGATAACGGAGGGTGGTACGAATAAAAGTAGTTATTCCCTCCAGTCCATAAACGGGGATATAGGAGAGTGAATCCCGGTTGGGGTACCATGCCAAAGGAGCCAGGTCTTTTACTTCGACCTCATTGATCTGCCGGAATAACTCTTTATAGGCGCGGGTGAGTACCTGGCCATTCTCCAGGTATTTTGCACCGGCCGACCCGGCCAGGACGACATTGCGGGGATTCCAGCTGATCTTATAATGCCATGGATTGTTGTCGCTGACGGGCGATACCAGGCCGCCAGTGTGGGAGTGAAAGGAATGGATCCTGCCTCCCGCATGCTGAATGCGGTGAATCAGCTGCATGGCGCTCATATGATCGATGCCCGGATCCAGGCCCATTTCACAGAGAAATAAGAGACCATTGTCCCTGATAGCGGGCTCCAGGGCCTTGATCTTATCATCGAGGTAGGAGGCAGTCAATAGGTGTTTTTTCCATTGTATGCAGGATGCCGCTACAAGGAAATGCAGGGCGGGTGGCAGGAGGGAAATGACGATATTGGCTTCCCTGATCAGATCGTCGCGTTGTTGCTGATCCTCCACGCTGACCTGTACGGCCTTAGCCCGGGGTGAGCCACTCAGTTTGGAGCTTGCCAGCTCAAGGTTGCTTTCGGCGACCACCAACTGCCAGTCGCGGCGGGTGACGGTGGTTTCCAGGAACTGGATCAGACAGGTAGCTGATTTGCCGGCGCCAAAGAGAAGGATCTTTTGCATAAGGGCGTAAAGATAAAAGATAATGGCGTCCCTATAGTAATTGCAAATATTATTGTATCAGGGTGAATTCTCCCATGTCCTTTTCTGTCCCCGGAGGTACATCGACAGATTTGACAATGATGTCTTTGTAAGGCCTTTTGGCATCGACCCTCAGTTCCCAGTAGCCCGGGTGGAGGGTGACGAAATAATAATGTCCGTCGGCGTCGCTCATCATTCTCAAAGAATCCTTACCGTGAATGGCCCAAACTTTCTCAGCAGCTGTGGCAGGGTATATCCGTGCGTGAATTGTCGAAGATTGTAATAGCTTAACTGCGTGAATACTAACAATGCCTATTACAACTAACCCTAGTTGCACCATTGCATTTTTCATACAAATTCGATTTAAAGAATTCAATCATTGAACAGGGGCGCGGGCCAGAGATGTAAGTTGTTTTTCAACTACTATGCCAAATGAGAAGGGGTAAGCGTTAACCCATAGTTACCATGTTTGCTGTAAGGGCGCTGTTACAATGCTGAATAGGACAATCCCAGCTCCTTTGAATTAACGAGCGTGATCTTGTACTGTATTTTTATGCCTCGGGAGCTTTTAGGGGCCTCCTGCATCAGGGCTGATCCTGGTGCAATACCGCGAAAATACAGGTTTTCGGTCTTAAAAACTTTTTTGTTGGCCTGGATATATTGCACTTCGACCACGACCAGGTCCAATGCGTAAACAGAACGGTTGCTCACCGTGAGCTGCAGACCGGATATACCGCCAAATGTGCCTACCGTATAGCCACTGGCGCCCAGGGAGACAAGATTTGACAAATTATTCCGGATGACATCCTTATCTGCTTTTTCTACGGATAGATCGGACCGATGGCTGGCCTCCCTATGTATGGCAGGTGTCGCCGGGAGCAGCGAGTCCCCGGGGGGTATGACTGCAGGCTGGAGCTTTTGTGCTGCGGATACAGATCTATCCCTGGGAAGTGTACCTGCCTTAGGAGCAGGGACCTTGTTCATTACGGCCGTTTTTGGTGCTGTTGCGACGATGCTATCCTTATCAGGAAGTGCGTTGCCAGCCGGCGTAGAGGGGGGCAGACTGCCAACAGCCACCGGCTGGGTAGAATGATCTGCCGGAGAGGTGATCACTGGCGACGGCTTGTACTTGCTGTCATTCAGGGAGCCATTCTTTACCAGGCCCAGTGAGGTTTTATTAATGGACAGGCCAATGAAGATCCCCGCCGCCAGCAGCGCCACTACCGTCAGCACCATGACCACAGACTGGCCAAACCGTGAGGACCGGTGAGACATGGCAGCACGGGGCGTTATTTCTACACCGGCTCTCCAATCTTCCAGGTAATGAGAATGATTCTCCTCAGGCATATCTTGCGCCAAGGCAGGCGGGACAGCGGCGGGATGGTCGGGTAAATATTTTTCATGCATCGGGGGAGCTGCTTCCTGCCGGGCCGGCTGCTGATCCTGGACGGATGGACGAACGGCAGGGGCCGTCTTTCCAGCCGGAAGCGTAACGTAGATGATACGTTTGCCGGGAATCGAGGAGGTATCGCCGGACCGCACCGAGGCTGCGATCATTGGGTTTGCAGATGTCCGTTCGGTGGCGGGAGTAGCCGATACTATATTTTGGGAAGGCTTTTTGTAGAAACGATCAAACGGCTGTTCTTCCACCACGGGAGCGAAAGCGACCAGCTCATCAATCTCACTGGGATAGCGCCAGGCTGCACTCTTACCTTCAATCCACACAAGGTCATAAGCCTTTAATCCCTTTTCCTTCAATTCATCGAAGGTATAAGGGCCGCTTTGCTTGTTGTCGCGTAGTAATAAATAAGTTGCCATCCAGATATCCGGTTAAGAGGTGTACAAATTAAATCATCATCAAACGGTACGGAGAAATGTTGCAAATTTCTCACCGGATATTGTGAATGGGAAGTTATACTTCTGTGAGAGGTATTTCAGGGGATTGACGTAACAAATTTAGTATTTCTATCAATAATAACGCAGTGCCAGGGAATCTTTCTGGTCAGATTTGTTAATATTATCGATCTTACCGAAATTAGCCCTCCTAACCAACAATTTAGTGAACAAGTGTTCACCAAACAGCAAAAAACGAACGATATGGATGTCTCAATACAGGATAAGGTAGATCTATGGCTTAAAGGGAATTATGATCAGGCGACCAAGGATGAGATCCAGCGGCTGCAAGAGGAGAACCCCACTGAATTGACCGAAAGTTTCTATCGGAACCTGGAATTCGGCACTGGCGGTCTTCGGGGAATTATGGGCGTAGGGACCAACCGAATGAATAAATACACGGTGGGAGTGGCTACGCAGGGCTATGCTAATTATCTGAAGAAGTCTTTCCCGGGCAAAGAGGTCCGGGTAGCCATTGCGCACGACAGCCGGAATAATAGCCGGTTCTTCGCGGAAACCACCGCTAACGTCTTCGCTGCCAATGGAATAAAAGTATTTCTCTTTCAATCACTCCGGCCTACGCCTGAACTTAGCTTTACTATCCGCCATTTGCAGTGCCAGGGTGGCGTCGTTTGTACGGCCAGCCATAATCCAAAGGAATACAATGGCTATAAGGCTTATTGGGATGATGGGGGGCAACTGGTGCCTCCGCATGACAAGAATGTTATAAAAGAGGTGGAGAAGATCGCCTCTGTCGACGAGGTGAAATGGGGAGGGGGAGAAGCGAATATCACGATGATCGGTAAGGACCTGGACGAAGCCTATATCAGTATGGTGCGGGACTTGTCCGTATACCCTGAAGTAATTGAAAAACAACATAATCTGCGCATTGTCTATACGCCTATCCATGGTACGGGCATTAAGCTGGTGCCGGAAGTGCTCCAGCGTTTTGGCTTCAGCAATGTACATGTCGTGGACGAACAGGCTACTCCTGACGGCAACTTTCCTACCGTGATCTATCCCAACCCGGAGGAAAGCGAAGCGATGAGCATCGGGTTGAAGAAGGCCAAGCAAATAGATGCGGATATATTACTGGGTACAGACCCGGATGCCGACCGGGTAGGCATTGGCATTAAGGACAAAAAGGGTGAGTGGGTGCTGATGAATGGCAACCAAACCGCGGTCCTGGCCTTCAACTACATGATAGAAGCACGGAAGGCGAAGGGCGTGGCGCAGCCTAATGATATGGTGGTCAAAACCATCGTAACCACCGATCTTATCGATGAAATTGCCAGCCGCAATGATATAAAATGCTATAATGTACTTACCGGCTTCAAATATATCGCAGAGCTTATAAAAGAGAAAGAAGATACGGAGCATTATGTGATCGGAGGTGAGGAAAGTTATGGGTTGATGATCGGCGATCGGCTCCGGGACAAGGATGCGGTCAGCGCTGTAGCATTGCTTTGCGAGATGGCCGCTTACGAAAAGGACAAGGGGCATACTCTCTACGACAAGCTGATAGAGTTGTATGTTCAGTATGGTTTTTACAAGGAATCGCTTATCTCCATAACCAAGAAAGGGATGAACGGGCAAAAGGAGATCGCCGAAATGATGACGGCTTACCGAAGCCAGCCGCCGTCTTCGATCAATGGCTCACCTGTGGTGGAATTGCTGGATTACCAGCTGCGGAGCGGCAAGAACCTTCAAACAGGAGAGAGCTGGCCTATCCGCCTGCCGGAGTCTAATGTGCTGCAGTTCATCCTGGAGGACGGCACGAAAATATCGGCCCGACCTTCCGGCACCGAACCCAAGATCAAATTCTATTTCAGTGTTCATACCAGGCTGTCGAATGCAGCTGATTTTGACCGTGCCCATGCGGAGCTGAATGCCCGCATTGAAGGAGTTATCAAGGATATGAAATTAAAATAAGGATATAAGATATTAATAGCGTTCCATATGATCAAAAAGACCTGTTTGTTTGCTCTATTCGTATTTGTAACTATTTCTCTTTTTGCCTCTGTCAGTCTTCCCCGCATTTTTGGCGATAACATGGTGCTTCAGCGAGATAAGCCTATTGCGGTCTGGGGATGGGGGACTGCCGGAGAAAAGATCACAGTTTCATTTCATGGTCAGACCAGATCGGTCAAAGCGGATAAGCAAGGTCGTTGGTCCCTGCAGCTTGGGGCCGAATCAGCGGGAGGTCCGTATGAGCTGAGCGTCACCGGCAAGGACGGTCCGGGCAAAACTTTCAGCAATGTAATGGTGGGAGAGGTATGGATCTGCAGCGGTCAGTCCAATATGGAAATGCCGATAGCCGGCTGGGGGAAGATCAATAATTATCAGCAGGAGATCGCTGCCGCAGACTTCGCTGCTATTCGTCATATCAAGGTTCCCAATACGACGGCGCTTGCTCCGCAGGAAGATATTCCCGGCGGTGACTGGAAGGTGTGTAGTCCGGAGACGGCGGGGGACTTCAGTGCTACTGCTTATTTTTTCGCCCGTGAAATTTATCAAAAGTTGCATATCCCCATAGGGCTGATCAATACCTCCTGGGGCGGCACCATGGTGGAGACCTGGGTCAGTAAGGGTGCATTCGAACAGAGCGACGAATATAAGAGCATGATCGCCTCCATACCTCCTGCCGCGGACATGAAAGTGGTTGCTGCGCAGAAGAAAGATGCGTTGGTAAAAGTTGTCCTGGGTCTGCAAGGCTCTTTGCCTGCAGCCGGAGAAGAGGCGCAATATGCATCGGCGGTCCTGGATGACAGCAAATGGCCGCAGATAAAAATGCCCGGGACCTGGGAGCAGGCCGGTCTGGGCCTGGACGCATTGGATGGTGTCGTCTGGTTCAGAAAGGTCATCGAGGTTTCCACAGCGGATGCAGGCAAAGCTGCCGTGCTGGAGGCCGGGAAGATAGATGATGCTGATGAGACATATGTCAATGGGACAAAGGTGGGGGCGACGAATAGTTATGCTGCACAACGACAATATACCATACCGGCAGGCCTGCTGAAAGCCGGCAGGAATGTCATCGCTGTCCGCGTACTTGATACGGGTGGCGGAGGAGGCATTTATGCCGGTGAATTGAAATGCACCATCGGTGACCATGAGCTGTCGCTGGCGGGAGAATGGTCGTTCCGGGTTGCCGACATCGCAATGACTGCGGCTGTGGGCCCTAACAGCGCCCCTACGCTGCTGTTCAATGCAATGATCAATCCGTTGATACCTTATACTATCCGGGGCGCTATCTGGTACCAGGGTGAGGCGAATGCGGGCAGGGCCTACCAATACAGAAAGGGGTTCCCATTAATGATCACGGACTGGCGCACGCGGTGGAAGGAAGGCGATTTCCCTTTTTATTTCGTACAGCTGGCCAGCTGGAATGCGGACAATGGTAACAGCCAGAAGGGTAGTACCTGGGCCGAATTGCGGGAGGCACAGACGATGACCCTGTCATTGCCCAATACGGGGATGGCGGTGACAACTGATATCGGGAATGCCACGGACATTCATCCGAAGGATAAGCAGGATGTAGGCAAACGGCTGGCTTATATCGCATTGCATAACATTTATGGTCAGGCGCTCGAATACAGCGGACCTGTCTATAAGTCGATGCAGGCAAGCGGGGACAAGGTGACGCTTCAATTCGCTCATGTGGGCGGTGGGCTGAGCACGCCGGACCAGTATGGATACCTGCGGGGTTTTGAGGTGGCAGGGGCGGACCATCAGTGGCATTATGCAAAGGCTTCCATCGAGGGGAATACAGTGACGGTGTGGCAGGATGGTGTTGCTGTGCCTGTGGCGGTGCGTTATGGATGGGCTGACTTTGCGGGTGAGGCGAATCTTTTTAATAAGGATGGGTTACCTGCGGTGCCGTTCCGGACGGATCAATGGAAGGGGGTGACGGAGGAAGTGAAGTTTACGGTGGGGAAATAAACGATTTGATGCAAAAAAAACCGGGCGAATTCGCCCGGTTTTTTTTATAAGTTATGCGCTGCAGGTGACGCATCCGTCCTGCATGCTGCAGGAAGGACCCGCGATGTCTTCGACGCCATTGCCTTCCACAACTTTCAGGCTATGCTGGCTGACCAGGGGCTCGACCATTTTGCCACCTTGTTTTTCCACGGTGAATTGAACGGCCTGTGAAGCTGCCTGAGTGCGCAGGTAGTACATTCCTGTCTTCAGCCCTGCTTTCCATGCGTAGAAATGCATAGAGGTCAGCTTGCTGGCGGAAGGCGTCTCAACAAAGAGGTTGAGGGATTGCGACTGGCAGATATAGGCGCCCCTGTCGGCGGCCATGTCGATGATATTACGCTGACGGATCTCCCAGACAGTCTTGTAAATCTCTTTGATATTGGCAGGGATCTCTTCAATCTGCTGGATGGAGCCGTTGTGGGAAATGATCTTATTCTTCATGTCATCATTCCACAGGTTGAGATCCACCAGGTCTTTCAGCAAGTGTTTGTTCACAACCACGAATTCGCCGCTGAGCACCCTTCTTACATAAATATTAGAGGTGTATGGCTCGAAACATTCGTTGTTGCCCAGGATCTGGGAAGTAGAGGCAGTAGGCATGGGAGCTACCAGCAGGGAGTTGCGCACACCGAACTTGATCACTTCGTCCTTAAGGCGATACCAATCCCAGCGGAGGGTAGGTTCTACATTCCACATATCGAACTGGAAGATGCCTTTGGAAGCGGGAGAGCCGGCGAAGGTCTCGTAGGCTCCTTCGACTTTCGCCAGGTCCTTCGAGGCCGTCATGGCTGCAAAGTAAATGGTCTCAAAGATCTCTTTATTCAGCTGCTTGGCCTTATCGCTTTCGAAGGGGAGGCGCAGCAGGATGAAGACATCGGCCAGGCCCTGTACACCCAGCCCGATGGGGCGGTGGCGCAAGTTGGAATTACGTGCTTCCTCTACGGGATAGTAGTTGCCGTCGATGATCTTATTGAGGTTCTTAGTCACCTCGTAGGTGACATCATATAGCTTCTGGTGATCGAATGTGCCATTGGAGACGAAGCGGGGCAATGCCAGGGAGGCAAGGTTGCACACGGCTACTTCGTCGGGGGATGTGTATTCGATGATCTCGGTGCAGAGATTGGAGCTCTTGATAGTACCCAGGTTCTGCTGGTTGCTCTTGCGGTTAGCGGAGTCCTTATACAGCAGATAAGGAGTACCAGTCTCTATTTGGGCGTCCAGGATGGCGAACCAGAGGTCCTGGGCCTTGATAGTCTTGCGTTCGCGACCTTCCGCCTCGTATTTGGTATACAGCTTTTCAAACTCTTCTCCCCAGCATTCTGCCAGCCCCGGCGCTTCGTGGGGGCAGAAAAGGCTCCAGTCGCCACCCGCTTCCACGCGCTTCATGAACAGATCGGGGATCCAAAGTGCATAGAACAGGTCACGGGCCCTCATCTCATCCTTGCCATGATTCTTACGCAGGTCGAGGAATTCGAATACGTCGGCATGCCAGGGTTCCAGGTAGATGGCAAAGGCGCCTTTGCGTTTGCCGCCGCCCTGGTCTACATAACGGGCTGTGTCGTTGAATACACGCAGCATGGGGATGATACCGTTGCTGGTGCCATTGGTTCCTCCGATGTAGGAGCCGGTGGCCCTGATATTATGGATGGAAAGGCCGATACCTCCGGCGCTTTGGGAGATCTTTGCCGTCTGTTTGAGGGTATCGTAGATTCCGTCGATGCTATCGTCCTTCATGGTCAGGAGGAAGCAGCTGCTCATCTGCGGCTTGGGCGTGGCTGCATTGAAGAGGGTAGGAGTGGCATGTGTGAACCAGCGTTCGCTCATCAAATGGTAAGTCTTGATAGCGCTGTCGATATCTTCTTTATGGATGCCAAGCGCCACGCGCATGTACATATGCTGGGGACGCTCTACCACCTTACCATCCACTTTCAGCAGGTAAGACTTCTCCAGGGTCTTGAACCCAAAATAATCGAAGCCGTAGTCACGGTCGTAGATAATGGTAGAGTCCAGCAATTCCGCATGCTGGCTGATAACCTCCCATATATCGTCGGACAGCAGGGGCACCAGCTTGCCAGTCTTGCTGTCGGTGCATTCGTACAACAGCTTCATCGTATCGGAGAAGCTCTTGATGGTGTTCTTATGAAGGTTGCTTACAGCGATGCGGCTGGCCAGCAACGCGTAATCCGGATGTTTTACCGTAAGGGAGGCGGCTGTTTCGGCAGCCAGGTTGTCCAGTTCGGTGGTGGACACGCCGTCATAGAGACCCTCGATCACTTTCTTGGCTACGTCGATGGAGTTGACAAATCTCCTGTCGAGCCCGTAGCAGAGCTTTTCTATCCGCGCCGTGATCTTGTCGAATTTCACGGATTCTTTTTTACCGATTCTTTTAATGACCTGCATAATGTATTCTTAATGGGTTAGTAGTATTGTTAACAGCGAGGGACTAAAAGTCCTCTTCCAGGCTGAAGGTCTGCGCTTCCTTTCCGGACATGACGCCGGACTTCTGATAATCTCCCACTCTTTTTTCGAAGAAGTTGGTCTTCCCCTGCAGGGAGATCATTTCCATGAAGTCGAATGGATTGGATGCGTTGAACATTTTGGGGTAGCCCAGCTCGTCCAGCCAACGGTCGGCCACGAACTCGATGTATTGCTGCATCAACCGGGCATTCATTCCGATGAGGTCAACGGGTAACGCTTCCGTGATGAATTCCTTTTCGATGCGGACGGCATCGCCGATGATGGCATATACTTCTTCCTGGGAGAGCTTGTTCTGCAGCATGCTGTAGAGCAGGCAGGCAAATTCGCAATGGAGCCCTTCGTCGCGGCTGATCAGTTCGTTGCTGAAGGTAAGCCCGGGCATGAGCCCTCTTTTCTTCATCCAGAAGATGGAGCAGAAGCTGCCGCTGAAGAATATCCCTTCCACGGCGGCGAAGGCCACCAGCCTTTCGGCAAAATTCCCGCCTTCTATCCAACGGAGGGCCCATTCGGCCTTCTTCTGAACGGCGGGCACCGTTTCGATGGCATGGAACAGGCGATATTTTTCCTGGGGGTCTTTGATATAGGTGTCGATCAGCAGGGCATAGGTCTCGGAATGGATGTTCTCCATCATGATCTGGAAACCATAGAAGCACCTTGCTTCGGGGAGCTGCACCTCACTCATGAAGTTGACGGCAAGGTTCTCATTCACGATGCCATCGCTGGCGGCGAAGAAAGCCAGCACGTGGGAGATGAAATGGCGTTCGCCATCATTGAGCTTAGCCCAGTCCTGGAGGTCCGGGCCAAGGTCGATCTCTTCAGCCGTCCAGAAGCTGGCCTCATGCTTTTTATACATTTCCCATACTTTGGGATAATTGATCGGAAGGATGACAAACCTGTCCTTATTTTCTTTCAATAAGATCTCGTTTCCGTGCTCCATTTTTAAAACAGATTGCAGATTAACACATTAGGTGAACAACAGTGGCTCGAATAAATTCCAACTAGAACGGTATCGGGCGGCAGGTTCTCAATCGAAGGTTGGGGTAGGAAGCCCCCCGTCCGCCTCAAGAACTAACCCAAAAATAACATAGACATCTAAAAAACAATGCTTATGTTTTCCACCGGATGTGCATAGCTTTTTCCGCGATTTGGGAAGCCCTTACTGGCGTGAATTACGGCTTGCGATCTCCGGGAAAAGCACTGATATAGCCAATAATGCCAGCAGGATCATGTATTCTCCTATGGTATTGGCCATTTTCAGGAAAGGGAGGTGAACGATACCGAGCAGAAGGCCCGCTGCTATTACAATGTACCATGTCCTCCTATGCGGAGACCAGACAGAACCCGCCAGCAGCAAGGGAAAGATCCACTGCACTGTATAGTACTGATGCCTGTAGATGGGGGAAAAAAGGTCGGCGATCATATAGAGACAGAACCCGAAAATCACTGTCCTTGTCAGGACTGACGAAGCGGGTCCGGTCCGGTGGATGTAGTTCCGGTAGTAATAAAGGGCCGTTAGTACCAGGATGGCGCCCAGGCTAAGCAGCGCCAGCGCGGCCACGGGTAATTTCCGGTGCAGCAGCAGGCGACACACTACGAAGATATTGCCATTCTCCGAGTACACTTTCGACCAGGTGTGCGCCATGGCATCGTCGGCTATGGCCATGTCTACGCCTTCCCAGCGTGGGTAATGGGGATCGGGCTCGTTGTATTGGATGTCATGCGGCAAGTCCTGTGCTATTTTCAGATGTTCCTGCAGCATCCTGGAATAATCCTGCCAGAGGCTGTATTCCCAGGGGCTGGCCATGATCCAGCCGGCCAGCAGCAGGCCCGGGACGAGGAAGGCCAGCAACCATCGCCGGGGAAAGGTCCGTATGTGCATTAGCAGGGGTAAAAAAAAGAAAACAGCATAAGGGCGGATCAGCACCATACAGGCGGCAGCCAGTCCTGCCAGCAGGGCCCATCCTATATCTTCCCGTCGATGCAGGCATGCAAACAGCAACATGGCCAGGGCGGGCATCAGCAGGTAGGTCTGACCGTGAGCAACCTGGCATTTCCAGGCATTTGTCAGCAGGAAAAGCAGGGATATGGCCAAGACGGCCCATTTTTGTCCCGTGGTTGCTGTACGGTAAAAAGCAAAGAGCGTCATAGCTGTCAGGAGCAGATATTCCAGGAGCAGCCAGTATTGCGAGATCTTTGCCTGCGGCTGGTCTGCCAGGGGACGCAGCAGATGATGCACGAATGGCGAGGAGGTACAGGCTGAGGGGCTGAGGGAATCAAAGTTCGTGGGATCGTAGTACCGCAGGCCGTCGCCTTTATGCCATTTATAAAAATAAGGGGAACGCCCGTCTTCGATCATCCTTGCGCCTACGATGCGATTGCGAAGGTCACCCGGAAATTCTTTGTCATAATGGATATCACGCAGGACGGAGAAGATCAGTACTGCCAATCCACAGCAAACGGCGAATATCCGGGCGGCCTTTATCCACATATTTGAGCTGTTGTTCAATTAACAGTCTGCTCGCTGATCTTCCCGGTGGTCTTATGTTTGAGGATGACTTTCCTGGCTCCGTAATGGGTGACCTCTTCTTTCACCAGGTAATGTTCGGCGTCGTACTCGGCGAGGTGACTGTCCTTGCTGACGCCGGTGCGGCCGCGCCAGATGTCCAGCTGCACGGGTTCCCATAATTTGGATTTGGCGGAACGGTAGGCGGCGTCCAGGATGGCATTTACCACATAGCCGTCGTAGAAGGTCTCACGGGGGGCTGTACCTTTCTCGATGGCGCTGAACATATCGGTGAACATGTGATTATAGCCCAGGTCGTTGATCTCATCGCCTACGGGGAAAAGCCAGCCTGTATTGCTCTCCGCTTTTTCCGCCACATAGTCGGCGCCTTTGCCTGTGGTGAACATTTCGAGGCCAGTGCGTAAAAAATTATTCATCCAGATAGTCCCTTCGGTGCCCATCACTTCATCGCGCAGGTCCATGCCGCCCCGGAAGGTCCAGCTGACCTCGAACTGGCCGATAGCGCCATTTTCGTATTTCACCAGGCCGATGGCATGGTCTTCCGCGTCGATGGGTTTCACCTGCGTGTCGGCCCAGCACATGACCTCTATGGGCTTTATATCCTTACCGATGAAGCTGCGTGCGATCTCCACGCAATGACATCCCAGGTCGAGGATACATCCTCCGCCTGCCTGCTCTATATCCCAGAACCATTCGCTGTGCGGGCCGGGATGCGTTTCGCGGGACTTCGCCCAAAGGATCCTGCCCAGGGCGCCATTCTTCACGCTGTCATATGATTTGAGGAATTTCGGTGTGTAGACGAGGTCTTCCAGGTAGCCATTGAAGATGCCGGCTGCCTCTACTGCTTCCAGCATGCGTTTGGCTTCGGCGGCATTACGTCCCAGGGGCTTGGTCGTGATGACGGCTTTTTTGTGTTTGCAGCAGAGCATGACGGCTGCCTCGTGTAAATTATTGGGCAGGGAGATACAGACGACATCGACTTCGGGATGAGCGACGGCGGCTTCCATATCTGTGGTCAAATGGCTGCAGCCATAATCTGCGGCAAATTTCTTCGCCGACTCTTCCCTGCGTGAGTAGATACTGATGATCTGATCGCGGCTGCGTTGTCCCTGGATGGATTCGGCATAGAAGCGGCCGATGAAGCCGGAGCCCAGCATGGCAATTTTTTGCATATTCAGTATATTTTAATTTTGTTGTTCAGATCGTGTTAATTATGCGATGCCGACGGGGTCTGTTCTCAGTCCTGTCTTTTTATTGTCCCTGAAAAAGAGAACGAACAGGACGAGCACGCCGGCGGCTATTCCCGCAGGGACCATCCAGATGCTTTTCCAGTTGGAGATGTCGTTCACTGTATAATGATCTTTTACATATCCCGAAAGGAGGGTGCCGATCCACATACCTATGCCATAGGTGGCCATGGTGATCATGCCCTGGGCGGAGGATTGGATCTTCACGCCGGCCTTGCTATCGGTGTAGATCTGACCGGTGACAAAGAAAAAGTCGAAACATACGCCATGGAGGATGATACCTGCGAACAGCATCCATTCACCCGGCCCGGCATTGCCGTAGCCAAAGCAGAGGAAGCGCAGCGCCCATGCGATCATTCCCAGAGCGATCATCCATTTAACGCCCAGGCGGCGGAAAAATACAGGGATCAGGAGGATAAAGAGGGCTTCGGAGAACTGGCCGAAGGTCATGTTGCTGGTGGCATTCTTCATGCCAGCATCCGTCAGGAACAAATTGGTGAGGCTGTAGTAAAAGGACAGTGGTATGCAAATGAGCACGGAGGCAATGAAGAATATGGTAAAGGAGCTGTCCTTGAACAGAACGAAAGCATCCACTCCCAGGATCTGGGCGAAAGTAGATTTAGTACCTTTGGCCTTGGGAGGTGTATCAGGCAGGAAAAAGCTCAGCAGCCCCAGGGCAGCGGAGGCGGCAGCCGCCATTTTGAAAGTAAAGGAGAGCTCGTCGGTGCCAATTTTGAAGACCTTGTCCAGCAACCAGCCGGTGACGATCCAGCCGATGGTGCCAAAGACGCGGATGGAGGCAAACTGTTCACCCGGGTCTTTCATCTGGCGAAACGCCACTGAATTGGCCAGCGCCAGGGTGGGAGCATACAGCAATGAGTATACCAGCACTATCCAGTAAAATGTATCGGGATTGGAAATTGTTGTCAGCTCATACAGGAGAGCAGCCCCGGCCAGATGTAATATGCCCAGCAGTTTCTGGGCGGCAAAAAAACGATCGGCGATCATTCCGACGAAAAAAGGAGAAAAGATCGTGGCGATGGCCATGGCGCTGTAGGCGGCGCCTACCTGCGCGCCGGAGGCGTGCAATACTTTGTCCAGATAGGTTCCCATCGTGACATACCAGGCCCCCCAGATGAAAAATTCAAGGAACATGAGGGCCGAAAGTTGAATACGTGTGGTTTGCTTCATAATGCGGATGAAATTGTGGGCGAAAAGGTACAACTGAAAAATGGTTCAGGTAAATATTTGTTAAGCAATTATCTTGCAGGTCGGACGACGCTTTAAAAAGTTTATGAGAACATTCGAAGATACATACAGGCACAAGGGCATGCGTAAGCAATTGGTGGATCTTGTCCGTCAGAAAGGCATTTCCGACGAGCGGGTGCTGGACGCCATGCTAAGCATACCCAGGCATTTTTTTATGGATTCGGCTTTGGACAAGACGGCATATGAGGATAGGGCCTTTCCCATCGGTGAGGGTCAGACCATTTCACAGCCTTATACGGTGGCCTACCAGAGCCAGCTGCTGGAAGCAAAACCTTTTGAAAAAGTGCTGGAGATCGGCACGGGCAGCGCTTACCAGGCCAGTGTACTGGCGGAGATGGGCGCGCAGGTTTATACCATCGAGCGTCAGAAAAAGCTTTTCGAGGCCAATAAGCTATTCCCTTATCTTAAAAAATACAGGAACCTTAAATTATTTTATGGAGATGGATTTGAGGGATTGCCTACCTATGGTCCTTTCGATAAGGTGATCGTAACGGCCGCGGCTCCTTTCATACCTCCGAAGCTGGTGGAGCAGTTGAAGCCCGGCGGAAAAATGGTGATCCCTGTAGGGATCTCGGGGGAAGGCCAGGTGCAGCGGATGCTGCGACTTACCAAACGTGCGGATGGCGGTGTCAATGAGGAGGCATTCGACAATTTTTCCTTTGTGCCGATGGTGGAAGGAAGGAATCATTGATCTTCAGAGAGGAAGGCTACCACCTGGTGTATGACCATAGCGTCACGGTAAATTTTCCGGTGCCCCAATCCCCGTGTGATGACAAACCGGATATTGGGACGTCCCTCATCCTTTACGGGGAGTGCATCTTTCAGCGGGGTGATCGTATCATCTTCATCCTGCACCCATAATATGCCAGCCTTTATGTTATCGAGGGCCCGTCTCAGGGAGAACCAGGAGAAGGGGAGGCCGTAGCGATTGTATTCATAGGATTCAAATGCTGTACGTACTTCGTCCGGCAGCTCCAATAACTGAAAGAACATGTCCACGGCAGTGGTGGCTTCCACTGCAGGTGCGATCAGCGCCACCCGGGTGGTGTCGTCGTGGGGGATGGACTCCAGGAAGAGAGCCAGGGCCAGGGCTCCCAGGGAATGTCCCATAAAAGCGTGGATGGGGCCATATTGTTGATAAATGGCCCGGATCATGTCCACGTACAGCGGCAGGGTGATGCGTCTTCCCCCGGACCGGCCATGGGCGGGGGCGTCGAAGGCCAGGACCTCGTATCCTTTTTTCAACAATGCGCGGGCATATTGTTCGAAATTGCGGGAAGATGATTCGAAGCCATGAACAATGAGGGCTTTTTTAAGACTGGTGCCGGATGCCTGGTGCGGCAGCAAGCGATGACCGCGAATGATGTGATCATCCAGCCGGAAGGAAAGGTGCTCGCCTTTTTCATACAATGGGGGTAGCTGTTTAGGAGATTTCCGGCGGGGTGTGCAGAAAAGCTGAAATGCTTTTTTGGCCGCCCGTTCAGGAGACACCAGGGTGAGGATATGAAGTTTGGCCCGTATATACCGAAGGGCCAGCTTTTGGAAAAGGGTCATATAAAAACGAAGATACTATGCAGATGGTAATCATCGGGGCAGGAAATGTCGCTACGGTGCTGGGTAGCCAGTTCAGGGAGGCGGGGCACCGGATCGTGCAGGTGTTCAGCCGGCAGCCAGCGCATGCTGCGCGGCTGGCCGGGTCATTACAATGCGGACATGTTTCCCGCTGGGAGGATATTTTGCCGGATGCCGATGTCTACCTGGCGGCGCTTTCGGACGATGCGCTCAGGGGGCTGGGCGGGGTGCTGTCGCTGCCAGGCAGGCTGGTGGTACACACCGGCGGATCCGTACCCAGGGAGGTACTGCTGGAGGTGAGTGCGCACAGCGGGGTGCTTTATCCGCTGCAGAGCCTTCGCAGGGAGTTGGGGCCATATCCGGACATCCCTCTCCTGGTGGATGCCAACGATCCCGACGACCGGCAACGGATAGCCGATCTTGCCCGCAGCATCAGCGGGCAGGTGAGAGAGGCGGGCAATGAGGCGCGGCTAAAGCTGCACCTCGCGGCTGTGCTGGTGAATAACTTCACCAATCATCTGTATGTTCTGGCGGACGAATATTGCCGTGCTGAAGGGGCTGATTTTTCCATGCTGCTGCCCCTGATCCGGGAGACGGCCGGGCGGCTGTCGCGGATAGCGCCGGGGGATGCACAGACAGGCCCCGCAGCAAGAGGGGATGCGGCGACGATCGAAAAACACTTATCGTTGATAGATAACTATAAGGATATTAGAGAGGTATATACGCTGTTCACCCGCCAGATCAGGGAGAAAGGCAAGGTGTGAATTTGAAAAATAATTTTCCCCGGATTAAGGTAGTTTTGCACCCATTGACAGGCAGGATAAGTTAAACTATTAAGCTATGAGCGTTCTTGAAAAATTTAAGTCGATCAGAACTTTTGTATTTGATGTGGACGGGGTAATGACGGATGGCAGTGTGCAGGTGACGGAAGGGGGGGAACAGTGGCGGACGATGAATACCAAGGATGGCTATTCGCTGCAGCTGGCCGTCAAAAAAGGATACAAAGTCCTGGTGATCTCCGGCGGCCAATCGGAAGGTGTGCGGCTTCGGCTGCGGGGATTGGGCGTGGAGGATGTATTCCTGCGTGAGAAGGATAAGCTGGAGAGGCTGCGTACCTATATGCAGGAACATGGCCTGCAGATGGACGATGTGTTGTATATGGGGGACGACATACCGGATTATGGGGTGATGAAGCAGGTGGGACTGGCTTGCGCGCCCGCGGATGCGGCGCCGGAGATACGCCATATTGCGGCCTATATCTCCTCTTTCAATGGGGGCCATGGATGTGTGCGGGATGTAATCGAAAAAGTGCTGAAGCTGAATGGCCATTGGGAGCTGGATACTTCAATCGCTTCAAAGTAATGGTTAAACTATCCTATATGACCCGCTTGCTGGGCGCTTTTTTCCGATTGATCCGATGGCCTAACCTGGTATTTATCGTTCTGACGCAGGTGCTTTTCTATTACTGTATACTGCTGCCGGATTTCCAGTCGGGCAATTTTACGGGATATGAAAATGTGCTGCGCCCTTCCTGGTTCTACCTGTTGTCATTGTCTTCTATCCTGATCGCTGCGGCCGGCTATATCATCAACGATTATTTCGACCTGAATATCGACCGGGTGAACAAGCCGGACAGATTGGTGGTGGAGAAGATAATTAAGCGACGCTGGACCATCTTATGGCATTGGATCCTTTCCGGCATAGGTGTCGTTATCGGCGCGTATGTGAGCCTGAAAGTCCATAATCCGTTTGTGGTCCTGGGTAATCTCGGTTGTGTGGTCCTGTTATGGTTTTACAGCACGACGTTCAAGCGGAAGCTCCTGATCGGCAATGTGCTTATATCTCTTATGACAGCCTGGGTGATCCTTGTATTGTATGTGGCGGAGTTCAGGCTGGTGATCTTCAGGGACCCGGTATATCATTATTTGCTATCGAGGTTGTTCAAATTTGCCATTCTTTATGGCGGGTTTGCCTTCATCATATCGCTGATCCGGGAAGTGGTGAAGGACATCGAGGACATGCATGGGGATGCCCGTTACGGATGCAGGACGATGCCCATCGTATGGGGTGTGAATGCCGCCAAGGTATTTGCCGCCACCTGGCTGGTGGTGCTTATCGGCTGCCTGGTGGTGATCCAGTTCTATGTCCTGCAGAATGGCTGGTGGATCATCTTACCTTATTGCGCCATCCTGCTGATCCTGCCGTTGATCTGGATCCTGCGCAGGCTGTATAAGGCTGTGACGGTGGCCGAATATCATTTGCTGAGCAGCTATATCAAGGGTGTGATGCTGGCCGGCATATTATCGATGATCTTTATAAAAATAGTATAGCATAATGGAACGTATCGTACTTGCCAGCGGGTCTCCCCGGCGCAAACAGCTGTTGGAATGGGCAGAAGTTGACTTTGAGGTCATTGTCGCGGATACACCGGAGACATACCCGACAGGCTTGCCTGTGGGGTTGGTGCCTGTGCATATTGCCCGTAATAAAGCGCTGGCTGTGAAAAAGCAGCTTGCTACCGAACGGATCGTACTGGCGGCAGACACGGTGGTAGTGCTGGAGGGGGATATCATCGGTAAGCCCAGGGACAGGGATGATGCGGTCAGCATCCTGACGCGGCTCGCCGGCAACCAGCATGAGGTGATAACGGGCGTGATCCTCTCCAAAGGGAGCCAGGAGGTCGCTTTTGCAGACAGTACGGCTGTCTGGTTCCATGAGCTGACGAAAGCGCAGATCGAGGCGTACGTGGACAAATACCGTCCATATGATAAAGCAGGGGCCTATGCCATACAGGAGTGGATAGGGGTTGTCGGTATCCGGGGCATCGAAGGGGATTTTTACAATGTGATGGGCCTGCCTGTCAGCCGTGTGGTGCAGGAGCTGGCGCAGTTTGGTGAGCCATGAAGGAATCATTATTACAGTATATCTGGCAATATCAATATTTCAATACCCGGGACCTCCGGGTAACCACAGGCGAAAAGATGCAGGTCTTGTCGCCGGGACAGCTGAATGTCCATCAGGGGCCTGACTTTCTCGATGCAAGGATCAAGATAGGCGACACGTGTTGGGTTGGTGCTGTGGAGCTGCATGTAGTAGCTTCGGACTGGGACCGGCATGCCCACCAAACAGATAAGAATTACCGCAATGTCGTCCTTCATGTCGTTTGGACAAACGATGCCGGGGAGAGAGACATGCCTACGCTGGTGCTGGAGAGCCGTGTGCCGAAATGGTTATTGGACAGGTACCGGCAGTGGATGGGGGGCCGGGGTTTTGTCGCTTGCCAGGGGCAGTTGGCGGAGGTCCAGGAAGACGTGTGGCGGGATTGGAAAGCGCAATTGCTGAAAGACCGGCTACGGCGTAAGGCGGGTGCCATCGGCGCATTGCTTGTGAGCAACCGCCGGCATTGGGAGGAGACATGCTGGTGGCTGATGGCACGGGCTTTCGGAGGGACAGTGAATGGGGCAGCTTTTGAGCTGATCGCCCGGAGCCTGCCGGTAGCCTTGTTAGCCCGGCAGCGCAGCGTAGAGGGGCGGGTGGAGGCCTTGTTACTGGGCCAGGCCGGCCTGCTGGAAGGAGACCTGAAGGATGATCATCCCCGGTGGCTGCAGCAGGAATTTGGTCATTTACGTCTCAAGCACGGGCTGGAGGCTATTCCTGTGCCAGTGCATTTCCTGCGTATGCGTCCGGCGGGCTTTCCCACCATACGGCTGTCACAACTGGCAGGGCTGATGGCCGCCTGCTCATCCTGGTTCAGCCGATTGGTCGAGGCCAGGGATCCCGGGGAGCTGAGAGTGCTGATGGAAGTGTCCGCGGGGCCGTACTGGGAAGAACATTATGTCCCTGACAAGCCGGCGGAGCGCCGGGTGAAACGTTTGGGCAGGGCTTTGCAGGATAGTGTTTTTATCAATGCTTTCATACCTCTTTTATATGCCTATGGGAATGCAAGGGATGAGCCGGCCCATCATGATAAAGCCATTCGATGGTTGCGGGTACTGGGCCCGGAAAAAAATGCCGTTACAGCCGGATGGGCCCGTCTTGGTGTCAGCAGCAGGCATGCAGGTGACAGCCAGGCCTTGCTCGAGCTGCGACAGCAATATTGCACGCCCAGACATTGCCTGCAATGCGCTGTTGGAAAAACCTTATTAGGATCAGGCGGGTAAAGCCACCTTGTCCCAGTTGAATTCGACCTTTACTTCGATGTCCGGATGAAGGCTGTACATCACGGGACAGGTATGGGCTATACGTTCCAGTATGAGCTTTTGTTTTTCGTCTGCCTGAAAGCTGGGAGGCCATTCAAAAGTAACTTCGATACCGCCGATGCGGCGGGGGTCGGCTTTCATGATCTTCAACGTGGAGATCTTCATGCCTTCCAGGTTCAGCGCAAGATCCTTCGTTTTAATGGCCATTGTGGTCGCCATACAGGCTGCAAGGGAAGTTCCGACCAGGTCGGTGGGAGAAAATCGCTCGCCTTTCCCCTGGTTGTCCACGGGGGCATCTGTCTCTATATCGGTCCCGGATTGCAGGTGAGTGGCAACCGTTCGTAATTCTCCTACGTAAATAACTGTAGAGGTCATTGTTCTTTTTTACCTAAATTTACGCGAGAATAATTAAAACATCCCCAGTGAAGAAACTTTTCTTGTCTACGCTGAGCCTGCTGATCTTCCTATCCATTTTCGCCCAGGACAGTACGGGTGTCTCCCAACCCGGACGGGGCAGGAAGAATGCCAAGCGACAAAGGATCGATAACCTCATAAAGATGGAGGAAGAAGGGGATCTTATCTTCAATAAGCATAATATCTTCGGCATCCGCCTGGCGACGGATGGTTACGGCATAAACTTCGAGAAAGGCAAGTTCAAGACCACTACCAGGACGATGCTGTACCAGTTCGAGCTGAATGAAAAGAAAAGCCCAAAGGAGCATAAGGTTTCCTCGGGGCAGGATCAATTCAATTACAGCTCGATGGTGCCTTATAAGCTGAACAATTTTTATATATTCAAGATGGCGGTGGGACAGCAGCATCTCATCGGCGGAAAGGGGAATAAGAATGGGGTTGCGGTGACAGCGCTCTACACAGGCGGTGTTTCCCTGGGACTGCTAAAGCCTTATTATGTGGATGTGCAGAACACCCAGACACAGGAAACTTCCCGTAAGACCTATCTTGACCTCGTGAGTGATACCAATTCTTATTATATCACGGGGGCTTCCGGCTTTACTGTAGGATGGGGGCATTTAAAGATAAAGCCTGGTTTGAATGCCAAAGGGGCCATGCGTTTCGACTATGCCCGGCTTAACCAGACCGTTACTGCCATCGAAGTGGGCCTTACAGGTGAATATTTCTTCTCAAAAATACCCCAGCTCCTGATCGTGCCTCAGAAGTCTTTTTTCTTTAATGCATACGTCCAGATCATGTTCGGGAGCCGAAAGTAGGTGGAACGCATAAAGTGCGTAAATTTGCCTGATGCAAGAACAACCGAATGGTTCCCCATGCGGGGAACCGGAGTCCAATCAAGAGGTTAAAGCAAAGAAACCCAACTGGTTACGCGTTAAGCTTCCCATTGGCGAAAGCTACAAGCATGTCCGCGGTCTGGTGGATACCCATAAGCTGCATACCATCTGTGAAAGCGGCAATTGTCCCAATATGGGCGAATGCTGGGGAGAGGGAACGGCCACCTTCATGATCCTGGGGAATATCTGTACGCGGAGCTGCGGGTTTTGCGCCGTAGCTACCGGACGCCCCGACCCTGTGGATTGGGACGAGCCGCAAAGGGTCGCGGAAGCCATTTACCTCATGAAAGTGAAACATGCCGTCATAACATCTGTAGACCGGGATGAGCTGAAGGACGGCGGCAGCATTATCTGGCAGCATACTATCCGGGCAGTGAAGGCCCTTAATCCCAATACTACGCTGGAGACCCTGATACCGGATTTCAAAGCGGAGCGGGAGAATATAGCCAGGGTGATCGAGGCTGCGCCTGAGGTTGTTTCCCACAATATCGAAACGGTGGAAAGGCTTACCCGCCAGGTGCGGATACAAGCCAAATACTGGCGCAGCATGGAAACACTGAAAGTGTTGAAAGAAGGGAATATGCGAACAAAGAGCGGCATCATGCTGGGACTGGGAGAGCGCAAGGAGGAAGTGGTACAAACACTCCGTGACCTGCGTGGCAGCGGTGTGGACGTGATCACCCTCGGGCAATATTTACAGCCCACGAAAAAACATTTACCAGTAGTCCGGTTTGTACATCCTGATGAGTTTGCGGAGCTCCGGGAGATCGGCTATGAGCTGGGATTTGATTATGTTGAGAGCGGCCCCCTGGTAAGGTCATCCTATCACAGCGAGCGACATGTCATCCCGGGCTATGGACGTGCCCAGTGGGAAGCGGGGAGAAAGGCTACAAGCGAAGTTTAATATATGCCGGGCCAGCCACTTATTTTATGTTTTCTTGTAACCTGCAGCCTGCAGCTTGAGGCGCAGAAAGCATGGATAAATGTGGACTCCGCCTACCGGCCGTTGCCGTCTTCCATACATGTATACCGGAGAACTGACAGCCTGGATGGACATCCATTTGTTGCCTACTACGTTTCTGCCCGGCTGAAAGACAAACACCTGCTTTTCTCGGACCAGGTAGGACAGGGCAAAAGATTTACACCCAGTCAATATTACCAGCTGGAACAATTTCCCTTACTGGTAGTGAACTGCACTTTTTTTTCCTTCGAGACCAGCGAGAACATCAGCATGGTGATTAAGGATGGTAAGCTGGTGGCCTATAGCGTACCTTCTTTAAAAGGACGGGGAGAAGATTCGCTTGTCTACTACTATCCTACGCGGGGAGCCATCGGCATCGACCGGAAGAGAAGGGCTGATGTGGCCTGGGTCTTCACGGACTCTTCGCGATTGCGTCCCTATGCTTTTGAAGAGATGCCGGTAGTTGCCAAAGGCGAAGTCCCCGATCCTTCGATCTATGATCTCCGGGACATTGAATGGAAGTGGTGGAAGATGCGAACGGCGGTAGGAGGTGGGCCCGTGCTTATTCATGACGGCCGCATATGGATCACGCATAAGGAAGAACAATTATTCTCAGGAGGCGAGCAGGACAAGCATCCTCGTACCGCTATGGGATATACGAAGGACGGCAGCCTGATCGTGCTCGTTATACAGGGCCGCGCTCCCGGCGTGGCCGAAGGGGCCACGCTGGAACAGGAAGCAAAGCTTCTTTTCGACCTTAAATGTTATGAAGCGTTGAACCTGGATGGGGGTGGCAGCAGCTGTATGCTGGTGAATGGCAAGCCGACGATCCGGCCTTCTGATAAAGAAGGCGAACGGCCCGTGCCGGCAGTATTTCTCATCCGGGAGCGGGCTGCGGATAGTCATTCCCGATGAATTTTCTCTCACGTGCTGGTATACGTTATGCCTGTTTTTTTCGTTTATGAGGGAGCCTGTCATTCCAAACTCCTCATATGATGAAAAACTACCTACTGATCTTATCTTTACTGGCGTTGGCGGCCTGCTCAAAAAGTAAGGGAGACAATCCCTCCGGCGAAACGCCCTCTGTTTCAATTAATGTATGGGACGCTACCAAATGGAGCAGCAACAAACCAAAAGGAGAGTTGAGTTCCGGGGCTACCGTGAGATTATATACCAGCCAGGAAGCGTTTGTAACGTCCACTGATCATCCGGCCTATACGGCGACAACAGGGTCCGACGGGGTGGCTACATTCAACGGCGTGGCGGACGGCACTTATTATGTAGTGGCTGGTAAAGGAAACATCTCGAATGTATTCCCCACTTATTCGGAGGCATACAACAATGTTTGGCAGGGTTATGTGGCCGACACGGTATTGGATAATGCCGGCAACTTTATCTGGAAGGACCTCAACATGGATGGTAAGGTCGATACACATGACCAGGGAGGACAGCCGGCCCTCTCCATCCAGGTGGAGAAGAGCAAGCCGGTGAATACTTCCGTCATGATCGGTTACAGGAAGAAGCCGCTGACCACGGTTGCAGAAGTGCAGGGGGAACTGGACGCAGTTTATGCGGGGCTTTCGACCCTTTATCAGAATCTCGTTATCATGGATGGAACACTGAGCGACGATGCGGCATGCGGTACCGTTGCATCGTACTGTCCGCTGGATGATTTCTCTTTTGTCGCCAATACGGCCGTCTTCAATTCGATTTGGAGCAATGCCTACTTCAAGGGCATTTATAAATTGAATGGCTGCATAAAAGATATGGTCAACGTGACGATGACGGACCAGCAGAGATCCGATCTTACGCAACAGGCCAGGGTCTTCCAGGGCTATCTTTATCTGGAGCTGCTGGCTTATTTCGGGGACGTGCCGTACAACAACACGGATGATACGCCCGACTTCTTTCCAGGCATTACGAGGAAGCCGGCCAGCGAGGTCTATGCCAATATCATGCTTGACCTTACCAGTAATCTCAATAATAATTTGCCGCTTACCCGTACGAGCGGCAAGGACGCCATTACCCGGTATGCAGCCATGGCGCTGGCAGCCAGGGGGGCTTTGCAGCAGAAAAAATACAATGATGTGCTGACCTATACCTCGCAGATCACCGGCAGCCTTGCTTTCACCCTGGCTCCCGCCGGTTACTCCTGGCTGACCAGTCAGAACACCAGCGAGACCATTTGGGCGCCGGCATTTTCCAACATCGGTACGCCTGCAAGCTGGTATTTTTCAGGAGCATTTGGCGGCACCACGCTGCAATGGTGTCCGGTGCTGCGCTATACGGATGTGCTGTTGATGGATGCGGAAGCAAGGATCGCCACTGCTGATTATGATGGCGCTGTGAAGGATATCAATGCACTCCGGACGCGCAGTGGGCTGGGGACAGTCTCTTTCAGCAATACCACCGATGGGAATGCTGCTTTACAGGCGGCCTGGAAGTCGGAGAAATACCGCCAGGGGGATCGTTATGCCAGCCTGTTGCGATGGGGTATGGCCCAGGGCGTGCTGGGGGCCGGTGGCTGGCATTTATACAACACGCTGATGCCCGTGCCCCAGAACTTTTTAGATGCATATCCCGGATTGATGCAAAACCCTGGTTACTGATCTATGATTTCATATCCCAGACCAGGGCGCTGGCGCCCAGGATGGCAGCGTCGGACTCTTTCAGGTGGCTGACGAGGATCTTCACTTTATTCTGGAATACCTGGATCAGGTTGCTTTCCATATTGTCATGGGTAGGCTTCAGGATAAGGTCGCCGGCCCTTGTAAGACCACCGAAGAGGATGATGGCTTCGGGGCTGGAGAACATAACGAAGTTAGCCAGGGCCAGTCCCAGGATCTCTCCTGTGAAATCGAAGATAGCTTTAGCCAGCTTGTCGCCCTGGATGGCGGCATCGTATACTTTTTTTGAATCCAGCTGGTTCCTGGGGATATCGCGCAGCAGGCTGGCCTCCTGGCTTTTCTCCAGCATTTCGATGGCTGTCAGCTTTACGCCCGTGGCGGATGCATAGCTTTCCAGGGAACCATATTTACCAGTGCCCTCATGCAGACGGCCATGCGGGATGATGATGGTATGTCCCAGTTCGCCGGCAAAGCCGTCGTGCCCATAGATCAGCTTGCCGTTGGCAACGATACCGCTGCCCACACCTGTTCCCAGGGTGATCATGATAAAGTCCTTCATGCCTTTGGCGGCACCATACATCATCTCACCGATGGCGGCGGCATTGGCGTCATTGGTAAGGATCGTGGGCAGCTGGAATTTATTTTGTATCAGCTTTGCCAGGGGAATGATACCTCTCCAGGGAAGATTCGGTGCGTATTCCACGGTACCGCTGTAGTAATTGCCATTGGGAGCGCCTACGCCTATGCCGCGCATACGGCCTGTGCCACCGGCCTTTTCAATGAGAATGGACAGATGATTATGCAGTTCATCGATGAAGCTTTCTACCTGAGAGTGCCCTCTTGTAGAGATCTCACTGGAGAATAAAACATTGCCTATACGATCGACTATGCCAAACTTTGTACCTGTGCCCCCGATATCAATGCCGATGGCTAATGATTCGTATGAAGAAGCAACTTTTGCCATGAACGCTGGGTTTTGTGGATTGTGAACGCCTCAATAAGCGGATTGCAAATATAGGGCAAGAATCAATGCCCTCCGCTGCTTTGCAAGGCATCAAAATCAATTCCCTGAGATTTTAGCAATGATTTAGCCCTGATGGCATAGAATGCCAGGTAGGCGAAACAGGCGACACCGGCGATATAGCTGTAATGAATGCCCAGGGCTGTATCAGCCAAAGCACCTTGCAGCCAGCTGATAAGACCACCACCCATGATCATCATAATGAGGAGGCTGCTGCCCTGGTTGGTATGCCGGCCCAGGCCAGTGACGGCCAGGGTGAAGACGCAGGGCCAGAGTGTGCTGCAGAAGAGACCTACGCTCATGAAAGCATACACACTGACGATGCCGTGTGTGGCCATGCCGATGCAAAGCGCAGTGATGCCGCATACTGCATAGATGAGGAGCATGCGGGCCGGATTGCCCTTACTGAATACGTCGCCGAGGATCATAATAATTATGCACAAGGGGTAAGCGTAGAAGTCCGATACATCATGGCCGCCGACAACATTTACCAGCAGGAAGATGCCAAATGCGACGAAAGGTAAAATAAAACGCATGATCTGCGAAGCAGACTTTGACAGGTTGAAAGCGCCTACGGCTCCCGTCCAACGACCGATCATCAGACTGGCCCAGTAAAGGGAGATGAAAGGGGCGACCTTATCTGTCGTAATGCCCAGGTCTTCCTTAAGATAATTGGGAAGATTGCTGGCTGTACATACTTCTACGCCCACATATACAAAGATGCCAATCATACCCATCCATAATTGAGGGTAGGAGATAGCCGACTTGCGGTGCAACAATTTGCTGTCATTTACAGAGGCTTCCGCGGAAACAGTATCCAGGTCGATCTTATTGGGAATGGAAGAGAACTTAAAGAAGACGGCCACCAGGACGAAGGCAAGACCCAATATAAGATAAGGCGTCTTTACGGCCTCGATGCTGGCATGTGTATTTGCGGCGCTTACACTTCCGAAAATGGCAAAGCTGACCAGCAGGGGGCCGATGGTGGTACCGAAATTATTGACACCGCCGGCCATGGTCAATCGCTGAGATCCTGTTGCCGGGTCCCCTATGACGATGGCGAGGGGATTGGCTGCTATCTGCTGCAGGGAAAATCCCAGCGCCACGATGAACAAGCCCGACAACATCAGGGTAAACGATGATGTGTTGGCTGCCGGATAGAACAGCAATGTGCCGATGGCGGAGATGATCAGTCCTACCGCAATACCATTTTTGTACCCGATCCTGTTCAGCAGATCGCCTCCTAATGCTTTTGAAATACCGATGTAGATGATAGAACCAATTGTATATGCTATATAAAACGCGAGGGACACCCACTGGCTCTGCGAGTGTGATAGATTGAATTTTTCTTTGAAGACGGGTATCAGGATGTCGTTGCTTGCCGCTACAAAGCCCCAGAAGAAGAAGACGCTGATGAGGGTACCAAATTGAGCCCAGTTGGTTTTTTGATGCATAATGCTGTCCGTTTTGGAATTAGGGCTTGAAAATAGCACGTTTTCATGACGCGAAAAATTTTTTCATCACCCTCGGAGTATTAAATGGAAAACCTTCCCTAAATTGAATGGCAATTGTCTTACAACCTTGCACCCTAAGGATTAATACAAATTAATGGAAATAATACATGTATCGGCAGAGTGTTATCCGGTGGCCAAGGCCGGGGGGTTGGGCGACGTAGTAGGTGCATTACCCAAATACCAGCGTCAGCTGGGGCATGTTGCTAAAGTTGTCATGCCTATGTACCGGACAAAATTTCTTTATGCCAATCAATGGGAGGTGGTCCACAAGGGGTATACCCATCTTGGCAGCTGGTGGTTCAACTATACGGTGATCAAGGAGCAGACAGGCAAGCTGGGGTTTGATCTTTACCTGGTGGATATATATGGATTGCTGGACCGGGAGAAGGTATATGGATATACGGATGATACTGAACGGTTCACCGCTTTCCAGATAGCTGTGACGGACTGGATGGCGTCCTGGAAGCACCGGCCGGACATAGTGCATGTCCATGACCACCATACGGCATTGATCCCATTCTTCTTTAAGTATTGCTATGCGTATCAGTCTTTGGCGGATGTTCCCACGGTGCTGACCATCCACAATGCGCAGTACCAGGGTTGGATGGGATGGGATAAAAGCACCTATATCCCGGCTTATGATACATGGAAGATGGGGATGCTGGGGTGGGGCAGCGCGATCAATCCGCTGGCCAGCGGGATCAAGTGCGCATGGAAGGTGACCACGGTCAGTCCGACTTACCTGGAAGAAATGCGGAGCAATGCCAATGGACTGGAAGCGCTGTTGGAATACGAGCGGGGGAAATGCACCGGTATTCTCAATGGGATCGACAACGTCGTGTGGGACCCCGCGAACGACGGCTATTTTGAAGATCATTATTCGGTGGATACCGTGGAGGAGGGTAAGCGTAAGAATAAGGAGCTGCTTTGCCAGCGTTTCCAGCTGGACCCGAAAAAGCCGCTGATCACTTTCATCGGCCGGCTGGTAGGTGAAAAGGGGGCGGACCAACTGCCGCAGGCTATCGAGGACTCCTTCTATTACACGGGCCGCAGGATGAACTTTCTTATCCTGGGCAGTGGTTTTCCGGAGATCGAGAGCCGGCTGAATGCCATGAAAGGCCTTTCACGGGAGGACTATAATGTTTACATCGGTTATGATGAGGCGTTAAGCCATCTTATCTATGCCGGCGCGGACTTTATACTTATGCCATCCCGGGTGGAGCCCTGCGGGCTGAACCAGCTATATGCGTTGCGGTATGGTACAGTGCCTGTGGTACGGAATACGGGCGGACTGCATGACACGGTGACCGATTATGGGGATAAGGGAGGGTATGGCATACGATTCAATCACGTCACTGTCGGGGATATTACCCATGGTATCTGGAGAGCGACCGAACTATTCCAGCAGGCTGAAAAGCTGAAGGAGATCCGCCGGCATATCATGCGGCTGGATTTTAGCTGGGAATCCAGTGTGACGTCTTACCTGCGGCTATATGAGTCGATCAGGGATTAGCGTCCATGTTGCGGCGATGTTAACGATATGGTTAATGGCATGGAATTAGAATTTAATAGCTATAATTTTAGGTCAAGTAATAATTAACTTTAGGTAGGGTAAACAGATCGTTCAAATTCATAAACCGCTTGTGTATGTCTAAAGAGATTTTATCAGTTATATTGGGAGGGGGCGCCGGCACCCGGTTGTATCCGTTGACCGCCAGCCGAAGCAAACCTGCCGTGCCGATCGCGGGGAAATACCGGTTGGTAGATATTCCCATCTCCAACTGTCTCAACTCCGGGATCACGCGGATGTTTGTGCTGACGCAATTCAACTCGGCATCGCTTAACCGGCACATTAAGAATACGTATCATTTCAGCGCTTTCAGCTCTGCCTTTGTGGATATCCTTGCGGCTGAACAGACGCCGGATAATCCTACCTGGTACCAGGGCACGGCCGATGCTGTACGGCAATGCCTGCGGCATCTGGGACCATTTGACAGCGAATATGTGCTCATTCTTTCCGGCGATCAGCTGTACCAGATGGATTTTATGGAAATGCTGGCGCATCACAAGGAGAAGGGGGCTGATATCTCCATCGCCACGATCCCGGTGAATGACAAGGAAGCTTCGGATTTCGGCATCATGAAAATGGATGAGAACGGATATATCACCTCTTTTACGGAAAAGCCAAAGAAGGATATGCTGCCTCCCTGGGTCAGTGATACAGGTGCTGCCATGCATGCCCAGGGCCGGCATTACCTGGCTTCCATGGGTATCTATATTTTCAACCGGCAGCTGCTGTCGGAGCTGCTGCAGAACGAATATGTGGAATCCACGGACTTTGGGAAGGAAATAATTCCCCAGTCCCTGGAAAAATACAAGGTGGTCAGTTACCAATATGAAGGGTACTGGACAGACATCGGAAATATTCCCTCTTTTTTCGAGGCCAACCTGGGGCTTACCAAAGATATTCCCGATTTCAACCTTTTTGACAATGAAAAAGCGATCTATACCCGTGCCCGTATGCTGCCTCCTGCCAAGATCAGCGGCACCACGCTGGAAAAGACCATTATTGCAGAAGGGTGTATCATCAATGCTTCCCGTATCGAGAACAGCATCATCGGTATCCGCACCCGGATCGGCACCGGGACGACCATTGTCAGCAGTTACCTGATGGGCGTAGACTTTTATGAGACCATAGAGGAGATAGAGCAGGCGCGGAGCCATGGTCTTCCCACGGTGGGTATCGGCCACCGCTGCTATATCCGCAATGCCATTGTGGATAAGAATTGCCGCATCGGTGACGATGTGCGCATCAATGGAGGACATCACCTGGAAAATACGGATCATTCGCTGTACAATGTGAAGGAAGGGGTTGTGGTGATCAAGAAAGGGGCGGTGCTGCCGAACGGGTTTGTGATATAATGGATTTCATGTATGGCTGTCCCGGCTTGTCCGGGCTGCTTTTGGCCGGCTAACGTGTATTTTTTACATAATTAACGATTGCTATGGCATCTTCCCCTTCTGCTGGCTTTACCCGTCAGGGTCCAGCCGCTAAGCCGAGCCTGACCCTTGCACAGGTGATTACCATGAGCTTTGGCTTCATGGGCATCCAGTTCGGATTTGCTTTACAGAATGCGAACACCAGCCGCATCCTCCGCTCATTCGGTGCGGATGTGGAGCAGCTGCCCCTGTTCTGGATCGTGGCACCCCTGGTGGGAATGATCGTACAGCCATTGATCGGCCATTACAGTGACAGGACCTGGAACCGGCTGGGCAGGCGTAAGCCTTATTTTTTGACAGGCGCCCTGCTTTCCTCTTTCGCGCTGGTGCTGTTGCCGAATTCGGGCGGAATGGCGGGATGGATCCCTGCATTATGGATAGGCGCCGGTTTTGTGATGGTGATGGATGCGTCGTTCAATATCGCCATGGAGCCATTCCGGGCCCTGGTGGCCGACAATCTTCCGGACAGACAGCGGACCCTGGGATTTTCTGTGCAGACCTGTCTCATCGGGCTTGGGGCTGTAGGAGGGTCGTGGTTGCCTGACATACTGGCTGCTTTGGGTGTGAGTAAGGTCGCTGCAACCGACGGCATAGCCAATAATATCAAATATGCCTTTTACATCGGTGCGGCCGTATTTATCCTGGCCATCCTCGTGACGGTGATCTTTTCCCGGGAGTATCCGCCTAAGGAGTATGAAAGATATCATGGTAAGCCGGAGGCAGGTGTAGAAAAAGAGGGCCTGGGCCAGATATGGAAAGATTTTACCCGGATGCCCCGGACCATGAAGCAGCTGGGGCTGGTACAGTTCTTCAGCTGGTTTGCCCTTTTCAGCATGTGGGTATTTACGACGGATGCCGTCGCTACCCATGTATACGGATTGTCGGGAAATTATGTGAAGAGCGTGGCATATAATGAAGCGGGCAATAAAGTAGGCAGCGCTTTTGCCGTTTACAATGGTATTGCGATGTTCTATGCGCTTCTACTGACGCCTATAGCTAATCGCATTGGAAGGAAGCTCACCCACGCGCTATCGCTCGTCGCCGGAGGCATCGGGCTCATCTCTGTCTTTTTCATCAAGGACCCGGCGATGCTGACCTGGGCCATGATAGGCGTAGGGCTTGCCTGGGCCAGCATACTGGCCATGCCTTATGTCATCCTCAGCGGCTGTATACCTGCCGGCAAAATGGGGATCTATATGGGGATCTTCAATTTCTTTATCACTTTGCCACAGATCATCAACGGGCTCTTTGGCGGCTGGATCGTCAAACATATTTATGGTGATCAGCCCATTTATGCCATCGTACTGGCAGGGTTCTGTCTTATTTGCGCGGCCATCAGCGTGCTCTTCGTGTATGATGGAGGAGCTATAAGGATACAGCAGGAGAAGGCGGGGTTTGCCCCAGGCGTTTAATTCACAAGACTACAGATATGAGAAAAGCTACCCTTGTTTTTTTCCTGGCTTTTTCCGGGACGTTGTGGGCCGGGGATGGCATTAAAGTCTATCCCACTAATTGGTGGGTGGGCATGAAACAGGCTGCCGTGCAGCTGATGATACGGGATGTGCGCTGGACGGCTGCCCCCTCGGTGACCGTCAGCTATCCCGGGGTACAACTGCTAAAAGTGACCCCGGCACAAAATCCTCATTATATATTCCTGGATTTGCGGATCGGACAGGCGGCTCGTCCCGGACAGGTGAAGATAAGGATCAGGCCTGCCGGAGGGAGTGCGGAGACGGTGATCGATTACCCTTTGCTCGCCAGGAGCGAAGGCAATGGCAGCAGGTTTGCCCAGGGCGTTACCAGCGCCGATCTTATTTATTTCCTCATGCCAGACAGGTGGAGCAACGGCGACCCGGGTAATGACCGTGTTCCCGGCATGCGGGATCAGTCGCTGGACAGGGATTCCATCTTTTTGCGGCATGGCGGCGATATGCAGGGGATCATCAACCACCTGGATTACCTGCAGGGACTGGGGGTCACCACCTTGTGGATGACACCGGTGCTGGAGAACGATATGCCCGACCGGACGGAGCATGGCTATGCATTCACGGACCATTATACCATCGACCCGCGGCTGGGTGGCGCCCCCCTGTATAAACAGCTTAGCAACGAGCTGCACCGGCGGGGCATGAAGCTGATACAGGATGCGGTGTACAATCATATTGGTCGTTTTCATTTTTTGGTCCAGGATGCTCCTTCGAAGAGCTGGCTGCATCAATGGCCGCAGTTCACCCAGACAAGCTACCGCGATCAGCCACTGATGGACCCCCATGCGGCCGCTGCCGATGCCAGTATCACCAGCGACGGCTGGTTTACCACGGAGATGCCGGATATCAACCAGGGGGATCCGTACGTAGCGAATTTTCTCATCCAGCATGCTATCTGGTGCGTGGAAACCTTTGGGGTCGATGGCTGGCGGATCGATACGTATATCTACAACGACCTTGCATTCATGAACCGGTGTAATAAAGCGCTGACATTGGAATATCCGAAGATCACCTTGTTTGGGGAAGCATGGGTGCATGGTACGGCCAACCAGGCATTTTTTGTAGAGAACAACATTCTCAACGCTTACAAAAGCAACCTGCAGGGGGCGGTGGATTTTCAATGTAACTTCTACGGCATTGTGCCTGCGCTGATGGAAAAACCAGGGTGGACGGATGGAGTAATGAAGCTGTATAATACCCTCTCCAATGATTTCCTGTATAAGGACCCGACGCGTAATGTCATTTTTTTGGATAACCATGATATGAGCCGGATCTTTTCCCAGCTGGGTGAGAATGTTGCCAAACAAAAGATGGGGATCCAGTGGTTGCTGACCTGCAGGGGCATTCCACAGCTGTATTACGGTACGGAGATTTTGATGAAAGGTTTTGCCAACCCGGACGGATGGGTGCGGCTGGATTTTCCCGGCGGATGGCAGGGAGATAGCAGGAATGCTTTCACAGGCGAGGGGCTTTCGACGGAAGAGAAAGAAGTGCAGGGGCTCGTGCGGAAGCTGGCTCAGTTCCGAAAAAGATCGTCGGCCCTGCGCACAGGCAGGATGATGCAGTATGTGCCAAAGAACGGACTTTATGTGTATTTCCGCTACGATGCGCAGCAGACGATCTTATGCGCCATGAATACAGATTCAATTCCAGGGATGGTGGATGCGGGCCGCTATGCCGAGCGAACCTCCGGCTTTACCGAAGGGGTGGATATATTGACAGGCATGAATTATCCCTTGCATCGTTCGATAGCCGTGCCGGCAGGGCAGATGCTGATCCTGGAACTGAAAAAATTCGGTTCAGGGGATTGATCTTACAGGAATATGGCCTGGAGGAACCGCTGCGCATATTTACCCCAATCTTTCAGCGCAGCATTGACCGTCTCTTTAAAAGCGGCATTGTCCGTCTTTTTCCCTTTTTGTGGTGATACAACCTGGGCTTCGCTGACGTTGACCGCCTCAACCTTGGTGGCGAACCAGGAGACATGCTGGTGCGGCAGGGCTACGCCCAGTATCATGCCAGGCAGCCCGCTGAAGGATTCGGGACCTCCGGAGGTGAGTATCTCATCCGTATAGAAAGCCACCACATAGAGCGAGTCCATAATAATGGCGTTGGCGCGCCGGCAGGAAAAACCCGCAATGGTACGTGTCTCGTCCGTCAATTTCCACCTGATCTTACGGATGCTGTCCTGCACGAGGAATATTTGTTCGAATACTTTTTTCTGACTGACGCTCTTCTCTTCTTCAAGATCGGAGTAAACGACATTCTCCTGTGCAGGCATCTCCGAGAACCAGCCCATGGTCGTGCCACTGCCTTCCCGGCCGGGTTTGTATAAGGTCTTTGTACGGGTGAATATCAGGTCAAAATAGGTGATCTTAAACTGGGAAAGCGTTTTTTTCTGCAGCTCTGACCACGTGTTGTCCTCCTCCAGCTGCGCGTACTGGTTAAGCTTTTTTTCGAACTCGATCTTTCCCTGGGAGAGGAAAATGGCGTTAGGCGCCTGCGCCTGCAGTAAGCCTGCAGTTAGCACCTGAAAGATCATTGCAACAAATATTTTCATGATGAGGTTTTGTGATTGTTAACGGTTGTCGGGTGCGGGGGTACCGGCCTTGGTGAAGTTCCAGACGACGGACAGCATATAGAACCGCTTGATGTTGGTATAAGTATTCTGGCTGATAAAGTTACTATTTGTTGTCCGATTGAACCCAACGTTCTGGTTGAGCAGGTCGTTCCCTACGATCTTTATCAGCAGCGCGTCGTTCTTCAGGAATTTTTTACCCAGCCAGGCATGCAAAAGGGTATTGTTGAGATTGTTCGTGAAAGCATCGGTCTTCGGCCGGATATTGACATCGGCCTCGGCGTGGACCTCGAACTTTAAAGGCAGGTAGATATTTAGTTCTGGCTGAATGGAATAGGTCCAGTATGTCACAGGCTTTTGCGTGTTGATGGATGAGCGGCTGTCCGTATACGTAGCGGAAGGCCGGATGCTGGCCTCATACTTCTTTTCCTTTGACTTGAAAATGCTGAACCCGAACGTATAGCTGTTGTTGTTGGTGGTATTCTGTATGTTGTTGATGACATTGACATTGCTGCCGACATTGAAATTCGAAAAGACGTAGAAGCTAAGCCCGGGTTTTCTCCACTTGAAGTTATATCCCAGATAGCCTGAATAGTTATGGTTCCCGTCCACGTTGATAGACTGGCTGCTTCTTTTACCCATCGTGTCCAGGACGTTGCTGCTGATGGCATTCTCCGTAAATGAATAAGAGACGTCGATCCAGATCCCGCGGTCCGTCAGGATCTTATAGTCATTGAAATTCAGACCAAAGCGATTGATGAACTGAGGTTTAAGGTTGGGGTTACCAATCGTAACGTTCAGCGGATCGTCATTGGTACGGATGGGCTGGAGCTGGTTGAGGCTGGGCTGATTCATAAAGCCATTGTAACGTAAAGCCAGTCTCCTTTGCGATGAAAAAGCGTACGTCATGCTGGCATTGGGATACCAGTTGGTAAATCTTCTTTTTGTAGTGGTGTCCATGTGCAGATCGCGTTGATCATACCGCGTAAAGGCGACATTGGTCCCGGCATTCAATCTTATCTTCTGCCTGACCATCGAGTACGCGAGGCCGCCTGTATTGGTCAGTACGTTGAACTGGTAGTCATTGCTGTAAAGGGAATCAAGCGTTGTGTATTTCCCATCCGGCGATCTGTTGTAGGAGTTGCGGTTGGAATGACTGTTGTTCACCGAGAGGCCATAGTTCACTATCAGAAAGGACACTTTCGAGAGCGGCTCGGTATAGGTGATCTTGCCATCCAACAGTATGTTTTCCGTATGGAAATCCTTATGCTGATCGATCAGGGAATCATGGGTCAGCGAGCCGTGATCAAAGAACTGGGTATTGGATTTCAGTATTCCATTGGAAACATTGCTGGTGTAGTTCTCCCGCAGATTGAAGGAGAATGTCCGTCCTTTTTTCGGCAGCTTTTTCCGCCAAAGGATATTGCTGTTGAGTGCACGGTTGTCACCAATGGTGGAAAGGGTACGGGTATTATGGTTTGTCACAACACTATCCTTGTCCAGGGCCTCAGATGTGAAATCGCTGTAAGTGGTCTTATGATCCGTGCCGCCATTGGCCATGAGCTTAATGCTGGAAGTAGAGTCGAATTTCATCTCGTAGGTGCCGTCAGCGCTATGGCGTATGATGTGGTCGACGGAGCGCTTCGTCTGATTGTTGAAATAAAAGGAATCCGGCAGGATATTCTCCGAATTGGTGGTGCTGGTGTTGTTGACATCCAGCTGCATGGCCTTGTAGTTGCCGTTGATGGATTGCTTTTCGTCATCCCATTTATTATTATAATGCAGGCCCCCGGTCTTGACAGAAGGGATGCCTTGTCCTTCATAACGTCCGGACCAGGAGTCAAAGTCGTTGCTTATGCCTGTCCACTGAAAATTGCCGGTGGTCTCATCATAATCGATGTTGCCGGCATTACTTTGCCCATAATTGTCCCTTTCCCGCCAGTCCAGGCCCGTCTTGCCTGTGTTGGAGGCAATACCATATGCGGCCAGCTTCATTTTTCTTCGGAAGAAGTTGAACATGGCCTGGTAGTCGTAGTAGCCGTCAGTGCCCTGTCCTCCGCTGAGCTTACCGAAGTAACCATTCTTCTTGTTGTCCTTCAGCTTCAGGTTGATGGTCTTGTTCCTTTCGCCGTCATCGATGCCGGTGAAGGCGGCCTGGTCGCTTTTTTTATCGTACACCTGTACTTTGTCCACCATGTCGGCACGGAGGTTTTGTGTGACCAGGGTGGGGTCATCGCCGAAGAACTCTTCTCCGTCCACCAGGACCTTTTGGACAGTCTGCCCCTGTGCGGTGATCTTGCCCTTGCTGTCCACCTGGATACCAGGCAGCTTTTTCAGCAGCTCTTCCACGGTAGCGCCGGCCTGGGTGCGGAAGCTGTCCGCCTTGAATTCGACCGTGTCGCCTTTCATTCGGATGGAGCCTTTGCTGCCATTGACCACCACCTCTTCCAGCAGCTTGCTTTTCAGCATCAGGCCAATGGGTCGGAGTACATGAGGGAGCGAGTCTTTTATCTCCAGTTCGTCTGCATAGTCGGCGTAGGCGGGATAGGTCACCAGCAGCAGGTAGTGCCCGGGGGGGACACCCTTCAGCTCGAAATTGCCGGCTTTATCCGTACGGGCATGGCGGATGATGATCGAGTCTGATCTTTGCAGTAGCAGGACATTACCATTGGAAAGGGTCTTCTTTTCGATGCTGTCTGCAATGTTGCCTTTTATGAGGGCCATCGGTGGCTTTGAAAGTGAGGGGGATTGTGCAACAGCATAACAAAAAGGCAGAAAGACGGCCAGGGTCAAAGCAATTAGGAGGCGCATGAATAAGATTCAATAATGGATTTAAAGTATGTGTTTCTCAATGAACAGGTTTGTGACAGGGTTCCGGGTACAAATTATCCGTAAAAAAAGGGTTATGCAAGGCCGATGCCTTAAATTTACGTTAAAGACCTGGTATACATCCACATGTTGCACCTGACCATCGCCCAGATGCAGAAATTGTACAATTGCATAAAAAAATAAAAAATTGGCTACATCCCACTCGCCTCATTATGAAGACATCCATTTCGTAGACACTACGAAACCGGTGTGGAACTATTCCCTTTTTACGGATGAGGATATTCAAAATTTTCAACGGGGCACGCATTACCAGCTCTATAAGCTGTTTGGTTCGCACCGGATGACGGTGCTGGGAACGGATGGGCACTATTTCGCTGTCTGGGCGCCGAACGCCACTTATATATCTGTTATCGGTCATTTCAACGGATGGGACCCTCAGGCGCACCCTTTGTTCGTGCGGCTGGAACGGAGCGGGATCTGGGAAGGCTTTATTCCCCACCTGCCCCAAGGGGAAGCATATAAATTCCATATCCGGAACACACAGGGACAGGAGCTGGACAAAGGCGACCCGTATGCCTATTTTTGGGAGAAGCGTCCCTATACGGCCTCGATCACCTGGGGCCTGGGCTTCGATTGGAAGGATGGTGAATGGATGCAGCACCGGGCACAGCACAATTCGCTGCAGGCCCCCTGGAGCGTATACGAGGTGCATCTGGCCAGCTGGATGCGGCCCGACAAACATGACGAGGAGCGTTATAACAGCTACGACCAGATCAGGGAGCGGCTGGTACCATACGTAAAAGACATGGGGTTTACCCATGTGGAGCTGATGCCCGTGATGGAGCATCCATTTGACGGAAGCTGGGGCTACCAGGGGACCGGCTATTTTGCACCGACGTCGCGATTTGGCGATCCGCAGGGCTTTATGGCGCTGGTGGATGCTTTTCACCAGGCGGGCATCGGGGTCATCCTGGACTGGGTGCCTTCTCATTTCCCTTATGACGCCCATGGCCTGTATCTCTTCGACGGGCTCAACACATATGAATATGCGGATATGCGAAAGGGCTTTCATCCCGACTGGAACAGCTATATATTTAATTATAAGCGTGGAGAAGTGAAGAGCTTTCTTATCAGCAATGCCCGGTATTGGCTGGACTGTTATCATGTCGACGGGATGCGGGTGGATGCGGTGAGCTCCATGCTGAAGCTGAACTATTCGCGGCAGGCAGGCGGGTGGGAACCAAATGAGTATGGCGGGGACGGCAATTTGGAGGCGATCGCTTTTATCAAGGACCTGAATGAGACGATCTTCCGGGATTTCCCGGATGTACAGACCATCGCTGAAGAGGCAACGGACTGGCCGGGGGTAAGCCGTCCTACATTCGCAGACGGACTTGGCTTTGGGATGAAGTGGATGATGGGTTGGATGCACGATACGCTGAACTACTTCAAGGTCGACCCCATCAACCGCAAGCATCACCAGGACAAGTTCACTTTTAGTATGATGTATTTTTATGATGAGAACTTCATGCTGCCGCTGAGCCACGACGAGGTAGTGCATGGCAAGTCGCCCATGCTTTATAAGATGCCGGGAGACGACTGGCAGAAATTTGCCAACCTGCGGTCTATGTATACCTATATGCTGACGCATCCGGGCGGAAAGCTGCTTTTCATGGGCGATGAGTTCGGGTCGACGACAGAATGGAATTACAAGAGCGAGCTGCCCTGGGAGCTCCTGCAATATGAGAGTCACAGGGGCTTGAAGGATTGTGTGCGGGACCTGAACCTGTTATTGAGAAGCGAGCCGGCATTATATGAGAATCAGTTCTCCATGAATGGGTTTGAATGGATCGATCTGTCGCATAGGGATGAATGTGTGATCGTCTATCGACGTAAAGGGAAGGACCCGGCGGAGGATGTGCTGGTGATATTGAATCTTACGCCGGTGGTGCGGATGGACTGGCTGGTGTATGCGTCAGGAAAGAAAGTTTGGAAGGAGATATTTAATAGTGATCACCGGAAATATTGGGGGACGGGGGATGTGCATAACCCTTCGGTAGGGGTGAAGTTGGTGGATGAGAAGTTGGATAGGTATGAGGTAAGGGTACATTTGCCGGCGTTGGGGGGGGTTGTGTTGAAGTGAGTTCTTTTTGGGGGGGTATGTGATTTTTTTATGTTACTCCCGACAGCTATGCGCCTTTCGGCGCTGTACATTCGGTATCTCTGCACATTTGTTCTTTGTTGTGCCCGGGATTCTATTGGGCATTGGAGGTGAATGGGCAAGTTGAATGTAAGGCGCCTGCAGGCGATAGCTGATCGGCTGCCCGCGGAGAGGGCGAGTGGGATATGATAAATGGGGGGGTAGTGTAGGATTTGACGGACACGGCGAGTTCAAATGAGTAAAGGCGGCGGCTGGCTATTCAGGGGCTGAGGTCGACCCGACCGTGGAACCGCCTTACATTGAACTCGGAGATGCAAGTACAAATGTTCCATGGGTTTTCGGCTGAAAATGGTCAGATGTGGAATGGTAGTAAATGTACAGCGGTGGAACGGTTCGGGTCGCCGGCTAAGCGGAGAAGAAAAAAACTCAAAACTCCTACCTGATCTATAAAACCACGCAATTTACATTCTCTCCGGCATCCTGATCCCCAATAATCCCATCGCGGATTGCAATACAGTTGCCGTCAGCTGGCAAATTTCCAGGCGCATTATTTTTTTCTCCGGCGTCTCGGCATTAGCGATCTTGTGCGCGCCGTAAAAAGAGTTAAACGTCTGCGCCACCTCGAAGGCATAAGCAGCGACGACGGACGGGCTCATTTCCGCCACGGCCTGGGCGAGGACAGCGGGGTATTTTTCCAGGTGAATGATGAGCTTTTTTTCCAGGGGCAGCAGGGTAGTGCCGATGGTTGTTGCCTGTGCAGGAGAAAGGTTTGCTGACTGAGCGGCTTCCTTGCGGAGCACGCTGCGGATCCTGGCATAAGCGTATTGAATAAAAGTAGCTGTGTAGCCGTGAAGATCGATGGATTCGGAGGGATTGAATACCATTCTCTTCTTCGGGTCTACCCGCAGCAGAAAGAATTTGAGACCGCCCAGGCCGATGGTCTCATACAGGTCTTTCAGCTCTTCGGGCGTAAATCCTTCTGTCTTTCCCTGTTCTTTTGTCTTTGCTTCGGCTTCTCTGATCATTTCATCCAGCAGGTCATCCGCATCCACCACAGTGCCCTCACGAGTCTTCATCCGGCCGGTGGGCAGCTCCACCATGCCATAGCTGAGGTGGTAGATACCGTCGGCAGAAGGCAGCTGCAGTTTCTGGCAGATGAGCTTGAGCACTTTGAAATGATAATTTTGTTCATCGCCTACTACGTAGATGCTTTGGTCGGCCTTGTATTCCTCGTATTTTTTAACTGCCAGGCCTATGTCCTGGGTGATATAAACGGCTGTGCCGTCCTTCCGCTGTACGATCTTCTGGTCAAGACCGTCAGCTTCCAGGTCGATCCATACGCTGCCATCGTCTTTTTTGAAGAACACACCTTTTTGCAGACCGAATTCCACCAGCTCTTTGCCCAGGATATAGGTATTGCTCTCGTAATAGATCTTGTCAAAATCACTGCCTATCCTTTTATAGGTTTCGTCGAAGCCTGCATATACCCAGCTGTTCATGGTGCGCCAAAGTTCGATGACATCAGGCTTGCCGGCTTCCCAGTCCACGAGCATCTGCTGGGCCGCCTTCATGATGGGAGCGGCGTTGTTCGCTATCTCCCTGATCTCCGCCTGCTCTACCTTGATCTTTTCCTGCAGACCCGACCGATGTTTGTCGTCTTTGGCAGTTGGCAACGCGGCCTCGAGCTTACTTATGGTTTCCAAATGCTTGTTAAGGGCCGGTTGTTGCGCTCCGTCAACGGCACTCAGATCCCCATCATTGATGGCCTGGATGATCGGGGCTGCCTGTTTGTTTAATTCCTCCCCAAATCTCACATAGTAATCTCCCACGAAATGATCGCCTTTGAGCCCTGTGCTGGCCGGCGTGGCACCATCCGCAAATAATTGCCAGGCGATCATACTTTTGCAGATGTGGATCCCTCTGTCATTGGCAATACATGTTTTGACGATGTCGTAGCCATTGGCTTTATACAGGGCAGCCACGCTCCATCCAAGGAAATTATTCCGGAGATGACCCAGGTGGAGGGGTTTGTTCGTATTGGGTGAAGAGTATTCCACCATGACCTTTTGGCCGTTGGGCGCGCGCAGACCAAAACGTTCATTGGCCTGATTATTGGATAGGAATGTCGTCCAATAAGCATCGGACACAGTGAGGTTGAGGAACCCTTTGATCACGTTGGTGGCAGCGAAGAGATCAGGATAGCCTTTGAGCAGGGCCTGGCCCAGCTCATTCCCCAGGACCTCCGGGGACTTTTTCAGACTTTTTACGAAAGAAAATAACACCACGGTATAATCGCCTTCGAATTCGGGCTTTGTCTCATTGACCTGAATATCTTCGGGGGCTATACGGTACTGATAGCTGTCAAGAAGGGTCTGCCCGGTGGCTGCTCTGATCTGGCTGATAATATCCATTTTCACTAGTTGGCTGCGAAGGTACTGCATGGCTGCCAAACGGAGAAGTGTCCACCGAGAAGGAACTGCGTTACACGAATAAATGACCGCGGCTGAAGGGGAAATGCAGTTTTTTATCCCGGTTTTAACCTGAAAGCCGCCTAAAAATGGCCATTAATCGGTATCTTCACGCTTTATAATATGACGGACAAATGGTGAAAAAGTGGATCATCGCCTTTATTGATTTTTTCTATCCTCTTTTCGGCAAGGTAATGCCTTTACAGACCTTTCGTTATGCCGCCTGTGGGGGGGCGAATACCGTCCTTGACATCGTCATGTATGCCATTGCCTATAATTTTATCCTGCATAAGCAGGACCTCAACCTGGGCTTCATGGTATTCAAACCCCATATCGCATCGATCATCATTGCTTTTCTCGTAAGCTTTCCCACGGGATTTTTCCTGATGCGCAATATTGTCTTCACCCAGTCAACCTTGCAGGGCAGGGTGCAGCTATGGAGATATTTTGTGCTGGTGGTGATCTGTCTGTTCCTCAACTACGTTTTTATCAAGCTGTTTGTTGAGCAATGGCATATCTATCCTACGATCGCCAAGATATTGACCACCATCATCGTCGTCTCTTTCAGTTATCTCACGCAAAAGAATTATACCTTCAAGGCAGAGCAAAGCCGGCAGCAGGTGGATGTGGATTGAGCGGATCCAGCGCGACCCTGGCCATAACGATCTTTTCATATACGTCCGGAGCAGCGGACGCTGGGGAGTATTGGCTTTCATTCAAAATTTAATGCCTGTGTGTCAAACTTTTATAATAATTTTCCTGGCATAGTTTTAGGTACTCTCCAACAACCTTTCATAAGTATTGTTATATAAAAAAAGGAAGACTGCATGATTACAGTAATTATTCCCGCGCTTAATGAAGAAAAGACCATACGGAATGTAATTCAACAAGCCAAGCGGAATAAACTGGTGGATGAGATAATTGTAGTGGATGATCTTTCACTTGATAATACCATCGCCGAAGCAAAAAAAGAGGATGTGCGGGTAATCACCAGCACGCATGTTGGTAAAGGCGATTCCATGCGGGAGGGGATGCTGATGGCCAAAAACGAGATCCTGGTGTTCCTGGAAGGCGATACGCCCCATCATGAGGAGGACATTGTGCAAAAGCTGACGGAACCCCTCATAAAGGATGAAGCCGATTTTGTAAAGAGCTATTACGAGCGGCAGACGGGACGGGTGACGGAGATATTGGCAAAGCCGCTGCTGGAATTCTTTTTTCCCCATCTGCTGCAGTTCAAGCAGCCCTCCAGCGGGATGATCGCCGGCAAGAAATCCTTTTTTCAGAAGGTGGAGTTCGAAAACGATTATGGAGTGGACATCGGGCTGCTGATCGACATGCATCATGTCCGGGCGCGTATCCAGGAAGTCTGTATCGGGGAAGTGGAGAATGACATGCAGCCGTTGCATACATTGGGCAGGATGGCCAAACAGGTGGCCAATGCCATCTTCAAACGTGTTAACATATTTGACGGAGGCAAACGCCAGGAGGAGGACCCTACCCAGCTGATGCGTGAACAGGTAGAGTTTGCATTGAAGGAGTTGGTCCGGCAGCCAAAGAAAATGATCGTCTTTGACATGGATAATATCCTCTTGCAGGGGAGCTTCATAAAAAGCGCCGCTGATAAATTCGGTTTCCGGAGGGAACTGGACGATATTCTTTCCCAGGATAAAAGCAACTATATAAAGACACAGAAGATCGCCCGTTTGCTGGAGGGCAGGACCTTCGCTGAACTGATCAATGTTGTGGAATCTATTCCCCTCATCGGGGATGCAGTCCAGGTGATCCGTGAATTGCAGGTGCGGGGGTATGTATGCGGGATCATAAGCGACAGCTATCATGCAATCGCGAACCATATCAAAAATATCCTGGGACTGGATTTCACCCTGGGCAACGAGCTGGAGTTCCAGAAAAGTGTCGCGACGGGGGAGGTTAAAATACCTTCTCAGCTCTTAAAAGACAAGTTCAGCCAGTGTGACCATGACCATTGTAAAAGCAATATGTTCCAGTATATCCTTCACAGGTTTGGCATCAGCCTGGCTGACTCAGTGGCGGTGGGGGATGGGGAAAACGATATCTGTATGGTCAAAATGGCGGGAACCGGCATTTCCTTTAATTCCGTTACGTCTGCCGTGGATGAGGTGGCGGATTATACCTTCAGGGACCAGTCCTTAAAACCTGTCCTGGGAGTGGCAAGGTAATTGCGGAAGTAGTTTGGCATCATTATTTTACACTTCCTTATAACCTTGAATATGAAAAATCCCGCACACCCGCTGGACACGCGTCCCACCGTCAGCTCATTAAAGAATGTAGAAGGGGAGATCACGCTCATCGATGGTAATAATTTCGGCATCAGGCAAAAAGGGGACGGTGCCGGACTGCTATTACCGGTGAACCTTCCTGACCCGTTGCGGAAAGCGGGGACCAGGGTGATCTTCAGCGGCTCCGTCAAGCAGGCAAATCCGGAAGAAATGTGGGCCGGTCAGCCTTTCGTCGTCACGGACATCAAAGAAGCATAGGCATAAAATAATATGCCGTCCCAAAGGAATGATCGGGACGGCATATTGATCTGTGGCTTTTTTATTCTCTCACGAATAAGGTCGCAGCCTGCCTGCGTATTCTTTCCTTTACGTGTTCTTTAATGGGCAATTTGTCAAAGTATTTGACCATGTCTTTGGCCATGTTGTCCGCAGCTTCTTTATTTCCCTGGCGGTAATAAGCTTTGGCCAAAGTCTGCATAGCCTGGTTCAGGCTGATATTGTCCAGTCCTTTACCGGATTTTGACTTGTCGATCACTTCATGGAGCAATGTTCCACTCTGTCCGTAATCGGGTTCCCTGGCTGTTATCTTTTTATCTTCCGTGATACTCTTAAAGAATCTTTGTGCATTGACGCCTCTTACGAATTGTGCGTAGATGGACAGCGGATGGTCCTTATATTTTTCATTCAGCAATTGCAGTGCGTCATTGCCTTTTTGCAGGTAAGGAGCATCCGAGCCCAGGAAGCTCAGCAGGTAACCAGTGTCATCGTTCAACATCAGTTCAGCAGCTTCGTCGTCCTTTGCAGTCACGGGGTTCTTAACCCTTAACGAAAGGGTATTGGATACGATGCGGGAGCCGTCTTCATGATGATAGACTGCTTTGACCTGGTAATAGCCGGGCTGGTCGAAGATAAACCCGTCCTTGTCGAATCCTATATAGGAGCTTTCATAGATCGACGGTGTCCTGCTGTTGAGCACGGTAGTGGTGGGAATGGTGCATCTTTCAGCAAGCGGCTCATAAACCTTTATCTCACCGCCTGGTTTTTTGATGCCTATGGTTACAAATCCATAATCCGCATGGAGGTTGCTTATTACCCGGGTATTCGCCATGCTGTTGGTCTTGAGCTTGGTTTCCAGGCAAACGGGCTCACCGTACAGGTAGGTATTTTTCGCCTCCAGTTCCAGGAGTAAAGAGGAGTGATTTTCAATGGGTTCCTCAAAAAGGGCTGAAATGTTCTCCAGGGCAGATCCTGTCGTGAAGGGGTTGCCGCCCATAATTACATTGTTACGGAATCCATGACGTATATGGGTTAATTCCACCGGATCGAAATGGAAGGAGAAAGCGTTCCAGAAGGCGGGAGCTCCGCCCTGCGGGTAATTCCAGGGATAATTCATCCAGGAAAGGGAATTAGGGATATTGGGTTTGGGCGGGGTGGCCAGGTTCTTTTGCCAGGAATGCAACAGATTAAAAGTGTGTCCCAGCTCATGTACGCAGGTATACAGCTGCAGTCTTTGCTGATCGGCGGTATTGCCTCCGATGCCTTTATAGAAAACGGCACAGCCATGTCTTTGAGACGCCCCCTGGGAATCGAACATGATACCATATAGTCCCGGGCCGTACTCGTGTTCGTAAGCATGCAATAGCCAGGAAGCCCATTGCGGTGAATTTTGGTACACACTGAAATTGGTGACCATTGCCTGGTGTAATTCTGCATTTGACCACAGGTCGGCAGGCGGGGTAAGATTCACCACCGGCGCCACATTGGTCATGCCTGTATTGACCATTTCGACCCCGGCTTCCTGGTATGCAGTATTGATGGAGAGCACCCTTGCCGGTCCGCCTGAAGGCAGTGAGCCGGTGTTATAGGACACAAAAGGCGCGACACCCTGGACGTGATCCTGCTCCAGGCTAACGGTCCTGAAGGCCCAGCTGAAGTGATTGCATACGTACAGCGCTCCCGGAGCATTGGTGGTTACATGGAACCATTGCAGGAATGCCGGCGCCAGCGGCTGAAGAATAAGCGTTTGCTTGATGGCCAGTTTTATTTTCTTGAAGGAGGTAGACCACGTTGTACTGGCAACACCCGTAATGGTAATGACCCCATTTGCCAATGTTTTGGTAATGCCATCGACGATGAAAGAACCAAAATACGATTTGGTCTGACCGGAGATCTGGTAATAATCGCCGCTTATTTTCTGTAAGGGATTCGGGCCATCGATATCAACGCGGAGCTCCAGCTCAAAAACGCCGGACTGGGCGCGGTAGCGACCGTACACCTTGTTCTTAGGCAGGGGAATGATCGGCGGCGTTAAAGTGACAGGAATCCCGGTCTCCATCGGTCTGCTTTCTTCGAGCCTGGCGGTTTCGGGCAGTTCTTCAAACCTGTCGCTCATGGCGAGGAGGGCATCTATTTCGTCAGGCTCCTGCTCCGCAGCACCACTTTTCGATCTTTTCTGGGTGGGACGCGTCGTTTCTTGCAACAGACCTGCATTGGGTTCGGAAAGGGTAGCCGAATGGCCATCATGGTTAAGGTAACTCATAGAGAAGTGTTTTAAATAGTGAAAGAATAAAGAATATGGTGCCCGTTAGCAAGCACCGATCAACCCTGTCTTATCGTTTTAATAAGGCACGAACAGCATGAGATCTATAAGCAATAGATAGAAGGATGGTCTGAATCGGGAAATCAGAGCTAACCAGGATCCTGGGAATGAGAATTGCGACAATAATTCCGATGTTTTGATCAGGCGGCTGCGGAGCTAGTACACGCGTGGTTTAATTAAGGAGGACGGCAAGATATAACCTTTTGAGTATATTGTCAATAGGCAGGTGTTAAATTATTAATATTTTCTTTTCGCCTGAAAAAATGCCTTCAGACCCAGAATTCCTGCCATTTTTTCATCTTCGCCTGCTATGGCACAATGATTGACATTCACATGCCGATAGGATTATACTAACCTTAAAAGCAAACAATTATATGGGAAAGATTATAGGAATTGACCTTGGTACGACGAATAGTTGCGTAGCCGTATTGGAAGGTAACGAGCCCGTGGTGATCGCCAATGACGAAGGTCGTCGCACGACCCCTTCGGTAGTTGCTTTTCTCAAGAACGGGGAAAGAAAGGTCGGTGATCCTGCCAAGCGGCAGGCGATCACCAATCCGGTGAACACTATAATGTCGGTGAAACGCTTTATGGGCAGGCGTTTTGATGAAGTGACCAATGAAATTACCCACTGGAGCTATAAAGTCGTCCGTGGAGATAACAATACTGTACGCATCGATATTGACGGTCGCCTGTACACTCCACAGGAGATCTCAGCCATGATCCTTCAGAAGATGAAGAAGACGGCCGAAGATTACCTGGGGCAGGAAGTTACGGAGGCGGTTATCACGGTGCCAGCGTATTTCAATGACGCCCAGCGCCAGGCGACGAAGGAAGCCGGCGAGATTGCCGGTCTGACGGTCCGTCGTATCGTAAACGAGCCGACGGCTGCCGCTTTGGCCTATGGATTGGACAAAGCCGGAAAAGATGAAAAAATAGCAGTTTTTGACCTTGGTGGCGGTACGTTCGATATATCCATCCTCGAATTGGGAGATGGGGTATTCGAAGTAAAATCCACCAATGGCGATACCCACCTGGGGGGTGATGACTTTGACAAGGTGGTCATGGACTGGCTGGCCGACGAGTTCAAGAAGGACGAGAACGTCGACTTAAGGAAGGACCCGATGGCACTGCAGCGCTTGAAAGAAGCTGCTGAAAAGGCCAAGGTCGAGCTGTCCTCCTCCAGCGAAACGGAGATCAACCTTCCCTATATCACGGCAGTGGACGGCGTGCCCAAGCACCTGGTGAAGAAGCTCTCCCGTGCCAAATTCGAACAGTTGTCGGATGCGCTGTTTGAAAGGTGCCTGAAGCCTTGTGAGCAGGCCCTGAAAGATGCGGGATTAAGCACTTCTCAAATTGACGAAGTGATCCTGGTCGGTGGTTCTACCCGTATCCCCAAGGTACAGGAGATCGTTGAGAAGTTCTTTGGTAAGAAGCCGAATAAGAGCGTGAACCCTGATGAAGTGGTAGCCATTGGCGCCGGTATCCAGGGTGCCGTATTGACGGGCGAGGTAAAGGATGTGCTCCTGCTGGACGTTACGCCCCTGAGCCTCGGCATAGAAACGATGGGAGGTGTAATGACCCGGCTGATCGACAGCAATACGACCATTCCTACGAAGAAGTCTGAGACCTTCTCTACGGCCAGCGACAGCCAGCCTGGTGTGCAGATCCATGTATTACAGGGCGAGCGTCCCATGGCTAATCAGAATAAGAGCCTGGGTACATTCAACCTGGATGGAATTCCGCCTGCTCCGCGCGGCGTACCGCAGATCGAAGTGGTATTCGATATCGATGCCAATGGTATCCTGCATGTAACGGCAAAGGATAAAGGCACGGGTAAGGAACAGAAGATCCGTATCGAGGCGGGTAGTGGTCTCAGCAAGGAAGAAGTGGAAAAGATGAAGGCAGAGGCAAGGGCCAATGAGTCAACCGACAAGGCAGCCCGTGAAAAAGTGGATAAAGTGAACCAGGCCGACAGCCTCATATTCCAGACGGAAAAACAATTAAAGGAATATGGCGAGAAGATCCCGGCAGAGAAGAAGGCGCCTATCGAAGCAGCCCTCAACAAACTGAAGGATGCACATAAGTCCCAGGATATTGCGGCCATCGATGCGGCAGTGGCTGAGATGAATACGGCATGGACCGCAGCTTCTGAAGAGCTGTATAAAGCTACTCAGCAAAATGGCGGGCAGCCCGGAGGGGAGCAGGCAGGTGCTGGTGGACAAGGGCATGCGGCTGGTGCAGGTGGAGAGAATGTGACGGATGCGGAGTTTGAGGAAGTGAAGTAAGCATGTTGTTAATTATATGGTAAGGGAGTGAGGTTACTTCACTCCCTTTTTTTTTCATTCCCTCACAAAATGTATCTCCCGCTGCGTCCTGTTACCCGCCACGTCCGTCGCAGTGAGTGTTAGTGTATGCGGTCCTACCGGGCAGGTGACGTCGAATGTGTAGGTGAAGATATTACCTTTTGGTGCGAAAGGCACCCAATGTCCATCGATCTCTCCGCGAAATTGGGCAATGGGTCCCAGCTCATCTTTGCAAAGAATGCTGCATGCAGCAGCGCTTTGGCCGAAATGTTGTCCTTCCTCCCATTGGAGGGGGATGAGGGACGGAGCGATGGTATCGATCAGCATCCGCAGGATACCCAGGCGATTGAAGGTTGCGCTCATCCAGTCGTCCTGCCAGCTGCCTTTTACAATGTATTGGCTATCGCCGCTGATAAGCTGAAGGACAGTCCGGGTACGCAGCCGGCTGCCTTTCGGAAGGGAAGTCTTCACCCGGACGGAGTAACGGTCGTGCACGGGTACCGTCGGGTCATGCAGGTAGATCACCGGGGAAACCAGGCGCGGATCAGCTGCTGTCAGCGACTGCCAATGAAACGGGAAGTGATCATAAAAAGCGGAGGGGGTGAAACGTACGCGGAAGGACGGGCCGTCGATGTTGGTGATTTTCCCGGGTACACAGGGCACATTCCCTGATGAGAACAGGGCGCTGGAGCGAAAGGAGGCGGCATGCAGGAGGGTGGCATCTCCTGTTACAGCGGCCGGATCGGAGCATTGGATGCGGGTGTTCAGCTCAGTGTAATTGCCCTGCACGTCGGCAGCCCGGATGCGAATTACGTGCACGAGCGTATCCTGCAAATGGATGATCCCGTCCGCCGCGGGATGCATAAAGATGGGCGCATGATTGCCGGGCAGGGTAGAGAGGTGCTGTACGTAGATGCCGGAACGGAACCATTTGCTATAGTCGATGCAGGCATTGATGTAGCGGGTATCCGATGGCGATAGGTTCCGGAGACTAAAGGTATGGATCAGGGAATTGTCCAGCCAGAGTGAAGCTTCGAAAACACCGGAGAGATGGGAAGTGGGGGAGCTTTTATCCGTAGCCGAAATGCCCAGGCTCACGAGGGGGCTGTTGACACGGATGATATCCCGGACAGTGTGGTAGTAACCATCCCCGCCTGCGATGGGAATTTTCTGCCCCTTTGTCGTATAGGTGCTGTACCGCCTGTCATACCAGTAGAGGCCATTGATCACAGGAGGAAGGTCATCGTCCGCACGCAGTCCCTGCAGCTGAGGGTTGAGGTTACAGCCGTTCGTATCGCGGACCTCGAAATGAAGATGCGGCGCCCGTGATGCGCCTGTATTCCCGCTGGAGGCGATGCATGTCCCTTTTTTCACCTGAAAACGGCCCGGCGGCAGATCCAGCTCCTGTTGCCAGGACTGTGCGGCATATTGCCTGTTAAGGGCAATGGAGTCGAGAGCGTCCGTGAAATGCTGCAGATGGCCGTAGACGGTGGTAAGGCCATCGGGGTGGGTGATGAAAAGGGCTTTACCCAGGCCATCCTCTCCAATGGACAGATGGCTGATATACCCATCGCACACGGCGTAGACAGGCAACCCTTCCCTGCCACCGGTGCGAATATCTACTCCCATATGAAAATGTCCTTCCCGCAGCTCGCCAAAGTTGGCAGCCAGCTGAAGGGGTCTGTTCAGGGGAGGACGGAAATATCCATTGGAGGACCGGTACTGCCGGATGATCAGGAGTGAGATAAGGATAAGTCCGATGAGCATGGGGATGGCCATCCGCCGTAGTGTTTGGATCATGGTAGTGATTTGCTTCAAAATAATAGCGCCGGCATCGTGGCTTCAACTGCGATCTGCCAACGCCGGACATCCATCTGCCAATCACCGGTGAGTGTTTGCAGATGAAAAACAGGAGTTGGTCGACAAATCGCCGGCATGGGGATTGTTCATCCGGCATGCAAACGGTACATTTGAAGCATGGAAAAAAGGCAGCTGTTGCTATTGGGATGTTTTGTGGCCTTTTATCACCTGATCCATATGGTGTATGATATGCCCAACCTGGTGCATGGTTCGCCGGGCTTCGATTGGCTGCCGGAAAATGGACGGGCATGGCTGACAAGGATCGGGGATATCTGTTTTTATTTCTTATTCACCTTTATTCCGTATTGGGCATTGTGGCGATGGTGGCCCGAAAGAGGGTGGGCATCTATTGCGCTGGTATTGATTGCAGGCCTGCCGGTGATCTTCCTGTTACGTTTTTGGATGGAACGGACCGGATTGGGCACCCGTATCCGGCTGCGTACCTTTTTCCTTAACCATTTGTTCTATACCCTTATTTTCATGGTGTTTGGGATCGTCTTTTATTTTATCCGCTGGTCCCGTCATAAAGAGCTGCAGCAAAAAGACCTGGAGATACAGCACCGGCAGTCCGAGCTATCCTTTCTACGCAGCCAGATCAATCCTCATTTCCTCTTCAATAGCCTCAACAATATCTATTCGCTGGTGTACCAGGGCTCGGGACAGGCACTGACGGCAATTGCGGGCCTGTCGGATCTTTTACGGTACATGCTGTATGATGCTTCGGAGAAGGTGCCGCTGGCAACAGAAATGGATTATATCCGTAAATATATCGGACTGCAGCAGCTGCGATTTGATCAGCCCGTGGAAGTACACATGAAGACGGAAGGGAGTATGACGGACGTTGTGATCCCGCCTTTGTTGCTGATCCCCTTTATCGAGAATGCGTTCAAACATGGCGACCCTGCCAATGGCGGACTATCCATTTACCTGGACAGCGGTCCGAAAAAGATCTATTTTCATTGTACGAACCGCAAGGGATCACAGCAGAAGGACCCGGGAGGGGGCATAGGCCTGGAAAATGTAAAAAGGAGATTATCGCTTTTATATCCCGGCAAGCATGTATTTTCAATTGAGGACGGACCGATAAATTTTTCTATCAACCTGGAACTTAGACATGACTGACGCCACACCGATACGATGCATCATAGTGGATGACGAGCCTTTGGCCGTGGCCCTGCTGGCGGATTACGTAATGAAAACGCCGGGGCTGGAGACGGTGCTCCGGACCACGCATGTCCTGGAAGCTTTACAGGCAGTACAGGAAGACAGGGCAGACCTGCTTTTCCTGGATATACAAATGCCTGAGCTCACGGGTATCCAGTTCCTGAAGATCATCCGGAACAAGTGCAAGGTGATACTCACGACGGCGTATACACAATATGCGTTGGAGGGGTATGAGCACGATGTCGCGGATTATTTGCTGAAGCCGATAACCCTGGACCGATTTATGATCGCAGTGCAGAAAGCAAAGGAGCGGATAGGGGCGAGGACGGCTTCGGCTGTGGAGAATGATGATACAATGCGGGATTCTCCGGTCAGGAAGCAGGACCATATATTCATCAAGACGGAATACCGCGTGCAGCGGGTGGATCTGGCAGCTATTCACTATATCGAGGCGCTACGGGATTATGTCGCGGTCCATACGGGTACGGGCAAGGTGCTATCGCTGGAGAGTATGAAACATATGGAGGAGCTGTTGCCGGAAGATCAGTTCATCCGGATCCATAAAAGCTATATCATCAATTGCAGCAGGATCGATTTTTTAGAGCGGGGAAGAGTGGTGATTGGCAAGGAATATTTGCCCATAGGTGATACCTACAAAGAGAAAGTGAGGATGAAACTGGGCATATCATAAATCATTGCATATCAACGATATATATTGAAATTAACAAAATCTTTACCCTCCTCGCTTGCACATGAACGTAAATGTTCGTATATTTGCAGCGCAAAGCCGGGCAACGGTCTAATACACTTGCCATCCCAGGGTTTGATTTGACACTTTCTTAGATACGATTCTTCAGTGTTCTCTAATCTTCCTCCTTGCCCGGATCAACATTCGTGAATAATTAAATAGTATACGTTATGAAAAGTGATGTCATGGACAAGTATGTCCCAATGGAACCTGCTATCCTTAATGAGTTGGTGACTGAAGTAAAAGAAACAGTGGCAACGGAAGTTGCTTTTGAGAAAGAGGAAAAATCTTCTTTCGGATTGGTGGATATGTGGAATATCCGTAAGCATGGCCGTTATGCCGGCAAGCCTCGTCAAAAGGGCACCATTACTACAGGAATCAGCTATTAACAATAGTAAAGGCTCTGTTTAGCAGTTAGTTTGATCCCCGCAATTGCGGGGATTTTTTTTGGCGCGATGGGCCTCGGCCAACGGACCTGTGGTCCGTTTTTTAGATGATGTCCATTTTTTTCATCAGGAAAGATGCATTGCGATTGCGGGCAATGCCTTGCTGAAGGCGGTAGTCGAAGAGGAGCTCATCGCCGTTGATGATGCTTTCGAAGCAATAATTACTTACAAGACCCGGCATTTCCTGTTCGAGGCTGCCCAGCGACAGGTCATGGGTGGCAAAGAACGAGAGGCATGGATATTGCAAAAGCTTACGTATGAATTGTTCGGAGCCGTAGGTCTTATCTTCTGAGTTGGTGCCCCGGAGGATCTCGTCTATCAATACAAGGGAAGGGACGCCACCACGAAGGCTGTGAATGATCCGCTGCAGTTTTTTCAGCTCCGCCATAAAGTAGGAAGTGTGTTCCTGCAGCGAGTCACTGACACGCAGGGAGGTGAGGATCTGCATCGGTGTAAAGGAGAAGGCAGTGGCGCAGACGGGAGCGCCGCATTGTGCGAGCAAAAGATTGACGCCGGTGGTACGGAGGAAAGTGGTCTTGCCGGACATATTGGAGCCGGTGACGAGGATCAGCCGCTGGTCCTTCCCAATGTGGCAATCATTGGCCACCCGTTCGGCAGCAGGGATCAATGGATGGGCCAGGCTGGTGGCCGAGAGCCCGAGAGCGGAGCTTTGAAGCGGAGAGGGATAAATGAATGTGGGGTTATTAAAAGCAAAAGATGCCAATGAATTGAGGCTTTCGATAGCACCCACGGCGTCTATCCATTCGTGGAACCTGTCCTTATAAGACTCTTTCCACTTTTCCAGGGCCGCCATACAGTGCAGATCGTACAGGAGAAAGCTGTTCAAAAAAATGTTCACCAGCACGTTCAACCGCTGATCGAAAAAGGATGCTAGCTGGGAAAGGCGGCGGATGGCGCGGTGAGCAGTAGATGTGCGGGTTTGCAGTTCCTGAAGGGCTGTAGAACCATGGGGATCCATTGTATTGAAAACGGCCAGGATCGAGGCATATTGGTCGAGGATGGCCTGCTTTTTACTGATAAGTAAATGTTGCCTGGAGATATAGGCTGTAAAGGAACCGATGAATGCCCAGGAGAGAAAAACGCCTGTCAGCAACGGTGCATAGACATCGGTGGCCAGGTACAGACCTATGGAAAAAAGGTTGAATGCGACCAGCAGCCAGCGAAGGATGGTCAGACCTTTTCGCCCGTAGATACGGGAAGGGCAGGAAAGCCATCCGGTGAGGCTATGCAGATTGCCTTCCTTTTCTCCGGACAGCAGGCCTTTTGCCGTCAGCAGCTGGCATTTATCCGGTTGTTGGGTAAGGGCCCGGACCGCCTGTTGCTGTTGCAGGATATCCGGGATATGCATCAACGGGGTTCTCAGCAGCGTGGAAAGCCGGGCTTTTCCCAGTGACGTAGTGGTCCGGTTGAGCAGGTGAAACAGCGAGCGTGGGCCAAAGATATCCAGGTCGTCGAGGTATGAATAGGAATCCAAATGGTCCTTCCCGTCAGGAAAGCTGTTGACCTGACCTTGCAGGATGCCCTGTTCGTTGGTATGGACGTACAAAAGCTTTTCCAGCAGGGCTTTTTCGTCGTTTGCCCGGAAATAGCGGTTCACCAGCACGATGAAGGTCACCAGGAGCAAAAAGCAAAGGCCCGCCACAGGCAGTGGGACTGAAGGAAAAAGGTAATATGCAGCCACACAAAGCCCCAGGAAGCAAATAAGGCGAAGCGTGGCCAGCAGCGCCAGTCTTTTCCTTACCATCCGGAGGCGATCGGTATATGAAGCTATCTTCTCTTCATAAAACGAAATGGGGGCTGACATTACATGATATCCATGGCCTTAACAAAAAAGGTGCAGACGAAGGGTAATATGAGTGTGAGATATTCGAAATGGGCGCCAATGGCAAAAATGAAAGCGGCAGTAGAGATAAGGAAGAGGATCCAGTAAAGTCCCGTGTTTTTCTTTTGCTTTTCCATGCTATGAGGGTTGTAAGTTTGACGCAAAACTAAGTGAAAAGGCTCAAAAAGAAAAGCGTATGAATTACCTTTGAGCTCCCACGTATTTGCCGGCCATCTAAAAACCTTCTGAGAAAACAAAATGGTGTGACAAGTTGACACATATCAGATTTTTACTATAAATTAGCCACATAATGTAAAAAATACACATTATGTGATTGCCAGCTGAAAGAAAAAAATTGCTCTACATGTCTGTTTTAAAAATTGATTTCTATTTACGTTATCATACCCAGCCCGGTGAAACATTGCACCTATCAGGAAATATAGCGGCTTTAGGGAATGGTGATGCGCTGCAACCCGTGGCCATGCAATATATGAACGGCGAGTTCTGGCATGTGCAGATCGTATTGGAGCATTGGCCAAAGGAGCCTGTCAGTTATTATTATATCCTGCATTCGGAGGATGGAAGCGTGACGGAGGAGTGGGGGGGCGACCGGCAATTGGAGCAGCCGGCGGCGGACACCGGGGAAATGCAGGTGATGGATACCTGGAACTGGTCGGGGGAATATGAGAATGTATTTTACACCGCTCCATTCCGGGATGTATTGCTCCGGCGGAAGGGTAAGGGCCGTAAATCCCGGACGAAGGGGGAGATCACGCATATATTTAAGGTGAAGGCCCCTTTGCTGAAGCAGGATGAGATCCTTTGCCTTTTGGGCAGCGGACCGGCGTTGAAAGACTGGGACAGCGAAGATCCGGCGTTAATGACACAGGAGGGGAATTGGTGGACCTGCCGGCTGAATATGCCAAAAGAGTCGTTGCCGGTCGTTTATAAGTATGCGGTCTACCATACGAAGGACAAACGGGTGTTGCGCTACGAGAACGGAGAGCACCGGTATTTGCATGGTGATGCCCATCAGCACACGTTGACGGTACTGCACGATGGATTTGTACACTTGCCGAATAGTACCTGGCGCGGCGCCGGGGTAGCCATACCCGTGTTCAGCCTGCGCACCAAAAGGTCGATGGGCGTGGGCGAGTTTACAGATCTGAAGCTGCTGATCGATTGGGCGGTGAAATGTGGTCTGAAGGTGGTGCAGATATTACCTGTGAATGACACTACTGCCAATCATGACTGGCAGGATTCCTATCCTTATGCGGCTATCTCGGCGTTTGCCCTGCATCCATTGTACCTGAACCTGGAGAAGTGCGCCGGGCGTAAATATGCAGATCTGATCAAGCCTTTAAAAAAGCGCCAGAAGGAGCTAAATGAGCTGCCACAGGTGGACTACGAGGCTGTAATGAAGATCAAGATATTGGCAGTCAAAGAATTATACGAGATACAGAAAGTACAATTTGAGAAAGACCCGGATTATATAGCTTTTTTCCAGCAGAATAAACATTGGCTGGTGCCATATGCTGCCTTTTGTTACCTGAGGGATAAGAATGGAACGCCGGACTTTTCCGCCTGGAAGACGCATAGAAACTATGACAGGGAAGCCATTGAACAATTCGTGGCAAGAGGAACACGGCATTATGCGTCTATTGCCCTGCAATATTTCATACAATATCATTTGCACCTGCAGCTGCGGGAAGCAGCGGACCATGCCCATGAGAACGGGGTCATCATGAAGGGCGATATCCCCATCGGTATTTACCGATATAGTTGCGATGCCTGGATGGCCCCTCGCCTGTACCATATTGAACAGCAGGCCGGCGCCCCTCCTGACAATTTTGCCGTAAAGGGACAGAACTGGGGATTTCCCACCTACAATTGGGAGGAGATGGAAAAGGATGGGTTTTGTTGGTGGAAGCAGCGATTTGAACAGATGAGCAATTATTTCGATGGGTTCCGCATCGACCATATCCTTGGTTTCTTCCGGATCTGGAGCATCCCTATGGATGCGGTGCAGGGCATCATGGGGCATTTTGTCCCGGCGATACCTGTATACCGGGTGGAATTCAACGAAAGGAATATCTGGTATGATCATGACCGTTATACCCGGCCGTTCATCAATGATGCAGTGCTTTGGGAGATATTCGGGAATGAATCGGAATATGTAAAGGCGAATTTTCTATGGGGCAGGGACCATGGCACTTACGTGCTGCGTGAAGAATTTGATACGCAACGCAAGGTGGAAGCATGGTTTGACAGCGTGGGGCATTCTGATCTCCATGTGCGGATCAGGGATGGCTTGTATGACCTTGTTTCCAACATCATCCTGATGGATGTGGAAGGCAGCGGGCAGCAGCAATTCCATTTCCGTATCGCCATGGACCAGACGTCCTCCTTCAGATATCTTGAATGGCATACACAGCAGCAGCTGAAGGACCTGTATGTGAATTATTTCTTCAGCCGGCAGGATGCATTCTGGGAGAGGGAGGCTATGCATAAGCTCCCTGCTTTGAAGCGGGCTACCAATATGCTGGTCTTTGGAGAGGATCTGGGTATGGTGCCCCGGTGTGTGCCTGATGTCATGCGGCAATTGGGGATCCTCAGCCTGGAGATCCAACGCATGCCGAAGAATCCCGCCCGGGAGTTCTTTCATCCGAATGAGGCGCCTTATTTATCCGTCGTTACTCCATCCACACATGATATGAGCACCATCAGGGGATGGTGGGAAGAGGACAGGGTGAAGATCCAGCGATTCTTTAACCAGGAGCTGGGGCAGTGGGGGGAAGCGCCTTATTTCTGTGAGCCATGGGTGAACAAGGCCATCGTATTGCAGCACCTTCATTCTCCCGCACAATGGAGCATTTTCCAATTACAGGATCTATTGGGCATGAGTGAACAGTTCCGCCGGGAGAATCCTCATGACGAGCGGATCAATGTTCCGGCCAATCCAAAGCATTATTGGAGGTACAGGATGCATCTGACGTTGGAGGAGCTTATTAAAGAGAAGGAGTTTAATGAGGAGCTGAAGGGGTATGTAGAGCACGCGGGGAGGTAAAAGAAAAGCCGGACCTGGCGGTCCGGCGGGGGAGAGGGGTTCAGGAACGAAAACGTTTAGAGGTTTAGAGGTATTTTACAAAGGTCTGCTCGTATTGAGCGCCATTCTGACTAATGACCTTGAGGAAATAATTTCCGCTTTTCAGATGAGAGATAGCAAGGGATTGCTGGTTAACACCGGAAGAAAGCTGTTGTTGCTGTGTGAGGACCAGCACACCTGACATACTGTATACCTGCACCATTGCTGCGGTGGCGGTCGTGCTGTTCAGCGTATAGTTCACAACGGAGATGGCGGGATTGGGATATACCTGTAAGTTCTTTGTGGTGGTGGCCTTAGCAGTATTGGACAGGCAAACGATCCTGGAATACCTGGAGCTGCCATCCATATCTACCTGACGGAGCCTGTAATAATTATTACCGCTTAACAGATGAGCGTCAGTGAAAGTGTAGTCGGTGGAATGGGTGTTGTTGGTGCCGAGCACTACGCCGATGGAATCGAATCCGCTGGCATTGGCAGACCTTTCTATTACAAACCATTTACAGTTGGTGAGATTTTCCATTGTCCACAGCAACTGGCCTTCGGAGTCGCCTGTTGCCTGGCTGGTGAAGCTCATCAGCAGCGCGGGCTGGCTGCTCTTGTTCTGCGCCTGTTCCTGGGCGTTTGCACTGGTTGCACCAGCCATTATGATCAGGGCGGTGAAAAGGAAGGTAGTAAGGGTAGCTGCGTTAATAGTTTTCATCTGGGTACGTTTTCGTGTTACGGACTATACCTGGTAAAATGTGTACCAAAAAATAAAAGGCTGAAAACTAACGACTTGCGGGCATGCCAAACGCCAAAACGTTCCCTGAATGGGAAAAATCTTCTCATTTCTGCAAAAAAGCTGGTAAAAACACGATGGCTACCGTAATTTATGCAAGGCAGCGGACGGGTGGCTTGGGCTGTGTACCTTTGCGCCCATGCAATTCAAGTACTACGCTTACGACCTGGCTTTCCGTCATCCTTTTACAATTTCCCGGGGCACGAAAACGCATCAGCCTACCCTCATCGTCGAATTGGAACATAGGGGTATAAAAGGTTACGGGGAAGCGCCCGCCATCAGCTATTATCATATTCCTGTAGAAAAAATGATCGCTGACCTGGAAGCAAAGCGGCCGTTGATTGAGCGGTATGCGCTTACGGATCCCGAGCGGTACTGGCATTACCTGCATCATCTGTTGCCTGAAAACTCTTTTTTAGTATGTGCGCTGGATATGGCGGCCTGGGACATTGCAGGGAAACTCCGGCAACAACCTTTATATGATATATGGAAACTGGATCCGGCAGCGGGACCGATGACGGACTATACCATCGGGATCGATACGATGGATAAGATGGTGGCCAAGATGCAGGAAATGCCCTGGCCAATTTATAAGATCAAACTGGGGGGACCAGATGATATCGCGATCATGCGGAGCTTGCGTCAGCATACGAATGCCGTATTCCGGGTGGATGCCAATGCGGGTTGGACATTGGAGCAGGCGTTGGAGATCATCCCTGTTTTAAAGGAGCTGAATGTTGAATTTGTAGAGCAGCCGCTGGCGAAAGAGGATTGGGCAGGAATGAAAGTGTTGTTCCAGCAATCACCGCTGCCCCTGATCGCCGACGAGTCCTGCGTGCAGGAAACGGACGTAGAAAAGTGCAGGGGCCATTTTCACGGCATCAACATAAAGCTGACAAAGTGCAGTGGTATCACGCCGGCCCGGCGGATGATCACAGCAGCTCGCGGCTGGGGCATGAAGGTAATGGTGGGAAGCATGAATGAAAGCTCGGTGGGCAGCGCTGCCATTGCACATTTATTGCCCTACCTGGACTATGTGGATATGGACGGGCCTTTATTATTGAAGGAGGATCTTGCGACGGGTGTTGCATTCGATCTGGGAAAAGTGCAGATCCCCCGCAGACCGGGCCTGGGCATCGACTATACGGGGTTATATCAAAAAGTGTAAGATCGACGTGTATAAATTTAATTACTTAAAGTCATTGCAAATCCGCGAAAGCTGGTTAACTTTCCCTTAACATTTGAGGAATCGCGTAAACGATTGCGCGATCGATTTAAGTCACTACTACACGTGGACCAACCTATTGCCATACGGGAAATGCAGGAGCGTATTGCTTTCTATGAGGATATGAAAGCCTACAATCAGTTGTTCGAGCTCTTGTCCGGTGGGATCTTCAGATTTACCTGCTCCCTGGTAAAGTCGCGCGAAGTGGCGGAAGAGATCGTGTCGGATGTTTTCATAAAGATCTGGCAGATCCGGGAAAGGCTGCCGGAGATCGAAAACCTGAAGGTATATCTCTACACCATTGCCAGGAATTTCTCCCTCAATTATATTACCAAGCATTATAAGAATACGATGATCAGCCTGGAAGAGCTGGACGTAGAGGCCGTTATCGAGCTCAACGGTCCTGCGGAAATGTGTATTTCCGCAGACCTCATCCAGCAGATACGTCGTATCATCCGGCAGTTGCCGCCACAATGCCAGCTTATTTTCCAGCTGGTAAAGGAAGAAGGTCTTAAATATAAGGAAGTGGCGGCTGTACTGGATATTTCCCCGTTGACAGTGCGCAATCAGCTGGCTATCGCTGTCCGAAAGATCGGAGAGGCGCTGCCGACCTATCTGCAATCGGGTTTTACCGTGATCAACCGGTTCTCTCATTCTTAAGAGGATCTCCTACAGCAAAAAAAAATTTCACATCCTTTGGTACATTCCCACCGGAGTCATTGTCTGTAGGATAAGCACATGTATATGCAGGAAGATCAAATTAAGCAGGAAGAAAGGTTTTGGCTACTGGTAAGTTTACGGCTTGCCTGTGAAGCTACGCCTGAGGAATTGGCTGAGCTGGAGGCATATCTTGTGCAGCGTCCGGAGATGGGTGTGCGGATGGAAATGCTGCATGGACTATGGGAGAGCCGGCCGGCGGATGCCAGGAGGGGAGGCGCGCTAAACAGGCATCTGCAGCGGCTGAGCAACCATTTATCTTCTCCTGCCCTGAATTATGAGACGGCCGTGCCGCATGAGGAAGAGGAGGAGGTGAAGATGGTCAGCACAGGCCCGTCCCGATGGGTCCATCGGATATTGTGGCCGGCGCTGGGGATAGCTGCTGCAATAATAGTGGTATTCCTCTTTGTAGGCGAACAGGAGCCCAGGGGGGAGGCGGTGCGGACGGCACAGAATACCGTGAGCACGAAGCCGGGGTCCAAGTCAAAGATCCAGCTCCCTGACGGATCGCAGGTATGGCTGAATGCCGACAGCCGGATCACCTATGACGAAAATTTCCGGGGTCCTTTCCGGCAGGTGCAGATAACAGGAGAAGCCTATTTCGACATTGCGAAGGACAAGGATCATCCTTTTATCATCCACGCCAATTCCATAGATGTAAAGGTATTGGGCACCAGCCTGAATATCCGGAGCTATAACAACGAAAAGAAGACGGAAGCCGTGCTTATCCGCGGCTCGATCGAAGTGACGCTGCAGAGCAGCCCGGATAAGAAGATAATCTTACAGCCAAATGAAAAGCTGGTGGTGCAGAATGGAAAGGCGATGATGATCATTAAAGATACGCTTAAGCGGCAAAAGGAAACGGCAGTGCCTGTCATGACCCTGGCTAAAGCGCATTTGCAGGACAAGGACAGCACAGCTATGGACATCCTGTGGGTGAAGAACCAGCTTGCTTTTGACAAGGAGACGCTGGAGGATGTCGCCCGGAAGATCGAGCGGTGGTATGATGTAAAGGTAACCATTACAGATGCCAGGTTGAAGCATACTGAATACAGCGCTGTCTTTGAAGATGAAAGCCTGCGCCAGGTGATGGAGGCATTGCGGATGACTGGCAACTTCCGGTATATCATCAACAAGAAAGAAATTACCATAACACCCTAGTATATATGCCGGATGGATGCACTCCGGCATAACCCTCTTTCCGACATTGCGGGCAGCCTGCAAGGGGCCGCTTATTGTTTAACCAAAATTGCTTATATGAAGAAAGTTACTTGACACATCCCTGTCTATAAAACAAAAAAGCGGAGAATGATTGCAGCATTCCCCGCCGGTGTAAAGACAATTCCTGCTCCTCGCGGAGCGGGCTCTTATCATTTTATCAAAACTAAGTTATGAAAAAATCCGGAAGCGGCGTATCGGTCGATACCGGCCGTTTAATCATCAAATGCCTGCTGATGACCAAACTTGCCATTTTACTGATTATTGTTCAATCCATGCAGTCCTTTGCCAACAATGGTTACGGGCAGGGGAATATCAGTCTCAGACTGGAAAAAACGCAATTAAAAAAGGTTTTCAAGGCCATCGAACAAGGTGGTTTCTACCGATTTGTGTACAAGGATGAGATCCTGCCGAAGGAACAGGGCATCAGTATTCGGGTACAGCATGCCGAGCTGGCTGCGGTGATGGATAAGGTGCTGGAAAACACGGGACTGACCTATCATAAGCTCAGTGAGAGCCTGGTGGTCATCACCCGTGCGGATGCCACGGAAAGTGTCCGTGCCCTGCAGGCAGTGAAGATCACCGGAAAAGTGACCAATGACAAAGGGGAAGCTTTGAAAGGGGTGTCTGTCCAGGAAAAAGGTACCAATAATGGTACCGTTACAGGCGATGATGGATCGTACACGCTGCAAGTGACGAGTCCCAACGCCATCCTGGTCTTCAGCTATGTGGGATTTGGCAGCAAGGAGATCGCCCTTAAAGGAAAGACGACGGCCGACATGCAGCTGCAGGCTGTGGATAATTCTCTCAGGGATGTGGTGGTGGTGGGGTACGGCGCCCAGAAGAAAGTGACGGTCACAGGCGGTAGCCCAGGTGAAGGGCTCTGAGCTGGAAAAGTCGCCCACCACGAATCTTACCAATTCGCTGGTAGGCCGATTGCCCGGCGTATATGCCGTTCAGTCCAGCGGGGAGCCGGGTTATGACGGATCGACCATTCGCATCCGGGGAACCAATACGTTGGGAAATACTTCGGCGCTGGTGGTGGTGGATGGTATCCCGGATATTGCCGGAGGCCTTGAGCGCATCAACCCGGCGGATATCGAGACGATGTCTGTATTGAAAGATGCTTCTGCGGCTATTTATGGATCACGGGCAGCCAATGGGGTCATCCTGGTAACCACCAAGCACGGTAAGATAGGCAAGCCACAGCTGTCCTATACCTTCAACCATGGATGGGCGCAGCCGGACCGTATCCCGAAGATGGCGACAGCCACCGAATACGCTGCTATCAATAACGCGACCTACATATATGATCATATAGACCCGTCACACTGGAACGATGCATTTGCGGCCTTTAATCAAACCGGCTCGATCAACATCGGCACCACCACTTTTACGGCCCCTTTCCAACCGGCGGACATACAAAAATACAAGGACGGCAGCGACCCATGGGGGCACCCGAATACAGACTGGTTCAAGACAACACTGAAGACATGGTCGCCGCAGGTGCAGCATACCTTACAGATCAATGGCGGGTCGGAGAATATCCGGTACCTGGCATCCCTGGGGTACCAGGACCAGGATGGATACTATAAGAATTCCGCTACGGGATATAAGCAATATGACATGCGCCTGAACCTGGATGCCAAGGTCAATAAGTGGATCAATACGGGTATCAACCTGGTGGCCCGCGAAGAGTTCCGGTTCTTCCCCACACAATCGGCCGGCTCGATCTTCCGCATGCTGATGCGCGGCCGTCCTACGGACCCGGAAGTATGGCCCAACGGTTTGCCCGGGCCGGATATCGAGAACGGTCAGAACCCTATCGTCATCGCTACGAACCAGACCGGGTATGACAAGGATAAAAGAGATTATTTCCAGGTGAATGGCAAGGTGGAACTGCTGGTACCAGGCGTAAAAGGTCTGAAGATCACCGGCATGGCCACCGTGGACAAGGAGAACGTGTTGCGCAAGCTATGGCAGACGCCCTGGAGCCTCTATTTCTGGGATCATAAGACGTATGAGGCGGACGGCAAGACGCCCCTTCTTACCAAGAGCGTACGTTCTACTTTCACCAGCCCCCAGCTGCAGGAGTGGAATTCTAACTACCTGAATATACTGTTGTCCGGATTTGTCAATTATGACAAATCTTTTGGCGATCATAATCTCTCCCTGATGGCTGCCGTCACAAAGGAAACGGACAAGGAGGATGATTTCAATGCCTACCGGACCAACTTTATATCGGGGGCCGTAGACCAGCTGTTTGCCGGCGGCTCGGCACAGCAGAACATCGGAGGCTCAGCCTACAACCGCGCCAAGCTCAGCTATTTCGGGCGTGTCGGCTATAACTACAAGGAAAAATATCTGGCAGAATTCACCTGGCGCTATGACGGCTCTTATCTTTTCCCCAACGACCAGCGCTTTGGCTTCTTCCCGGCCGTATCCGCGGGGTGGCGGATCTCGGAAGAAGATTTCTTCAAAGGCCTGTCTTCCACTGTCAATTATTTGAAGCTGCGTGCCAGCTGGGGACAGATGGGTAATGACCAGGTGTATTATCTCAAGAACGGCACACCCACCTTATTTGAATACCAATATCTCAGCACCTACTCTTTCGGGAGCTATGTGATCAATCACCAGGCTTCCACGACGCTTGCGGAGACCGTTGTGCCCAATCCCCAGTTCACCTGGGAAGTGGCGAACAATACGGACGTAGGCATGGAAGGCCAGCTGCTGAATGGTCTGATCAATTTCGAGTTTGACTGGTTCTATAATAAGCGCAATCATATCCTCTGGCAACCTTTTGGATCTACCCCCGGAAGCAGCGGCATATCCAGCTTGCTGCCGCCGGAGAATATCGGCAGGACCCAGAATACGGGCTATGAATTTTCTGTGGGTTACAATGGTCATTCCGGTGATTTTACGTGGTCGGTCAATGTCAATGGCGGCTATGCCAAGAACAAGATCCTGTTCTACGACGAGAATCCGGGAGCGAAACCCTGGCAACGAGCCACGGGGCATCCCTTTGGCGCCAGCGGCAGCCCGAATAACGGCGCTTCCTTCCTCGTGTACGAATATGCCGGCGCTTTCAAGGACCAGAAAGAGATCGACGACAACAAGATCGATTACACGGGCGTGACCCCGGCATTGAAGCCCGGCGACATGAAGTTCAGGGACATCAATAATGACGGAAAGATCAACGGTGACGACCAGACGCGGCTGAACAAGACGCAGGACCCCACTTTCACCGGCGGCGTCAATTTCAGGTTGGGATGGAAATCATTCGACCTTTCTGTCCTCTTCCAGGGCGCTACGGGAGGATTGCTGTACATCGGCACCGAGTCCGGGGATATCGGCAATTACCTGCAATATTCCTACGACCACCAATGGACGATCGACCATCCCAGCAGTGTGGATCCGCGGCTCACCAACAGGAACAACACCTATTATACGAATACGAATAATTTCCAATCCCCGGGTTACAACACTTACTTTCTCCGCAACAGTGATTACCTGCGTTTGAAGAACGTCGAAATAGGCTATAATCTTTCCCCTACACTGCTGAAGAAAGCGGGGATCAGCCTTTTCAGGATCTATGCCAGCGGTCTTAACCTGATCACCTGGGACAAGATGAAGATCTGGGATCCCGAATCCACATCAGGCAGCGGTCAGTATTATCCACAGGCAAGGATCATCAACGTCGGAGCCAGAGTCACCTTCTAAAATGAATGCTATGAGCAACCTATCTAAAAATATAATTATTCTATCGGCAGGACTGGCGTTACTGGCCAGCTGCAGCCGTGACTTCCTCAACACCACGCCATTGAACCAGATACCGGCCGAAGCTACCTGGAAGGACAAGGGATTGGCGCAGGCTTTTGTCACTAATATTTACAATGGCCTGGGCAATGGAGGTTTCGACGAACAGCAGCTGTCATCCCTGTCGGACGAGGCAGTCTTCGTTCACCCCGGACGGGGCATCAATGTGGTCAACGAAGGGACGCTGAACCCCGCCAACCAGGGCTGGGTGAGCGGTACTTATGAATGGACCAGCATGTACAATTGGATACGCGCGGCAAATGTCGCGCTGGAGAACCTGCGCCTCCAGCTGTTTGAGGACACGGTGACGAATAACCGCCTGCAAGGTGAAGCGCATTTTCTCCGGGCGTACTATTATCATCAATTGCTCCGGTACTATGGGGCCGTGCCTATCGTGACCAAGACCTATGGGCTGAAGGAGGATTACACGATAGCCCGCAATACATGGGACGAATGTGTGAACTTCATCGTAGGGGAATGTGACAGCGCGGTGAGCCTGCTCACCGGCAAAGACCTCGCTGCCGGCAGGGCCACCCCCCTGGCTGCCCTGGCCCTCAAGTCACGTATCCTGTTATATCATGCCAGCGACCTTCATGATATTCCCACAGCAAAGGCAAAATCTCCCACTGTCATCAATAGCTTCGCCAATCCGGAGCTACTGGGCTCCACTTCTGACCGAACCGCGCGCTGGCAGGCTGCCAAAGCCGCAGCCCTGGCCGTTATCAACAGCGGATCAGGTTACAAGCTGAATCTCAGCGCACCGGAGACACCTGCCGACGGGCAGGCCAATTATACGTCCCTCGCCATGGGGGGCGGCAGCAGCGCGCCGGGCGTGGATAAGGCCGCCTCGGTCGACCTGATCTTCGAGCGGGATTTCTCTTCGCAGCTGGTGAGTGGCGGTCCGGGTACGGACGGCACTTCGGTTGGCCTGGACAATGGACCCAACGGATATCATAACTGGGCGGGCAATGCACCCATCCAGCAACTGGTGGATGATTATGAGATGATGGACGGCACGGCTTTCAACCCCAGTAATCCCGCGCCTTATAAACAACGCGATCCCCGTTTTTATGCCACTATCCTTTTCGATGGCGCTCCCTGGAAACCCCGTTCAAAGATCACATCCAACCCTGATCCGGCAAACCAGATACAGTCGGGACAGTATGAAACGGCTCCCGGCAGCGCTTTGCTGGCAGGACTCGATACCCGTCAAAGCCCGGTGGAGAACTGGAATGCCAGCTGGACGGGTTATTACATGCGCAAGTTCATCGATCCGGATCCGAATGTCGTGGATAATAATACCCGCCAGTATATTCCCTGGCCCGTCCTTCGCTATACGGAAGCGGTGCTGAACTATGTCGAAGCGTGCATCGAGCTGGGAGAAGAGACGGAGGCACAGAACTGGCTGAATAAGATCCGCTTCCGGGCAGGCATGCCGGCAGTGACGGAGACGGGAGACGCCTTGAGGCAGAAATACCGCAATGAAAGGAGGGTGGAGCTGGCGTATGAGGAGCATCGCTACCATGATGCCCGCAGGTGGATGATCGCGTCCACCACACTTGGACGTAAGCTCCGCTTTGTGAATGTCGTCGGCAAGCTGAAGCCGGGAGCGTTGGCTCCATCGCCATACAGGTATGATGAGACCCTGTACAATTATACCTATTCCACCTATGAGGATAATTCATTGGAGAACAGGACGTGGAATGACAAAATGTATTTCAGGCCCATCAGCCGTGATGAGACGACAAAAAATAATAAGCTGGTGCAAAATCCGGGGTATTAATCCATAATTTATGATACGATCTTTCAAATGCCTGCTCTCCGGAGCAGGCATTTTGTTCCTGATGCTGACAGGCTGCCGTAACCAGGAGGCTGGTGAAAAACCGTTGCCTGCGGGAAGGGAAGGCCATGCTTTATTTACCCTGCTATCGCCGGACAGCACGCACGTCAGCTTTTCCAATCAGCTGACCGAAGGGCTCAACACCAATGTGTTGTTGTATGAATATTTCTACAACGGCGGCGGGGTAGCGGTGGGTGACATGAACGGGGATGGGCTGCAGGACATTTATTTCACAGGCAACATGACTGACAACAAACTGTATCTCAACCGGGGTCGCCTTCAATTCGAAGACATCACCGACAGGGCTGGTGTAGCCGGCAGGCCGGGACCGTGGAAGACAGGCGTTGCCGTAGCGGATGTCAACGGAGATGGCAGGCCGGACATCTTTGTCTGTTATTCGGGCAAAGTGCGTGGCATAAAAAGGATGAAGCAGCTGTTCATCAACGAAGGAAATGACGCAGGTGGCGTTCCTCGCTTTAGTGAGCAGGCTGCGCAATATGGATTGGCGGACTCATCCTACACGACGCAGGCATATTTTTTCGATGAGGACAGGGATGGGGACCTCGACCTGCTGTTGCTGAACCATAATCCCAACAATCTGCCTGTACTGAACGAAGGGAGCACGGCGGCCATCCTTAAGCAGCAGGACCCGCTGTGCGGGGTGCGTTTGTACCGGAACGATGGAGGACATTTCCATGATGTCACGGCCAGTTCGGGGCTCAACAGCAGCTCGCTCAGCTATGGATTGGGAGCAGGCATTGCGGATATCAATGGGGATGGGTGGCCGGACATCTATATTTCCAATGATTATGCCGTACCGGATGCTTATTATGTCAATGATCACAAAGGAGGATTTATCAATCGTCTGACAGACGGCTTTGGTCACATATCCCAGTTCTCCATGGGGAACAATGTAGCCGATGTAAATAACGATGGGCTGCCGGATATTTTTACCCTGGACATGCTGCCCCAGGATAATCGTCGCCAGAAGCTGCTGTTCTCGCCGGACAACTATGAAAAGTTCGACCTCTACCTGCGGAGTGGGTTTTATTACCAATACATGCGCAATATGCTGCAGCTGAACGACGGCAATGGCCACTTCAGCGAGGTGGGACAACTGGCCGGCATCTCCAATACGGACTGGAGCTGGGCGCCTTTGTGGGCCGACCTGGACAACGACGGATGGAAAGATCTTTTTGTGACGAATGGCTATGTGCGGGACTATACCAATATGGACTTTATCAAGTTCATGGAGGGTTATACGCAAAGCAAAGGACGCCTGCGAAGGGAGGATGTGCTGGATATTGTGGACCATATGCCTTCGTCTAATGTGCACAGTTATTTTTTTCATAACAATGGGGACCTGAGCTTTTCCGACAGGAGTGCGGATTGGGGAATTCTGCAGCCTTCCAACAGCAATGGGGCTGCCTGGGCGGACCTGGACAATGACGGGGACCTGGACCTGGTGGTGAACAATCTCAATTTACCGGCTTTTGTATATGAGAACAAGGCGCGGCAGTCAGGAGGGTATCATTATCTGCAGGTGAAGCTGGAAGGGACAGGCGGTAATACGGAGGGCATCGGCGCAAAGCTGACCCTGTATGGTTCGGGCAAGGTGCAGTATGTCGAACAGATGCCACAGCAGGGCTATCAGTCGTCCGTGTCTCCTGTTCTTCATTTCGGACTGGGGAAGGATACGTCGGTCGATTCCTTGCGGGTGATATGGCCTTCAGGCCGGCAGCAGGTGAGGGTGGGTATCGGGATCGATGGTATGCTGGTGCTACGGGAGGCGGATGCGAAGGGCAGCTTTCATGCGCCTTCGCCGGCGCCCGTCCTTTTTAATGAAGTCGCTTCTCCTGTACGTTATCAGCCAGCAAAAATGGCCATCAATGATTATAAGCGTCAACCCCTGCTGGTGAATCCCTTGTCTTTTTCGGGACCTTGTCTTGTCAAGGGTGATGTGAACGCGGATGGTTTGGAGGATGTATATGCGGGAGGTGATAACGGACAGGCAGGTAGCCTTTATCTACAGCAGCGGGACGGAAGTTTTGCCGCAATGCCCCAGCCGGCGTTCGAGGCTGACAGGGGTGCTGTGGATGCGGATGCCGCGTTCCTGGATGCGGACGGAGATGGGCATATGGACTTGTATGTGGCCAGTGGCGGCTATCATCAATTCCGGGAGAACGACAGCCTGCTGGAGGACCGTCTGTACCTGGGTGATGGACGGGGGCATTTTACCCGCAGCCGGGAGGGGACGCTTCCTTCCATGCGGGTGTCGAAAAGCTGTGTACGGGTGGCGGATATCAACGGGGATGGCAGACCTGATGTCTTTGTCGGGGGAAGGATGATACCCGGGCTTTATCCTGTTACACCGGTCAGCTACCTGCTGATCAACGACGGGAAGGGGCATTATATAAACAAGATAGCAGCCCTGGCGCCCGGGCTGGAGAAGATTGGGATGGTCACGGATGCTGCATGGGCGGACATGAATGGAGATGGGGTGCAGGACCTGGTTGTGGCGGGTGAATGGATGCCGGTCACTGTGTTCATAGGGGGCAAAGGCAGATGGGAGAACAGGACAGGTGATTATTTTGACCAGCCCTGCAGCGGATGGTGGAATAAGCTTTGGATAGGAGATCTCAACGGTGATGGGAAACCCGATATCGTTGCCGGCAACCTCGGATTAAATTCACAGTGCAGGGCGGATGAGCGGCATCCGGCTGAGCTGTATTACAAAGACCTTGATGGGAATGGGACGATCGATCCTTTTCTATGCTTTTACATAGGGGATACGAGCTACCCTTTTCTTACACGGGATGAGCTGTTACAGCAGGTGGGGAATATGAGCAAACGATTCCCGGATTATAAGACCTATGCGGATGCAAGGATCCAGCAAATTTTCGGTGAAGCGGGTCTGCAGGGAGCTGGAAAGCTGCAGGCCACCTGTCTGCGAACCTGCTATTTCTCTTCGGGCAAGGACGGGCGGCTGCATGAGCAGCGGCTACCCCTGCAGGTGCAGTTCTCTCCTGTATGGACGATCACCGCCCTGGATTATGACGGGGACGGCAAGGAGGACCTGCTGCTTTGCGGCAATATTAACCATGCCCGGCTGCGGTTTGGTAAATATGATGCCAATTACGGGTGTCTGCTGAAGGGGGACGGAAAGGGAGGTTTCACCTATGTACCTCAGCGGCAATCGGGTTTTCATCTCCAGGGGGATGTGCGCTCCGTGGTGCAGGTGGGAGGCACTTTGCTTTTCGGGATCAACCAGGCGCCAGTGAAGGCTTACCGGGGAAAAGTGCCGGTGAGGCCGCAGGGGTAAAGTTTTTTTTATTTTAAGTCAAAATAGATGTTATTTTGACACTTGCAGATTGATCACATATGATAGCAACCCAACAAGAGAAGTCATTGTCCTTCAGGATTATAGAGAAATTCAAAGAAACCTTCAATACTGACCCTGTGGTGATCCGGTCTCCCGGCAGGGTCAACCTGATCGGTGAACATACGGACTATAACAACGGATTTGTCATGCCTGCCGCCATCAATAAGGCGATCTATATGGCCGTGTCCCGCCGGGATGACGACCTTATTCACATTGTATCGCTGGACCTCGAGCTCAGTTACCTGGGCGATATTGGCAAGGTGGCGCCAACTTCCCTTCACTGGCCCGATTATGTATTGGGTGTCGTCCAACAGATCCAGGCACTGGGATACAAACCAGGCGGCTTCAACTGTGTTTTCGGTGGAGATATTCCCCTGGGCGCGGGTATGTCCTCTTCGGCTGCCCTGGAATGCGCCACGGCTTTTTCCCTTAATGAGCTTTTCGGTCTGAAGATGGACCCGCTGACCATGGTGAAATTATCGCAGAAGGCGGAGAATGAGTTCGTGGGCGTGAAATGTGGGATCATGGACCAGTTTGCCAGTATGTTCGGCCGCAGGAACCATGTCATCCGGCTGGATTGCCAGTCCCTGGAATATGAATATGTACCTTTTAACACCGATGGCATACGCATCGTTTTGTTGGATACGAATGTGAAACATTCGCTGGCCAGCTCCGAATACAACACCCGGCGCCAGCAATGCGAAGCGGGCGTTGCATTGATCCAGGCACACTATCCGGAGGTTCGCAGCCTGCGGGACGCGACCCTGGAGATGCTGGATAAGCATGTGGCGCCTGCGGACGCATTGGTATATCAACGTTGTCAATATGTAGTGGAAGAAAATCTCCGGTTGCTGGCGGCCGGCGAAGACCTGAAAAAGGGAGACATTGAAGCTTTCGGGCAAAAGATGTTCGCGACACATGAGGGATTAAGCCGGAAATATGCCGTCAGCTGCCCCGAGCTGGACTTCCTGGTAGAACAGGTGAAGGGTAGGCCGGGTGTCATTGGCGCCCGGATGATGGGGGGAGGATTTGGTGGCTGTACCATCAACCTGGTGCGTGAAGCCTTTATCGATGAGCTGGTGGCGGAGCTGACGCCCGCATATGCCAGGGCGATGAACAAGGAGCTGAAAGCATATATCGGACAGATCGAGAATGGAACTTCCCTGATCTGAATAAAATTCAAACAATTATTGCTATATGATGACGAGATCTTTTGCCTCTTTTTCGTGCATTGCAGCGACCTGTTTGCTGGTCGCCTGTGGTAACAATGCCTCTACGGACAAGCCCGCCAGTGACTCAACGACCACCGCTGCTGCTGCCGGAGCCGTATTGCCGGACAGCGCATTGTTCAGGGATAGCCTGGAAAGTAAGACAACGGCGCTGTATATCCTGAAGAATAAGAATAATGCGTCGGTCGCCATCACCAATTATGGTGCGCGTGTCGTCAGCCTGCTGGTGCCGGACAAGAATGGGGCATTGACGGATGTGGCATTGGGATATGACAGCATCGGTAAGTATATCCATCAGCCTGAGACCTATTTCGGGGCCATTGTGGGCCGCTATGGCAACCGCATCGCCAAGGGAAAATTCAAGCTGAATGGTAAGGAATATAAACTGGCGACCAACAATGGGGCCAATCACCTCCACGGTGGTCTCAAAGGATTTGGCGCACATGTCTGGGATGCTAAAAAGCTGAATGACAGCACCCTTGAATTGACCTACCTGTCCCAGGACCAGGAAGAGGGCTACCCGGGCAACCTTCAGGCAAAAGTGACCTATACGTTGTCGGGTGACACGGCTAATTCTTTGAAAATAGATTATGAGGCGACGACGGACAAGGCTACCGTGCTGAACCTGACGAACCATACGTATTTCAACCTGAATGGACAGGGCAGCGGAACGATCAACAATCACCTGCTTTTCCTGAATGCAGACCGGTATACGCCAGTGGACTCTACGCTGATACCTACGGGCAAGCTGGAGCCTGTGGCGGGTACTCCTTTCGATTTCCTGCAGCCGACGGCTATTGGATCGCGTATCGATGCGACCAATGAGCAGCTGAAATTCGGAAAGGGATATGATCATAATTTTGTATTGAATGCAAATAAAGGAGCGGGGCTGAACCTGGCTGCGACGGTGCAGGGTGATCAGAGCGGCATCTTTATGGAAGTGCTGACGATGGAGCCTGCCATCCAGTTCTACGGCGGTAATTTCATGAATGGCGGCAATCCGCTGAAAGGTGGAAAGAAGGATGACCATCGGACGGCTTTCTGCCTGGAGACGCAGCATTATCCCGATTCGCCAAATGAGCCGTCTTTCCCTTCGACGGAGCTAAAGCCCGGCGGGAAGTATAAAACGAGTACGGAATACCGGTTCACGGTGAAGAAATAAAAAGCTTCGAACGGGCCCTGATGGGGCCTTCTCCCAGATCGACTTTGTCAATCTGGACATTATTGGAAAGAGGGTGTCTCGATCTTTTACAGTTGAGGCACCCTCTTTCTTTTCAGGACATCCAGTGTTGCAAAGTGTGAATCATATAACATTTTTATATAATTATATAACGATCCATGGGCAGGAAAGGCTCACATTTGCATACACCTTACAATAACCAAATTGAATACCCCCCAACCACCCACAGCTAGCGGCGCCGCCATGACAAGATGGATGTACATTATTGCCGTTGTCCTGACGATAGGATGGGCTGTGGGATTTTTTGCATTTCATAAAGGGAATGCGGTCCATATTTTGATCCTTTTAGCGATCACCGCGCTATTAACTAATATTATCCGGGACGGAACCTAGGAAACAAGTTTTAAGTACGCTAGTCGTTCGCGCTTTTCAGAGGTGCAGGGCCGTCTTGATAGAAATATTGGGCGGTTCTGTTTTTTTGTAACTTTATTTGTCAATAAAATATGTTACAAAACAGAGTCGACCCCTGGGGCAACATCATCACAACGAAAGCGCGCGGCGCCTGGATGGGCAACCGGGGCATACTGCATGACGAGCATCAAACCATTCGGCGGGCATTTAAATTGAAGGCCTGGATCACCTGTGTCCTTCAGTTCAGGGGCAGGCATCGAAAGGTGATGTCGCCTGACAGGTGGACTGAATTATTCTTCCTGGACGAAGCTACCTCATTTGCGGCGGGACATCGGCCTTGTTTTGAATGCCGGAGAGAAGATGCCCTCAGGTTCAAAAAGTTTTGGTTAAAAGGGAATCCGGAGTATGGGTTCAACGAGAAGACCCCCATCGGAGAGATAGACAAGATCCTTCACCGGGAAAGGATCGATAAGCGTGGCGGGAAAGTTAGCTATGAAGAGAGGGTGGGGGCGCTGCCGGATGGGATTTTTATAGAAATAGAAGGAAAGGCTTATTTAGTGGCCCATGGAAAGATCTTTTTGTGGAGCCCCTTTGGGTATGAGGATGACGGAACATTGCCGGCAGGTCAACAGGTGAAAGTGCTGACACCGGGATCCATTGTAAATGCTATCCGGGCGGGATATGTCGTGCAGATCAGTGATCATTCAACGGCAATCCCCGCTGTTGAAACTCCTTCCAGTTGACGTAGTCCGGTCCTTTGCGTTGTTCCACCATAGAAATACAGCTGTCGACAGGGCAGATCAGCTTGCAGAGGTTGCAGCCTACGCATTCTTCCTCTTTAATCGTGTAAGTATTGTAAGGATTACCAGTGACTATGCTGATGGACTGGTGCGAAGCGTCTTCACACGCGATATAGCAGAGGCCGCAATGGATACATTTATCCGGGTCGATTCGGGCCACGATGTGAAAGTTGAGGTCCAGGTCTTCCCACTGTGTAAGGGTGGGGATGCTGCGGCCTATGAAATCGGTGGTTTGCTGAAAACCTTTCTCGTCCATCCAGTTGCTGAGTCCCTCGCAGAGCCCTTCGATGATGCGGAAGCCATGCTTCATAACGGCGGTGCAGATCTGTACGGTGGTGGCGCCCAGCAGCATGAACTCGGCGGCGTCCTTCCAGGTGCTGATGCCGCCGATGCCGGAAACGGGAGCTTTGGAGGTGACGGGGTCCTGTGCAATGGTGGTCAGCATTTTCAGGGCAATGGGTTTCACTGCGGGGCCGCAATAGCCGCCGAAAGTGGACATGCCTCCGACGTTGGGGTTCGGGATGAAAGTATCCAGGTCGACGCCTGTGACGGACTGGATGGTATTGATGAGGGAAAGCCCCTGGCTGCCGGCTTGCACGGCTGCACGGCCGGTGGGTACGACAGAATGTACGTTGGGTGTAAGCTTGGTGATGACGGGGATGGTGGCGGCCTCCATGACCCATTCCGTCACGGTGCGGGCGATGGCGGGGTCCTGTCCTACAGCAGCGCCCATGCCGCGCTCGGTCATGCCATGAGGGCAACCGAAATTCAGCTCTATCCCGTGAGCGCCTGTGTCCTCCACCTTACGGATCAGGTCATGCCAGCTCTCACGGTCGTTGTCAGCCATGAGGGAGACGATCATGGCCCTGTCGGGGAAGAGGCGGATGCATTCCTTTATTTCTTTGAGGTTGAGGTCCAGCGGGCGATCGCTGATGAGCTCGATATTATTCAGGCCCATGACACGGCTGCCGTGGTAGTCAACGGCAGAATAACGGGATGACACGTTCTTCACCTGGCTTCCGAGCGTCTTCCACACGACGCCGCCCCAGCCGGCTTCGAAGGCGCGGAGCACATTGATCAATTTATCCGTCGGGGGCGCACTGGCCAGCCAGAAGGGATTGGGAGAGGAGATGCCGAGATAGTTGGTATAAAGGGAAGCCATGGCGAATATGTTTAAACGGTGTGGTCGGGTATGGATGGATCGATCGGTCCTACGGCGGGCCGTGGTGATTGGGACTGGACGTATTCGAGGATCGCGGCGGCGCTCAGCTTACCGGCTTGCACGGCATCTACCACTTCCTTTCCACCATTGACGCAGTCACCGCCGGCAAAGATGCCGGAAAGCGGCGTAGTGCCATTGCTGCCAGTGTCGATCTTGCCGTTGCGATGACGCAGGCCGGCCTCCTGCACTATCTCTTCGAAGGGCATCTGGCCGGTGGCCTTGATGACCATATCCACGTCCAGGGTGAAGGTCTCGCCCGTGGGTTGAGGTGCGCGGCGTCCACTGGCGTCGGGAGGCCCCAATTCCATTTTGCGGCAGCGCAGCTGAGTCACGCGGCCATCGGCGCCGGCGAGCGCTTCGGGCGCAGCCAGCCAGTGGATACGGCAGCCGTCGAGGCGGGCGATCTCCAGCTCTTTTTCTGTACAGGGCATTTCTGCTTCTGTCCTTCTGTATACCAGCGTGACCTCTCCTGCGCCCAGCCGGCGCGCCTGGGTGGCGGCGTCGATGGCAGTCATGCCCATCCCGATGACGGCCACCTTATCACCCACCGGAACAGCCGGAAAGCCGTCGGTACGGATGGCATAAATAAAACGAAGGGCGTCCACCACACCTTCCAGCTCTTCGCCCGGAATGTCCAGCCGGCGGGCCAGTCCTACGCCAAATGCCAGAAAAACGGCATCATACTGCAGCCGCAGCTGTTCCAGCTGCAGGTCCTTCCCCAGCTCCTTGCCATATTGGATAGTGATGCCGCCCAGGGAGAGGATGTAATGCAGCTCATGGGCGCAATATGCGGGTGTCACTTTATAGGCGGCGACGCCATAGGTCATCAACCCGCCGCCTTTCTCTTCCTTTTCATAGATGGTGACGTCGATGCCTTCACGGGAAAGCACATGCGCACAGCTCAGGCCCGCCGGTCCGGCGCCGATGACGGCGACACGACGTCCGGAGGAAGGTTTGCGGGTGAACAGGGGCCATTTCCGCTGTATCGCCTCGTCGGTGGGATAGCGTTGCAGGCGGGCAATGGAGATGGGTGTTTCTTCCATGAGATTATACACACAGGCTCCTTCGCATAGCTTTTCGACGGGGCATACGCGTGAGCAGCCGCCACCCATGATATTCGCTGTAAAAATGGTACGGGCGGAGCCCCGGAGGTCATCGGTAGCGATCTGCTTAATGAATTTCGGCACGTCGATGCCGGTGGGGCAGCTTTTGGTGCAGGGCGCATCATAGCAGAAGAGGCAGCGGTTGGCCTCGACCAGCGCAGCATCCCTTGTCTCGAAAGGAGGATGGATGTCCCTGAAGTTCTCCTCATATGCTTCGGGTGTCAGCCGATGATTGGTAATGGCCATGCACGATGATTTAAAGTTCTGTCAATTTGCCGTAGGTTTCCGGTCGCCTGTCCCTGAAGAATTGCCATACACTGCGCACTTCCTCGATCTGGTCCAGGTCGAAGTCGGCGATCAGCAGCTCGTCCTTATCCTCGGAGGCCTGGGCGAAGATCTGCCCCCTGGGGTCCACGAAATAGGAGCTGCCATAGAAGCGGCCCAGGTTCCAGGGTTTTTCTTCTCCTACGCGGTTGATACAGCCCATAAAGTAACCATTGGCGGCGGCATGTGCGGGCTGCTCCAGCTGCCAGAGGTATTGCGAAAGGCCCGCCACAGTGGCGGATGGATTGTACACGATCTCGGCCCCGTTGAGGCCCAGGCAGCGGGCGCCGTCGGGGAAATGGCGGTCGTAACAGATGTACACACCGATCTTTGCATATTTTGTCTGGAAGACAGGATAGCCAAGGTTCCCGGGCTTGAAGAAAAACTTTTCCCAGAAGCCGGAGGTATGCGGAATGTGGTTCTTGCGGTATTTCCCCAGGAAAGTACCGTCGGCATCGATGACGGCAGCGGTATTGTAAAGCACGCCGGCCTGCTCTTTTTCGTATACAGGCACGATCATCACCATATTGTATTTCCTGGCATATTCCGTCATCCTGTCGACCGTCGGGCCGGGCACGGGTTCAGCCGAGTCATACCAGGCCCGGTTTTGGCCGGGACAGAAATAGGGCGTATTGAATATTTCCTGGAGGCAAAGGATCTGGACGCCTTTTTTACCCGCCGCTTCAATGAGGGGCAGGTGCTTTTGCACCATGGCTTCCTTTATCTCTTCGATGGAACCTTCTCCTTCCGATTTTGGCAGGCTCATCTGGATGAGGCCGGATCTGATGATTCTGGGCATTTTGTTCGATTGTTTGTTAACGTTAGATATGAATATGACGATGGCGTTTCAGGAATTGACCGTACCCTTTATCCACCTTGCATTCACCCTGGTCGATGGCTACTTTCCCTCTCAGCAGGACCGTCTGGATCTTGCCCGTCAGCTGCCATCCTTCGTAGGCCGAGTAATCTACGTTCATGTGGTGGGTGGCGGCCGAAAGGGTATGCTGGCGGTTGGGGTCCATCAGGATGATGTCCGCGTCGCTGTCCGGGGCCAGGGTGCCCTTACGGGGGAAGAGCCCGAAGATCTTAGCAGCGTTGGTGGACGTGAGCTCCACATATTTCTGCAGACTGATCCTGCCTTTGCGGACACCTTCGCTGTAGAGCAGCTCCATACGGTGTTCGATCGCGGGATGGCCGTTGGGGATCTTTGAAAAGTCATCCTTACCCATTAGTTTCTGTTCCCAGCGGAAGGGGCAGTGGTCGGTGGCTACGACGTTCACCAGGTTCTGGTTGATGCCGGCCCATAAGGTCGCCTGGTCTTTCTTTTCCCTGAGGGGCGGGCTCATCACCCATTTGGCCCCATCGAAGTCATCCCCATAGCGGGAGGCATCCAGCAGCAGGTACTGTATGCAAGTCTCTACCCAAATATGCTGGTTGCGGATGGTGGCGTTGCGCACTGCATTGAGGGCGCCTTCGCAGGTGAGATGAACGATATAGCCGGGGCAGCCCGTATAGTGGGAGATATCGGTAAAACGGCCCGATGCTTCAGCCTCGGTGATCTCGGGCTGCGACAGGTAGTGGTAACGGGGGGAGAGCTTGCCTTCGGCCTTATGACGGGCGACAAGGTAGTCGATCATGTCGCCATTCGTAGCGTGGACGGTCACCAGCCCGCCCTGGCGGCGAACCTCCTGCATGAGGGCCGTCATCTGCCTGTCGTCGATCATCAACGCGCCTTTGTAGGCCATGAACGTCTTGAAGGAAGTGATGCCATGCTCTTCCACCATCGTCCTTATCTCCGGCCTGGTCCCATCATTAAAATCAGTTACGGCCATATGGAAGCTGTAGTCACCTACCGCGGTGCCGGTTGCGCGGCCATTCCATTCGTCGAAGGCTTCCTGCAAAGAATGGCCCTGCTTTTGGAGGATGAAGTCGATGACAGTGGTAGTACCTCCGAAGAGGGCGGCCCGGGTACCCGTCTCGTAGCTGTCGCTGGAGAAGGTGCCCATGAACGGCATATCCAGGTGTACGTGCGGATCGATACCGCCCGGCATGACCAGCTGGCCTGTAGCGTCAATGGTGTGGTCCGCGGTGATGTCCAGATGCTTGCCGATCGAGACGATCTTCTCTCCTTCGATATAGATATCGCCTATGAAATCGTCCGTAACGGTGATGATCCTGCCGTTAGTAATCAATACTGACATAGTTGACCTGTTTTTTATAGTTGAAAGAGAGCCGGTAGCAGACCCCTGAAACGAAGAAGCCGACGAACCAGGCATAGCTGTATAATGAGATGATCCAGGCCGGGAGGGCATCCCGGCTGATGAGGCCGATGGTAGCCAGGAAGCCGGGGATATTTGGTATGATACCCAGCAGCAGGCAGACGATAGCCCGCCGGTGGAATCCTCCTGTGTAGGCATAGGCGCCCCGGAGGGAATAGAGATCTGGTACGGACAGCTGTTGTCTTCTTATGAGATAATAATCGGTGATCAGTATACCGCCCACCGGGCCCAGGAGGCTGGAATAGCCCACGAGCCACGTGAATATATAGCCGCTGGGGTCGGCGATCAGTTTCCAGGGAAAGATGAGGATGCCCAGGACGCCCGTGATCAGGCCACCTGTCCGGAAATTGATCCGGGCAGGGTTCAGGTTGGCGAAGTCATTGGCTGGACTAACGATATTAGCCGCGATATTGGTCGCCAACGTGGAGACAGCTACAGCGATCATCGCCAGACTGATAAGCGCCTTGCTTTCAAATTTTCCTGCAAGCACAACGGGATCCCAGATCGGTTGGCCGTACAGTAAAGTCGTTGCGGAGGTGACGACGACGCCGATGAAGGCGAAGAGGGTCATGGAAGGAGGCAGGCCAATCGCCTGTCCTGTCGTCTGTGCCCGTTGGTCGACGGCATAGCGGGTGAAGTCGGGTATATTGAGGGACAAGGTGGCCCAAAAGCCCACCATGCCTGTGAGAGCCGGGATGAAGAAGGTCCAGAATGCGGCGCCATGGAGCTGGGTAGGCTGGGAGAGAATGGGGCCTAATCCTCCATGGACGGCTGTGATGGCCCAGAAGAGAAGGGCAAGGGCAGCGATGGGAAGAAAAAATGCTTTAAAAACGAGGAGCTTGCGAATGCTGTCAACGCCCAGCCAGACGACGTACATATTTAATATCCAGAACAGGATAAAACAAATGGCGGGCCCCGTCTGCAAGCCCCAGCTTTCCGGGAAGATCTGTGGCAATGTGGCAAGAGCGGGTATCCAGAGCCTTGCCGCCTGGTAGATGGCAAAGCCGCCGATCCAGGTCTGGATGCCAAACCAGCCGCAGGCTACGATGGCCCGCAGGAGGGCGGGGATATTGGCGCCTTTGACGCCAAAGCTGGCCCGGGCGAAAACGGGAAAAGGAATGCCATATTTTGCGCCTGCCCGACCGTTGAGGATCATGGGGCCCAGGACAATCGTATTGCCTAAAAAGATGGTGAAGATGGCCTGCCACCAGTTCATACCGCCGCCGATGAGGGAGCTGGCCAGCATATAGGTCGGTATGCAAAGGCTCATGCTGATCCAGAGGGCTGCATAGTTCCACGTGGTCCAGGTCCTGCCTGAAGGAGGGACGGGCGCCAGGTCTTCACTATAAAGGGATGTATCGGGTGACGGGGTAGTCATAGCAGTTGTAGGTTTTGGTTATGGTGCATTAGGGTTGCGTGTGTGCGTCAGCGATGGTAAGCGCTTCACTGATCATGGCAAGTCCTTCGTCTATCTGCTCCCGTGTGATGCTTAAGGGTGGCGCGATAAAAACATAGTTCCATCTTACAAACGTGTACATCCCCAGCTGACGGAGGCGGGCGGCCACCTGGTTCATCACGGTCATCTCTTCCGGCCTGGCATTGAAGGGGGCCATGGGCTCTTTGGTAGCCCTGTTCTTTACCAATTCCAGGCAACCGAGCAGTCCCGTATTGCGAAAATCACCGATGGATGGATGGCGTTGTTTAAGCTCTTCCACGCAATGATCGATATACCGGCCCATTTCCGCTGCGTTGTCTATCAGGTGTTCGTCCTCATAGATCTTCAGCACTTCCACGCCGGCAGCACAGGCTACTGGGTGGGCAGAATAGGTCAGCCCCAGCATAAGGGTGCGGTCATTGAAGTGATCGGCGATCTTATCTGTAACTATGAGGGCGCCCAGGGGAAGATAGCCGGCTGTGATGCCTTTGGCTGTGGCGATCATATCCGGAACGATGCCATGTAATTCTGCCCCGAACCACTTGCCTGTCCGTCCGAAACCGCTCATCACCTCATCCATGATGAGGAGAATGCCGTGCTGGTCGCAGAGCGCCCTGATCTTTTGCAGGTAATCCGGCGGATATTTGATGCAGCCCGAGCTGCCACTCTCGCCTTCCATCAGGATCGCCGCAACATTCTCAGGCCCTTCGAACTCGATGACCCTTTGAATATGACTTACGCATTCCCGGTGGCAGGAGGTAATCTCTTTGTCCCAGGGACAGCGGTAGCAATAAGGGTCTTCCACATGTACGACATTCGGCATTTGCTGGGCGTCGGCCGCCAGCTTACGGGGATCTCCGCCCGCGGTCATTGCGCCGTAAGAGGCGCCATGAAAGGCCCGGTAGCGCGCGATGATCTTATGCCGCCCAGTATATATCCTTGCCAGCTTGATGGCATTCTCGATGGCCGTAGCGCCACACACGGTAAAGAGGGTCTTTTGCAGATTGCCGGGGGTGATCTCCGCCAGGCGCCGGCCCAGCTCGCCGCGGGCGCGGGTCACGCAGGCGGGCGTGACATAGCTGACCTCCTGCATTTGCCGGGCGACAGCGGCGGTGACACGCTGGTTCCCATGGCCTATGTTGACATTCATCAGGCCCGAGGAAAAATCCAGGTAACGTTTGCCATCGTAATCATAGAGGTATACGCCTTCTGCATATTTGACGGCGATGGGGTTGATGCCTTTCTGTTTACTCCAGGAGAATAGGGTGTAGTCAAGATTGTCCCGCAGGATCTCCTGGGTTTCGGACATGGTAGGTGCGCTTGAGGCCATATTCGGTTTTATTTAAGATAAAGCTTCTAAAATCAACTAGCTCATCCAGTTAATGCCTGCTTCCGGATTCCATTTTACAGTACTTTTCTTCAGCCGGGTCCAGAATTCGATGGAGCTTTTGCCAGTGATGTCGCCCACGCCGAACTTACTTTCGTTCCATCCTCCGAAGGAGAAGGGTTCGCGGGGCACCGGGACTCCCACATTCACGCCGACCATGCCGGCGGAGGCACGATCGATGACGTAACGGGCATAGCCGCCGTTCTGTGTGAATACAGCTGCGGCATTGCCATATGGATTGGCGTTCTCGATGGCCAGGGCTTCGTCCAATGTATCCACGCGCATGATGCTGATGACGGGGCCGAAGATCTCTTCGCGGGCAATGGCCATGTGGGGCTTTACTCCGTCGATGACCGTGGGGCCTACATAGGTGCCTTTTTCTTTCCCCTCAACAGTAGCACCGCGACCATCGACGAGGACCTTTGCTCCCTGCTGTTCGGCTTCGGTGATATAACGTTCGATCCGTTCTTTCGCTTCGGCGTTGATGACAGCTCCCAGGTTGCGGCCGGGGACGATACGGCGGGCTTCTTCACAGATCTTTTCTATGATATGATCCACTGCGCCTACGCCGACCATAGCGGACGCGGCCATGCAGCGTTGTCCCGCGCAGCCGCTCATGGAAGCGGCCACATTCTGCGCTGTCATTTCGGGTTTTGCATCCGGGAGCACCAGCAGGTGATTTTTTGCGCCTCCCAGGGCCAGGCAACGTTTAAGGTTATTCGTAGCGCGGCGATAGACCAACTTGGCCACTTTTGTCGAGCCTACGAAAGAAATGGCCTCGATCCCCGGGTGGTCGCAGATGGCCTCTACTATTTCGCTGTCGCCATTGACGATATTGAACACACCTTCCGGCAGGCCGGCTTCCTGCAGTAGTTCGGCCAGGCGTACAAGGCTGAGCGGAACTTTCTCGGAGGGTTTTATGATCATGCAGTTGCCCAGGGCCAGGGCGTTGGGCATGGTCCAGTTGGGCACCATGGCCGGGAAATTGAACGGGACGATGGAGGCAACGACACCAAGTGGCGGATGTTCCGTACGGCATTCCACGCCCTTGCTCACTTCCAGCACCTCACCCGTCACCAATTGAGGCAGGGAGGTGGCAAATTCGGTGAGCTCTACGCATTTCTCGATCTCGGCGACAGCTTCGCCCAGTGTCTTGCCGTTCTCTTCGCTGACCAGGGCGGCCAGTTCCTGCATGTGGGTCTCCAGTAAATGCCTGTACCTGAACAACACCTGGACCCTTTCCTTGATAGGGGTCCTGCTCCAGGTGGGAAAGGCAGCCTTTGCGGCTATTACCGCTTTGTCGAGGTCGGCCGCGGAAGAGCAGGGCATTTCAGCCAGCAAGGAGCCGTCGAGGGGTGAGATGACGGACATGCTTCTGCCTGAAACGTCAATGAACGCGCCACTCACAAAATTCTTCAGGCGGCCATATTTGGGAGGGGTTGAGCCTGCATGTGAAGCGAGGGCCTCACCGGCTGTATGAGAGGTAGCTGTTGCCATAATCGTTTATTGTATATACAATATAACGAAAAATGAGCAATTCGCCGGGTAGCCATCCGCTAGTGCTTACTCTTAGCGACTACAAGGACCTCAAATGTACCCGGCAGGGGCCGAAGTTTTTCGCCCGTGCCGCCTTTCTCCATTTCGGCAGCCGGAAGGAAGAGCCTGTGTTCTTTTTCGTCGATGGCCAGGGTGCGGGCGCTGCGCCTGGTAGGGACATTCGCAATTACCTGGAAAGATGATGGAGAGTTTTCATGGATAATGGTCAGCAGGCCCTCTCCGCAGGAGGCAAAGATATCTTTCAGCCGTGGGTCAAAGACGACGCCGTCGCATCCATCTGCAATGGGCAGCTTTGCCAGGACATTGCCCGTAACGGCGTCCATTACCATGAGCCAATTGTCGCAACCGGCAAACAGTCTTTTGCTCTTTCGATCGATGGCAAGACCCGTGGGCCTGTCACCCGGGGACAGCGACCAGTTGGCAAGGATGTTCTTATGGACCATGTCCACCACGGTGATCTCATCCCTATCCTCGATGTTGACAAAGAGTCTGCCGGCTTCGTCGGAGACGGCGGTCTCAGGCTTGCCATCCAGGAAGATGGTGCCTATGACCTGCTCTGTTGCGGGATCGATGATACTGAGGTCATGGCTACGTCCGTTGCAAGTGACGATAGTCCTGGTAAACGGCTCGAAAAGAATTGCATCGGGGTTCTGCCCGGTGGGGATCTGGCTCAACACCCGCCCTGTCCTTATATCAAAGACGCTAACGCTGTTGGTGCGGCCATTGCTCGTATAACCCTTGCCGATGGCTTCATAAAAAGCGATGCCATGGACGCCGGGGGTATTCGGGATGACGCCGACGGAGTCGCCTTTCTTTTTGTCCAGGATAACCACATGGGTGCCGTGAGAGACGTATAGTTTATTATCAGGCCCGGCGGCAATATAATCCCATCCACCAGGACTTCCAATGTGGAAGGTTCTGATCAGGCGGAATGCATGGGGTTGGGCCTTTCCTGTTGTAGTGAGCAGGATGAGCAACAATGCTGCAGACAAAAAAGATCGTAGGCAAGGCATATGGGGTGGGTTTGTTTAGACATAGGTCAACCATTATCGGGCAGTGCCGGCAGCTCTTTTGGCTCTTCCTTCTCTTTCCTGAATTCCAGCTTGCCGAATTTGTACGTAAAGTTAATGCCAAATGACCGGTAAGGCACCTGCTGCAGCGTATTTAACCTAAAATTCGCACCTGTGACAGCCGTCTCCTGCCTTACGGTGGACGCGAAAGGGTTGGTGGCGGAGAAGGCGATGCTCCCTTTTTTATTCCAGATCTGTTTGCGGAAAGCAAAATTATAGGAGGTAAAAGAGGGGTATTTCCCCTGGAGCTCGTTACGGGGTGAATTGAAATTGCCGAAGAACTCCAATATAAGAGTATTGCTCACCTGGTAAGCGGCGTTCATATTGAGCCGGTAGTTGAAGCTGGTGACGTTTTTCCCACCCAGGGTGCCGGTGGTGATATACCTGTCGAAGAATGAAAGGTTACTGCGGATATTGAGCTTCGGGCCTATGGGCACCGCACCATAAATATTCAATCCGTAGTTGTTTTCCGAGCCCACATTCATCGGCACGCTAACGGAGGTGTTGGTGTAAACAGAATCTCCGATGGTGTATTCGGGATAGTACGTTATGAAGGGCTGGATGTCATGCTGACTGCCCCGGTAGAAGAGGACGATGTTCAGGGCACTGCCTTTCTCAAAGGATTTGGTCCAGGTAATATCGACGTTGTTGCTGATCTCAGGCTGCAGGTAGGGATTGCCGGTGACAATGTTCTTCGGGTCGCTGGAATTAATATAGGGGTTGAGGAACCTGTAGTTCGGTCGCTGTATCCTTTTGGTATATGCTATTTTGATCGATTGTTCGTTTTCGAAAGTATGGGAGAGGATGACGGAAGGTGCGAAGGTATTATAGCCTGGAATGCGGGTGCCGGCAGCCTTACTGAATTCGGCATCGGTCTCCGTACGTTCGTACCTGATCCCTCCTTTGAAGTCCAGCCATTTGAAAAGGGGAAGGGCAAGGGAAGCATAGCCGGCATACACATGACGGCCATATGACAGCGTATTGGACTGGCTGCTGTCGTAGGCATAGCCGCCGGAGGAAGGGATCAGCGTGTTCACGACGGAAGCGCTGCTGATCTGGCGGATCTGTACCCGGCCGCCTATCTCCAGTTTTATCTTCTCACCCAGGGGCTGGACGTAATCGAGGCGAAAGTTCGTCTCGTGATCATGCCCATTGCTGTTGCTGTTGGAGCCGGCAAATGTGGAATCGCCTGAGGGCAGGCTTTGTGCCTGATGGTAGGACGAGTGGTTGTTGCCATAGCTACCGTCATAGGATATGTCCAGCTCCCGGTCTTCCTGAGAGAAGGTCCTTTTATAACTGAGGCTGTAATCCAGCGAATGTCCCTGGAAGCGGCTGCCGGAAAGTACCCGGGAACTGAACTGTGACAGGGGGGCGCCGGAGGGATCTGCGAATTCGGATTGTTGCTGAAGATAGGAGCCGTCATTGGTGTTGCCGAAATTATCATAGCCTATATTGCCGGAGAGCGCATTGCGGTGGTCGATGCTCCAGTCGAAGCCCAGGCCGGATTCGTAACCCTGGCGATTGAATTTGCTGCTGCCTTGTTGCTGCAGTCTGTCCATGGTGCCTGCGGCCGTGTCTTCCGATTGGCGGTCGGAGCTGTTGATCCTGGTAGAGCGCAGCTGTGCATTGCCGCTGAAGAAGGCGTTCATTCCGAAATTGCCGTGGCGGGCGTTGAGGTTCAGCGAGCCATTCTCCAGGCGGCTGCCGGCCGTGAGGCTGATGTTGCCGTTGATGCCCCGGAGCTTGTTCTCTTTCAGGATGATGTTGATGATACCACCCGTGCCTTCCGCATCGTATTTCGCGCCGGGGCTGGTGATGACCTCTATGTTCTTTATCTGGCTGGCAGGGATGGTCTGGAGGGCGTCGGCCAGGTTATTGCCGAATATGCTGGAAGGTTTGCCGTTAATGAGGAAAAGGATATTCGAATTGCCTTGCAGCTGGACGTTACCATCCACGTCAACAGAAACCATTGGTACCTTTTTCAGGACATCGGTGGCGACGCCCCCCTGGGAAGTGATGTCTTTTTCGGCGTTAAAGACCATCTTATCTATTTTATTCTCCACGAGTCCTTTCGAGGCAGTGACCGTCACGGCCTGAAGGGCTTCCGGTCTTTTGGATAATAGCAGGTCGCCGAGGGAGAGGCTGAGGGTTTTGCCTTCCAGGGTAAGGGTGCCGGTAGAGCGGGACTGATAGCCGATGAAGCCGATGGTAATGGTATAGCTGCCTGGTATAACCCCGTCTATGGTAAAAACGCCTTTTGTATTAGTGGTTGTGCCATTGAGGGGTTTGGTATTACCCGTTGTATAGAGGGTAATAGTGGCGTATTCCACCGGACTTTGTGTTACCGAGTCGAGGATGCGGCCTGTGATCCTGCCCTTGCCGGTGGCAGCCGGTTGCTGGGCAATGAGTGACAGTGAAAAGACGATCGCGGCGATCAGGAAGCTGAGAAATTTCATGCGTGCAAATTACCATCCTATTCTGATGAAATTCTGTATCCTGCAACTCAATTTTTCGCTAGCTCACTCTTTTACCATGCAGGAGCATGTCGACGGCCTGATCCAGCGAACCGGCGCGTGTAATATCGCCTGCATTGACAAAGAAGATCTCGTCGGCATTCTCGATGGTATTGAGGCGATGTGCGATGATGACGCGCGTGGTGGTTTCCGGCAGTTTTTGCAGGATATCTTCCAGCATTTTCTCCGTAACGGTGTCGATATTGGCTGTCGCTTCGTCAAGTATGAGGAGCTCCGGGTTGCGGAGTACGGCACGCATAAAGGCGATCAGCTGTTTTTGTCCCAGGCTGATGCCGTCGCCGCCGGAGGATATGGGTGTTTCAAGTCCCGTATCAAAGCGGGAAAGTAATGTCTGCAGGTTGGCTTTCTCGATCACGGCAGTCAACGCTTCATTGGAAAGGTCGCGATATTGCTCATTACCATACAGGATATTATCCTTTACGGTACCGGAAAATAAAAAAGGTTCCTGCAGGATGAAGCCTATTTTAAGGCTCCTTTCCCCGGGCGTATAGGAGCGGAGGTCTTTTCCGTTCAGCAGGATGCGCCCTGCCGTAGGATCATAGAGGCGCGCGATCAGGCTGGCGGTGGTGGTTTTGCCGCCGCCGGTGGGGCCTACCAGGGCGTAGGTCCTTCCTTTTTCCATCCGGAAGCTGTTGTTATGGAGGACTTCCGTGCCGTCGGGATAGTGGAACGATACATGCTGGAATTCCAGAAGCGCAGGTGTGGCTGATGTGGGAGCTCCTGCGATGGACAGGTCAGGTGTATGAGGGACAGTGGCGAGGTCAGATTCCAGGTTGAGTATCTGAGAGATCCGGTCCCAGCCGGCAAGCGCTACCTGGAAGTTGGCCCAGAGGGCCGCCATCTGGCGCAGGGGATCATAGAAGTACTGGACGTAGGCGAAATAGGTGATGAGGAAGCCGGCGGTAAAGTTGCCGGCGGTGATCAGGTAGATGCCGTACGTCAGCACGACCAGCTGACCCAGGCTGGAAGCCAGGCCATAGACAGGCATGAAAACGTTGTTGGCCAGTCCCGCACGAATGGCAGTGCTATAGTTGTCTTTATTGGCTTTTTCAAACCGCTTCCTGAAATAGTCGCGGCGGTTGAAGGCGATAATAACTTTGAAATTATCCAGGCTTTCCTGGATCTCGGCGCTCATGCCACCCACGCTTTTCAGGTTAGCCGCATTTTTCCGCTTGACCCAGGGCGTGACCAGCCTGGTAAATATCCATACGAGGGCAGCCGGGGCCAGTGTCGCAAGGCCCAGGCGGAAGTTGACGGCCAGCAGGAAAATGCCGGCGCCGATGATGATGAAGAAGCTGGAGACGAATTGCATGAGGGATTGGGAGAAGAACTGGTTGATCTTGTCCGTATCGTTGTTCACCCGGGAGATGAGGTCGCCGGCCTTGTTCTGATTAAAGAATCCTGCGGGCAGCTCCTGCAGCTTATTAAAAAGGGCATTGCGAAGGCTGAATAGGAGATGCTGGCCGAAGGTGCCCATCAGGATGGTCCTCAGATAGACGGTGATGAGCACGCCGCCGTATACCAGCAACAGCCACCCGCAGTTGACGAGCACGCCATGGAAGTCATGCTGCAGGATATACTTATTGATGGTGATGCCCACGATGTAGGGACCTATCATGGTCAGCCCGGAGTAGACCAGGATGGCGATGAGGGCCCAGATCAGCTTGGCGCGTTGCTCGGGCAGGAGGTTGACCAGCTTGCCGATGGCCGACCAGTTGGAAGTCTTTTTGGTCTGCTGACCCGCGATGGTATTAAGATTGTAATTCGTGCTGCTCATAATGACTGGTGCTACGTTGTGATTGATAGATCTGGACATATTCCGGGCAGGTGTTCATTAATTCCCCATGGGTGCCGGAAGCGATCAGCTCTCCTTCCATCAGCAGGATGATCTGCTCGTAATCTTCAATGGAGGCGATCTTCTGGGTCACTGACAGGAGGGTGATGCCCGGATAGTTGCGGCGTACATTTTCAAGGATCTTTTGTTCGGTGTTGCTATCCACGCGGGCGGTGAAATCGTCCAGCAGGAGTACCCTGGGATTAATGGCCAGGGCACGGGCCAGCATGATGCGTTGTTTCTGGCCACCGGAGAGACTGGACCCTCTTTCGGACACGACGGTCTCCAGCTTGTCCGGGAGGGACGCGATGAAGTCATGGAGCTCGGCCGTGGCGATAGCTTTTTCCATATTCTCGCTGGTGACGGCCTCATTGAAGGCGATGTTCTCTCTGATGCTCATATTAAAAATGATGCTGTCCTGGAAAACGAACCCTATTTGTTTATGCAAAGCCTCTTTTTCGTACTCGGCAATGGGATGGCCATCGTATTCGATGGTACCTGTATCAGGCCGGGTGAGCGCCGTGAGCAGGTGCAGTAGTTGGGTCTTGCCGGCGGCTGTGGGGCCGATGACGGCTGTTTTGGAGCCGGCGGCAACCGTGAACGAGATATCTTTCAGGATCGTCTTGTCCTTATAGGTTACAGACACGTTCCTGACAGCCACTTCGCCCTTTAAGGTTGCAGTCAGGGTGCCCGTCCCGACAGGATCAGGAGCGTTGAGGACGCCACTTACACGGGCATAGGAGGCGCTGGCCTGGGCGATAACATTGCTCATGAACCCGATGATCAGGATGGGAAAGATGAGCATGGCCAGGTAGTTGTTAAAGGCTGAAAAATTACCCAGGGACATGGAACCCGTGATGACGAAGCGGCCGCCCATGGCAAGGATAGCGAGCGAGGCCATATTGCTGGCAAAGATGATGACGGGGATCAGCGAGGCGAAGAGCCGCAGGATGCCTAATCCCAGTCCCAGCGCTTTTTTATTGGCGTCCAGGAACTTGTTGTATTCCGGCTGCTGCGAGTTGATCACCCGGATAATGGCGGCGCCCAGGATGCTCTCGTTGATGACCTTATTGAGCTTGTCGATCACCTCACGGGCTTTCAGGAAAAGGGCCCGGACCTTACGAAGCACGATAAAGAAGGTGATGCCGATGACAGGGATGATGGCGATGACGATGAGCCCCAGCTTCCAGTTGATGGAGAGCAGCAGGGCGCTGGCCCCAACGATGATGACCAGGGAAGAGGCGATGGATACGATGGCCTGGGAGATGAACATTTTGATCGAGTCCACGTCAGCCGTCAGGTTGGTCAGCAGCTTTGAGGAATTGGTCGTTTGCAGGAATTCATAGTTCTGGCGGGAGATCTTTTCAGCCAGGCGGGTGCGCAGGTCACGGGCTACTTTCTCCGACGCGTATGTCTGAACGATGCTCTGCAGGTAGGAGAGAATAAATACGCCGGCGGTAACCATCATGAATTTTACGATGATGCCATCCATATCCAGGTGAGGGCCATGAACCCCGAAAGCGTCGATGGCGGCAGCGATGATCTTGGGCAGGGCCAGGTTAAGGCCATTGCTGAGCAAGGCTAAAAAGATGAGGAGGGTAAGCAATCCCCTGTAAGGTTTCAGCAGGGAGGACAATCCTGGTCCTTTGGGTGGTCTTTTTGTCTTTTCCATGGGGTGTAAAATTAGGAAAATAAGGAAAGGAGCGAAGGGCAGAAGGTTTAACAACCCGAAAAGGCCGGTGAAAGGGGGGGATATGCCGGTGAACCTGCTTCCATTGTGAAAATGACGCAAACGTTTGCGAGGGGCTTGAGGGGAATCGGAGCAGAAAATCTCCGTACATTGGAGTCAGGTATGACCACGGATGCTGCTTATATTCTTTTCGAAAGACTCTCCCTGGGTGAGGATGAGGAGGCCCTGGCGGGGTTACACCACCTCTATTTTTACCGGTTGTATAAGCTGGCTTGTTCCATTGTCGGGGAAAAGGAGGCTGCAGAGGAGATCGTAAATGATGTTTTTCTGCGGATCTGGCAGCGGAGGCCCCTGTTAAAAGCGGTAGTCAACCCTGAGCTCTATCTCTTAAAATGCGCCCGCAACAGATCTTTTGAGTTCCTACGGTCCCAGAGATCTGCTGTTCACGTCGGAGCCGATGAGCTGCATGACTTCCCTGTTCAGTGGGAAGTAAGTCCGGAGCAGCTGCTGATCTCATCGGAAATGGTACGTTATATCAATAAGGCCATTGACCAGCTGGCGCCGAAATGCAAGCTGATCTTTCTCCTGGTGAAGGAAAGCAATCTTAAATATAAGGAAGTGGCGGAGCTGCTGAATATTTCCGTCAAGACCGTCGAGGCTCAAATGAGCATTGCGCTGAAGAAGATCGGCCTTGCGGTGCCCCTCACTTTTCTCCAGCATTAATTTTTTCTTATTTTTTTCTTATTCCATTTAGGGGTAAATCTCTATTTCTGCATCAGCCCTTGAGATGGCAGACAAAAGACTATGGGATTTACTGGCTAAGCAGTACGACGGGCAGATCACGGAGGAAGAGCTCCGGGAATTGCAGCTGTTGTTGCAGCAGCGGCAGGACACAATGCCTTACGGCGAGCTGTTGTCCGAGCTGAGGACACTTGCTTTGCGGCCTTCGGCGGAGGATATGGCAGCGGGGAATAACAGTCTGTCGGCCATCCTGCAGCAGGTCCGGGGGACCACTGGCCCGGCTGAAGAAGAGCATAGCGCAGGACGACCGGGGAGAAGCAGGATGTTTGCCGGGGCGGTAGTGCTGGTAGTAGCGGTAGCGGCCGGTGTCATCTTTAAGAAAACGGGAAAAGCCTCCGGCACCGGTGCTGAGCCTTATGACCGGATCGTTACGAAAACGGGCTCCAAGACATTGATCAATCTGCCGGACAGCAGTACTGTGGTACTGAACAGCGCCTGTCAATTCGCCTATAACAAAGACTTCGGAGTAAGGAAGCGGGAAATGCGGCTGACGGGGGAAGCCTATTTCGATATCCATAGCAATCCCGACATGCCCCTGGTGGTACACGCGGGCAATGTCATCATCCGGGTACTGGGGACGGCTTTCAATGTGCGGGCCTATGCGGAAGACTCTTTTGTGGAAGCCACCCTGGTGAGTGGCGTCATCGAGGTCAGCCTTCGATCGGACCCGGAGCGGAAGATCCTGTTAAGGCCCAATGAAAAGATCGTTATCCGCAACCAGGAAATGGTGGCGGCGCCCGTGACGGACAGCGGGAAGGCGAAAAGCCATGACGAGGTGATCCGGGTGACACAGGTGGCGGGGGATCCCAAAGACAGCAGCTATATCGAGACAGCCTGGTTAAAAGACAAGCTGGTATTCAGGAAAGAGTCCTTTGCCTCGCTGGCCAGGCGAATGGAGCGCTGGTACCAGGTACATATTGTATTTACCGACACCAGCCAGCAAAACCTGCTTTTTACGGGATCCTTTGAAAAAGAAACGGTGGGAGAAGCCCTTGAGGCTTTACGTCATTCCGCACCATTCGGGTATGACATAAGTGGTAAGACCATTACGATCACCAGGAGTAAATAAAAACATATATATATGTCTTCATGATCACAACGGACCGGAAGGCCTGTAAATGAAAAGAGAGGTGATTGCGCCACCTCTCCGGAGTTACCAACAGGCAATCGAACGCCTATTACTAACTTAATCAAACCAAAGGTATGCATTTTACCAGAACAACTGCCTTAGGGCGAACCGTGCGACTTATTGCCCGGCGTAAACTACTGTTTATCATGAAAATAACAGCCTTATGCATGGTGTTGGCCGGGATCCATCTCTCTGTATGGGCCTATTCCCAGAAGACGATCAGTCTCGCTGTCAACAAAGAGCCCCTGTCGAATGTGCTGTCGTTGATAGAGCAAAAGTCCGGCTATCGGTTCCTCTATCAGTATAAGGACCTCTACGAAACAAAAGTGGTCAGCCTGAAGGTGGAGGAGGCGCCGCTCGAGTACGTGCTTTCACTTGTATTAAAGGGGACAGGCCTTGATTATTCCATCAATAGCAATCATCTTATTGTACTAAGCGAGCACTCCTCATCCGTGACCGTTGCGGCGGACCCGGTGACGGGCATCATACGAAATGAAAGGGGAGAGCCCTTATCTAATGTATCTGTCGTGATCAGGGGAACGTCAAAAGGTACGCAAACCAACGGGAAGGGCTATTTCAACCTACCCGCGTCGGAGGGTGATACTTTGCAGTTCTCCTTTGTAGGATATGAGACACAATGGGTGAAGGTAGACAGGCGATCGACCTTTGTCATCATTTTAAAGGAAGCCAATCAACAGATAAATGAAGTGGTAGTGGTCGGCTACAGCGATAAGCGAAAGAGCGAGCTGACCAGCGCCGTTACGGTGGTGTCGGCGGAAAAGCTAAAGGATGTGACCACCAATGACATTGGGTCCATGCTGCAGGGCAAGGTGGCAGGCCTGCAGGTGGTGAACAGTTCCGGGGTACCGGGCGCAGCGGCAGAGATCAGGCTGCGGGGCGTCTCTTCCGTGAATGCTTCCCAGAGCCCATTGTTCGTAGTGGACGGGATCATCGGCGGCAACTATGACCCCAATGATGTGGAAAGTGTGACAGTGCTGAAGGATGCGGGCGCTACGGCCATGTATGGATCCCAGGCAAATGGCGGGGTGATCATCATTACGACGAAAAAAGCGGCTGCCGGCAAGACCCGTTTCGAAGTGAAAGTAACGCAAGGGCTGCGCACACCTGATTTCGGAGAGATGAAGATGATGTCGGGCAGCCAGCTGTACAATCAGCAGAAGGAGTATTACCGGGACTACATCCCCACGGACACCGGCAATTCCTTTAAGATAGATATCCTCAAATTCTATAACGAGCGGCCGTTGAGCCTGCGCGGTCAGAATTACAACTGGCTGACGACGACCTTCAGGCATGCACCGATGACCAACCTGTATGCATCGGCCAGCGGAAGGACAGAGAAAGCGGATTATTATGTGGGCTTGTCCTATTACAATGAAAAAGGGACTTTCCTGAACACCAAATACCAGCGCATCAACCTTCGCGCCAACAGCACGTATCATTTCAACAAGGCCATTGCTGTGACAAATAATATCAATATCAGCGGAACGACGGGCAAGAGTTATGATTATAACGACGTGTACAATGCTTATCTCAATTTGCCCTGGGACAACCCATATGACAGCACGGGCAAGCCGGTGTATGTGGATGGCAGCTCCACCTTCAAATGGTGGTCGAGGGATAAGGTGAACCCGATCCATACTATCCAGAATTCCAATCACCCGTACAAGAATTTCGATGCGAACTATGATCTCAACGCCAATGTGACGTTGACGCCCTGGTTGTCCCTTGCGAGCACCAACCGGGTGTCGGCTGCTTATTTCAAGAGCACTACCTACTTTTCACCTCTCACGGCAGGACAGTATCATGGTACGGGTTATCTCAACGAAATGAACACCTTTAATTATGGATATATCTCCAATGACCTGTTGAAATTCAATTTCAATATGGGCCCTCATAGGATCAGCGGACTTGCTGGCGTGGCATTCGAAGGCAGCCATACGGAGCTCAACGGAGCGGCCGGAAAGGGCCTGCCGGTGGGTCTGCAGGTGTTGAATACAGTGTCCAACAGCCAGGTAGTCAGCGGCAGCAACGACCAGGCAACACTGGTGTCATATATCTCGCAGGTGAACTACAGCTACATGGACAAGTATTTCCTCACAGGCTCTTACAGGGTGGATGGATCTTCGGCATTTCCTTCCAGCCATCGTTATGCGCGTTTTCCTGCTATCAGTGCCGGTTGGCTACTGAGCAAGGAGGATTTCCTGGCGAACAACCGGCTCGTGAACAATCTGAAACTGCGGCTGAGCTATGGTATCACGGGCACCCAGGATATCGGGTCTTCCCGTTACCTGGGTTTGTATTCACTCTCCAGCCAGTACAATTCGCTGATAGCGGCAACCCCTTCCCAGTTGCCAAGCCCGGACCTCACCTGGGAGAGCAAGCATCAATGGAATGCCGGCATCGATCTGGGATTGTTTAAACGCATCGACCTGACAGTGGATGTATATAACAATATCACTAAAAACCTGCTGTTGCAAGTGTCACAGCCTTTGTCGGTGGGCTTTGAGAGCAGGTGGGAGAACAGAGGAGAGATTGCCAACAAGGGCATAGAGATAGGGCTGAGCACCCTGAACGTCACCACACATGATTTCGAGTGGCGGACGGATTTCAATATCAACTGGAATACGAACAAGCTGCGGCAGTTCCCCGCCGTCAGCATCAGTACACAGTCCACGTGGGGCATTTCACAGATCTACCGCAACGGCGGTAACCTCTATGAGTTCTATATGCCGAAATGGATGGGCGTGGATCCGCAGACAGGGGCGCCTTTGTGGGAGCAGATCACGAAAGATGCGGCAGGGAAGATTATCTACAGACAAGCGACTTCGAACTATGACAGTGCGACGTACCAGGAAACAGGAAGCCCGCTGCCTAAGTTCCAGGGAGGCATGACCAACTCATTCCGGTATAAGGGAATTACGCTGAGCGTGAATGCCTATTTCCTCTCTGGCAACAAGATCTTCAGCAATGCCCTGCGTTTTGTGGAGAACGACGGCAGTGAGCCTTATTATAACCAGGCTGTTCTGCCAAAGGGATATAAAGTGTGGACGAAGCCGGGCGATATTGCTTCGGAGCCCAGTCCGCAGAATGCCAATAATTCCACGCAGACGTCTACCAGGTACCTGAAGGACGGCAGTTTTCTTGCTATCAGGAACGTCACCTTATCATATGATCTGCCAAAGGCGATGATCCGGAAGCTGAAGCTGGACGGGGTCACTGTCTCGCTGTCGGCAGACAATGTATACCGGGCGACGAAGTTCTTCGGCCAGGACCCACAGACCACTATTACACCCGGCCTGTATGTGATGCCCGGGGTATCGGATTTCAAGTATCCCAACAACCGGCAGTATCTCTTCAACATCGATTTCAGGTTCTGATAAAAATATTATACCATGCAAAAGAAAATATTCTGGATATTATCACCCTTGCTGCTATTGCTGGCGTCCTGTGTCAAGGACGTTACGCCCAGTGATGCCATCACGACGGCTACGTTAACCAACTCACCGGAGGGGTTGAAGAATGCGGTGAATGGAGCGTATGCTCTTTTTAAGGACCATGTTGCCTTTGCGGGTTCGACGGATGACAACAATATGTACCTGCGTCAGTATTTCCAGGCGTCTGATTTTGCCAGCGATGATATCGTTTGCGGACAAACGACCACGGATGCCCTCTACTACAGCTTTTCGCTGGGACATACGCCTACACAGACGAATATGCGGTATTTCTGGTACATCTCCTACAAGATCATCAGCGACGTGAATACGGTGATCGAATCTGCGGAAAAAGTTGCCAGCCCGGATGCCACTACCCAACAGTTGCTGGGGGAATGCTATTTTCTGCGCGCCTTTGCCCATTTCAACCTGGCGCGTTTTTATGCGATGCCTTATACCATCTCACCCACGGGTGATGGCGTTATTTTGCGGACCTCCACCAGCGACCCGGCCCTGAAGGCAAGGGCTACAGTGCAGCAGGTCTATCAGCAGGTGATTGCCGATGCGGCAAAAGGGGCGGACCTGATGGTACAGGGGAGGGGCGTGCAATATGCCACCCGCGAGGCAGCCTGGGCCTTATTGTCCAGGGCCTATCTGTATGAGGGGAACAATGACAGCACGATCTACTATTCCAATAAGGTGATCAACAGCGGAAAATTCACGCTAAGCACGGCAACCACGTATCCTACGCTTTTCGCCAATGCGGCGGCCAGTCCTGAGACCATTTTCTGCATTGCCTTTACGACTACGGATGACTATGGAAAATTCGGTTCCATTGCGTCCATGATCTATTCGGACGGCAACTCGGGCTGGGGAGAGGAATTCGCTTCAGCCTCCATCAGGGATAGTATGGCTGCTCATCCGGAGGATGTGCGCTGGCAGTATATTGTGCCGCTCAAAGATGGTGGCGGTGTGATCCAAAAGAAAAACGGCATCGAAACGTATTATATCACGAAGTTCTCCTTCCAGGGCGGCAGCCCGACGCTGAGCTCGCCCATTATGTTCCGGCTGGCCGAAATGTACCTGAACAAGGCCGAGGCGGAAGTGAAGGCCGGACAGACAGCGGCGGCACTTGATGATGTGGATATGATCCGTAAGAACAGGGGCCTGGATGGCAGCCTTTATAACGGCACTTTGCCATCCGGCTATACGGCCCTGGACCTGGTGCTGAACGAGCGGCGTATCGAGCTGGCATTTGAGGGACACAGGGTCTTCGATGTTTACCGCAACAAGCGGAGCCTGAACAGGACCTATTGGGGCTATCACCTGCCCGGACTGAAAGAGACGGACATCAATCTGTCCAAACAGCCTGTGGGCTACCCCAATATGATCATCACGCCGGACAATCCGAAGATCATCTATTACATTCCCATTGACGAGGTGCAGACCAATACATTGTGTAAGCAAAACAATTAAAACCCATCATCATGACACCTATCAAGATAACACTCTATATACTGGCTTGCTGCTGGCTCTGTTCCTGTAAGAAAGATGCAGTCGCTCCGCCTGATGTCATTTACACGGTGAGCCTGGATGGCTATACCGTCACTTTTACGAATCAAACGGAAGGAGTGACCTCTTATCAATGGGATTTCGGCGACGGAGGAAGCTCCACGGACAAAAGTCCCGTGCATACCTATCCCGGCAAAGGGAAATATGTACCAACGTTGTATGTCACAACGGCGGGCGGTGTAAAGGCGGAAGGCTCTACGGTCATCAATATTGCGAAGTCATCGGCGGTGAAGCTGGATGACAATAGCTTGTCGGACTGGGATACGGTGGCGTACAATGCCATCACACCGGGTGCCGACGGAGGGATCTTTAAAAAAGCGAAATTCGATTACAACAGCGACAATGTGTACTTCTATTTTGAAATGACATCTACCGTTGCAGCAGGCGATATTTTCGACTTCTACCTGGATGCGGATAACAACCCTGCCACCGGCTATGTCACCGGCTCCTGGCCAGGAGGAGGGTATGATATACTGATCGAGGGCGCCATGCTGCAGCAATGGTTCGATCCTTTTTATTTTTCAGGCGCCACACAGAACGCATGGGGTTGGAGCGGTGTCTCCGTAGCCGATTTTTACCAGGTAGGCACCGTCGTACAGGACGGCGCCACGCTGAAATTCGAAGGGGCGTTCAAACGGTCGAAGCTGAAGGGGCTCACCGGTAAAGGACTCCGGCTAGCCTTTACAGCCACCAAAAATGACTGGAGTAAAACCCTTGGTACGATGCCTGATGAGGGATCCGCGCCGATATTCATCGATATGAGCGAATAAAACATTACCCATGAAGATCTATCCATTAATATGCTTGTTACTGGTCGTTGGCTGCTGTTCTGTTCTTTCCTGTGACAAATTGGAAAAGCCGGTGCTGTATACACCCATACCGCTCGATACCGTGCGTTATGCAGCGAGTGATTCGGACTTTGCCAATCCTGAGCGGGGATTTTACCGCGCCACGGAGACACATGCGAATAATTATACTGCTTTGGATGCTACCCAGCTAAAAGCCTGGCGGACCCTTCAGCAGGCAGATGGGGGTGGTGTATATAAGATCTACAGCACCCTGGTCTTCCGGAGCATTGTGCTGGAAGGATTGACAGGGGCCGCGTTGCCGGCCGACCTGCTGGACAAGATCAAGGCGGACCTGGCGGCTGCCCGGACGGCGGGGGTGAAGCTGATCCTCCGATTTTCATACACGACCACATCGCATGGCGGCGCCTGTCCGGATGGGGGTATTTGCCCGCCGTACGGGGATGCACCGAAGGCCATCGTCCTGCAGCATATTGCGCAGCTGAAACCTGTACTGCAGGACAATGCGGATGTGATCGCGTGTATGCAGATGGGCTTCATCGGCATCTGGGGCGAGAACTATTATACGGACTATTTTGGCGATCCTTCGTCGAATGGTCAGTCAAAGCTGCTGGACAGCAATTGGCGGGATAAGATAGAAGTGCTCAAAGCGCTGCTGGGCGCCCTGCCTGCCAGCCGGATGGTGCAGGTGCGCACGCCGCAGATGAAACAGCGGTATGTGTACGGTGTCGATGCGCCCGTAACCTCGGCGGCATTGACGGATGCAGAAGCATTCTCCGGTGAGGACAAGGCCCGGATCGGGATGCACAATGATTGCTTCCTATCGGGCGTAGGAGATTACGGTACATATGATGATTACGGCAATTCTTCCACGCCCCGGGGATCGGCGACTACGTTGCTGGAGGCTTATGTGCAGGCCGATAATAAATATACGGCTGTGGGCGGCGAGACCTGCGACGATACGTATAGCCCGCAAAATGATTGCGAGACGGCGGGAATGGCACAGACCGTGATGAGCGGCATGCATTACAGCTTCCTCAATTGTGCGTATAACAATGACGTGAACAATGACTGGGTGGACGGGGGCTGTATGGAGAATATTAAAAAGAACTTAGGATACAGGTTCGTGCTGGTGAATGGCCTCTATCCGGATGTGGCTGTAAAGGCGGGGATGCAGTTCAAGGTAACGTTGAACCTGAGGAATGAGGGGTATGCCTCTCCTTATAATCAGCGGCCGGCGAGGCTGGTATTGCGTGCGCGGAATGGAGGCAAAGAGTATGTATTCCCCCTGTCGGCGGATGTACGCAGATGGTACAGCGGGGCTGTGGCGGTGAATGAGACCATTAGTACGGATGCCGGCATGTCTACGGGCGTGTATGACCTGCTGCTGTATTTGCCGGATGCGGCGACGTCGCTGTCGGGTCGTGCGGAGTATGCCATCCGGCTGGCTAACAAGGATACATGGGAGGCGTCCACGGGGTATAATAAGCTGGGAGCGACCGTGACGATCAACTAGCGGGCGGGATGGTGCAGGATGGTCCATGAGCTTCATTAAGTTTCTGTTTACAATTCCAGGACTATATTTGCAAGACCCTGACTGACCAAATGGAAGGGCCCTTACCATTATGCGCACATCACTCATTGCGATCTTAGCCAGTCTTCCCGTATTCTCTTTTGCCCAGAGCGCTTCCGATGAGAACCTGGTGCAGTACGTACGGCCGATCATCGGAACCCAGCGGATGGGCCATGTCTATCCGGGCGCCACGGTGCCTTTCGGCATGGTGCAGCTGAGTCCGGATACGGATACCATTCCTTACGAAATGAACGGGAAGTATAATCCGGATGTGTATAAATACTGTGCGGGTTACCAGTATGACGATAAGACCATTGTCGGGTTCAGCCATACGCATTTCAGCGGTACGGGGCATTCCGACCTGGGTGATTTTCTGATCATGCCGACAGTGGGTGAGCTGCAGCTGAATCCCGGTGTTGCGGACAAGCCGCGCAGCGGTTTCAGAAGCGCTTTCTCCCATGCGACTGAAGTGGCGGAAGCCAATTACTACAAGGTAAAGCTGGAGGATTATAACGTACTGGCGGAGCTGACCACGACCACCCGGGTGGGCATGCATCAATATACTTTTCCGGCCACGGAGCAGGCGCATATCATCCTGGACCTGATGAGCGGCATCTATAATTACGAGGACAAGAATGTCTGGACCTTTGTCCGGGTGGAGAATGATACGCTGGTGACAGGATGGCGGCAGACCAATGGGTGGGGGAGGACAAGAACGGAATATTTTGCGTTGAGCTTCTCCAGGCCGTTTGTTTCGTACGGCGGCAGGAACTACAGCAGGAAGCAGGTGTACAGGGGTTTCTGGGGCAAGTTTGACCAGAACCATAATTTCCCGGATATCGCCGGCAGGCAGATCCGCATGTATTTCGACTTCCATACCAAAAAGGGGGAGCAGATCAAGCTGAAGATGGCATTGTCCTCCGTCAGCACGGAAGGGGCATTGTTAAATTTGCGAACAGAAGTACCCGGCTGGGATTTTCAGCAGGTGAAGCAGGAGGGCCAGGCGTGGTGGAACCGCGAGCTGGGCAAGGCGCGGATCGAAGCGGGAAAGGAGGAGAAGGAGAACTTCTACACCTCCCTTTATCATGCTTTTATCAACCCCACTGTTTATATGGATGTGGATGGTGGCTACCGGGGACTGGACCAGGTGAACCATAAGGCAGCAGGGTTTACCAATTACACGACATTCTCCTTATGGGATACGCACAGGGCGCTGCATCCTTTGTTCAATATCCTCGAGCCGTCGCGGAATGCAGATATGGTCCGGAGCATGCTGGTGCATTATGATCAAAGCACGCAGCATATGTTACCTATCTGGTCCCATTATGCCAATGAGAACTGGTGTATGTCAGGCTATCACAGTGTGTCGGTAGTGGCGGATGCCATCGTCAAAGGGAATGCGCCATTTGATGCGAACAAAGCGCTGGATGCCTGTATCGCCACTTCACAGCACAGGGATTTCATGGGCCTGGGCGCCTATATCGACAAGGGCTATGTCCCTGCGGAAGGCAGCGGCACTTCCGTGTCCAATACGCTGGAATATGCTTATGATGACTGGAGCATTGCGCAGGCAGCAAAGAAGCTGGGAAGAATGGATATCTATGCGACATATATGAAGCGTTCGGAGAACTATAAGAATGTCTGGGATGCCTCCATAGGATATATGCGGCCACGGATGGCCGATGGCAGCTTCAAAAAAGAGTTCGATGTATTAAGCACCAACGACCAGGGGTTTATCGAAGGGAATGCCTGGAACTACTCATTGTATGTTCCGCATGATCCGGCAGCGTTGATAGCCATGATGGGCGGTAAGCAGCGTTTTGTCCGGCACCTGGATTCTTTGTTCACCATGGAGCTGCCGGATAAGTTCTTTGCGGAGACAGAGGACATTACAAGAGATGGCATCATCGGCAATTATGTCCATGGCAATGAGCCCTCGCACCATGTAGCTTACCTGTATAACTGGACGGATCAGCCCTGGAAAACGCAGGAGCGGGTGCGGATGATCATGAAGAAGCAGTACCGCAACGCGCCAGATGGCCTGGGAGGCAATGATGACTGCGGGCAAATGAGCGCATGGTATATCTTCAGCGCCCTGGGTTTTTATCCCGTAGCGCCTGGTTCCGACCAGTATGCATTGGGCAGCCCAGCTGTCAATGGCGCGGTGTTACACCTGGAGAACGGAAAGGACCTCGTGATCGAAGTACAGGGGCAGGGTGAGAAGAACGTGTATGTGCAGAAAGTGGTGCTGAATGGCCAGGCGCTTAACCGCCGCTTTATCACCCACCAGGAGATCATGACTGGGGGAAAGCTGGTGTTTTATATGAGTGAAAAGCATTAGTTTAGGTGGAAATAGGGATTTTACGGTTGGAATTACGGCAAATATGTTATATTTTACTAATAACGAATTTGCATTGCTCATCAATAAAATCCAGTCATATGAAACCCGATGCAGGGACACATGCACCCAAGGGTGCAGCCGTCCATAACACAGCCGTGACGATCGTATTGGCAGTAGCCTTTCTTAGCCTGGTCTTGTTCCTATCGTATGTCTTTATAAACGCCACATCGAAGTAAATGATCTGAAGACCGTCACACGACGGTCTTTTTTCATTCGAAAGATCACGCAAACGATTGTGTCCCCACCGCAAACGATTGTGTTACGCAATTCGCTGTCCAGGCGGGTTTGCGGGTTTTTTATATCGCCGGATTGTTCCTAATTTCTCTATGGTAATAATTATTAAACCTAAAAAGAGATCTTATGAACCAGCGAACTTTACTCCTCTGTCTGGGCTTATTCCTGCAACTCTTCGGTAAGGAACTATCAGCTCAAAGAACGTTCTATGTAGACATTACCAAACCCACGAATGGGGACGGGACTTTCGGTAATCCCTGGAACAATCTGCTTTCCGGCATGTTCGGATCTGGTCAAGCGGACACTTCGGATGTGATCGTTTATTTCAGGCAGGGTATTTACCATTTAAGCGCCGATACGACGATCTATATCGGGAGCGATAAAAGCGGCAGCAACGGTCATTATTTCATCCTGAAAGCATATCCGGGCGAGCAGGTGGTATTTGACGGCAGCCGGTTGACGGCCGACTATTCGTACATGGTCAGCATAGCCGGAGCCAGCAATATCCGGCTGCAGGGGCTGCAGTTTGCCAATATCAGCAATATCACTGCCTATGGGGTTTATATCTCGGGTGGCGGCAGCAACATCGATCTGCGGAGCTGTACATTTAAGAACCTGCTCTGGAACAGCGATACAGCCGAGGCAAAATTCCCCGGCTCCCTGGATAAGAACATCTGGCCCGTGTATATAGCCGGATCCGGCGGCCTGCCCAACAATGTGCTGATCGACACCAGCCGGTTTGTAACCATTGCTCCGGGATATTACGGGGATCTCGTCACGGTGTCCGGAGCGGCAGGTACGGTGACGCAGACAGCCAATGTCGACTCCAACATTATCTACCGCAGCGCCCGTTACCAGTTCTATGTAAGCACATCCGGAAATGACACGACGGGCGACGGCTCGAAAGCCAAACCCTGGAGGACGATCAATACGGCTGTGAATGGGGCGGGGTATGATTTCAGTGTGGTCCCCGCGGCACTGATCGATTCCGATATCACCGTTTATTTGCGTGGGGGGACCTACAATTTAACCAACAGCGTTTACATCGGCCATAACCGGGGTCAGAATAAAAAATGGTTTACCATCACCAACTACCCGGGTGAATGGGCGGCTGTAGATGGGGGAGGATTGACCCAGAAATATGCCAGCATGTTTGTCATAGACAGCGCCAGCTATATCAAAATAAAAGGGCTCGACATAAAGCATCTGACGAATGACTCAACTCTTACGACGGTGGTGGGCGGAGTGACCCTGAAGGATGTCCGTTATGGCATCGTCATCGAAGGCAACGGCAATCATATCCAGATCCTGGACAACGACCTGTACGATATGAAATGGACAAGGGATACGACGAAGGCAAAGGATCCCCAACCCAATGACGTGCTTAGTGCTATTACTGTATTGGGGAATACCAATACAGCGATCAATAATTTGCTCATCGATAACAATACGATACATGATATCGTCCCTGGCTACGCGGAAGGGATGGCCATCAATGGCAATGTGGATACGTTCACGGTCTCGGCTAACGAGATCTACGATGTGGCCAATATCGGGATCGTCGCTGCAGGCAATTACAAATGGGTATTGGAAAGTTACCCGAGCTTACTGAAGGCCAACAACCAGTCGCGGAATGGGCTGATCAAAGACAACTCGGTTTACCGGTGTATCTCACCGGTGGCCACTTCTGCCGGTATTTACCTGGATGGCTCCTTACAAGTCACGGTACAGGAGAATGAAAGCTACAACAACGGCACGGGTATCTCGGTGGGTAATGAACAGGATTCCAGCACCAGCGGCGGGCATCTCGTCATCGGCAATAATGTATGGGCCAACCTGGGGCCGGGCATGTACCTGGGAAGCAATAACCCGACCTCTACCTGTTCCAATGTGGTGGTAAAGTTCAATGCGGACTCGAACAACTTTACTATTAACCCAACCTTATACAACAGGGCAAACGGTCATTACGGTACATTGGACCCTGCAGGCAGGTGGGCCGAGATAGTGATGAACCGCATCCAGCACCTGACCTTTGATGAAAATGAGGTGACGTCCCTGTCGAATACCGTGCTTGCATTCACCTTCTCTCAGTCCAACCTGATCTTCACTGACAACGAATATTATACAAAGGATAATAATCCCTGTGTTGCCTATTTTGCCCGTGACACGAATGGCGATGGGACGGCAGAGACGGTGGACACCACGTTTCATGAGTATGCGCGGACCACGGGGCTGGATACTACTTCCAGTTTGGGAGGAGTGGCCTATGACCGGCACGGTTGTGGGACAACGGGTGCTTTAGCGCCACCACCTGTCCTGAGCGCCTTGGCGTTGGCGCTGGATAATAGCGGGGGTAATGACATCCGGGTATTTCCTGATCCGGTGGTAAATAAGCTGTCTGTCTATGTCACGCAGGCTGTGGCGGGCAGGGTGCAGCTGGAGTTGTGGGACCTCAGCGGCAGACCGGTACTCAGGAAAGAGATGGTGGCTGCACAAGGGACGACGGAGCTGGGATGGAATGATGTTAAGCAGACAGGTGTGGCGCCGGGCATGTATATCCTCCGGGTAGTGGGTCCCACGCAAATTTTTACACATAAGATCGTAGTGCTGTAAAGGCTGCGGTCTTTCTCTCAGGCCGGCCGGTGGATGACCAGTTGTGGTTGCAGGAGCTCATGGTGAAGCACAGGGTAGGGATCATCGGTCTGGCCGGCCTGTTTGTCCAGCAATTGCAGCAACAGTTGTGTGGCTTTTTGTCCCTGCTGATAGGGGAACTGTTCCACAGAAGCGATAGGGGCATTGTCGATATAATGGCAAATAGGCTCGTTGGCAAAGCTGACGAAACTGATGCCTTTGATCTTCGATCTTTTGACATATTGGATGCTGTCCAGGGCGACATAATCATTGAAGGTGATGATGGCATCGGGCCGTTGTTTCTGATCCAGCAGCTGCTGCATGGCTTTGCAGGTGCCTTCTTTGGAAAGATCCGAACAGGTGACCAGGCTGGGATCGAATTTCCTCCGTCGCTGCCAGAGCGTACTTTTGAAGGATTCCAATCTTTCCTGGCTGGCGGAAAGATGCCCCGGGCCGTTGACAAGGGCGATGCGCTTATGTTTCTTCCTGATGAGAAAATCGATGGCCTGCTGCATACCGGCTCCCAGGCTGCTGGCGATGTAATGGATATCCGGCATTTTGGGTATCCTGTCGAGAAATACCATGGGAATTTTATGCCGCCTCAGTAACTCGAAGTGTTCGTAATTGGTGGTGTCTTTGGAGATGGATATCAGTACGCCATCGACACGCTGGGATTTCATGGCGTTCACCAGCTGTTTTTCCCTTGCCTGGTCATCCCTTGACTGGCAGAGCATCACGGTATAGCTCTCTTTATAGGCCACGTCCTCTATGCCATTCACTATGGAAGCAAAGAAGTCCTGGGAGAGGTTGGGCAGGATGACGCCGATCATAAAAGTCCTTTTCTGCTTGAAAAAAATCGCGGTTTGATTGGGTTCGTAATGCAGCTCGCTTGCCAGCTTTTGGACCTGCATTTTCGTCCGCAGGCCGATGCTGTAATGGTTATGCAGGGCCCGTGAGACGGTGGATACCGAAACGTTCAGCTGCCGGGCGATTTCTTTGAGCGTAGGCGAGTGATCAGGCATATCTTAAAGATACTGAAAAATAGGGAGGGGGGTACCCCGCTCAACCGGTTGCGCAATTATTATTTGCGCAATCGATTGATAAAAATCCCGATACCCGGTGCGCGTAGCTTTGAGCCAAATGAATATATCTTTTGAACAACAGACGGGGATCATCACCGGTGCTGCCAGCGGGCTGGGCCGGGCTATCGCGCAGCGATTATCGGAAAAAGGTGTTTCGCTGGCGCTTTTCGATCTGAACGAGGAAGGATTGGCGGCCACACAGGCCATGTTGCCGGGAGAATGTATGATCGTCCCCCTGGATATTACGGATGAAAGCATGGTAAAGGCAGCAGTCTCCAAAGTGGCAGATCGATGGGGGAGGATCGACCTGCTGGTGAACAGCGCCGGTATCACGGGGAAGACGAATATTAAAAGTCATGAAGTGGATACAGAGAATCTTCTCACCGTATTTGGGGTGAACTTCATGGGTTCGTACCATACTTCGAAGTATGTCCTGCCGGAGATGCTGAAGCGTAATTACGGTCGTATCCTTCATATCGCCTCTATCGCCGGAAAGGAAGGGAATGCGGGTATGCTGGCTTATTCAGCCAGCAAGGCGGCGGTGATCGGGATGACCAAAGTCCAGGGAAAGGAATATGCCACCACCGGGATCACCGTGAACGCATTGGCTCCCGCCGTGATCAGGACGGCCCTGGTGGATGCTATGCCTGACGAGCAGGTGCGTTATATGACGGACAAGATACCGATGCAGCGGTGCGGGACATTGGCGGAGGCGGCAGATCTTGCCTTATTTATCGTCTCTCCTTCAAATAGTTTCACCGCAGGCTTCACATTCGACCTTTCGGGAGGAAGGGCCACTTACTAAAAACACATTATGACACGATCAAAAATGGTGGCGGGCGCTATGCCGGTGGGTGTGGTAGGATTGGGGCTAATGGGATGCAGCATTACTACATGCCTGCTGATGGCAGGACACCCGGTGGTGGCCGTAGCGCCTTTGCCGGCAGACATGGATCACGCGGAGCGGAGAGTGCGCGAGCATTGGGATCGTTCGGTAGAAGAGGGATTGATCGACGCATCGATGGATGACTGGCGACAGCGGCTAACGATCACGGAAGATTATAGCGAACTGCGGGTCTGCAGGATCGTCATTGAATGCACGTTGGAAAACCTCCCTATTAAGCAGGCAGTGTACAGGAAGATAGAAGGTGTCATTGGGGAGGATGCCATCCTCACGTCGAATACATCGGCTATCCCTATCAGCCTGTTGCAGGCCCAGACACGATATCCGCAAAGGTTCTTCGGCCTGCATTGGGCGGAGCCTTCCCATACCACCCGTTTTTTGGAGATCATTTGTGGTGAGCAAAGTGAGACAGCGCTTGGTGAATACCTGTATGACATAGCCGCCGGCTGGGGTAAGGAGCCAACCCTGGTGCGAAAGGACATACGGGGATTTATTACCAACCGGCTGATGTATGCCATGTACAGGGAGGCCTTCTACCTTGTAGAACATGGGTACGCCACCGTGGAGGATGTAGACAGGGCCTGTCGTAACAATGCCGGCTATTGGATGACACTGGTGGGCGTATTCCGATGGATGGACCTCACCGGCGTAGCGGCCTATCATACGGTGATGAAGGACCTCTTTCCTACGCTGAGCAACAGCACGGCGCTGCCGCAGCTGATCGATGACATCGTGAAGGACGGAGGAAGGGGCGTTGCGAATGGCAAGGGATTTTATACTTATACGGATGAAGAGGCCCGGCAATGGGAAAAGACCTTTACGCAATTTAGTTATGAGATCAGGAGGCTGGCGCTGAAATATCCTGTGGATGTGGTAAAAAAAGAATTAGAGAAAAAACAATGTTAATAATAGACGCCCACCTGGACCTGTCCATGAATGCGCTGGAATGGAACAGGGATCTTCGCTTACCCGTACAGGCGATACGCGACAGGGAAAACGGACTCACCGACAAACCCGACAGGGGAAAGGGGATGGTGTCCCTGCCGGAGCTGCGCAAAGCAGGCATCGGTCTGGTAGTAGCTACACAAATTGCAAGATATGTCGAGGCCGGGAGCTTACTGCCAGGCTGGCATTCACCTGAGCAGGCCTGGGCGCAGACGCAGGGACAGTTGGCCTGGTATAAGGCCATGGAGGCCGCTGGAGAGATGGTTATGATCGGAGATAAGGCTGCGCTCGGGCGGCATATCGACCTGTGGATGCGGAATGACGGCATAGAAAAGCCCATCGGCTATATATTAAGTTTGGAGGGCGCCGACAGCCTGGTAAACCTTTCCTACCTGGAAAAAGCATACCGGAGTGGCCTGCGGGCGATTGGTCCGGCACATTACGGTGCGGGACGTTACGCGCCGGGTACTGGTATGACGGGACCATTTACACGGCAGGGACTGGAGCTGCTGAAGGAGATGCAGCGGCTGAACATGATCCTGGACGTCACGCACCTCACGGACGAAGCATTCGGGCAGGCCATGGATCTTTATAAGGGGCCTGTATGGGCCAGTCATCATAATTGCAGGGCGCTGGTACAGCACCAGCGACAGCTGACGGATGACCAGATAAAGACCCTGATCCAACGAGGTGCGGTCATCGGAGGAGTGCTGGATGCATGGATGTTGACTGATGGCTGGGTGAGAGGGCAGTCGGATCCCGGTACTTCGGGTGTCAACCTGGAGAAATTAATAGATCACTATGATCATATCTGCCAGCTGGCAGGCAACAGTCAGCATATAGCGATTGGAAGCGACCTCGATGGCATGTTCGGGAAAGAGCAATCACCTTATGACCTGGATACAATAGCCGACCTGGGGAGGTTAGCCGGTTTATTGGAGCAGCGGGGATACAGACCTGAGGAGATCATCAACGTGTTGCATGGGAACTGGCTGCGTTTTTTACGTCAGGCCTGGCAATGACATTCGCGGTGACGCCTGCCAGCTTGTGCTCTCCGGCATTGCTGCCCTGGCTGGTCTTTTTGGAAATACCGGGAACGAACAACAGCACAACGGACGTAAGTATAAATCCTAGCAGGAAAGCGAAGGCCTGAGACTTCATCATATGAATTGGATTTAAAAACGGATTTCTCCTATTTTAATGAACGTCTTCTAAGAGTATTTTAGTACGATGTCGTCCTTTTGCGGATGTTTTCTTAACGACGAAAGTATTTTCGTAGCAGGTGAAGACGTACATATAATGAATCTTCCGCATATCTCCCCTGCAAATAGAGTGTGTCCTTGTCCAGGCGATAGGTTGCATTGATCACCAGGAGGGTGTCGGGGTAGGTACGGGCCATATGAACCGTGTGTTTGACCGTATCCACTCCATAGCCAAAGTAATCCAGGGTCGATGTCCAGGATTGTATGGAGGCGGCCTCATAGTCTTCGAAGATGATCTTTCTCCAGCCGCCTTCATTGGCATGCAGGGACTGGTCGATAGCGTCCTGGGAATGATGAAGGCTGTCGACGGACCAGACGCCATAGAGGGCCGTATGTTTTCCGACGCCGTATTTTTCTCTCATGCGCACGGTGTCATACATCGGATAGGCAATTGCAAAAAAGCCCAGCAATATGCCGATGACGCCCGCGATCCTTTTTATGATCTTCTTTCGGAAAAGCTGGGGCCAGGTCCTTTTTTCCACCGCCTTGTTAAGAAGCAGGACATTTGTGAGGCGTGCAGCGTCGTCTACCAGCAGGTAGAGCGACATGGCGAGGTAGGAACAGGAGAAGAACTTCACGCATACGTCAAAGGCAAAGTTCACGAAGACGATATTGCTCATAATGGTCACCATAACGATGGCGCCCAGGGTTGCTGTCCGGCGGAAGAGGAGGAGGAGGGCCGCGACGATCTGGCTGCAGCCGATGAAGAACTCATAAGGGAAGGAGTAGCCGAAGAAGGACCAGGCGACGGTCATCGGGCGCATGTCCACCACTTTTGTGTCAAGGGAGGAGATGCTGGAATTGAATTGCACGTCGAGCACTTTGGAGGCTCCGTACTGCATGATGGTATAGGCGAGGAAGAAGCGGAGGGCTGTTTGCAACAGGTATTGGAGCTTTATATAGTCCCGTCGTTGTTTGTCGATGAGGCTCCAGGTGATGGCCAGCAGGAGGGCGGAGGCTCCGGCGACAGGAAAGAAACGAAAGTCCCGGGGAAGGTCGCCACATCCGTCGCTATCAGTGAGGAGAATGTATACCATGACAGCGGGAAAGAGGAGGAAAAAGGACTTGAAACCAAGGTCTTTTAACCTATGGGAAACATGGGTCATGCAGGCAGGGTGTTTTAGCGGCGGGAAAATACGAAAATGCCGGATCAGTAGGAGCGACCCGGCATTTATTTTACATGTATGGCAGTATTTTAATACACTATGTAGGTATTGTTGAAATGGCCGTTGTCAATTTTAACGCTGTCATTGCCGTCGTTGTAGTTATATAAGACACCGCTGAAGGTCCCGGCGATCTTATGGTTAGTCTGGTCCCAGGAAGTAACCGTGAGAGTTCCGTGGCCTCCGGCGAAATCATCAGAAACATAGTGCGTGCCATCGCCCTTCGTATAAGATACAGTCGTTATATAAAAGGGGTCAGGCTCATTGACTTTCACGCTGTCATGGATCTGGATCGCTATATAGCTGGTGTCGCCTGATTTGCCGTAATAGCCGGCCAGGTTGGTCCAACCGATGGTATTATAGCCGGTGCAATATTGCGACTGCCATGCCGTCCCGCCGATGGTGGCGGAGATACGGGTTGTATTGCTGTCGTTGCTTTTTTTACAACCGGTGACGATCAGGATAACGAAAACGCCCGCTAATGCGGAGATGGTGAAGCGTTTGGTTCTTTTCATAATGATCTTTTATAAGTTTTGGTCATGTATTGATTCGTTACTCCACCTTGTAAGTGGTGTTGAATTGTCCGTTGTCGATCTTTACGCTGTCGGATTTGTCGTATTGACCATTGTAAAGCACGCCGCTGAAAGTGCCGGCCATCGTATGTGCTGTCTTGTCCCAGGAGCTCCAGTTCTATGAAAGAGGTGTCGCCTGCCGCTTTGCCATAGGCGCCGGAGATCGCGATGTAGCCAGAGGAGCCATTGGACCCGGCATGTTCCAGGGCCGTGGTATACTGGGCTTTCCATGGAGCACCGTCGACATTGGCGGTGAAGCTGGCGGACTTGCTGCTGTCGCTGCTTTTCTTACAGCCGGAAAAGATGAGGATAGCAAATGTGGACGCCAGTGTGAGAACAGTGAGTTTTTTCATCGGAATTATTAAAGGGTTTTCAGATCAATTTTTCCGTCCTCAAGCGTGTAAAGGAAAACATTTAGTATAACCGTAAAAAGCATATTTAGGTAGATTGTATCCGGGGAAGGCAGGATCTGGCGAGGATGGCTTACTTTTGCCGCCGGACTGAAAACATGGTAAAGATCGGTAATATAACGCTGGAGGGCTTTCCACTGTTGCTGGCGCCTATGGAGGACGTGAGCGATCCCCCTTTCCGGGCGGTGTGCAAGCGGCATGGGGCGGACCTCCTTTTCACCGAGTTCATTTCCAGCGAGGGATTGATCAAGGATGCCATTGCCTGCCGGCGGAAGCTGGACATTTTCGAAGACGAGCGGCCTGTAGGTATCCAGATCTTTGGCGGTGATGAGGAGCGTCTGGCGATGGCGGCGCAGATCGTTGAGGCCGTGGAGCCGGACCTGCTTGACATTAATTTCGGCTGCCCGGTGAAAGGCATTGTCGGCAGGGGCGCCGGTGCGGGGGTATTGAAAGATGTGCAGCGGATGGTGCGGCTGACGGAAGCGTGCGTACGATCCACACGTTTGCCCGTCACCGTTAAAACGAGATTGGGATGGGATGATGCAACCAGGAATATCGAAGAGGTGGCTGAGCGGCTGCAGGATGCCGGTATAGCGGCCCTGACCATCCATGGCAGGACACGGAGCCAGCTGTATAAAGGGGAGGCGGACTGGACGCTGATCGGGAAAGTAAAGAACAATCCCCGGATAAAGATCCCTGTCTTTGGAAATGGGGATATCGATAGTCCGCAGAAGGCCCTGGAATATGGTGATCGCTATGGCGTGGATGGGATCATGATAGGCCGTGCGGCCATTGGGTATCCCTGGATCTTCCGGGAGGTACGGCATTTAAGAGAGACGGGGGAATTGCATCCGCCGCCGACCCTGGAAGAAAGACTGCAGGTCTGCAAGCTGCACCTGCAAAAGGCGGTGGCCTGGCACGGCCCCATCGGACTACGTGAAATGCGGGGCCGGTATGCCCAGTACCTGAAGGGGCTGCCGGGACTGGCGGAACATCGCAGGGAGCTGGTGACTTTGGCGACCTGTGAAGAGGTGGAAGCTGCGCTCGATGCCATCGGCAGGGCTTACCGGGGGCTGGAGATGGAGTGGGAGCCGATCAGGCTGGTGAATTATCATGAGCGGTGCACTTTGTGAGGGAGAAATCTCCTACATTTATTACATGAGAAAATACCTGACTGTCGCCCTGGCGTTCCTTTCCTTTTTAGTATATGGGCAGGCCGGAAAAGAGCCTGTGAAAGTTACGGACATGCTGAAAGTCCAGTCTCTCAGCGGCGTTACGCTGAGCAAGGACGGCCGCCTGGCAGCGTACACGGTGACGAAGATCGAGCCGGACCCCGACTCGAAGGCGGACTATAAATATGTCAATCACATCTATGTTGTTTCACCTGATGGCGGGACGCCGCCAAAGGAGCTGACGGTGAAGGAGGGTGCGTCGCAGCCTGCCTGGAGCCCGGATGGCAAGCAGATGGCTTTTGTACGGCCGGTGGACGGCAAGCCACAGGTATTCATCCTGTCGATGGATGGGGGGGAGCCGGTGCAGTTCACCCATTATAAATATGGGGCTGGCACTCCGAAGTGGTCGCCGGATGGGAAAGCCATTTTATTCTCTTCGAATATACGAATGAGTGAGCTGATCCGGGATACGGTGCTCAACCCTGGTCATGCCCTGCCGTCCTGGCCTTTTGAGCAGGCAGGTTTCGACAGGAATGACAACCTTTCTATAGTCCGTGCGAAGCCTGACCCGGACGGAAATCCCGAGGAGATACGGGCCTACCTGGAAAACGATGTTACGGATAAGAAAGCGAAGGTGGTGAGCCGGCTGAATTTCCAGGACGAAATGGTAGTGAATGGGGAGATGAGCTTTAATCATTTCTATATACAGGAATTGCGGGCGGGGGCGCTGCCGGTGGCAGTGACCCATGGGTTTTATCGTTATGCCGATGTGGACTTCACGCCGGACGGGCAGCACCTGGTCATTACGGGAAACATGGACTCCACGCAGCATCCGGACAGGAGCCTGGAAAGCAGCGTTTACCTGGCCGACAGGGATGGCGCTCATCTGCGGCTGCTGTTGGGGGAGAAAGGAAAAGTATATTCCAATGCGGTGCTTTCCCCTTCGGGTAAATGGCTGGCCTTTCAATACAGCAATACTTCATTTGTCACTGTACCACAGCTGGCCATCCTCTCCCTTCAAGGCGGCAGTCCGATCGATCTGCCTTTCGACCGGAGCAAGGGCGGCTATACCTGGAGTCCCGATGAAAAGTGGATCTATTTTACGGCGCCTTCCAATGGAGGGGCGCCGCTGTACCGGGTGAATGTCGCCACGCGACGGACAGAGCAGTTGTCGGACTATAACAGTGGCACGGGCAGCTTTGACGTGGGCAGCGGGAAAGTGGTGTTTGTCCGTTCGGAAGTGAACGATCCCTTCGACCTGTACGTTGCCGACCCCGCCCTGCAGCAGGTGCGCCGGATCAGCGCATTCAATTACGATTGGGTACAACACAAACGGCTGTCGGTGCCGGAGAAGCACAGCTTTACGAATGACAAGGGGCTCACCGTCGAGTTTTGGGTGATGAAGCCTGCGGACTATACCCCGGGAAAGAAGTATCCATTGTTACTGGATATCCATGGCGGCCCTTCGGCGATGTGGGGACCGGGAGAGACCAGCATGTGGCATGAATTCCAGTTCTTCTGCAGCAAGGGCTATGGAGTGGTGTACAGCAATCCGCGGGGTTCCGGCGGTTATGGGCTGGAGTTCCTGCGGGCTAATGTGGAGGACTGGGGGACGGGTCCGACGAGCGATGTACTGACGGTGCTGGACAAGACGGTAGCGGAAGGATGGGCGGACACTTCCAGGCTGGTGGTGAGCGGAGGGTCTTATGCCGGGTACCTGGTAGCCTGGATCGTAGGGCATGACCATCGATTTAAGGCCGCCTGCGCCCAGCGGGGTGTCTATGACCTGGCGACTTTTTTCGGGGAAGGCAATGCCTGGCGGCTCGTGCCCAATTATTTCGGCGGCTATCCCTGGGAAGCGCATACCAAGGCTGTGCTGGAACGTGAGTCTCCCATCACCTATGTGGCCAATATAACGACACCCCTGATCATTTTCCATGGAGAGAATGACAGGCGGACAGGGTTTGTACAGGGAGAAATGCTGTACAGGAGCCTAAAAGTGCTGGGCCGTCCTGTGGAGTATGTCCGTCACCCCGGAGGAACGCACGAACTCACCCGCAGCGGGGACAACCGTCAGCGGATAGATCAGATGTTGAGAACATATGAGTTCTTCGAGCGTTGGATACAGCGGTAAGCCTATTGCAGTGGTTTTGACGTAGTGTACAACGCCGCCGCCGGGGGAAGCCAAGTAGAAATATTGGTTATCTTTAGGGTATGAAGAAGATCCTTGCCATTTTTCTGGTGCTGACCGGCAGCGCCACTTTTGCCCAGTCTGGTTCGATCTACACGACAGCAGAAAAATCCCCATTGCGGCTGACACAGGGAGGAAAGCTCAATTTTACGGATTCCCGGCAGCCGCTGGAAACAGAACCTTTTATTTTAGTGGACCCGCAGTCCACTTTCCAGACCATCATAGGCATTGGGGGTGCGCTGACGGATGCAGCTGCTGAGACTTTTGCAAGGATCCCCAGGGCGCAACAGGAAGAACTATTGCGGGCTTATTATGATCCACGGAACGGGATCGGGTACACATTAGCCCGGACACAAATACAAAGCTGCGATTTTTCCAGCGGCAGCTATTCGTACATAAAAGACAATGATACGGCGCTGACCAGCTTCAGTGTCGCGCATGACGAACAATACAGGATACCCCTGATCAAACAGGCCATCACGGCCGCCGGGGGCCATCTCCCGCTCTACGTCTCTCCCTGGAGCCCTCCGGGATGGATGAAGGACAATGGCAGCGTCATCGGAGGCGGGCATCTGAAGGCCGAATATGCCCGCAGCTGGGCCAGCTTCTACATAAAATTTATCAAGACCTATGAGGCGAAGGGCATTCCAATATGGGGATTGACGGTGCAAAATGAGCCGATGGCAAAACAGAAATGGGAGTCCTGCATATATACGGCTGAGGAAGAAAGGGACTTTATTAAAAATTATCTCGGGCCCATTTTGCAATCCTCCGGGATGGGCGACAAGAAGCTGATCGCCTGGGATCACAACCGCGATCTGCTGTACCAGCGGGCCAGCACTATCCTGGAAGACCCGGGTGCGGCGAAGTATATCTGGGGCATCGGCTATCACTGGTATGAGACCTGGACAGGCGGACCGATGCAATTCGAGAACATGAAGCTGGTGACGAAGGCCTTTCCGGATGCGCATCTCATTTTCACGGAAGGCTGCCAGGAAAAATTCAATTTCGACAGTCTTAAAAGCTGGTCGCTGGGAGAGAAATATGGTTACTCCATGGTTAACGATTTCAACAATGGATGCGTGGGCTGGACGGACTGGAATATCCTGCTGGATGAGAAGGGCGGACCTAACCACGTGGGTAATTTTTGTTTTGCTCCTGTGCATGCCGACACCCGCACCGGACAACTGATCTATACCAATGCGTATTATTATATCGGTCATTTTTCCAAATTCGTGAAGCCAGGCGCAAAGCGGATCGCCGCCTCCACCAACAGGGCGCAGCTGCAGACGGCAGCCTTCCGCAACACGGACGGGAGTATTGCCGTGGTCGTGCTGAATACCACGGCTGAGAAACTACCTTACCGGCTCATCCTGAAAGGAAAGGAGACGGCTACAGAAAGTCTGCCTCACTCTATCTCTACACTTATCATACAATGATCATGAGGGCTATTTTCCTGGGATTTTTGATGTGCGGCCTGCTACAGGTGCGGGCGCAAATGAAAGCGACCTGCTGGCTGACGGATCCTGCACGGCAGATATTCTTCACCCAACAGCCGCCGGAGCACGTAGCGCCCTGGGACCCGCGACAGGACACGATTGCGACCCGGGTAGATCTGCTCATCCGGGTAGACGCCCGTCAAACTTACCAGTCCATCGACGGGTACGGGTGGGCGCTCACAGGCGGCAGCGCGCAGCATATCATCCATATGAGCGCACCGGCACGGGCGGCCCTGCTGAAAGATCTTTTCTCTGTAAAAGATAATCACATCGGCGGCAGCTATCTGCGTATCAGCATCGGTGCATCCGATCTCAATGATCATGTCTTTTCTTATGACGATCTGCCGGCAGGAGAGACAGATACATCCTTGTCCCATTTTGACCTTGGCCCTGACAGGAAGGATGTCATCCCGGTGTTGAAGGAGATATTGACCATCTATCCCGGGCTGAAAATAGTAGGCTCGCCCTGGAGCGCACCCACCTGGATGAAAACGAATAACGATACAAGAGGAGGGAGCCTGAAGCCGGCGTATTATGCGACCTATGCCCGTTATTTTGTAAAGTATATCCGGGCCATGGAGAAGGAAGGCATCCGGCTGGATGCCATTACGGTGCAGAACGAGCCCCTGCATCCGGGCAATAATCCCAGCATGTACATGCCGGCGCCGGAACAGGCTGCCTTCGTGAAGGGTTTCCTGGGCCCCGCATTCAAACAGGCAGGCATAAAAACCAGGATCATCATCTACGATCACAACTGCGATAAGCCGGAGTATCCCATCAGCATCCTGGACGACCCTGAAGCACGGAGATACATAGATGGATCAGCCTTTCACCTGTATGGCGGAACGATAGATGCCATGTCGAAGGTCCACGATGCCTATCCGTCAAAGAACCTCTATTTCACTGAGCAGTGGGTAGGTGCGCCAGGAGACCTTTCGAAGGATATCCCGGAGCATATAGAAAATCTCATCATCGGCGCCACCCGTAACTGGAGCCGGAATGTCATCGAATGGAACCTGGCTGCGGACCCTGACAATAACCCGCATACGGATAGGGGCGGATGTGATCGCTGCCTGGGTGCGGTGACCATTGACGGGGACAAGGTGACGCACAATCCTGCCTATTACATCGTCGCACATGCCGCGAAATTTGTACGGCCAGGGTCAGTGAGGATCGCTTCGGAATTGCAGACTGGGGGGCCTGCAGGATCTGCTGCTATCGCCGGTGGCGGGCTTCTGCCCAATGTGGCTTTCCGAACGCCGGCCGGGAAGACGGTGCTGATCGTGCTGAATAAGAGCGACAGCGCTCAGTCTTTTACCGTCCAGGACAATAAAGGAATAGCAACGCAGACCCTGGGTGCAGGAGCCGTAGCGACCTATATATGGTAGGCTACTTTACGCCTCCCAGATCGTAAAACCTCCATTTGGTGGTAAAATCCTTTTCCAGCGGCTGTTTGGTGAGGATTGCCCGGACCATTTCCACCGGCATGCAATTCAGGTGCATCACGGCGTCATGGTATTGCTTATAGGTCATCTTGCCACTGTCCACCAATTCCTTTTTTAGCGCGTAGAACTGCCGTCCTCCCGTAAGATAGGCCAGCTGGTACAATGGGGGATAGTGATCTACGAAAGACCTGCGGACCTCTCCGGCGGCATTGGCCCGTTCATGACCTACGCGGTCGACGAGGAAGTCGATACATTGTTGGGGTGTCCATTTGCCCAGGTGGTAGTTGAGGGAGAAAATGATGCGCGCACAGCGGTGCATATGCCAGAAGAGCATACCGATCCTGTCTTCAGGTCCCCTGGGGAATTTCAGGTCCCACAGCAGCAGCTCCCAATACAGCGACCAGCCTTCTATCCAGAATGGGGTATCGAAGTTACGGTAGGTGCGATAGCGGGCATTTGAGTAAAATTCGAGGTTATGCCCCGCAATCAATTCGTGGTGAACGGTGGCACGGGAGAAATGGGGGTTGTTACCCCGCATGCTCATCAGCCTGTCATCCTCATCCATGGTGTTGGTGGGATAGGAGATGATGATATCATTGCCACCCAGGAAGAATGGGTTGACCAGCTGTCGTTCCGGCGTCATCATCATCATGCCGAAGGTCTCTTCGGCCAGTGGCGGGACAGTGATGAGGTCATTTTTTTTCAGGAAATCCACCGATTGGGAAAAGAGGTCGAGGATCATTTCCGGCTGCTTACCGGCTGGGACATACGTATTCTTTACTTTTTCCAGGGCAGCTTTCCAGTTGTCGCCGAAGCCCATTTCTTTGGAGGCTTTCAGCATTTCCGCGTCGCACCAGGCAAATTCCTTATTGGCGATGTCGATCAGCTCTTCCGGTGAGTAGGGGATCATCTCGTATTTCAGCTGCCGCAGCAGCTCTTCACGCCCAGCGGGTTTGCCGACGATCCCGCTGTTGTCGGGTGGGGAAAAGGCTTTGTTCTTTTCCTTGAATACATCGGCATAGGAAGCGAGCGCATCGTCCAGCTCCTTATATGGTTTGGGCATCCACCATGTGAAGAGCGGATCATAGCCGTTGAAAAAATTATAGACGGAAGCGATGGACCTTTTCAGGTCGTTGATGACCAATCCGGCCTGGTAGATCTGGTCCATGGTAAGCGAGCTGTCTGTTTTCAGGCGGGCCTTCAGCTGTTTGATCTGCCCGGAGAAGTCAGACCAGTTCCTGGCCGTGGTTTGTGCGTCAGGCTGGTGGCCCCGGCGGCGGAGCTTTTCCACGGCGTAGATGGTGTCGGAGAAGGGGAACCATTTCTTTATTTTTTCGTAGCCGGCGGCCTCATTTGCGGATACCTGCAGCCTGGCATCGAGGTCCCTTTTGAAGAGGATGTAATCGACCTTGCATTCCTGTGAGAGGTTTTTAAAGTCAATTTGTTCCAGTTTTTTCAGGTAGTCATGGCAGAGGGCTTCCAGCCTGGCGCGTTTTTCGGGGGAGGCGCCCCCGCTTTCCTGGTCTCCGCCACCGCGACCGAAGCCGCTGGCATTGGCGGGGGTGGTATAAAACCGCACCAGGGCGCTGTGATCAGCTTCAAAGCGGGTGATCAGGCTGGGCATTTCCTGGCAGGGGGCATATTCGCCGGGAGCCAGCTGGGAAAAGGCAGGGTTTTGATGAAAGGCGATGCAGCATACGATAAATAAGATCCGTTGTATTCTCATGTTTTGGTGAGTTATGATTGCTAAGTTATTTCTTTATCCAGATAATTGATGCAGGTGTTTTGTCGGGCGCTTGCAAAGGAAATGGGGTGGGGGAGATACGATTCAGCCGGGTATAGTTCGGGATCGCCAGCAGTGGCGTTCCATCGGCCCAGGTGCCTTTGATGGCCATGATGCCATGCAGCAGACTGTCCTTCCATTCCAGGGAAAGGGGACCTGTGCCGAGGGCTTTGCTGATATCCTGGTTGTCGGCTGTTTCTACATTGTACAGCAGGGGACCGTAACGAAGCGCAATACGACCACGGTCGGCCTCTATTTTTTCGTCGGCGGTGATCTGCTGGATGGCCATGGGCAGGTCCAGCACGATCTTGTCACCTTTCTTCCAGGTCCGCCGGATGGCTATGTAGCCGTTGTCGATCGGTGGCGTTTGCACCTGGCCGTTGACCGTGACAGACCGGTAGCCTTTTACTTCGGGGACAGGTGAGTAAAGAGCGCTGGTGGTGCGGTTGGGAATGCGAAGATAGACCGTAAAAGGCTTTATTGCCGGCTGTGCCGGATCAACTGTAAGGGTGATATGCCCATTCCAGGGATAGTCGGTCTGTTGGGTCATGATGATGTCTGTTCCGGCAATTTTATCTACACGGACAGTGCTGCCAATATACATATTGACATATAAGCCGTCGTCGCCCCGCACATAGGTCCAGGTGGGCATCATCAGCAGGGTGCGGGGAATATTGCCTACACAACACGGGCAGACATGCCACTGATAGCGGGGCTGGGAGGAAGCCAGCGCATTGGTGTAATAAAAGTCTTTGCCATCCAGAGAGAGCGAACCCAGCAGGGCATTGTACATGGTCTCTTCGTACAGGTCGGCATATCGTGCGTCATGATAAGCCAGGTTCATCTTGTACTGGAAGAAGATCAGGCCGCAGCTGGAGCAGGATTCGCAGTAGGCGTTGTTGCGAAGGGAATAGTCCGGGCCGAATCCTTCGGAGGTCTCTCCGCTGCCAATGCCGCCAGTCAGATAGTATTTTTTATTGACCATATTGTCCCAGAGGGAGAGGACGGCGCTTTGATAATCCGGGTCTCTTGTTTCCGCCGCTATGTCAGCCATGCCGGAATATGTATAGGTAGCGCGGACAGCATGTCCAACGGCTTCGTATTGCTGCTGGACAGGTACATGGCTTTGATCATATTCACTGCCATGGTTGCGGTTGTCCAGGAGGAATTTGGCCAGCTGTATATAGCTGTCGCCATGGCCGCTGCCTTCCATATCGTTGACGAAGCGGCCGAAACGTACCAGGGCCTGCTCCATCTCCTGGTGACCGTCATACCAGGCTATCTTTCCCGGACCTATATTCGCGACCCAGCAGTCTGCCAGCTTTTTAGCGGCATTGTACAGCCGGCGGTCCTTTCCTTCCGTCAACGTATAGTGGTTGATGGCCGACTCTATGAAATAGCCGGAAACATATCCTTCATGGTTGCCACGGCCTTCGGGTGACCAGCGTGCATGCCAGCGGCTGGTGTCGCGGAGGGTATAGGCTGTCTGCAAATAGCCATCCGGCTCCTGGGCCGCGAGGATGATGGGGATCCATTTTCCAAGGGTAGCCGTCATTTTTTCCTGTGCGGCGAGGATCTCCTTATCTCCTTTGGCATCTACCATCAGCGCTTCACAGATAGATTCCACTGTCTGGTGGACCCAGGCATTGGAGAAGACATAACCCTTGTGGGGGCCATGAGGCTCGCCGCGGAGTGCTTTGGCCGCCTCGATGAAATTATCCAGCCCCCCTTCCCCCGTGGTCAGGTCGGTTCGTTCGATCTGGTCAATGCATAGGGGGATCCAGTTGACGATGATATTTTTAACCCGGTCGTTCCACAGCCTGCTATCGATGCTGTAATGCCTGGTGTATACAACGTCGAGTCTTTTATCTTTCGGGCGGGGACGTACTTTGACTATCAACGAAGAGGTCGTGCTGAGACTACCCTGACGGGCAGTAAAGTGGAGGGTATAATCACCGGGGCTGGAAAAGGTAGCGGTCGTATGGGCAGCGGCAGCGTCGGCGAATTGAACTTTGCCCGCACCGGATGCCAGGCTCCAGGAGGTGGCGGTGATGGGACTGACAGACCGGGTGCTGCCGGCCAGCCATGTCTTCCCGCCTGTCACCATATCCCGGTCCGGACCAGCATTGACGATGGGGGGATAATCGGGCGCTCCGGCAGGCTGTGGGACTTTCCATTCCACCAGGGTGGCGCTCCATCTGTCGACGGAGTCCAGCTCCAGCCGGAGGCGGGTAGTGGAGACGGCTTCGAAAGTGGTGGTATTGTATTGGTTGTTGTTTAGTCCCAGGCCGGCAGGCGCTTTCACCGGTGTGAACTGGTGACCGTCCCAATAAGTGATGCGATAGGCCTGGGGCAGGCGGACCAGGTTGCTATAGTTCCAGAAGAACAGATCGATCTTATTGATATGGACAGGCTGACGCCATTCGTATTGCAGCCATTGCGTTCCCAGGCGTTGCTGGGTCCGGGTATAGCGGCGGTCACCCGGGGGAGTAGGAGTGGCGCCGTCGTTCAGTCCATCCAGTGAGGAGGACGGGCGGCCGCTGCCGGAAGCAACGGCAATCGTGGCGAGGTTGCCGTATTGAGGGCTGGTTTCATCGGGTTGGGCTTCTGCTGCCGGGGCAAGGGTCAGCAGCAGCAGGCAGGCAAAGGTTAAGATGCGCAATATTGACATGAGATAGATGTTGGTAGTTGGATAAAACTACGACACGGCAGGATGGGGGGCTTTTCAATTATTAACTTAAACCTTACGGATTTTCCCCTATACACGAACGGGTGGATGCATCCCGGTCAATGAGGAAAATCTATCTGATAGATATTCGGCCAGCGTTTGCCAACCACGTAGATCCTGTCGGATGCAGGGTCATAGGCAATGCCATTGAGTACGTTGGTGCGGGGGTTCTTATTACGTGCGTCGGCAGCGATGGAGGACAGGTCCAGCCGGGCTATCACCTTGCCTGTGGCAGGGTCGATCTTCAGGATATAATTGGTGTACCAGACATTGGCATAGATGTATCCTTTTATGTATTCCAATTCATTGAGGCTGTCGCGGGGAATGCCATTCATCGTCACTTTCAGGGCCTTTACGGGTTTGAGCATAGCCGGATCGAGAAAGGTAAGGACATCGGAGCCGTCATCCATGATGAGGTGGACGCTGTCTGTAGTAAGCCCCCATCCCTGTTTGCTCGTGAAGGAGAACTCTCCTGTCTTTTTAAAAGTGGCAGCGTCATAGATAAAGCCTTGCTGGTTGAGGTAGGTCAGCTGGTAGAGCTTGTCTTGCAGGAACGCGATGCCTTCGCCGAAATATTTTTCTTTATCCAGGCGGATCTTCTGATCCAGCTTTCCCGAGTGCGGGTCAATGACACCTACCAGGGATTCCGCATCCGGAAATTCTTCTGGAGAGCCAGTGCTTTCGAAGATCTGTCCGTGGTGTACAAGAAATCCTTCTGTGAACAGGGATGTGTCGTGAGGCAGATACCCTGTGACGGAGTAATTGATGACGGGTATGCCAGCGGGCTGCGTAGAGACAGGCGTAACAGGGACATGAGAGGTGCCTGGCTCATTGTTGCACGCTATGGACAGGAGGCAGGAAGCCAACAGGAATAAGCCGGATTTGGAGTGCATGCGCTAAGCTAACATTTTAATGGGCTTTTGGCAAGTCCAGCTCCTTATTCAGCGTATTCAGCTGTGTCCATATCCGGTGGGAGAGAGGCCGTGGGGATATTTCAAAAAATATGGCTGAGCGGTCCGGCACCTGCAGGTCTTTCCAGTGAACAAGCACGTTGAGTGTCATTGGGGTTTGAGTGAGATAATCCAGCATCAGGACGGTGCCCGCAAATGTTGCTTTGTCGCCCGGGGCGGTGGTGGTGGCTTTCATGTTTGCTTTTGCCGGTATCAGCCGATCCTTGGGTATCTTACGGGGCGCTATATTTTGTCCAACCAGCCCGTTGTAATAATCCTGCAGGTGGTTCTGTAGTTTCTCCGCAGTCAGCTGGGGATGCCCTTCCAGCCACCATAAAAAAGCATAGGCCCAATGCTCTTCGCTGGCGCCATCGGCCCAGCCGGGAGCAAACCTCAACTCTTCTGCTCCTTTATATGGGATCTGTGGCGCAAAGTCAAATGGAAAGAAGAAGCGTTCGGTGGACCAGCCGGATGGGACGGGCAGTTTGTATGGCGGCACCCAGGTATTGGGGTCGAAGACGTTCAAGGTCGTTTTCAACCATTGCATGCATTCGGGCTCATCTACGATGGAAAAAGCATTGGGACTGCGGGTGCCGTTGCTTCGCCTTCCTGGCCGGGCAGTCACAAACTCCGCATTGTCATTGCCGGCCAGCAGGAGCCTGCTGATCATTTCCGAGGCGTCGGGCATATAAGTATCATAGTAGCTGTTGCGTCTGTTCTTCAGTTGCCATTGTATGTCCGTATCGTAGTACAACCGGACGGCAGTGTGCTGCAGATACTGTTCGTTACCGGGTTGATCAGATGCGTGGTTGAAGGGCGTAAGGTGTTTGTAAAGCTCCGGCTGTTCCTGGATAGCGCCATAGTTCTTTGTCATGACATCCAATAAGAATTTTCCGTCGCCGACACTGCCGGGATAGAAATTCTTTTTGATGGCCCTTTCGCACCATTGCCAGAGCGCAAAGCAATCGACGGGGCTGTCTACGGTGAATACGGCGCGGGGATGCAGGGGATACCCTGAGGGATATTCATTGGTTAATTCCGTATAGCGGAGCGCGATATTGCCGGCAAAGGAATAGCCCGCAAGCGCTACCCGGGAGCTATCGATGGGAAAACGGGAGAGCGCATGGCGAAGGATGGTATTGATGCGGGTCACAGCGGCCGTGTCAGCAAAAAGTTTATCGCCCACGGAAGCTACGATGGTTAGCATGCCATTGGCGTAGGCAGCATTGTGCAGCATTGTCTCCGGCAGGATGGTTTCCGGGGGACGGAGGCTGGTAAGTATGATAAGAGTGGCTTTGGCCGGACCGGCAGGTGGAATGGCCAGGTAATAGTCGCCAGCGCTGTCATTGGCATTGAAAATGATCTTTTCAAAGTTCTGGGCGTTTGTGATGGATGGTGACAGCAGCCCTGAGAAGGTCAGCAGCATACAAACAAAGAGAATAGAGCGCATATACGGTGATGTTTGGCGAGAAGGTAGCTATTAAGGTGCCAAAAAAATAATTATTTGAGAATCAGTTTATTGGACTTGTTGTTGGATCAAACAGTGCCCGATTATGGTACGCCGGTCGTCCGAAATATTTATTGTACCAGCAGCGAGCTGCTGACCTTATGGCTGCCATCTGACCACTGCACCTGGTAAATGCCCGCGGCCAGTCCATCCAGGTTAAGCGTGATCTGCGTGCTGCCGGGAGCAACTTTGATGGTACGGAGTATACGCCCGGACAGGTCCTGGAGCTGAATTTGTGCGGTGTTGCCTGTGACTTCCGGATGCTGAATGGTGACGAGGCCATGAGCAGGGTTGGGAAAAAGGCTCAGGCCATACAGGCTATTGCTTCCAGCGATGCTGATGATCTTACTATAGCTATCTTTTCCGTCAAGGTCGATCATCTTTAGCCGGTAGAAATAAGGCTTATCCTGGATGGCGGCGTCCGTATAGGTATAGCGATGAATGTCGGCTGTTGCGGGAACTATGCCGATGGAGGTGAAGCTGCCGCCGTTGAGGCTGCGTTGCACTTCAAAGCGGCTGACATTGATCTCATGAGTGGTGGTCCAGTCCAGGACGGCGTCGGCGCCCTGCCGGTGGCCGTTGAACGAGAGGAGGGTAAGCGGGAGCACGGTGCCGGAGGTTCCCAGGAAGAAGCCGCTGAAGCCTGTCACGTCGAAAGTGATCTCCCAACGGGAGGCGGAGTCGTTCCAAACGATCTTATTGTCATCGGGGTTGATCAGCTGGCTGCTGCCGGAGTAGCTGCCGGGCTGCCGGGTGGCGCTGGTGCCATGGTATTGGAATAATAGGATATGCGCTTTGTCCGCCGTGTCGGAGGCGCCGGTGGGCAGATCGTCCCCATGTGCCGAGAGGGCGTTGAAATTATCAAAGTCCTGCTGGTTGTAAAACAACGTGACGGTGGCTGTGGAGGTAGCAGCGTTGCTGGCAGGCTCTATATCAAAATGTCTTTGCAGATAGGGGGTCCCGTTATGGGCCTGCACGGTGGTATCGATGGTGATATATGTGGAGATGGTATCGGACACCGGGGAAGCGCCGGAAGGGACGACCAGGGGAGCGCCGATCCTGTTGAGACGGATATTCAGTGTATTGTAATAGACGGTATACTGTGGTCTGTAGTCGGTCATCAGGAGATCGGGCCTGCCGTCCCCGTCAAAGTCGTCGGTTGCCAGTCCTTCGGCGGCGCCTTCGCCGAAGGGATCAGGTACTACGGATGTATCGGGCAGGATTGAAATAAATCGTTGGGGAGCGAAGGTAAATGATCCGGGTGTGGCAGTCTCATTCTGCAGCAGGGCGCCCACCCTGCTATTAGTACACCGGATGAGCAGGTCGGGTTTTCCGTCCATGTTGAGGTCGCTGATGGTAACGCCTCCGGGATAAGGGTGGAGGGTGTCTCCCACCGTGATTTCCGTCTGGTCAAAGGAAAGCCCGATGCCTGTACGGGTATTCCTGAACAAGGACAACGTGTTATAATGGCTGACGGACACGGCTATATCAGGCAGGCCGTCCCCGTCAAGGTCGCCGATGGCTGAGCCGATGGGATAGTTGCCGATGGGCCAGCTGACCGCGGTATCGAAGGACAGGGCGCCGGGTGTGCTGGTATTCACCAGAATAGAAAACTTATTAGACAGGTCGGGGCAGTACATCAGTTCAGGTAAGCTGTCTCCCGTGAGGTCGCCGGAAGACACAGCGCCGGGATAGGCCTGGACAAAAAAGTCGACTCTCGGCTGGAAAGAAAAGACGCCCGGGGTACTGGTGTTGCGATAGATGGAAAACCCGGTGGATCCATGGGTAGAGTCCAGTGGGATGGCGGGAATCGCCATGTCCGGCTTGCCATCGTGATCATAGTCCTGGATGAAAACGTTACCGAGGTAAGTGGCGTTACCAATGTTAACGGCTGTGTCAAAGGAGAGATGGCCGGGTGTGCTGGTATTCCTGAATATGGAAATATTACGGTCGCCCAGATTGACCACCAGCAGCTCTGGTTTGCCATCTCCATCCAGGTCGCCATAAGCGACCGATCCGGGATAGTTGCCCGGGATAACATATGCCGAAGGCGCGCCTTCAAAATCCGGCATACCCGGGACGCTGAGGTTCTGCAGAATGGTGATGGCATTCACGGGATAGTTATTTACGATGACCGCATCTTTTCTGCCATCTCCATCAATGTCAAAGGCGATCATGCCTCTGACGTTTGGACCTGCCATGAAACCGGGAAAGGTGATGGGACTAAAGCCGCTGTCGGTGATCTTCCCCAGTCCGCCGACAAGCTGGGAAAAGGAGGGGGAAACACTGGAAAGAAGGGTCAGGAAGGATAAGAGCAGCAACGCAGCTATTCTGCGGCAGGAGTAAAGATTATACATAGTTGATAAGATTTGGGATTGGACAATAATTCAGTGCAATTGTCGGGCCAAATGGAAGATAATGTCGTTACGAAAAAATCCCTACCTTTAATTTTACTACACCTGAGGCATTCGATCCCACCTTAAAATAATGCCGTCATGTTCAAAAGCTATTTCAAGATCGCCTGGCGCAACCTGTGGAAGCACAAGGTCTATTCCGCCATCAATATTATAGGGCTGGCCACGGGTATGGCCGCCTGTATCACTATCCTGCTGTTCGTCTTTTACGAACGGAGCTTTGACAATTTCCATCATAAGAATCTTTACCGGCTGAATGAGGTGCAAAAGTTCCCTGGCATGGTGGCATCGCAGAAAGTGGGTTTGTCGATGTTTCCTATGGGGCCCACTATCCGGCAGGAATTCCCGGAAGTGAAGAACTTCACCCGTATCCGGTGGAATACCAAGTACCAGATGACCTATGAGGACAAGCGGATCTATCTTCCACAGACTTTCTTTGTCGACAGCGCTTTCCTGCAGATGTTCGATTTCAGGATGCTGCGCGGGGACAGGGGATCAGCCTTGTTAAAACCTAACAGCGCAGTCCTAACCGAGTCCGCGGCACGAAAACTATTTGGCTCGGAAGATCCGATAGGCCGGAGGATCTCACACTTTGACGCCGACACGGTCTTCTTTACGGTGACGGGTATTATGGCAGATGTGCCGGAGAACTCGCAGCTACAGTTCGACGGACTGTTCTCCTTCAACACCATTTATAAGCCCGATTGGATGAACTGGTGGGGCGGCAATTGGCTGGACACTTATTTCGAACTGGCCCCCAACACAGATGTGGCGGCACTGGAAAAGAAATTCCCTGCTTATTTGAAGAGACATTTGCAGGGCGATGGATGGAAATTTTATGAATTGTTCGTTTTGCCTTATAAGGATGTGCATGCGAAAGCCGCCGACATCGGCCTGGATTATCTTAATTACCAGAAATTCGATAAGAATTATACGAATATCTTTTCGGCCATTGCGCTGATCGTCCTGTTGATCGCTTGTATCAATTTCATGAACCTGTCCACTGCGCGAAGCGCTGAAAGGGCCAAAGAGGTAGGTATCCGTAAGTCGATCGGCGCCTTGCGCATGCAGCTGGGTGCACAGTTCCTGGGAGAGACGATCCTGCTTTCGCTGATAGCGTTAGTGATGGCTGCCGGGTTGGTGATGCTGGCGCTGCCGTATGTCAGCGCTCTCAGCCAGCGGCATCTGGCATCGGTGCTGCGGGACAATACCTGGCTGGTAGTTGTCGTCGTCGTGGGAACGATCCTGGTAGGCGTGCTGTCGGGGCTGTATCCTGCCGCTTATCTATCATCTTTTCAACCCGTGCAGGTGCTGAAGGGTTTGTCACTGACGGGCAAGAACAAGGGAAGACTCAGGAATGTGCTGGTCGTGGGGCAGTTTGCCAGCGCCATATTTCTCATGATCGCCACGATCTTTGTATTCCGGCAGCTGAGCTATATGCAGAGGCGCGACCCGGGATTTAACAGGGACAAGGTATTGACCATCGAGCTGGACAGGGTGACATCAAGAAAATATGATCTATTGAAGGATGAGCTTTCCCATAATGCATATATAGCGGCGGTGACTGGGGCGCAGGATCAGTTAGGCAGCCACCTGGATCAGTCGGGTGTGGAATTTAAGGGGCAAGGGCCTTTGCGACAGCTGACGTCCACCCGCCTTATTGTGGATCCTGATTACCTGCATCTGTATAAAATACCGTTGGTGGCGGGAAAGGATTTCTCGCATGAGAAAGGGGCAAACGGACGTGAGTATATTATTAATGAGGCGTTGGCAAGGGAGTTGTCCAAGGATCAGCCGAAGGCGGAGCTCTCTTCACTGGTGGGCAAGCATTTCGGGTTTGACTCCACAGGGTATATTGTGGGCATTGCAAAGGATTTTAATTTCAACTCGCTGCATTATAAGATTGAGACCATGTTCCTTTTTAACCAGAAGGAATGGGGCTTCAATACCCTGTCAGTCAAGATCAATGGCAGCAAGGACCAGGAAGCGATTGCCTTTATCCAGTCCACGTGGAGCAGGATCTTTCCTGACAGGCCCCTGGCTTACCAGTTCCTGGATGACCATTTTACGGAAGTATACCGGGCGGATGCGCAGGTGTCCCGGATGGTGGGGATCCTGGCGATGCTGGCCATCCTTATCTCCTGTTTGGGATTGTTCGGTCTGGCCAGCTATTCGGCGGAGAAGCGGGTGAAAGAGATCGGGATCCGAAAGGTCATGGGCGCTTCGGTCCGGCACATCGTAACACTGCTGTCGCGTCATTTTGTTAAATTAGTGTTCCTAGCCAACCTGATCGCATGGCCGTTGGCGGGATGGGTATTGCATCGATGGTTGCAGGACTATGCGTACCGGGTAACCCTCAGCTGGTGGGTATTCGTACTGGCGGGGGTGATAGCGCTATTCATCGCCCTGGTGACGGTGAGCGTACTGGCGGTGAAGGCGGCGATAGCGAACCCAGTGAAGAGCCTGAGAACGGAGTGAGCAGGAGTTGCGGTCAGCATAATTATGGAAAAATTTTTCAACAGAGTAGGGCAATTCGTACAGCTTACGAAGGAAGGCAAGGATGCGCTGGCGTCGATCCTCCGGAGGATGGAGCTCCCAAAGGACTATTTGCTGGTGAAGCAGGATTCCGTGTGCCATTATGTTTACTTCATCGAGCAGGGGCTTACCCGCACTTTTTATTATAAGGACGGCAAGGATGTCACTGACTGGCTGAGCGCGGAGGATATGTTTGCTTCTTCCATCATCAGTTTCCTGACCCGCAAGCCTGACAGAAGAGGGATCGTGCTGCTGGAGGATACTGTGCTTTGGGGACTGCACCATGATGAGCTGGAGCGGCTGTATAAGCAATATCATGATATCGAGCGGCTGGGAAGGTTGCTGGTCAGCTTTGGCCTGATACAATTACAGCAGCGTTTTGACGATCTGCATTTTGCCACGGCTGCACAACGGTACCAGACGTTGATGGAGAACAATCCAACTTTTATCCAGCGGGTTCCGCTGGGGATGATCGCCAGCTACCTGGGCATTACGCAGGAGACATTGAGCAGGATACGGGCGCAGCATTAGGTTTTTGACAATTGTCAAAAGCATTGCAGCCGGGGTGTTCGAGCTTTGTAATACAAAATAACAAAGTTATGAACACGCTATTATGGTCCTGCCAGGCCTTGCTGGCATTGTTGTTTGGTTATTCCGGCTTTTGCAAATCCATTTTTTCTGAAAGGGTATTGATAGAGAAAAAAGGACAGACAGGGGTGGCGGGTCTGCCGGCGGCCTTTATCAGGTTTATCGGCATTTCGGAGATAATGGGAGCGGCGGGGATCATCCTGCCCTGGATGCTGGGGGTTGCGGCTGTGCTGACGCCGGTGACAGCAGTATGCTTTGCGGTCATTATGGTTTTTGCGGCACGCATACACTACAGGCTTCATGAACCAAAAAACGTGACAACCAATTTAGTAGCTTTGGTTATGTCAATATTTATTGCATATTTCAGGTTTGCAGAACTTTAAGAAAAAAACTTATGGAACCGACAAAAATACGGAATGCACATACGCAGCTGGATGTCAGCGAGGCAGTGGTCAACGGATCGAAGTTCGTCAGGGTGATGCTGAAGGACTGTCTTTTTCAGGATGTGATGATGGCTGGCACACGGATCACGGATGCCAATCTCAGCGACCTGGAGATCGAAGGTGCTCAGTTGGGGGGCGCCTATATCCACAATATTGGTATGCCGCCGGAAGGTCATCCGATGTATGATCCGCAGGCGAAGATGCGCCCCTTGAAGTTTGAGGATTGCAACCTGGAAGGCAGTGTGCTGGAGAATTGTAATCTCAGTGGGGTAGAACTAAAGGATTGCAATATAAAGGGATTGAAAATTGACGGGGTGGACATCGGCGTGCTGCTGAACGAGTACCGGAAGAAATAAAAGGTTTCGCACTATATTTGGGCATGCCGAAAATAAAGGTATATGACAGCCGTGGATTTACAGAACGGTATATGGCTTCGCCGGAACTGGGGCAGCTGATGAAAGGGGATTTCAGCCAGTTCTTTATTGTACGGGTGGAGGATATGTACCGGCTGGTGCAGGAAGCCGTTCCTGCTTCGCGGAGCACAGGTCATACTTTTATCTATATCACGGAAGGGGAAGCCACCATGACGATCGGCAGCCGGCGGTATAAAACCCGGCGGGGTGAACTGCTGCTGGTGCCTGCGGGCCAGGTATTCTCATTCGGGCAAGGGGATGTCAACAAGGGTTATTTATGTCACTTCCAGGATGCGCTGTTGCAGGGTATCTATGGCAAGAATGAGCTCATCCGGGACTTCGGATACCTTAGCTCCTGGGGATTTCCTTATCATATCTGTTCCGACCGGCAATCTTCCCAATTCATCCTGCAGCTGTTCAAAAGACTGTTCTTCGAATACTCGACTTACGGCCTGGAGCGGATGGATATTATCCAGCCTTACCTGCTGGTGTTGCTTAGCGAGATCAACCAGGTCAGCCGGCCCGGGCGTTCGGAGGGGCGCGCCGGGATGGGCGCCATGTTCGAAGCCTTCAGGAAACTGGTGTATACGCATTTCAGGACAAAACATCTCGTGACGGATTATGCTACCTTGCTGCATGTTACGCCAAATCATCTCAATAAAAACATTAAAACTTTTACGGGAAAATCGCCGACCCGGTGGATCGACGAAATGATCCTTTCGGAAGCCAAGGTCCTGTTACGACAGACCTCGCTATCCATCAGCGCAGTGGCCCTGGAAGTAGGTTTTACGGATCAGTCTTATTTTACCCGCCTGTTCCGGAAGTATGAGGGGGTGACACCAAGTAATTTTAGAGAAGGGATTGAAAAGTGCTAAAAATTGATTTAAATGTGCTAAAGGTGATTGCGCCAGGTGCGGAGCTTTGCATTCTATGAAAGCATATTCCCTGCTGTTGTTCTTCCATTCTTTATTTCGCTGGCTGGTATTGTTGGGGTTGGCGTATGCCTTGTGCCGGGGTGTTCGCGGCTGGTCCGGCCGGAGGGCTTTTTCATCGAGAGACAATATGGTGCGGCATACTACGGCGACACTGGCGCATGTGCAGCTGGTGATCGGGTATGGTTTGTATTTCAACAGCCCGCTGGTGCAATGGTTCAGGGGGCATTTCAGGGAAGCGATGGGGCAACTGCCGGTGGTTTTCTTTGGGCTGATCCATATCCTGCTGATGACGCTGGCGATTGTCCTGATCACTATCGGATCGGCTGCAGCCAAACGAAAGACAACGGACGTCGGTAAGTTCAGGACCATGACATTATGGTACCTGCTGGCGCTGGTGATCATCCTCCTGGCAGTGCCCTGGCCATTCTCTCCATTTGCCAGGCGACCTCTATTCAGAACTTTTTAATAACTGGCATATGACAAGGATCAAAAGATTAAGGATCATCGCTTTTCTGGAAGGGGTCTCTCTGCTGGCGCTGGTAGGTGTCGCCGTACCGGTGAAATACATGTTGGGCGACCCGTATTGGGTGAAGGTCATTGGCCCTGTGCATGGACTGCTTTTTTTGATGTTTGTCGTCAACACGCTGAGCGTCGGCGTTGAGTATGGCTGGAAGTTCGGGACCACGACCTGGAAAGTATTGGTGGCCTGCGTGGTGCCTTTTGGGACTTTCTATATAGACCGGAAGATCCTGGCGCCAATGAACAAGACAAGAGAATGAATTAATGGACCTTTTTAATGCCTAATTTTTTGATCTTGGAATGAAGGGTAGTGGCAGGCATTCGGAGGAGCTCGGCTGCACCTCCCGGACCACCGATCTTATGGCCGCATTTTTTCAATACGACAAGGATGTGATCTTTTTCCAACTCATCGAGTGTTTTCAGCGTGCTTCCCTGGACAAGGTCGGAAACACCGGTATCCAGGCCGGAGGGCAGGGGAATTTCCCTGATCGTGGGACCGGTGGTCATCAGTACGCCGCGTTCTATGAGCTGCTGGAGCTCGCGGACGTTGCCAGGCCAGTCATAGCGCATGAGGGTATCCAGAGCGCGACGGGAGATATTGTCAATTTTTTTGCCTGTGCGTTGGGACTGCTGGCTGATGAAATGAGAAGCCAGTAAGGGAAGGTCCTCTTTTCTATCACGCAGAGGAGGCAGGTGGATCGGGAAAACGTTGAGCCAGCGGAAAAGGTCGCTGTTGAATTTTCCTGCTTCCACTTCTTTTCGCAGATTGCGATTGGTGGCAGCGATAATGCGTACGTTGGCGTGTTCCCGGATGGCTCGCAGCAGCCTGGCTTGCAGCTCCAGCGACATTTCTCCTATCTCTTCAAGGAACAAGGTGCTGTCCCCTGCCAGCTCGAATTTACCGATGCGTCTTTCCACAGCGCCCGGAAAGCTGCCTTTCTCATGGCCGAACAGCTCGCTTTCCATCAGGTTGGGTGGCAAAGCAGCACAGTTGACCTTGATCATACATTTATCTTTCCGGGGAGAGGCCTTGTGGACAGCCTTTGCCACCAGCTCTTTGCCCGTGCCGGTCTCACCGAAAATGAGCACGGTGCTCTCCGAAGGACCTACAATGGACACCAGCTGAAAAAGCTGCTGCATAGCGCTGCCGGCGCCGATCATTTCAGTGAAGCCATGCGCTGTCCTGATCTGTTCCTTGAGATAAAGGTTCTCTTCTTCCAGCCGGAACTTATTATGATAGATCTCTTCCAGCTGGCTTTCGATCTTCTCATAGGCGCGGATATTGGTCACGCCAATGGATATCTGTGTGGAGAGGTCTTGCAGCAGTCTAATGGTACGGTGGCTGAGCTGTCCCTTTTCCTTCAGATACAGGAAGACGCCACCGAACCCTTTGTTATTTTCCCTCAGCGGGATGGTCAGCATTTCTCGCATACCGTTCTCATGGAAAAAAGTAACGTAGGGAGGAATAATCTCGTTCTTCATGAGCCGGTCCATGTCATAGATCAAAGGGATCTCCGACTGGAGCAGGACCTCATAAACGCCGTCGTGCACGGGATATTTCTGAAGAGTTCCTTCGATATATTCCGGGTTGTTTTTTGACGCTTCTGACAAATGGTATAAATAAGTGCTATGCGTTTCATTGTCAGGATCGAGGCGGGAGATCGTCAGTTCATCGTAGGGCAGGATATGGCGTAAAGTACGTTCGATGACTGTTAGAAGATCATTTTTATTACGGGTGGAAGTAAGATCCTTGCCAAGAGACAAAATGAGCGTCTTGTCATGCTCTCTTTCCAGAATGGCCTCGTGGGTAAGGATATTGGTAAAGGCGATGGACAGCTGGTTGGAGAGCGTGCGGATGATATCCAGGTGCCGGGAAGTGAACCAGCCCCGGGTAGCCGAGAAAAGGATCAAAAAGCCAAAACTTTCGCCTTCTTTGCGCAAGGCCATCGTAACGACTTCCCTGATGCCTCTCGCATAGCTTTGACGGATGTATTCGGGCGCTTCGGAGGACATATGCTCGTCGATGTCGAAGATCACGGGACGGTGGGCGGCGAGCGCAGCTTCGATCAGGCCCCCATCATTGGCAATACCTGCATTTGCTTTGCGAGCATATTCCTCGTCGAAGACAGCGGCAGCCGGCTGGTGGAGGGGAATAGCCCTCAAAGTCTTTTTCTCTTTGTCGACAAGCGCGATACAGCTGTGATCAAATTCAAAAAGCTGTCGCAGGCGGACGTCCAGCAGGCGGAACAGGTCCTCCTTAGCCCGGACCTTGACAAAGTCGGTGCTGAGAGAAAGCAGGGTTTCATTGTCCTGTTGTTGCCGGGAGAGCCTTTCGTCAGCCAGGACGTTCTTCAGGGCAGGTGCTATCATATAGGAGAAATGCTGTACCAGGTCCAGGTCATTGATGCCGATGTGGGCTTTTTCAAAAAAGAAAAAGAGGGCGCCCAACAGCTGATTGTGGCTTCGCAGGCGAACTGCGATCATCCTGCTGATGGCGGGACGGTACCAGCGGGCTATATAACGGGGGGGATCAGGTCGCAGAAGGATGCTGGCTATGTCTACAACGAGAGGGGAGGGAGAGGCCATGGCAATATTACAGACCCCGTCCTCCAGCCTGAATTTTTCATGTGACATGGATGCATATTCGCTTTTATCCTGACGGGAGGGGTCAACATGGTAAAGGGAAACGCTATGTGTCAGTTTGTCTTCATTGACTACGGAAAGGAGTATATCGCTAAAGGTTAGCTGCGGGTTAAAGTGTCTGGTGATCAGCCTGAGCAGGCTTTCCCTGTCATTGATGCCGGCCAGATCGTTCCCAAAAGCCGAGAACAGGCCTGATAAGGAGAGGGGATCCTTCATTAATAGTGGGGTTAAGGGGTTTTAGCACTAAATAATGAACAATATACGAAATTTCGTATCCGACTCGAAAGAAATACGAAAATTCGTATTTCCAAAAGTAGTCACCTGCACTTATAATATTGATTATAAATGCATTACAAATATTCGCATAATTGGAAAGATTATGAGGGAACCTGTTCCTCTGCCATTTTTGGGATCGAGCCTCTAAATAAGACTGGCGAAGGATCAAACCTCCAGGAATACCCTCCGCTTGTTGTTGGCGAGCAAGGCCATTACATCATCTTCCGTGCCTGTGAAAGGGCCGGAAGATTCTATTTTAAGGGTAGCCATGGCAGCGGCAAACTCGCCGGATTCCTGCAAGCTCTTTCCTTTTGCCCGGCAATACAGGTAGCCTGCCATATAAGTGTCGCCGCAGCCCGTTGCATCGACAACGGACGTTATGGGGCTATAGGCGGGGATGACATAGAAGTTGCGGCCATTGTAGATAACGCTGCCTTTGCTGCCCAGGGTGATGACCACTTCTTTTACGCCCCATTCGAACAGGATCCTGGCGCCTTTGCGGACGTCGGTCTCTCCTGTCAGGACCATCATTTCCGACTCGTTAGCCTTCAGGACATGCACGTATTGCAGGGCTTCCTTTTTGGCAGGCCAGTCAATAGCATGCACATTCTTTTTGCGGACTTCCCGAAGATAGCCCTGTACATCCAGGGATACCATGCCTTTTTCTGAAAGGGGTCTGATGAGTTCCCAGGGGATATCGTCAGCCAGGAGAGGCCCCAGGTGAAAGATCCGTGCGTCCACGGACAGCAGCTGATCTGCAGTAAAAGGATCGGCCTTCTGTGAAACCCGTTGTACACGGTGATCCTGGTCCCGGGTATAGATATTTTCAAAATACACGGTGTAAGCGCTGGGCAGGGCGATGACCTCGATGCCTTTCGCCCGGAGCTCTTCAACAATGTCTTTGTCCTTTTCTGCAAGGGCGGTCACCAGCGTATAGCTCAGGTCCATATTGCTGATGGCATTGGAAAAATAGAAGGAAGTGCCGCCAGCCATATATACGGTGGCTTTGGGCGTCACTACTTTATCCAGGGTGATATGTCCTACGCAACAAATGTCGTACATGCTTCTTAAGTTATTGTATACTAATTAATTATGCCAATCCTATCGGTTTGATCCTTTTATTTAACCAATTACAAATTTACTCCATAAAATGTTCGCCTGCAAACGCAAAAAACGGGCCTGGTTTTCCAGGTGGCATATGGACGAACGGGATGTGGCAATGTGACCGGGGCAGAGGCGCATGGTTTAATACTGGTCAAAAGTAAGCGTGAATTTCCCAGGGTGTAATTAAAAAGCGCTTAAAAGAATCTTTTTCCGCAAGTCGGCCAGGTCGGTGTAGGATCCCGGCCGGAACAGTTTGGGGAATGGGTTGAGGAAGAGAATGCTGAACAGCTGGATATGGGGCCGGAAGGTTCACGAGTGGCGTCAACGGCATGCGCTTTTCCGGAAGCGTCAACGGCCTCCTGCGCAGCCTGCACTATGGCCACAGCGTACAGACGGCTGGCATAATTATTTCTCTGTTCACATGAAAATGAGGTTATGATAAAAGAAAAGTCAGCTGCATTGTCCCTGACCAGTGCAAAAGAAGTGGTGATGACCTGCATTAAAGCCTTGAACGCCGGGGATCTCGAAGCCGCAAGGGCATGTGTCAATGATGACATGGAATTCGATGGCATCCTGGGCTCGCGTCATGGAGCGGATGCTTATTTCCAGGATATGCAGAAAATGCGTTTGAAATATCGTATCAGAAAAGCATTCGAGGACGGAAATGATGTTTGCCTTTTATACGACCTGGATATTTCGGGAAAAACGATCTTCGGGTGTGGTTGGTATCATTTGGAGCAGGGAAAGATCAGCCACCTGAAGGTGGTGTTCGATCCCAGGCCGTTGCTGGGTCAGCAGTCATAAGATGACGTTTCATAAAGAGCACCCGGCGGGTCATTCACCGGGTGTTCCTTTTTATACCAAAACAGCACCTCCATCCACTGTCAGGCATTGGCCGGTGCCAAAGGTTTGTTTCATGAGATAGCAAAAGGTTTGGGCGATGTCACTGGCTTCGCCTACGCGCTGTAAAAGCAGGCTATTGGCGACGCTGGTATAGAGCTGCTCCCTGTCTACTTCCGACATGCTGCTCCATAGACCAGTCCTGATCACGCCGGGGACGACACAGTTGACGCGTATGGGCGCCAGCTCCACAGCCATGGCGCGGGTGAAACCTTCCATCATACCGCAGATGCTGGACGCAACGGACCATCCCTTACCGGGTCTTGCGCCGGCGATGCCACCGGTGAGGCTGATGGAGCCGCCGGAGTTGATATGGGATGCGCCGTACTTGACGGCAGCGAAGGCTCCCCAGTAACGAAGATTGAAAAAACGGCGGGCGGTGTCGACATCGGTGTCGCTGATCTGATTGAGCTTGAGGTTCTCGGCTGCAGTGTATACGAAGTGATCGAATTTGCCGGCCGCTGCGAAGAACTGCTGTATGTTCTTTTCCTGGCTGAGGTCGATGGCTTTCCCTGCGGCGCCGGCTGGCAGATGTTGTAAGGCCAGGTCGATGCGTTGTTGGTTGCCGGATACGATGGTGACGATGGCTCCTTCTGCTGCTGCGGCTTTGGCGGTAGCAAGGCCCAGGCCGGAGCTGCCACCGAAAAGGAGGACTTTTTTGTCTTTGAGTGTGTTGTTGTGCTGTACCATAATATTTTTTTACAGGCACAAAGTTCAGCAGGGATGGGGAGAAGGGAGTTACCAATTGGTAAGAAATGGAGATCCGCAGGGCTAGACCTTTTTCCGAATGCGGCTGAGCGACTGCGGTGTGATCTCCAGGTAAGATGCTACATCCTTTAGCGGCACCCGTAATGCGATGTCGGGCTGCCGCATCATGAACAATCTATACCGGGTCAATGCATCCTGCCCCAGGTAGGCGTTGCGCGTTTGTATCTTGTCCAGCAGTTTCTGCTGGGTGATCTGGTTGATCAACCCTTGCAGGTAGGGGATCTTCTTGTAAAGGGAGAGGAGTCTTGCCTTAGTGATCACCAGCACTTCCGTCCCGCAGGCAGCCTCGATGGTCTCTTCGGCCAGCACCTTGTTGTTAAAACTGTTGAGAATGGTGCAGAATGTGTTTTCGCTGAGGAAATAATGGGTCACCTCGGCGCCTTTTGCGTTGGAAGCGAGGATACGGAGCACGCCCTTACAGATGAAGAACATTTCCCTGCAGATGGCGCCACCGTGAAAGAGGGCCTCCCCTTCTTTGAAACTACGGGGCTCAAATGCATCTGTCAGCAGGACCTTGTCTTCTTCCGGCACCGGAGTGAAAAGCTGCAGGTAAGAGATCAACGGGCTGTTCATGACCGCAAAGATAATTAAAGAGCGGCAGGGGCCCTCTCTCAATATTCTGTGGTATAAAACCCGATATCAGGAAGGCCGACCAGTACATCCTGATGGTAGACCTGTACATCCGGATAGGCAGGTACGTCGGACTTGGTAAAGAAACTGCTCAGCACAGAAATATGTTTTTGCGTGAACGGTATCCATTGTTCTATGCCGGCCTGGAATAACGAGTAATAGCGCGGCGGAGCGCCTGCCGGGCTACGGGGCATAAAAACGCTGGCCATATACTTCTTATTGGGAATGATCTCCACCTCCTTGTTTTGGGCGCCGAAGTCGATATATAAAAAAACATGATTGAGGGTATAGTGCACGGAATCGCGGAGCAAGATAGACTTAGTGTCCGCATCCCAAAGAGTCAGGACATATTTACCAGTGTCAGGGACATTCAGCCCCAGCGCGTAGAGGTTCCCTTTTTTTGATGCCATGAAAAGCAAGCCATATTCGCTGGGATAGTCGTTTGAAGAGGCTACCAGATTAAAAGCGGGTTTGGTGTAACCCTGTGTGAATGCCAGGGACGAAACGGGGTGCTCGTTCTGGCGAATGGGAATGACGGGCAGTACATAGTACGGCCCCTTGGTGCAGGAGAACATCAGTGATGCCAATGCAATGGCTGTCGGTATTGATATTTTCATATCGAGCTTTTTAAAAAGTGAGGAACGTTTAATAGTTGACGGAAAAAAGACCTTCAGTAACAGTGATGGTCTGGGCGGTATTGTTGCCGTTGACCAATACGCAACTGAAACTACCTTCGATCTTCCGCTGTTGAAGGTTATTGGACGTAACGGTCACTTTGCCCGAACTGCCGCCCCATCCATTGCCTGCCCCGTAGACATCCCCGCCGCCTTCCCTGTAAGAGATGAAAGCTTTTCCATAATTGTCTGTAGCCAGATCCACTGTCTCGCCTTTCGCAATATCCTGATATGCCACTGTCAGGGCAAACGATTTAGAGGTGTCGCCGTCAACAGTGCCGTATGTACCCAGCAGCTTCATGTTGTTGTACTGGATATCCGGATTGGTCAGCAGATTGGTAACTCTGATCAGCTTTCCATTGAGCTTCGCCTGAAGGGGCGCGGCAGGAGCACCACTGTTGTTTTTCTTACAGGCGGCAAACAGCAGGGCGGTGAACAGGGTGGCGTAAATGATCGTTGATCTCATTGTTTAAATGTTTAATGGTTGAATGTTTTTATTGTATATCCGGTGGTGGTAACCCTAACCGGGTTATTTTTTATGGACAGGGTCTGCAGTCCTTTCTTTCCGCCGGCTTCTGTCTCTACCCAGAGGTAGTTGGTGTTCAGGACAGGGATGGCGGTGATATTGTTCTTCATTTTCGGGTCATTGCGCAATTTGTCCAGGTCTGCCGGCCGACCGGCGCCCATGGTATATATCTTCACAGGGTCAAAAGGAACTTTGGCGTACCAGAAAGAGGCGGTGCCTGTCTTGCCGGAAGACTTCGTCGTATTGGTCATCTCGTACTCATCGGCTGTATACCCGGCGATCTCGCGGGTGCGGCCTGTTTTGTGCATGGAAAGATGTTCGTCAGCCACGTCTTTTTTCAGGGGTCCCTTGTTAATATGCTCTGCTATTTGTTTACCGGCCAATGCCCCTTGTCCGACCACCTTGGGCATGTTCATCACCCTGATGGTCCTGGTCTTATCATCGAACATCCAGGTACTACCGCCTTTGGAATAGACCATCAGGCTGAAGCTTTTGTCCTGGGGTTTGATGGCTGCATAATCTCCGCTGGTGGTAAAGTAATAGGTTACTTCATGAGGCTTTTCGTCATCATCGACACCAGTAAGCTGTATCACCTGCCAGTCGAAAGTGAGGGTAGCAGGGATGGTCTCGTCCTGCTGTGGGTCGGCAAAGCCGATGTGAGTGACCGGGAATAACAATAAAACAAACAATAGGTATTGCATCGTAGATAATTTTATAGTTTAATAAATTCGACCCTTCTGTTCTGTGCCCGTCCTTCCGGTGTTGTATTCGGTGCGGCCGGTTGTTCAGATCCCTTGCCATCCGTCTGAAGGCGGTCTTTTTCGATGGAAAATTCGCCTGCAAGGACAGCCTTTACTGCCTCGGCCCTATTGCGGGACAATTCCAGGTTGACATTGGCTCCGCCCTCATTGTCCGTGTGGCCAATGATCTTAATGTTAAGTCCCGGCGTGTCTTTGAGAAGGGCAGCTATGTCCTTTAATGCTCCATAGGAATTGGGCTTGATATTCGCAGAATTGACATCGAAGAGAATACCTGTGGTAGAAAATTTCCCTTCGGTCAGCAATTTATTGCGGGTGTCTGGCAGTCCGGAGGCAAACTTGAAGTTGCCAATCAGCCAGGTGCTGCCGTCATTGCTCATGGTGGTGGCAAAGCGGATGGCGTTGTATTTTATATCGGGGGATAGCAGGGAAGGAGCGTCCACCACCTTCGTCTGGTTCAGGTAGACACGCAGCCGGCTCTTTTGGCGCCACACGGAGACATGGAAGTGAAAAGGGATTTTCCGCTGGATGCCTTTTACGCTGAACTCATTGCTAAGGATCTTTTCTCCCGTTGCCGTGTAACCGGCGATATTTATATTACCCATATAGGGGTCCAGCTGGAAGTAGCTGCGGTCGATGCTGTAGTCGAAGTTGGGCTTGTTGCCGGGAGCGTTGATCACCTGCAACGTTGTTGCAGGCGTATTGGGTCCAGCGGGGTTGGCTGGCGGGATAAAGATCAGGTCGTATTCCAGCGTAAAATTATCGGAAAGTCCTTTGATGAACTGTGGCAGGTAAGATCCTTCTTTGGAGATGTTAAGCCATTTGCCCGGATATTCGTTGGTGGTCACGATCTCTCCGGAGGCGTTCGTGGTCCATTTGCCGGGGAAATCACCGACGGCGTCCTGCGCGAAGTCATCGAATCCCAGGATCTTTTCGCCAGGGACGAAATCGTATTTGCTATAGGTGCTTAACGGGACAACGGATGGAGTAGGTGTTGTCGGCTGTGCAGAGAGGGCGGAGTCTGTCTGGGGCGTATTTTTTTTATTACGGTGAAAGAGCTTGTCGATGCCTTTATCCATCGCTTTTTCCGTGCCGGACGCGGCACCCTGGCGGGCGCCTTCGCCGGCCTTTCTTTTCAGGAGATCGCCCAGCTGGGCGTAGGTGGCTGTGAGAGAAAACCACAGCAGCAGGGAAAGCAGATATTTTTTCATGATGCGTGTTTAAGTGGTGTGAAACTAGCGGGCCTTTTGTCACCATCCAATCGCCGCTGTACCGCCGGGGGGCATGGTTCAATAGGTGGTTGGTTTTGCCATGTATCTGCCTGTAAGGGGAAGGGCTACCGGCTATTGACCCTGGGCCGCCATCTATACAGCCGGGCAGGCGGATGGTGTACCAGAAGTATCGTAACTACCCACAATGTGGTACGTTTGCTGGTGCGTTCACAGGATTATACTTAATTTGAGAGGAATGAAAGGGAAGCTTTTTTTACTGGCAGCCTGCTTAAGTTTGCTGGTACCAGCGATGGCGCAGCGCGCATCGCAAAATTTGCCGCCTGCCTACCAGGCCCTGTCTTCGGATACGGCCAGGATGCGATGGCTGATGAAGGCCATCAACGATTCGCTGGATGCGGACCAGCTGCGGCCGGTGTATGACTGGTCCAGGATCGGCCTGGCCATGGCGGAATCCAATGGCGTTGACACCATGAAGGGCATTTTCAACTTTTTCATCGCCAAGGCTTTTACTTATAAATTCCAGCGGCCGGACAGCGCTGTCATCTATTATAAAAAGGTGCTGCCCTATTTCCCCGACAAAATGCGTAAGTACAATGTATTTTCGATCCGGGAGCTGATGGATCGTTATTGCGAAATGGGTAATAAGGATTCGAGCTTCCGGTACCTGGATACGCTGAAGGCCTTTATCGACACGATGCCGGATACCTCACCCAAAAAGATCTCGCTTTCCACGAATATTGCCACCGTCTACCAATGGCTGGGTATGTACAAGTCAGCGATCCGCAGCTACTATGTGGCTATCAATGGCAACCGGAAGAACGGAAATTTAAAGGGACTGGGAATGGCCCTTGCCAACCTGGGCGAGCTGTACAATGAGTCGGAAGACCTTCCCAAGGCGATCGCTTATTCAAGGGAGGCATTGGACTACCTTGCCGATGTCAATATGCCGTTTATGAATACGGCAGCTAACCTGGCTGGGTATTATACGGCTGCGGAGAAGTTCGATTCCGCTCTTTTCTATCTTGAGCAATCGGAAAAGGTCGCAATGAAGCTGGATGACAGTGCACAGATCTATACCAACCGCTATTTACGGGCGGGTATTTACACCGGACAGAAGAAGTTCGATGCTGCCAGGGTGATCCTGACGGAAAATGTTGCCCGTCTCCATCCGGAAGACAACTGGTTCAGCCTGTGTCAGACCTATTTAAGCCTGGGCGCCCTCGATACGAGCCTGCATGCTTACAAGCCGGCGAAAGAAAGTCTGGTCAGGGCCCTGGCAATGGCACGGCACAACCAGCATAGCGGGTTGATCATCCTGGCCCTGTCTAACCTCAGCGACGTCAGTGCCAGACTGAAAGACTATAAGGGCGCCTATGAGTACCAGCAGGAGCTGCTGCTGCGCAAGGACTCCCTGGCGAATGAAAAGACCAAGGTAAGCCTGGCCGATATGGAAGTGAATTACCAGACACAGCAGAAAGAGGAGCAGATCCGCCTGCTGCAGCAGGATAATGACATTAAGAACCTGCAGCTGCAGAGCAACAGGCGGCGGCTGGTGATCTACTTCCTGATCTTCGCGATGGTGTCGATCGTCCTGGGTATTGTATTTTATCAACGAAACCTGCGCAACAAGATAAAGACGGAGAAGATCAAATCCGAGCTGGAGACAAAAGTGCTGCGGCTGCAAATGAACCCACACTTCGTTTTTAACAGTCTCAACAGCATTGAGAATTTTATCATGCGCAATGAGAAACGTCCCGCCATCGATTATCTGAATAAGTTTGCCCGTCTGATCCGGATGATCCTGGACAGCAGCCAGTCGGAAGTAGTGCCGATCGAAAAGGACATGGAGGCGCTGCAGCTCTATATCGATCTGGAGCAATTGCGCTTTGCCCATAAGTTCAGCTATAAGGCTACGATCGACCCTGCCTTATTGAGAGGGGATTACCGGGCGCCGGCGCTCCTGATACAGCCTTATGTAGAGAATGCTATTGTGCATGGGCTCGCCAACAGTGATGAGGATGGGCTATACCTGGCGGTGACGGCCACCCTGGAGGATGATAAGATCAAATATGTGATACAGGACAATGGGGTGGGGCGGGAAAAATCAAAAGAATATAATCTGAAGAACAAGCCCTATCACCGCAGCATGGGGCTGGCGATCACGGAGGATAGGATCCAATTGTTCAATAATGAGAAGGAAGGAGCCGTGATGATCACGGACCTTTACCATGCGGATAGAAGTGCGGGGGGCACCAAAGTTGAGATCACGTTAAAAGTCGTATAAGATGGAGCCATTAAAAGCCATATTGGTGGACGACGAGCTGAGCAGTCTGCAGAACCTGGAGCAGAAGGTGACCGAATTCTGTCCGGATATTTCCATTGTCGCCACCACGAGAAAGCCGGAAGAAGCGATCCTGCTGATCCGGCAGCACAGACCGGATGTTATTTTCCTGGATATCGAGATGCCCCGGATGAATGGGTTTCGTATGCTGGATGAGCTGGGCGAGCTGGACTTCGAGATCATCTTTACTACCGCGTATAATCATTATGCGGTGGATGCCATTCGCATCAGCGCTTTTGACTATCTCATGAAGCCGGTGGCTATCAAAGACCTGCAAGGGGCAGTGGAAAGGCTTACCCGGCAGCGGCAGGTGCAGACGAAGGACAAGCTGGATGTATTGAAACAATCTTTGTCACCTATCAAAAGCCAGGAAGAAAAAATAGCCGTCCCCACCACCGAAGGGTTGGAATTTATTCCTATCAGGGATATTCTGCACATCGAGTCCAGCTCGAATTATTCCAGGCTTTTTTTCCTGGAAGGCAAATCAATTTTGGTGACGCGTTTGTTGAAGGAGTTCGAGGACCTGCTCCTGCCTTATCATTTCTTCCGGGTGCATAATTCCCATCTTATCAACCTGAAACATATCAAACGTTATATCCGCGGGGAAGGAGGTCAGGTGGTGATGCAGAACGGGGATGTCATCGACGTATCACGGCGGAAAAAAGAGGAATTCCTGCGGCTGATCGTCAGCTGAAATTATTTTTCACTGAGCGCCTTCAGCTGACCCAGGCCTTTGGTGAAGTCCCTGTCCAGGTTCTTTTCCATGATGCCAGTCAGTTTTATGATGTTCATGGGGTAGGGCGTGGAGCTGGCAATGCCCCAGGTGGCCCTGGTCCCTCCACCTTCTTCTTTGATCCTGATGAAGGCGTCGCCCACTGCGGCGAAAGGCCTGATGAAATTGATGCGGCTGGTCATTTCGGATCCTTCCTTTATGGTGACGATGGTCTGGTTGCCGGCGCCGACATTTTTCTCCGGGCTGTCCCACGCGTATGTTGCACCTGGGGTACCATCCGTGCCGGCGTATTCCTGATGGAGATGGGGATCTCTGTCCAGCCAGGGATTCCACCGATTGATCGCATGCAGGGAGTTGACGTTGTCCCAGACCTTTGCCACGGGGGCATGGATGAGAATGGACCTTTCGAATTTCCATTTTGTGCCTATCAGTGCAGCTACCAGCAGGATGAGGAGGATGAGCCCTCCAAGGATGTAAAGTGCAAGCATAGTTTTAGTCTCTTTAGGTAAATATATAAAATATTCCCACAGCGGGGAACAGCTCAAAAGGTGATTGGCGGAGGTGGGGCATCTGCCGGCTTGCCTATGGCAGGAGGATCGTTGTAGGGAATATCCGCATATTCATAGCGGATCCGCTGGAGAATAGCAATGGGTGTGTAGTAGGCGCTGACGAGGGTTCCTTCACTGCCTCTGTCGGGCAACAGCATAGATTGCAGCTGAATGTATTGACGGAATAGCAGGGCAGCTTCGTCACAGATGGCTGCTATTTGTTTTTTTATTTCAGGGGAGTGCGCGGGATTATTATTAAAAGCCTGCAGTGTTGCCCCTTTTTCATAGGCCCTGAAATAGACGATGGTAGCGCGCAGGCGATTGTCCAGGAAGGCGAGGAAGTCCCGGCCCGCCCTATTGGTAACACCCGGAGCGCAATTTTGGATCAGGTCCAGGGCCTGCTGATACATTTCACGGCCTTTTTTCAGATTGTCTTTATTCAGCCTTCCAAAGCCGGCGAAGCCTTTTCCCCAGGCGCCCGCAAAACAAAATCCCACATTGGTGAGACTGGTGGTGGCAAACCAGTCGGCATCGTCGATGATCTTCATTGCCGTCGTAAATGAGGTGACCTCATCGATGCCCAGGCCTTTTGCATAGTCCCTGTAGAAATCGCCTTCGTCTGTCGGGCCATACAAGGTAGCCAGGGCGGCGTATCTTGCGGTCACCCTGTTCTCTGCCGTCCGCCAGTGGTTGAAGCAGATCGACCCGATGGGATTGCCCGGGCCATTGACGTCCTGTGCATATTCCAACAGGCGGCGGATGCCGCGCACGGCGTTTTGCTGCAGATACATGATGCCGTCGAACTCTATCCACGAATAGACCATGGTATTATTCCAATCCTTTTTGTTCATACCGGTCATGGGAAGTTGAAGAGATGTCCTACGCGCGCCGTGGGCCGGCATAATGGAGTAATTTTGACCGGGCGCATATTGCTGGAGCAAACGCCAGGCTGCAGGGAGGTATTCCGGGATGGCAACATACAGGCCCAGGCATCCTTTGATGCCTTTCGGCCGCAGAAGCGTGTCGGTGATGGCCTTCAATGCCCGGATATTATGCCCGATCTGGCCATAGAGGTAGTCAAGTCCGGGCTGTCCATCCCTCATGGGAGCGGTGACAATACGGTCATTCAATGCTTCCTGACCGAAATGTGCAGTGAGCATCTCTTCCGTATGAATGCGGGTAGCAGGAGGTTCCCATCCGCCCGTCTCTTCAGTCATTAATTCCAGCTCGTCGATGAGGGGATATTCAGCAAGGATAGCGCGGGCTGTCTCCAGCGTACGGTACACTTCGGTGGCTGCGCAACGGGGCTCGAAGGAGAAGCGGATGGTCAAACCCGTGCGTTTGCACTCCCGCATAACCTCCTGCAACCAGTGAATGGCCATTATGCTTTTTACGGGTGTGTCATTGTAAAAGGGTTCAATGGCCGGAATGCAGTAAATGGCATTGTTACGTACTTTTTCTTTTATAAAAGACAGGGTTGGTATATTGTATTGCTGACCATAGAAAAAATTACCTGCCCATTCGGTAGTGTCTTTTCTGCGAACCTCGTACCATTGTCCGGGATAACTGTGAAAAGTGATGCAGTTAAAACGGAGCCTGGCCAGGTTCTTTATATATGCTTTGGCCTCTTCCAGTGGATAGGAGGAGATATCCATGGGAAAGTTAAGGTGCTGGCGGACACCTCTATGAACGGCAAAAGGCTGAATGAGCGTGCGACCTCCTTTTAGTTTCTCAGGGTTGAGCCTGGAAGGGTAGATAGGACCGGTGATCTCAAAGCGGAAGCCCAACTGTTCGAGGAAAGTGTAGACAGCGTGCAGCATGGCGCTTTCATTACTCCCCGTGAGGAGGATTTGTTTGCCTGCCGGATCGTTGTCGATAACAAAGGCGCCTTCGGACAGGGTGGCGTCGGTGGAGAGGTGAATATGGAGCGAAGTGGTACCCAGAAAACAGGTAAGCTCTTTTACTGCAAAGGCGTAGGTCACTGAAGAGCCATCTGCCGTGATGGAAATATCTGACTGTGCCCGGAGAGATAAAGCAAAGGACAAGACGATACAAAGCAGGAGGCCTGGTAATTTCATTATGCAGTTTGGTGCAAGTAAGCTCAGGCATGATGGAAAAATGGGATAGATTTGATCTATTTTTTATACTTTTTGACATTTTGTCCTATTTGGAAAAGGTGGGTTGTCTATACGGTATACAATAACCTTAAAATGTATTACAATGAAAGAGTTTGCATTGATCTTCCGGACAAGCACAGACAATGATCTCAAACCATCGCCAGCCCAGATGCAGGAGATGATGACCGCCTGGACGAACTGGATAGGAGGCATTGCCGCCAGGGACAGGCTGGTTGACAGGGGCCACCGGATGGGAATTACGGGTTCAAAGACCATCGCTGCCGGGAACCTGGTGACAGATGGTCCATATACGGAAATAAAAGAATTTATCAACGGCGTGATGTATATACGCGCTGAGAACATTGAAGAGGCGGTGGAACTGGCCAAAGGATGTCCCATGCTGCAAGGGAAGGGCAAAGTAGAGGTCAGGCCACTGGTGACAGCAGATGATTTTTCATAATATTACAAGGGTCACTTTACGGTGGCCCCCCCTTTTTATGATACAGGAACTATACAGGAAGGAGTATGGTAAGATGGTAACGGTGCTATGCAACCGTTTTGGGCTGGCACATATGGATGCGGCAGAGGACATTGTGAGTGATACTTTTCTCTCTGCGGCGGAATCATGGGGAATGAGCGGCGTGCCTTCCAATCCTGTGGCCTGGCTCTATGCAGTGGCCAAAAACAATGCCCTGAACTATCTTAAGCATAACAACATATTCGAGCAGCGGATCCGGAAAGATCTGCTCCGGGCTGAGCAGCGTTACGAAATGGACATCGATCTCTCTGACCAGAACATCACCGACAGTCAGTTACGCATGATATTCGCCATTTGTCATCCATCCCTGCCAGTAGAAGCGCAGGTGAGCCTGGCATTGCGCGTGCTTTGCGGTTTCACCATTGACGAGATCGCGCAGGCATTGCTCACATCCAAAGGGAATATCAACAAACGGTTGTTCCGTGCAAAGGAGAAACTGAGGGCGGAAGATGTTGAGATAGCATTTCCCGAAGGCATGGAGATCGGGGCCCGGCTGGACACCGTGCTGGTATGTTTGTACCTGTTGTTCAATGAAGGGTACTATTCGGCCGGTGCAGACAGCGTTTTACGAAAGGATCTTTGCCTGGAAGCCATGCGTCTGGCATACCTGCTGATCGGCAATGCGCAAACAGCTAAACCAAGGGTGTATGCCCTGATGGCCCTCATGTGTTTCCAGGCATCCCGCTTTGACGCCAGGATCGGCGATGGGGGGGAGCTGGTGTTGTATGAAGACCAGGACATCCGCCGTTGGGATGAAGAGCTGACGGGCAGGGGCGGCCAGTTCTTTGTACATGCTTCAGGGAGAGGAGAGGTATCGAAATATCATATAGAGGCAGCGATAGCCTGGTGGCATACCCATCAGGCGGAGGAGGGGGAGAAATGGGTAAACATTCTGCGGCTGTATAACCAGCTGTTGATCCTCGAATATTCTCCTATTGCAGCGTTGAACAGGGCATATGCTTTTTACAGGGTCTATGGAAAAGAAAAGGCGATCGTGGAAGCGGAGGGCCTGCAGCTGTCTGGTAATTTATTTTATCATTCGCTGCTGGGCGAGCTGTATACGGACGTCGATAATGAAAGGGCCCGGCAGCATTTTGCGCAGGCACTGGCGTTGGCCGGATCGGCAGCAGAAAAGGCGGTGCTGGAAAGGAAATTGAATGATCATTCATAAGGCAGGCGCTAAAAAACAGACCAATCTGTCTGTTTTTCCGTTTTTACCTTTATCTTTGTACCATGAAAGGAAATTCAAAGGTCAGGACCCGGGTGATGGATACGGTGACCAGGCTGTTCTACGAGCAGGGGTTCCAGGCGACGGGGATCAACCAGATCATCGAAGAGTCGGAGGTGGCCAAAGCCAGCCTGTATGAGCATTTCCCTTCGAAGGAGGACATCCTGCGCGCATACCTGGAGGAAGCTACAGGCCGGTGGCGGACGGATTTTGAAGCTTTCCGCGATGGCAGACCAGCAGGGGAGAAGCGTTTGCTGGCGCTTTTTGATTATCGGAAGCTGCTGGCGGTGGATCGGGGATTTAAAGGATGCACCTTTGTCCGGGTGGCTTATGAACTGCCCAATCTCGACGAGGAAACGCTGGCCATCATTCGCCGGCACAAGGAATACATTAAAAATATGGTGAGGGAACAGATCGCCCTGTTGCCCCGGAAACGCTCGCCGCGGGAGGCGGAGGATCTGACGGAAATGATCGTTTGGTTGTATGAGGGCTGCGGCGTTCAGTCTTCGCTGGAGAGGTCTGCCCGCCCGATAGACGCTGCCAGAAAGATCGCGCAGAAACTATTACACTAAAAAAATTTTCATATATGCAAACAGACCAGTCTGTTCATTTATCCGGCATGACATTATCCATTGACAGGCGCCGCTGGTGGAACCTCGTTGTCATTCTGCTGGCACCGGTGATCTCTGTGGTAGATATTTTCATTACGAACGTGAGTCTGCCTACGATCCAATCCTATTATGGGACCAGCGATGCAAAAGTTCAGCTGATAGTGGCTGTTTACCTTATTGGCTATGCGGTGTTCCTTATCACAGGCAGCCGCCTGGGGGATAAGTTCGGACGAAAGAAAGTCCTTATCGGCGGGCTTGCTGCGTTCACGCTGACCTCGGTCCTTTGCGGGATAGCCGCCACCATCGGTCAGCTGATCGTATTCCGCTTCTTCCAGGGTATATCGGCTGCTTTCATGGTGCCACAAACGGTGACCCTGATCCATCTTAATTTCCGGGAAGGGGCTGACAGGCACCGGGCTTTTGGCTATTATGGGATCGCGCAGGGTATGGCAGCCATCCTGGGACAATTTTTGGGTGGATACTTCATCCATGCCGCCTGGATATCCGCCTCCTGGAGGCTGATATTCCTGGTCAACCTGCCCATTGGCGCTGTGGCAGTGATCCTGGCCGCGGTGTGCTTAAAAGAGTCTACCCAGAACAAAGGACGGAAGCTGGACATCCGGGGTGTGATCCTGCTGACGCTGGCGCTGGTATGTCTGATCTATCCGCTGACACAGGGACGGGAATATGGGTGGCCGTTGTGGTCCTATGTCATGCTGGCCGGGGCTGCGGCAGGAATGTATGTCTTCTTCCGCAGCCTGAAAAGCCTGGACGGTGCTGACAGAGAGCCGTTGATCGATCTGCAATTATTTACGATCAGGAGCTTTAACACCGGGGTGATCTCCGTCTTTTTTTACTTCGGGTTACATAATGCATTCCTGTTCTCTTGTGCCATATTGTTGCAGAAGGGATATCATATCTCTCCTTATTCCGCCTCCCTGTTCTTTACCTCCCTGGGCTGGAGCTATATGTTCTCCTCCTGGTGGTCGATCCGTAAAGCCGGCAAATACGGTGTCCGCATGTTGCAGGCCGGATGTGTCATCATGGCGGTGTCCTTTCTGGGGCAGGTGTTCTTGTTTGGAACCGATGCCCCTTCGGCCGAAGCCATTATCGTCTCCTTTGCCGTCTTCGGACTGGGCAGCGGCCTGGTGCTGCCATCCTTGTTGAACGTGTCCTTGCGGGATGTGCCGGCTGCTATGGCAGGCAGCAGCAGCGGGGTATATTCTACCATCCAGCAATTCTCTTCCGCTGCGGGTGTAAGCATGTTGGGGGGATTGTTCTTTTCCCAGCTTTCCAGGACAGGGGACTATCATACAGCCTACCGGGTGAGCCTTTATTGCTTTGTCGTTTACCTGGCAATCATCTTCTTCCTCCTGAACAGGATAAGGAAGAAATAAGGCCGGGCAAATTATTCCACAGGTCATATAGGCAATTTTTTGTAACATTATGGCATGAGGGCTTTCATACTTCTTTTTTTGCTGTCACAGTGCCTGATGCTTTCAGGACAGGTCCCGGAAGGGAAAGCCCTTTTCGAATTTGACAGCACCAGCAGTCCCCGCTGGGCCAGCTTTGAAAATCCGGGTGCGGAAAAAGGCAAGGGCGCAATGCGGAACAACGGGGCGAAAGGTTATCCTTCCGACGACCTGGCTCCGGGAGAGACAAAACAGCTGCTGAACGTGAAGGGCACTGGGATCATCAACAGGATCTGGCTAACGATCAATGACCGGAGTCCCGGGATGTTGCGCAGCCTGAAGATCGAGATGTTCTGGGATGACGCTGCCCGGCCCGCGGTGTCGGCGCCATTGGGAGATTTTTTTGGCATGGGCCTGGGAAGAACAACAGTATTTCACAACGCGCTATTCGCCGATCCGGAGGGGAGATCGTTTATCTGCTATATTCCCATGCCTTTCCGCAGGGGCGCCCGGATACAAGTGACCAATGAAGGCAGTACAAGGCTGAGCCATCTCTTTTATGATATCGACTTTCAGCAGATGAGTCGGTGGAAGGAAAGCAATCTTTATTTTCACGCCTGGTGGCATAGGGATACCGCCACCCGGCTGGGAGAGGATTTCCAGCTGCTGCCACGGGTTACGGGCAAAGGAAGATTCCTGGGCGTCAATGTGGGCGTTGTGGAAAATCCTATCTATGAAAAACATTGGTGGGGTGAAGGCGAGGTGAAGATGTACCTGGATGGGGACAGGCAATATCCCACTTTATCCGGTACGGGCACGGAAGATTATATTGGGTCCGCCTGGGGAGAAGGCGAATTCTACAATGACTATGCGGGTTGTCTTTCGGCTAATAAGGATGGCAACGGGTGGGCTTTTTACAGATGGCATATACCAGACCCGATCTATTTCAAAAAAGATTGTAAGGTGGTGCTGCCTGAAATGGGAAGCAATGAGAAAAAGCTGGTGGCGCAGCTGCAAGCGAAAGGCGTACCGTTGATACCTGTCACCATCGACGACCAGCAGGGGCCGGTGAAGCCGTTGTATACTCCGGGAAAAATAACGGACCTTGGCGATCCTTCATTACCCGACGGATATGTCATGTTCTACCGTAGCGATGATGTGTCGGCAACTTCGTATTTTTATCTGGACAAGCCGTCCAACGATCTGCCAAGTCTTCAACCTGTAACGATCAGGACCTACAAGTCCAAAAAATAATCAATTGATTGCCATGAGAAAAATCATTCCTGGCGTACTCCTCCTGTTATGCGCCTGCCGTTCTTCATCTCACAGATCATATGCTGGTTGGACAAAATACAAAGGCTCGGATGAATGCATTCATTATTCTTCTCTGACACAGGTGGATACGGGCAATGTATCGCAATTAAAGGTGGCCTGGGAATACCATTCCGGTGATGTCGACACGGCCCAGCATTCCCAGATACAATGCAATCCCATCATCGTGGATGGGCTGCTGTACGGCACTTCGCCCAGGATGAAGCTGTTTGCCATTGATGCCAGGACGGGACAGCGAAAATGGGAGTTCAGTCCTTTCGATTCGCTTGGCAGCGATAAAAAAATGTTCTTTATCCTGAATAATTGCAGGGGCGTCACGTATTGGAGCGATGGAGCGAATGACAAAAGGATCTATTATACGGCCGGCTCGAGCCTGTATGCGGTAAATGCCCTGGATGGGCATCCGGTGCCGGGCTTTGGTCATGAGGGAAAGGTCGATCTGCATGAAGGGCTGGGCAGGGATGTGAGCAAGCTGTTCATCACAGCTACTTCGCCACCCACGGTGTACAGGGATCTGCTGATCATGGGCTCCCGGGTAGATGAAGGACCTTCGGCGGCGCCGGGCCACATACGGGCGTATGATGCGCGCACGGGCAGACAGGTGTGGACCTTTCATACCATACCGCAACCGGGCGAAGCAGGTTTTGAGACATGGGAGGACACGACGGCCTACCGGTTCATTGGAGGCGCCAATGCATGGAGCGGCTTCAGCCTGGATGAGGCAAGGGGCCTGCTATTTGCAGCGACAGGCTCTGCCTCCTATGATTTTTATGGGGGCAGAAGAAAGGGCAACGGCCTTTTTGGCAACAGTGTGCTGGCCATCGATGCAGCGACGGGCAAGCTGGTATGGCATTATCAGGTCATTCATCATGATGTGTGGGACAGGGACTGCAGCTCACCTCCCGCGCTTGTCACGATCGACAGGGACGGGAAAAAGACAGATGCCCTGGCGTTGACCACCAAGATGGGATTTGTGTATATTTTCGACCGTGCGACAGGCAAGCCGGTGTACGACATCGTAGAGCAACCTGTGCCTGCGGTAAGCGGACTGGAAGGTGAGCAGCTATCACCCGTGCAGCCGTATCCTACAACGCCGGCGCCTTTTATGCGGCAGCTGATGACGGAAAAGGATATCAACCCTTATCTGTCAGACTCCTCCCTGGCGGAAGTGAAAAGAAGGTTCCTGGGCTATAAAAGGGATCATTTATTCAACCCACCTTCGATGGAAGGTACGGTGGAGTTCCCAGGGCTGGATGGCGGTGCGGAATGGGGAGGCCCCACTTATGACCCGGAGACGGGGCTCTTGTACATCAATGCGAATGAAATGGCCTGGATCATGCAGGCAAAGCGGGTGGATACAACAGCATCGGGACATGAAGACAACCTGCAGGCGGGCCTCCGCCTCTACCAGGCCAATTGTATGAGCTGTCATGGACAGCAACGGAAAGGAGGGGACGCCGTGCCTTCGCTGCAAAATATTCAGCGAAAGTATTCGTCCGCTGCCTTTGATACGTTGGTACAGAGCGGCCGAAGAATGATGCCGGCATTCAAACAGCTCACCGGTGCGGAGAGAAAGGCGCTTGCAACCTTTGTACTGAACATCACAAGGGAACAAAAAAATGCTTTTGTGGACAGCGCTGCCAGGAAAGATGACCCCACGAAGCTGCCATATGCTATGACCGGCTATAATAAATTCTTAAGCAAAGAAGGTTATCCTGCCATTTCTCCACCATGGGGTACCCTGAATGCCATCGATCTCAATACCGGGGCATATGTATGGAAAGAAGCTTTGGGCAGCGATCCTGCATTTCCCCAGGCAAAGGGGCCAACCGGCGTGGAGAATTATGGAGCTTCTGTAGTCACAGCGGGAGGATTGCTCTTCATTGCCGCTGCAAAAGATGGAAAGCTCAGGGCATTCAACAAGCGCACGGGTAAACTGCTATGGGAACATACGCTTCCTGTGCCCGGGTATGCCACCCCTGCCGTGTATGAGCTTGCCGGGAGACAATTTCTTGTCATTGCATGCGGAGGGGGAAAGCTGAATACGCCATCCGGCGATAGCTATGTTGCTTTTGCCCTGGAGAATAAATAGCGGACGGCACGTGTTCGGAAACGGACAATGGCAATAAGAACGATCCGATTCATATATCTGGTTATCAGCCGTTTGAATGACCGGCATCCTGTATGCTCCATCAACTGAAATTTGAGAACATGCTGCAACACTACCTGCTTATCGCCATCCGGAATCTCCGGCGTCATAAGAGCTCATTTTTCATCAACTGGATCGGGTTGTCCACGGGGCTGGCCTGTACTTTCCTCATCTACCTGTGGGTGCATGACGAATGGCAGTTTGATAAGTTTCATGCGAATGACAGCCGGCTATACCAGGTGATGGAGAAAAACAAGGTGAATGGAGAGATCCAGGTTCACGAAGGGACCCAGGGATTGCTGGCGTCTGCCATGCAGCGGGACCTGCCGGAAGTTGCAGCAGCTACGGCTGTCCTGGACCTGAAGTCAGTGGGGGAGTACCTGCAGATGGGGACGGCCGATAAGGTAGTAAAGTCCACGGGCATCTTTGCCGGCAAGGATTTCTTCCGTCTGTTTTCTTTTCAATTGCTCTACGGAAAAGGGGATCAGGTACTTACAGATAAGCATAGCATTGTCCTCTCTGAAGAGATGGCCGCAAAGCTTTTCGGCGGTGCCAGTCAGGCCATGGGCCGTACGCTCTCCTGGGATATGTTTGGAAAAAAGCAGCAGTCGGTGGTGACTGGGGTCGTTGCCCGCCTGCCTTCAAATAGTTCCATGACCTTCGACTTCATTCTTACGCATGACCTGTTGATCAATGACCTCTGGACCAACGGACAGAAATGGTGGAATGAAGGGCCTCTTACCTACCTGCTATTGAAGCCGGGGACGAATGTCGCGGCTTTTGACAAGAAGATCGTGGACTTCGTGAAGCGATACCATAAAGAAACATCTTATTCTTTATTTGTCCGGCCTTATTCCAGCGCCTATTTGTATGGGAGATACGAGAATGGCGTGGCAGCGGGTGGCAGGATCGAATATGTGCGTATATTCTCGGTGGTGGCTATCATAATACTGGTGATCGCCTGTATCAATTTCATGAACCTTTCCACGGCAAAGGCCTCGCGCAGGGCAAAAGAAGTGGGCATCAAGAAAGTAATGGGCTCTACCAGACGGGCCCTGGTCTTCCAGTTTTTGGCTGAGGCGGGCCTGACAGCCATGCTTTCCCTGCTGGGGGCTTTCTTACTTGCCACTTTATTGCTGCCTGTGTTCAGCCAGGTAACAGGCAAGCGGCTGGATGTAGCGTTCACCCTGCCAGTGTTAGCCTCCATGTTGGGGATCACCTTACTAACGGGCATCCTTGCAGGCAGCTATCCGGCCTTTTATCTATCACGCTTCAAACCTATCCTTGTGCTGAAAGGCAAGCTGCGTAACTCCGTGCCGGAGCTGCTGACCAGGAAAGGGCTGGTTGTTTTTCAGTTCACCATTTCCCTGGTGCTGATCGTCTCGATGATCGTTATTTACCGGCAGGTGGCCTATGTGCAATCCAAAAATTTAGGTTATGACAGGGACCACGTGGTCTCTTTTCATAAAGAAGGAGCATTGGCGCATGACCCGAAGGCTTTTCTTGCAGAACTCCGGAGGCTGCCGGGTGTCGTCAGTGCCTCGACCATGGAGCAGAACATCGTGCAGAGTGATATTGGATCATCTACTTACGGTATCTCCTGGCCGGGAAAGCCAAAAGATGCGGAGATCAATTTTGGGGTAAGGGCCCTTGATTATGGTCTCCTGCGGACCATGGGTATCCGGCTGCAGGAAGGACGGGACTTTTCGCCGGACTTTGGGGGAGACTCATCGAAATTGATCTGCAATGAAACGGCCATCAGGACCATGGGGCTGCAGCATCCTGTCGGCACTACTATCCGGATGTGGGATCGGGACATGACGATCATCGGAGTGGTGAAGGATTTCCATGTCACTTCCCTGCATGAGGCCATCATGCCTATGGTGTTCTATTTTGATCCGGGGCATACGTCCATGGTGATGGTGCGGATGCGAGCAGGGCGGGAAAAGGAGACGCTGGCCGGATTGGCGAGCCTTTACAAGCGCTTTAACCCGGGCTTTGTATTCGAATATAACTTCCTCGATCAGACCTATCAGTCATTATATGTTTCGGAACAAAGGGTATCGCTGCTTTCGCGTTATTTTGCCGCCCTGGCCATTCTGATCTCCTGTCTTGGGCTTTCAGGGCTGGCAGCCTACAATGCCGAGTCGCGGACGCGGGAGATCGGCATCCGGAAAGTCCTGGGTGCCTCTGTGGGAAATTTAACATTTTTGCTTTCCAGGAGCTTTATCAGCCTGATGGTGCTAGCCATGCTGGTCGCTTTTCCACTGACCTGGTGGCTTATGCATGCATGGCTGGCGGGATTTGCTTATCGGGTTAGTATGGGATGGGATATTTTCGCCCTGGCCGGGCTATCGCTGGCATTGCTTACGTTGGCGACTGTCAGCTATCAATCCATAAAAGCGGCGGTAGTCAACCCTGCGGATAGCTTGCGGGCGGAATAAAGGGGGGGCGTACATTTGCATATGATCCACGAACACCTCCTGCAATTAGACAATCCTGCCTGGTCGGCCCTGACAAGCGTGCAAAGCCCTTTCGCCACCGGCACTGCTGCCGTAAAACGTTTTCAAAGAGGGATACTGCCTTTTGCTGCCTATGATCATGCCGCGCCTGAAAAGATCATAGCGCTGGATGAATGGCTGCTGCCGGATGAAGTTTTTTTCCTCATCGGCGATCTTCCGCCATTGCCCCGTCATTGGGAGGTGATAAAGGAATTGCCTTGTGTGCAAATGGTGCTGCCGAAGCTGGCGGACATTGCAACAGATGCGTCTATCCTTCATCTTACGGCTGCCGACAAGGATGATATGTTCAACCTGATCAATAAAGTTCAGCCAGGCTATTATGAACGGGATACGCACCTGCTGGGAAATTATTTTGGTATCCGGCAGGAGGGCGCGCTGGTGGCCATTGCGGGGGAGCGTATGCAGCCGGAAGGGCTGACAGAGGTCAGCGCCATCTGCACTGACCCTGCTTACACGGGAAGGGGATATGCGCAGCAGCTGACGGCACATGTATGCAGGCGTAACCTGGAAGAGGGGCGTACGCCTTACCTGCATGTACTGCAGAGCAACCTGCGGGCGATCGGCATTTATGAAAAACTGGGATTTACTGTAAGGAGGATGATCAGTTTCTGGAAGTTGAAAAAAATCTTCCAGTAGCCCGGTTTCTTATTTTTTCGTTAATTTTAGATATGACCGGCTACCTGCACCCCATAAATGAAGATGGAAACGAGCGTGCGCTGGAAATGTTCTTCGCGGACGTTTTCCAGCAGTATGAGCACCGTCTGTACATGCTGGCGCTGTGCCTGGTCAAGTCGGAGCTGCATGTCAAGGACATTATCCAGGAGGTGTTCCTGAAATTATGGGAGCACCGGCATCGTCTGCAGGAAATTCACAATATCGAAGCATGGCTATACCGGGTGACGGAGAACAAGGTGATCGATTTTCTCCGTAGAGCTGCAGCCGACAGCCGCCTGAAGGAGACGATCTGGAATACTATTTCGCAGGCGCGTAACGATACGGACGAATGGATGGAGGCGAAGGAATACAACCGGATCATCCAGCAAGCCATCGATCTGCTGCCTCCCCAACGCAAGCGAATATATTGTCTACACAAGAAAGAGGGGTTAGATCATGCCCAAATAGCGGAGGAATTATCTATTTCCCGTCATACTGTTAAAAATCAGCTGTCCTCCGCCATCCAGTCCATCCGCAACTTTGTTGCCCGTCATTCCGGGTTCTTTTGCTTCTAGGATTAATTTTTTTTGTGCCGGATAGGAATAGTTGCCGGCTGCTTCGTCTTCTAAAGGAGGTCAATACCTTTTTTAATGGAAGAAAGACTAAAATACCTGTTCCGGCAATATTTGGGGAATAAGTGCAGCCGGGAAGAACTGGAAGAGTTCTTTTCGTACATCCGTGCATCCGGTCAGGATGAGGCGCTGAGAAAGCTGATCAAAAGCGTCTACGAGGAGAAATCGCAAGCCGCTGCCTCCCTGACGTATGTAAATGAACTGGGAGATCTCGTCCTGACGGATAAAGCGAAGGTCAATGAGATCACGCTGCAGAAAAAACCTTCCAGAAAGCAGCCGGTCACCGGCATCATTGTGCTCGCCAGCCTGGTGACGATCGTAGCCATCACCTGGTTACTCCACCGGACGGACCGTGGCCCTGCTGCGCCTGCGGTGGCCACCCTTACCAGGACAATTACCGAACGAAGCGAATACAAATATCTTTTGTTACCCGACAGCACGCAGGTGTGGCTGAATGCTTCCAGCTCACTGGAATTCCCTGCACATTTTAAAGAAGGCAAAAGGGAGGTGACCTTGTCCGGGGAGGCCTATTTTGACGTAAAGCATGTTGAGAAAGCCCCGTTCATCATTCATACCGGCAGGCTCTCTACCACAGTACTGGGCACGGCCTTTAATATCAAAGCTTATCCTGACAGAAAAAACATCATTGTTTCCGTGAGCACGGGGAAAGTAAGGGTAAGCTATGACAATGTCGCAGTGGCGACCCTGGTGAAAGGCCAGCTGGTGAAGGTTGGCAGTCAGGCCGATCCGGTGGTGGAAAAAAAGATCGCCCCGGCTGCGGTTGCCGCATGGCAGCAGGGAAATATGTCGTACGAGGATGAGGCCCTGGAGGACATCGTCGCGGACCTGGAAAGACTCTACAATGTAAAGATCAGGATCGACAATGCCTCTATCCTGAACCTGAAGGTTTCCACGTCATTCAGGAGGGAGATAGGCATAGAGCAGGCGTTACAGGTATTGTGCAGGCTGACGGATACGATGCTGCGGCAGGCCGACGGCGTATGGATCATTCAATAGGTTTCAAACCAAAAATTCAACTATATGCTTATGAACATTTCCCCGCCAACATAAATGAATTAAAAAAAGACCGCTCCCAGGTTGCGACTGGGGCGGTCCGAAGTTTTAACATAACCCTGTTACGAATTAATTAAAACTCATCAAATATATGAATTTGCATGTATCATGCCGGCATCCGCATGCCCTGTTATTAAAAAACAAAGGTCTAATTATGAGAGCATTTTTCCTGGCCATATTGCTCGCTTCAGGCGGATTGCTGGTGGCACGTGACAGCAGTGGCCAGGACCTGGATAAAATGACCCTGTCCATCCAGCTTAAGAATGTCTCGTTAAAACATGCTTTGCGGAAAATAGAAACGCTTACTAACCTGCCCTTTACCTATAAGACAAATGACGTAGTGGGATATAATAATATCAATTACCAGGGCACGGACATCCCTGTTTCCCATGTTTTGGAAGCCCTGTTGCGCAATACCGGTCTGGAATATGAACAGGTGAGCAGTAATATCATCATAAAAAAAATAAAGGTAGCCCCGTTGGTGCAGGCCCAGCCGGCGGTGCATGTAATTTTCGAAGGAGGGGTCAGGGGCAGGATCACAACGACGACGGGAGAGCCATTGTCCAATGCCACGATCGTGCTGGAAGGAACTACCAGGGCAGTTGCAGCCGACGAAAAGGGCGAGTTCACCCTCACAGGGTTGCAAGCGGGCAATTACAGGCTAAGGGTCTCAGCCGTAGGCTATGAGACGATGGTCAGGGATATCCGGATCCTGGATAACAGCATCCAGACGTATGATCTGGTCCTGCGACCGGGAGCCAGCAAGCTGGACGAGGTGGTCGTTACAGCGTTGGGCATCAGCCGGAAGGACCGTTCTATCGGTTATTCCACCCAGCAGATCAGCGGCAGCAACCTGACCATTGCCAAGGAGCAAAATGTGATCGGGTCATTGTCGGGTAAAATTGCGGGGGTACAGGTGTCGGGCTCTTCGGCTGCCAGCATGGGCGGTACGCAAAAGATCCAGATCAGGGGTGTCAATTCTGTTACGGGCGATGGCGAGCCTTTGATCGTCGTGGACAATACGCCCATCTCCAATTCGAATTATGCAAGCAAGGGTGGCAGGGATTACGGAAATCTGGCGCAGGACATCAACCCGGAAGATATCGAGTCGGTAAATGTGCTGAAAGGGCCTGCGGCTTCGGCGCTCTATGGTCTGCGGGGGCAGTACGGGGTCATTCTGATCACCACCAAAAAGGGCAGTAAGAACAAGCAGCCTTCGGTGGTATTCAGTTCGGCGGCCTCGATAGAGAAAGCGGGTAATTTCTTACCCTTGCAGAATTTATATGGCGCCGGCAACAGCCTTAATTTTCCCACCATCACCATCAATGGGGTCAGCACAAAATATGTGGATGGCAGCTGGGATGAAAGCTGGGGGCCGAAGATGGACGGAACGCCGGTGCGCCAGCAATACAGCTTTTATCCGGCGGACCCGGACTTCGGCAAGGCAACGCCTTTCCTGCCGCATCCCGACAATATCAAGCAGTATTTTGTGACGGGCCGGACACTGAACAATAGCCTTTCATTTGCCGGCGGCGGCCAGAACACGGCCTTCCGGCTATCGTATAACAACACCGACATTACAGGTATCGAGCCCAATACCTATCTCAGGAGGAATAATCTTTCATTCAGCGGCAGCCTGAATGTAACGCCTTCGCTGGTGGTTTCGACCAATCTCAACTATGCCAATAATAAAGCACAGCGGCCTTCGCAGGGGTACCAGGCGCTGGGTTCCAGGAATATGTATCAGTGGTTCGAGCGCAACCTCGATATGAAGAAGCTGAAGCAATACAAATACCCTGACGGCACATTCTATCAATGGAATGTCAATGATCCGAATAGCGAAGGGATATATGAGGACATGACCCCCATCGACTGGAACAATCCTTACTTCGATGCGTATGAGAATCCATCGCACGATTCACGGGATCGCTTCTTCGGCAATATCGGGCTTAGCTACACGATCATGCCAGGGCTGCAGGTCAGCGGCTTTGTAAGGCAGGATGGATTTACGCAGAACATTGACGGTCGCAATGCCCCGGGCGGCAGGGGTACGCCGGCTTTCAACATCGGCAAATACCAATCGAAGGAAATGAACTACGAATTCCTGGCCCAGTATAACAAGGAGTTCGGGGATATATCGCTGAATGCCAACCTGGGCGGCAATATCCTGACCCAGCAATATACTTATCTGTACGAAGAGACGCAGGGCGGTTTTGTCACGCCCGGGTTCTATAACATTGCCAATTCGCTGGAAAGACCATATGTGGTCAACTACCTGCGGAGAAAGCAGGTGCGCAGCGCCTATGGCTCGGTGACCGTGGGTTATAAGAACACTTACTTCCTGGACGGCAGCCTGCGCAATGATATTTCTTCGGCGCTGCCCCTGAACAATAACTCCTATCTCTATCCTTCCGTATCGGGTACCGTGGTATTCAGCGAGCTGCTGAAATGGAAGCCTTTGTCCTATGGTAAGGTGAGGTTGAGCTTTGCGCAGGCGGGCGCTGATATTGCACCCTATCAGACCTCCGGCTGGTATAACCTGGGCCAGGCATATGGGACAAATTTCCCCATGGAGGTACCGGATACGCTGAACAATCCTAATCTGCAGCCTTCATTGGGAACGGCGTATGAAGCAGGGCTGGATATGAAATTCCTGCAGGACAGGGTGGGCTTCAATCTAACGCTTTATAAGCAGAATAATAAGCATGCCGTACTGCCCCTGGATGTGCCGGGGCCCAGCGGCTACAGCACCTATATCATCAATGCAGGCAACATCGAAAATCATGGGATTGAATTAAGCATCACGGGTACACCGGTGAAGACCAGGAACTTCAGCTGGGTAAGCACGGCCAATTTCAGTCATAATGCCAGTAAGGTAAAGGAGCTGTACCCCGGATTGCATTCGTACCAGCTGGGTTACAACAGGTATGCCAGTGTGGACATGTTCCTGCTGTCAAATGAAGGCGAGGCATTCGGGTCTTTGGTAGGCAATGGCTACCAGCGCGATCCGAAGACAGGGAAGATATTGCTGGATGCAGCCAATATGCCCATGTGGTCGTCAGGGCACAATTTCGGGACGGTGCTGCCGCGCTTTACGGGTGGCTGGCAAAACAGTGTAACCTGGAAGCAATTCGACCTTTCTGCGGCCATTGATTTTCAAAGCGGAGGTCAGTTCTTCAGCTGGACGAAGATGCTGGCTGTAAAAAGCGGGCAGGCGGCAGAGACAGCGGCCATCAATGATAAGGGAAAGAATATACGTGATCCCCTGGATCAGGGTGGGGGGATCAAAGTGTCAGGTATCTCTGCTGCTACGGGACATGAAACCACGGCCTATGTTAATGCAAGGAGCTATTACCGGAATACCATTGGCAGTAAGGTTTACGAGGCTTGGCTGGAAGACGCCAGCTATATCAGGATGCGGGAAATGCGGTTGGGCTATACCTTCAGCAAGGCCGGGATCCCCTCCCTGCCTTTCAAAAGCGTGAACCTGGCACTTATCGCACGGAATGCGTTCATGATCTGGCAGAAGGCGCCCAAAGGACTGAACCCTGCGGAGCTGGCCACAGGCGCTACCTCACTTAACTGGCTGGAGACAGGTCAGCTGGCCACTGCACGTTCCTATGGCCTCAACCTGACTATTTCCTTTTAAAAATTACTAACATGCGAAATTCCTTCATAAAAATATTTGCTTTTTCATCGCTCGCAATGGCAGTGGCGTGCAAGAAATTCAGCAGCGATCTCAACACCAATCCTAATGCGCCGACCACAGCCTCGAATGCGCAGCTGCTCACCTCCGCCATCAATCAACTACCCAATGTGATCGAAGGCATTTCGGGCGCCTTGTATACGCAGCAGTGGGCGGAAAAGCCCTATACGGATGATTCCCGCTATATTTCGGTGAACTTTGATTTTTACGGCATTTATTCCGGGCAGCTGGAAAATCTCCAGACGATCATCAACAGCAAGACCTTCAATGTGAACGATGGATCAAAAGCCAACCAGCTGGCGACAGCCCGGATCCTGCGGGCCTATTTCTACTGGCACATGACGGATCGCTGGGGAGATATTCCTTATTTCAATGCGCTTAAAGGCAAGGATAATTTTACGCCCAAATACGATGCGCAGAAAGATATTTATTCTGATCTCCTGAAGGAGCTGAAAGAGGCGGCGGCACAAATAGACGATGGTAACCCGGTGGCGGGGGACATCCTCTATGCCGGGGATATGGACAGCTGGCGCAGGCTGGCCAATTCCATGAGGGCCCTGATGGCGCTGCGCCTGTCCAAAATAGACCCGGACAAAGGTAAGGCGGAATTTGCCGATGCTGTTGCAGGAGGCGTTCTGGCCGGCAATGATGAGAATGCCGTGTTTGTTCACCTGGCCGATGCGGTCAACCAGAATTACTGGTATTATGTGGTAAATGTCCAGGGCCGTCCCTGGTACTGGATCAGCAAAACGTTGACGGACTATATGAACCCGCTGAACGATCCGCGGCTGAAGATCTTTGCGGACCCGGCGAAGTCAACCCACACATATGCGGGCGTCCCATACGGGCTGGACGGAGATGCTATTAGCACGATCTCATCACAGGACGTCTCGTTCTTAGGCGTGCACGTACGTACACAGAATGCCCCTTGTTATATCGTCACCTATGCACAGGTGTTGCTGGCCCAGGCAGAAGCGGTTAAACTGGGTTGGATGGCAGGCGGCGATGCGGAGGCAGCGTCAAAATACAAGGAGGCCATCGAGGCTTCAGTACGGCAATGGAACAGGGTCAGCTTCAAATCATATGATACGACGAAGGATGCGGCAGTGGAAAGTTCGCTGTATGACAAGGGGGATGTGGGAGATACTACGGGCCTGGGAGCTTATATGGCGAGGCCGGAAGTAGCATATGATGCGGCCAATGCTTTGCGCCAGATCGCGTATCAGCGCTGGGTGCATTTATATATGAATGGGTATGAGGCCTGGGCAGAATGGCGGCGGACAGGATACCCTGTGCTAACCCCGGCACCCGACAATAATAATATCCCCATTCCACGGAGACAGGCATATCCCAGCAGCGAGGCAAATATCAATACCACGAATTATAAAGCGGCTATACAGGCCCAGCCAGGCCTCGGAGGGAAGGATGACCTCACCGGAAGGGTATGGTGGGATAAACCTTAACAGACAGTCAATGTGAGGATCATAATGAGAAAAACGGGACTTGGTTCCCGATCAATGGGCCGTCCCTCAGGGGCGGTCTTTCTTTGGGGGGTGGGCATACGAATTGCTAAGGTGATGTTAAAGACGATAAAGATGAAATATGTACTCTACATAATAGGATTTATCGAACTGGTCGCCTGGATCACATGTTTTTACCTGGCCAGTCCATCTATGTAGCCACACAGAGATGGTATAAACTGTTTAATAATTGGTTATATATGCCATAAGCAATTATATATAACAGTAAGTAAAAAAGAGGGAAATTTTGGGCCGGGTAAATACTTTAAGTTCCTGAAACCCGTTATAAGCGAGCAAAAAGTAAAAAACACATACCCTCATGAAAAAGTCCATTTTTCCGATCGTCCTATGTCTGACCCTTGGAACTGTGCATGCTCACGCTAATAACGGTAATTTTAACAATGAAGGTGAGCGTTCTAAAAAGAACAACACCGTGGTACGGAACATTCTCTCCGACAAATTACCCTCGAAGCTTTTAGCAAGCATTAAAAAGGAATACAAGGATTATTGGATCACTGCTCTTAGCAAGGAAGAGGCCAGCGGTAAGATCTCTTATCATATCACGGTCGAAAATGCAGACCAGATCATTTCGCTTTCTGCTACGCGCAGCTCTGGTTGGGCTGTTGCGCGCATCGTGCCAAAAGATCAGGGAACATTATAATATAGTTCCAAAGTTAATGAACAAAGCCCTCATGATACGAGGGCTTTGTTTTTTGTCATAATTTAAGGCCCATGAAACTAAAGAGATCAGTCTTTGTGCTTGTCATGCTGGCCGTCAGTATATGCACGCTGGGCCAGACCGGGAATATTATCAGCTATATCGTCGATCCCCGGGTGCAGGACCTTCAATTTTACTGGAAGGATGACAGCGGGCGTGTTCTTGGTAGTATTCAAAACCTGCAGAAGTATGTCGCAGGCAAGCATCAGCAGCTGGTGTTTGCGATGAATGGGGGCATGTTCAAGGCGGATCGAACCCCGGTGGGTCTTTATATACAACAAAGGCTTATGCTCGCGCCTATGGATACAAGCGCCGGCACCGGGAACTTCTACCTGAAACCTAACGGCGTATTGTATGTCACTAAAGACAAGAGGGCTGTCATCTGCTCCACGGCGGACTTCAGGGATGATGGAAATATCAGGTTCGCCACGCAATCGGGACCTATGTTGTTGATCAATGGCGACTTTCACCCTGCTTTTAAGAAAGCTTCACCGAATGTCAACATACGTAATGCCGTCGGTCTTCTGCCGGACAATAAGCTGGTGTTTGCCATGTCAAAGGAACCCATCAACTTTTATGATCTGGCAGATTATTTTAAAAGCTTAGGTTGCCAAAACGCGCTGTACCTGGATGGATTTGTGTCGAGGACCTATTTACCGGAAAAAAACTGGATACAGATAGATGGGGACTTCGGGGTTATCATCGGAGTGACCCGATAATTCACCTGTCATGGGAAAAGGGTTGCCAAATGCTGCTCCAGTGCTTCGCCCCGGAGGTTTTTAGCGATGATCTTTCCATTCTTGTCCAGCAGGAAATTCATAGGTATGCCTCTGATCCCATAGAGCCTGGCGGCACTGTTCTGCCATCCATTGAGATCGGACACCTGCATCCAGGGCAGCTGATCCTTTTTGATAGCCTCCAGCCATTTGTCCTTCTTATCGTCCAATGACACACCGAGGATGTTGAATCCCCTGGGATGGAAGCGTTGCCAGGCAGCAACGACGGCTGGGTTCTCCCTGCGGCAGGGCCCGCACCAGCTGGCCCAGAAATCGATCAACACATATTTGCCTTTGAAGGCGGAAAGGGACACCGGTTTGCCATCAGGGTTGTTCTGTGTAAAGTCCGGAGCCGGCTGACCCACGTCGGTGATGAGGGCCCTGTCCCGGACATCTTTTACCTGCTGACCATAGTAGGATGTCCGGATGGCGGGATCCAATCTGTTGTAAAGACTGTCCAATTCCTTTCCATCCGGGTTCGTGGCAAAAGCTGTGGAGAGCTGAAATGCGGAGACATAAGATGAAGGGTGCTGCCATACAAACTTTTTTATCAGGTCTTTTTCCTGTTGTCCCAGTATTTTGGCAAGGCTAACGAGACTATCCTGCAATTTTTTGTTGTCAGCATCGGATGCGATCTTAAAGAGACTGTCCAGGCTGCGTTCAGCGGCATGGATGGGTACAAGCGCCTTGCTCAACATCCTGAAATCATCCTGTGCGGGCGCGCCGGTGATCAATACAGCATCGTCCTGTAACGAATCCACACGGGCAGTGAGCTCCAGCTTGCCATTCTGCAGAAAGAACCCGAACCGGAAGTCCATATTGCCCTGGTTGAGAAATCCCAGATTGCAGAACTCCGGTGTGTCTGCCCGGCCAGTGAATTCGAAAACACCATCATGAATATTCGCGGTATCGAATTTATTTTCTTTCTCCCTGTGGCATATGTAGACCTGCCCTTCTTCGAGGCCGGCGATCTTACCGGTGAGCCTGTAGGCGTGTATATAGTCGACATCTTTTTCACTGGCGCCCTTGCAGGAGAACATGGCCAGCAGGATGAAGATGGATAAAGGTTTCATGAAGAAGATTTGTGCTTAAATATATTTATGTTGGCTGCAACCTGTGTGCAGCGAACTTTGTTTTACCTTTAAGTATCCATTATGAAAGATAATTTTTCAACGCAGTCTGATAAATATGCCAGGTTCCGGCCGGACTATCCCGAGGAGCTGTTTGATTACCTGCTGTCTATTGTTCCGGGCAGAGAAAATGCATGGGACTGTGGAACAGGCAATGGACAGGTGGCCCGGGTGCTGGCAGCGTCTTTTAACAGGGTGATGGCGACTGATATCAGTCAGCAGCAGATAGACAATGCTGTCAGGCACGAACACATCCAATATTCGGTGCAGCGTGCGGAAAAGACCACCTTCCAGGATAATACATTTGACCTCATCACGGTGGCGCAGGCTATCCACTGGTTCAACTTCGACGCTTTTTACGAGGAAGTGCAGAGAACGATCAGGACAGGGGGTGTGCTGGCCGTCATCGGGTATGGGCTTATACAAATCAATCCTGTCATAGACAAGATCATTGGCAGTTTTTATCGGACTATCGTAGGACCGTATTGGGATAAGGAAAGGAAGTATATCGATGAGGATTACAAGACCATTCCTTTCCCTTACGAGGATATCAATGTCCCTGCTTTTGAGAATAGTGTTGAATGGTCATTCGAACATTTGATCGGATACATCGGAACCTGGTCGGCCGTAAAGCATTATGAAAAGAAGAATGGTCATGATCCCATCGATCTGGTGCGTGATACGTTGCAGGCAAACTGGGGAAATGACAGGACGATGAAAGGAAGATTCCCTATTCTGCTCAGGGTGGCCAGGGTTGACAAGCAATGACGTAAAAAGGTCCTGGAAAGTCGCGATCACCGCCCGTTGCTCATTATGGAACAAGATACCTTTGTTAGAAATATTGTTTTATGAAACAAATACCTGCAAAGGGCAGCCTGAATAAACGATTTACTGCCAGGCTGCAAAAGAGTCCCAATAAAGGCGGCTGGACCTACCTGGTCTGGCCGGATTCAGCAGCATTTTTCGGTACGAGGGGCCTGGTAAAAGTAAGAGGTACGGTGGATGGGCATCCATTCCAAAGCTCTTTCATGGCATTGGGGGATGGAAGGCATAAATTGCCGATTAGGGCAGACCTGCGTAAGACCCTTGGTAAGGCCGCGGGCGACGAGGTGACTGTGCGGCTGGAAGAAAGGATATAGATTTTTATAAAAAGTATAAACAATGATAACCAGGATATGGCATGGAAGAACCGCTCTTCAGCATGCAGATAGCCATCTGGATTTTTTGCTGCATGATGGCACCAGGGAATACCGGGAGACGCCAGGAAATCTATCTATAAAAGTCTGGAGACGGAAGGAGCATGACTGTTGTCATTTTTATACCGTTACGGAATGGGAAAGCCTGGAAGCGGTGAAGGGCTTTGCCGGGGAAGATTATGAAAGGGCGGTGTATTATCCCGCCGACGAAGGTGTCCTGCTCGAATTCGAGGAGAAGGTCTATCATTATGACAGTTATGATGTGACGCGGGTACTGAAAAAGTGAGTTATTCGTATTTCTTATACAGAGTAAAGAGGATCTTCTGTTCCGGCTGGCCCCATGTCCGGGTAGTGTCCTGTTCAAAATGCCGCTTGAATGCAAGGATCGCGGCAGTACTATCCCTTACATCATAACCAATGAGCCGCAAGGCTGTCAGGCTGCTGAAGCTTTCAGGAACGCAGATGCCTGTGGTATCGCCATACCATAGCCCAAATCCTTTATCTGCAAGCGCTTTCCAGGGGAAGGTGGCGTTGGGGTCGTTCTTACGGGTGGGTGCAATATCGGCATGACCGATGAAGTTGGCGGCGGGTATCTTATAGGAGTTCTTTAACGTGTCCAGCAGATGGAGCAGGCTATTGATCTGTGTGTCGGGAAATGGTTCGGCCCCGTTGTTATCCAGCTCGATGCCGACGGATATGGAATTGACATCCGTGATATTGCCCCATTTGCTGACGCCGGCCTGCCATGCCCGCAGGTAGTCATTCAACATGTGGTAGACAGTGCCGTCCTTGCAGATAACATAGTGTGCGCTGACCTGGGTCCTGGGTAAGGTGAAGGTCTGCAAGGTCTGGGGACAGCTGTTCTGTGCCGTGTGATGGATAATGATAAAGTTGGGCCTGCGCATGTTGAAATTAGTCGTGCCGACCCAGTAGGGGGGCGGCGGAACTGAATCTGCACCAGTGGCCAGCGGCGTCAGACTAAGCATTCGGGCATACGCCCGTGACTGCCTTTTGTAATCTTTGTTGGTAGTCTTATACGGATTGACCTTACATGCCAGAAATAGAATTGATACAAGGCTGAAAGAAATGATATACTTCATATTGTTCAGATCTGTGAATAAACGGCGGGCTCCAGGAAGGTTCGGGTGATCTTAGAGATCAACCTGGCATCTGAATATTCAGGCATCGCGCTGATCTTTTTCCATTCGGGATCGGCGCCAAAAGCCTTCCAACGTGCGTCATGCGCTGCCATATCATCGAAACAAAGCATATAGGTCAGGTTGGGTCTCCGCGCACCAATAATGGTCTCCCCGAAGAACACGGGCCGGGCCCCGATCTTTTTAAAAACAGCGATCTCACCGGCATCGTTGAACATCTCTATCTTCTTTTGTCCTGCTGTTTCGCCCGGACTCTCATAGCATCGTAACTCGAACAGACGCGGCTTTTTTTCCGGCGGCTCTATCCTGGGCATTTGTACGAATGCTTTCAGCAGGGAGCTCTCCATCCGCTCGTAAGCGGGGTGGGCGGGATCGGGGGACAGGTAGGCTTCTCCTGTACGCATGTATACCTCGTCATGAGCCAGCTTCCCATTGATGGCCGTGAATGCCTCCATGGATTTGAAGGGGATCAGCAGCAACATCTTACCTGTTGCCTGAGGTTGCCATTCGGAGAAAACACCAATATTTACAATGCCGGCGCGATTCAGCGCAGGCAGGCAGGCCTGTTCAAGATAGGCGCTGGTGAGCAGCCGTTGAGCGTCGTTGGCAAACAGGTAGGTGCGAAGCTCATACCATTCCGGATCTTTACTGCTCAAGGAAGGGGTATTTTCAGATGGAAGCAACCCCGTCAGCAAGGGGCCTGAAAGCAATGTTGACTGTACAAATTTGCGTCTGTCCATTAGTTAGCTGTTCTTAATTTTGTCTTTTTGTTCGGCTTTCCAGATGGCAAGGTCGATGCCCGAAAGGCCGGAAGGGTGGGCTGGCGCTGCAGGTCCCTTTGCTTTTTTGACAGGAGCTGGCGTGCTGATCTCTTTAAGCTCACCTGCAAAGCCGGCTTTGGCAGGCCGGTGATCCTCCCAGAATTTCGACAGGAAGTTCAAGGCCTGTTGTGGTGTTTCTATTTTTTCTTCTTCCTTCAGCACTTCCAGGAGCTTCAGATCAAATCTCACCGGGACGGCTTTGTTCTTTTCTTTTGCCATATGGTTACAAATGTATGAAAATATGCTTGTTGAGTGATGAAGTTCAGAAATGGCCAAGGAGTAGCTATATATTCTTCCGCATTTTTATGATCCCCAGCACTTCGCCGTCGGGCAGGCGCTCGTCGATCCTTTCCAGGGGATGGTAACCCATCGCTGCGTATAGGGGCACGCCGGGCAGGGTGGCGCCCAGTTCAAGGCTGGTGAAGCCATTGCGCTTTGCTGCTGCTTCGCAGGTAGCAATGATCTGCCTGCCGATGCCCTGTCTTGCATGAGCAGGATGTACGAAGAACGCCCGTATCCTGGCTGCGTCTCTGCGGGGATCGAGCAGCGGGTCCTCCGTCTCCTTATGCTGGTCTCCTCCGTAAAGGGTGTTTCGTTTGCTCCAGCCGCCGCAGCCAACGATGGCATGCTCTTTTTCAAAAATATAATAGGTCCCATCCGTGATCAGCTGGCTGTCGATGCCAAAGACATACCGAATAGCGCTTTCTATCTGGGCCGGAGTATAGAAGGCAGTGCTCAGCCCGCGAACGGAGAGTGCTATCAGCTGCTGCAGTTCTGCGATGTGCGTAAAGGTTGCCAATTTGATCATAGTGTCACAAATTTATAAGAATATAAGATAACAAGGCAGGATTGCACAGGACGCCGGAACAGGAGGATTGCCCTATTTTTATCCGTGAAGAAACTATTCATATGCAACTGATCGCAAAGACCTTGTTCCTGCTGGCGTCGATACCTTATTGTTTGTCTGTCACCGCCCAGAGAAACCCTGTGCCGCCCATCACATCCCCCCAACTTATGTCTTCTTCCAAAGCCGACACCTGGCCTGCCGTTGATGCCCTGGGACGCCGTCTTCCGCTGGCTGCGCAGCATGGCGCTATACGGAAGGGCCGTTTTGTCGGTGTCTTCTATTTTGTGTGGCATGGTGCGCATGGCTATGACAATGAAACGCCGGCCAGGAATGAAGAAGGTGTTCAGGATAAGCATCCCGGTGACACTGTGAGCCCTTATGATATTACGCAAATGCTGGCCGCTCATCCCAGCGCCCCTCAATATGGACCTTCACATGCCTTTCATCACTGGGGTCAGCCCGCCTTCGGGTATTATGTGTCTGATGATGAATGGGTCATCCGCCGTCATGCGCAAATGCTATCGGATGCGGGTGTGGATGTCCTCATCCTCGATGCAACCAATGCCCTGATCTACGAGCCGCAGGTGACCAAACTGCTGTCAACCTATGAAGCCTTGCGCCGGGAGGGCCGGTCAACGCCTGCCGTTGCCTTCATCGTCAATTCTCAGCCAAAAGAGACTGTACGCCGGCTGTACAATGCCATCTATGCCAAAGGGCTGTATAAGGGACTCTGGTTCTATTGGAAGGGCAAGCCCCTGATGTTATGCCCGCCCGAGGGCCTGAGCGATACTACTGGTGCGTTCTTCACCAGCCGTCATTCCTGGGCCTGGAGCAACGGCCAGGAATGGTTTGCGGACGGAAAGGACAAATGGCCCTGGCTGGACCATACCCCCCAGAACTATGGCTGGCATGAAGCAAAGGACAGGCCTGAGGAGATCAGCGTAGCAGTAGCGGAGCATCCCGTATCCAACATCGGCAGAAGCTTTCATGAAGGAAAGGAGCCGGATACGCCACGGAGTGGGGAAGGCCTTTATTTTGCGGAGCAATGGCGACGGGCCATTGAGGTGGACCCTGAATTTGTATTTGTCACGGGTTGGAATGAATGGATCGCCATGCGGTTTATCGCAAAGGACCCCAATAAGATGCTGGGCAAGGTCGTTCCACCAGGAGGGTCCTATTTTGTAGATGAATACAATGAAGAATACAGTCGGGACATCGAGCCCGAGAAAGGCCCCTTAAAAGACAATTATTATTACCAGTTGGTGGAAGGCATCCGGCGATATAAAGGGAGCAGATCATTGCCCGTGGCGATGCGGGACCATACAATACAAATAGATGGGCTGTTCACCGATTGGGATAGGGTAGGGCCGGAATTCACCGATGATGCAGGTGATATTTTCCATCGTAACCATGCCGGATATGGAAGGGTAAGATCTTATACGAATACTTCAGGCCGGAATGATATTGTAAAAGCGAAGGTGGCTGCAGACAGGCAAAAGGTGTCATTTTATGTCAGGACGGCCGGTGCTTTGTCTCCTTCAACTGACAGCAACTGGATGATGCTTTATATTGGCACGCAAGATAGTGTACATGCTTCCTGGGAAGGCTTTCAGTTCCGGGTCCGGAAGACGGCGGCAGGACAGGTGTTGCTCGAGCGATACACGGCAGAGAGGACGTGGCAACAGGCAGGTGTTGTAAAGATGGAGGTTAAAGAAAATGAGCTGGAGACAGGCATTCCCAGGGTGCTGTTAGGAATAACGGGCGTGCATTTCTCGCTGGACTTTAAATGGACGGATGATATCCCTGCCGACAACGATCCCATGCACTGGCTGGATACGGGAGATACGGCGCCCAACGGGCGTTTCAGGTACAGGTTCGTCAGATAATATCCTGCCCTTAGTTTAATTTTTCGGTAAAAAAATCAATGGTCCGTTGCCAGGCCAGCTCTGCGGCGGCCTTGTCAAATCGGGGAGTTGTGTCGTTATGAAACCCATGGTTTACACCGGGATAAATGTAAGCTGTATACTCTTTTTTATTTTCTTTCAAGGCGCTTTCATAAGCCGGCCATCCCTCGTTTACACGGGTATCCAATCCTGCATAGTGCAAAAGCAGCGGCGCTTTTATCTGTGGAACGAGCTCCATAGGAGGCTGTGCGCCGTAGAACGGGACTGCGGCAGACAGGTCCGGTAGCCGGACTGCCATCGAATTAGCGATCCCGCCGCCAAAACAGAAACCTACCACCCCTACTTTGCCATTGCAATCCGGATGTTTCTTCAGATATTCATAAGCGGCTATAAAATCCTCCAGCATTTCATTTTTATCCCTTTTGCTTTGCAACTCGCGCCCTTTGTCATCATTACCCGGGTAGCCGCCCAAAGGTGTTAAAGCATCCGGGGCAATGGATATAAAGCCGGCTAATGCTGCCCTCCTGCCCACATCTTCGATGTATGGATTTAACCCGCGATTTTCATGAACGACGACGATACCTCCCAGTTTCCTGGTCGCGTCAACAGGTTGGGAAAGCAGTGCCTTGATCGTTCCGCCACCCTTTTCGGATTTGTAATTAATATATTCAGACTTGAGGCGCGGGTCATCGGCGCTCACCTGTAAAGAATTTTTGTAATCAGGCATGAGAAAGCTCATCAGTGCAGGGACTGTAATACTTCCTACTGCATAAGCAGAGAGCTTTTCCATAAAATCACGTCTGTTTAACCTGCTATGGGCATAATCGTCGTACAGGTCGAAAACTTCTTGCTTAATATCTTCTTTTTGTATTTTCATTATAAGGTTTATTAGATACTAATTTATGAATTATAGCCGTATTTTCGTTCTACAACCAAAATAACATGGAGCAAAGACTGCCATTACCGCCTTTTACGCAAGAAACAGCAAAGTTAATGGTCCAGCTTACCGAGGATATCTGGAACAGCCAGGACCCGGATAGGATCTCAAAAGCCTGTTCTGCCAGCACGGAGTGGCGTGCCAGGACAATGTTCATAAACGGGAGGGAAAATATTGCGCCCTTCCTTGCTATCAAATGGAAGAATGAATTAGGTTACAAGATCGAGAATAAATACTGGGCGCATGCTGACAACAGGATTGCGATATCCTTCGAGTACGAATATCATAATGCTGCAGGGCAATGGTTCAGGGCATATGGCAACGAAAACCTGGAGTTTGATGCAAACGGATTGATGGCCAGGCGTTATGTAAGCATCAATGACCTGCCAATAAAAGAAACGGAAAGAAGACTATGAGATCTTTACGGCTGTTTCTTATTGACCGTCCAGTCGCTTAATTGAAAATCACGGCTGCCGTTGTTGGCTTTGATGCTCAGCCTGTAAAATTTATACGCCTCATTATTATCGAAAAAGTAAAGGATCTTTTTCTTCCTTTCGTTGGAACCCCACTGTGTTCTATTGATGGTGTGCAGGGTGATCCATTTGATATTATCCGTCGATCCCTGCAAAGACCAGGATTTGGGATCCCGATCCCAGGAATCATTGCCCGAGGTCATGGTGTAGGCGCCCGCAAGGACAGGGCTATTGAACTCAAATTTGATCCAGAGGTCTCCTGCAAAGCCGGATTGGAAGAACTTAGTAGCGTCGTTCTCATCTATCACCCGTAAAGACCCTTCATTTGCTGTAGGGCCACCTCCATTGTCACGCGAAACGGAAAGGGTTCCGCCAATGGTCTTAATATAATTCTCCCCGACCTTGGTGGGATCGAAGTTGGGGTCTACCACATTGAGCAGGATCTCTTTGCTGGCCCAGTAACCCTGGGAGTTCGCCGTGTTCAGCGTAACATGGTACGCGCCGGGAAACCGGTAGGCGTGCAGCGGCGCCACTTCCGTGGAGCTGCTGTCGTCCCCGAACTGCCATAGCAGCTGCTTGTAATTGGTCGATGAGCTGGTGAACTGATAGACCAGGAATTTGGCGCTGTCGGGCATGGTGTAGGTGAAAGCCGCAGTAGGCTTGGGCTCTTCCACCACAGGTGGCGCTTTCTTATTGTCTTTTTTGCATTGTACGAACAGGCTCAATATAAACAAGGTCTTAAAAAGCTTTTGCATAATTGTTTTATTTGCTGGTGGTTGCATTTATGGGGCCGGGAACAATTGGGATTTGGGAACGATACGCTTGGAGATCAGGTTCTGCACTTCATATTCCAGGTGGACCTGCTCTCCTCCGTAGTTCTGGCGATGCTGCGCCTCGATCTTATAACGCTGTCCCCGTTCCAGCGTTATCGTCGCCTTCCTTGTAGGCTTATCCCATTCAACCGTAAAATCATCTATGATGGCAACACCATCGATCAAAAGCCTGGCCCCATCGTCCCAGCGTGTCTGGTAGAAAGTATACTGGCCTCGCACCGGCGCCAGGAATTCTCCCGTCCACCGTGCGGAGCTATTCTCCACACTGATGGCAGAGCCCTTCCAGTGGTCCTGGAAATCGATGGTCCCGTCCACCCGCACGATATCGGCGGCTCTTCCGTCAAAGTCGAGGAACTGATTGTTGGAAAAGTATTCTGCTTTTAGCCCTGTGCCATTGCCTGTGATGTAGGAATTGTTGTCGAGATTGACGGAGGGACTAACCAGGACGACGACATTACTTTTAGTCGGATGCAGGATATGGCGGGTTGGTTCAGCCAGGCTTACATAGAACGCGAAATAATTGTTCGCGGTGATATTGGCGTCAAATACAGACCAGGGAATGGCCAGATTGACGATGACAGAGTTTAAGCCGGAGCCCATTCTGACCAGCGTGTCGAGGGAAAATTCCGTAGCCTTCAGCTGAACTGTGTTCGACGGGAGCACATTGCTGGCGATGAGCTTGTCGATCGTGTCTGCATTGAGCCTTATTTTTACATTGAAGGCAGCGCTGGCCTGGTTGGCCAGGCTGATGATCAGCGGAATGGTGACACCGCCGGAATTGCTGACATAGTTTTGCTGAAAGTCCACATGTAAGATGCCGCCGCCCCCATTGGAAATGGACAAAGTGTGAAGATCGTCGGCGCTCATCAGATCTGTGGAATTGATCACTACAAGGCATGTAGATTTCGCCGCATCGATCTTATTGCCTTTGCCGGGATCCATAAGCCGGATCATAAAGGCCAGGTTCTTACCGTAATTGGCCTCCACTTCCGACAGCTTGACGGTGGCGATGCCTGTGGCGCTATCTGTCCCATAAGACACGTTAACGACATTGGGAAGAAAGACAGCGCTGGCGGTCGCCGCGACCGTATTCTGCAAGGTGCCGTTGGCGATCAGCCTGGCCACGGTGTCATAGTTCACGTCTACCGCGACCTGGAAAGCCTTGCCTGCCGGGCCGGATAATTTGATATGGAAAGGCACTGTAACGAAAGAATTGTCTTTCGTGATCTCGCCCGCCACGATATTTTGCGCAGAGATGACCCTTGGTTCCGAGACGATGGTTGCCAGGTCCTGGACGTCTTTTTTCCTGCAGCCCGTCGCCAGTATGATGAGGCATATAATTATATGCAAGCAGCCATTTTTTTCCATATCGAAGTAATTGAATGTTTTCATTGTTTTCAGTTATTGGTCCAGCCAGACCCTTCCATCGAGGTCCCAGCTTTGCTTGCTGGCAATTTTAAACCAGGTAATGATCTGGGCGGGTATATCTGCTGTTTGGGGGACCAGCTCCGCCAGGCTAAGGTCTGAAGGGGGGCAGATCAGGTCATTGAAGCTTTCCCAGGGGTAAGCCCCCTGCATTTGAAAATCATGCTCCAGCGGGCCATAATCCTTTATGAGCGTCCCTTGTCCATCCGTCGCTGGCCAGTAGCCGGCTAAAAAATTGAAATACGGATGGCTTTGGTCGATGGAAGTCTCGCAGGCGTATCTGTCGATCGTTGCGTCGGGGAGTGTAAATTTAAAGAACCGGACATCGGTGATGTATACATCAGGCGTCCCGTGGCCATTGCCATTCAAAAAACCCAGCTTTAAGGCATTGTTGTTGCTGAGGCTCCCCGAAGCTGTGATCTCTCCCTCATTATTGAATGCGCCGTTGGTATAGGTACGTATAAACCTTTTACCAGCGCGAGTTTCACATTTGACGGAAATATTCTCCCACTTGTCTTTCTTAAGGTCGGCGCCACGTACCTGATGGAAATCATTGTCCTTCGTGCCACGCCATTCCAGGTACCAGTAATGGTTCTCGAGATAGATCACCCACCCGACGCTGGGATGCCCGCCGGACCATTCATTTCGCTTGCCGAGAACACTGGGCCAAAAGAATGCTTCTTCATTCTTCTTGATCTTGAGCTCTATGGTGAAGTTCGTAGTATCATCGATGTTATAGTCATTCGCGTCGTCGATCTGGGCGGTGACGGCGTCACCTTTTAGCCGGATGGTTTTGCCGATGTACCTGTTCCCGGTGAAAGGCTTGACGATGATCCTGGGTTTGTAATTGGGATTGTAATAAATGATAAAAGCATTGGCGGCAGGATTGCTGAAAATGGTATTGTCATTTTGGTTGGGGGGAATAGTAAATGCCCCTCCGCCGCTGGAGGCGATGACGACCAGCCAATCCTCCTTTTGGAAGTTCGGACGCTGGCCCAGGGCGGTCATGATCTCACCCACATAGCCATCAAATTTTTCGATGGCAGCTTTATATGCCGGAAAAGAGGTGTCATAGCCCGATTGAGCCCCAGCTTTGTCGACATCTGTAAAATGCCCGACGACCAGCGAGGCCGTGTCTGTCTTCAGGCTTTCCATGACAGCAGTCCGCGTTTCCTCATCCGAGTTCAGGAGCTTCATTTTGTCCGCGTCCGTGGTGAGATGGTTGGCAAAGTCGGCGGAAGAGGTGAAGGCCGCGATGCCGATGGAAGGGTTGCCTTGCTTTATCCGGCGGAAGAGGACAGGGTAGTTTTGAAGATTCGTATTGTCGAACGACATATCCACCACCTTGTGCTTTTCCTTTTTCACGCCCGTCAACAGATCCGCCCAGTTATTGGCGATGGAGGTAGCCTCCGGATCGTTCACCGACACCCAGCTATAGATGGCATGGGGCAGGAGGGCCCTGATATGAGGTATATTGGAGGCGTTCACAGAAGCCCCTCTTGCTCCATCCACGATCAGGTAGAGCACTTTCCGCTGCCCGAAAGAGACGGTGGTCGTGTCTGTATACTTCGTGTCAGGCAACATCCGGGTGAACTTCTTGTTGCAGGATATCATGGCCGTAACCATTACACACAGGGTCAGATAACATAAAGACAGGTATTTTTTCATGCTGGTCAGTTAATGCGTTGAATAATTAAATAGGGCCGGCGCTCATTCCAGGGTAATCCGTATGATATTGCTCACGGGCTGGTTGTCAAATCTGTAAAAACCGCCTATCAGCAGCAGTGCCCTTTTCCCGTCGGCAGACCGGGTCTCGACGATATCCGAGAGCCCGCCGGAAAACGTGCCTGTGGCATTATATCCTGCGGCAAAATCTCCGGTGGGAGTGAGTACCATGAATCCATTGCGGGTAACGTTATTGTATTTTTTGAACCCGCCGCTGACGACAATGAGCCCGTCGTACAGTTGTCGGGCAAAACCTACTACGCCGCCTTCGAATTCCCTGCCTTTAAAGCTTTCATCCAGGCTTCCATCCTCGTTCAGCAGTGCAATACCAGGGGCGTTCTTTCCGGAATAATGCCGGAAGGTCCCGGTGATAAGGTATTTTTTTGTCACGGCATTATAGGTCAGCGAATTGATAGCGTTGTCGGCGCCGGTACCAGGAATAAATGAATTGTCGATGGCGCCATCGGGATTCAGCCGGACAATGCGGCCCGCCGGCTGGCCATCGAAGGTGGTAAAACTGCCGAAGATCACCAGCTTCTCCAACTTCTCCGCCTCCTGATGCATAAAGGAGTGTATAGGGCCGTTGGCTGCCGGAAACCCCTTGCCCGTCGCCTGGTTAAAACGGAAGCCGCTGTCCAGGGACCCATCCGGGTTGAAACGAAGGATCTGGCGCATCTCAGTACTATCCAATATCACGGTATCTTTTGTGAAAGTGGAATTAGGCTCGGTATACGTCCGCTTCACATAATACCTGAAATAGCCCGTGGCAAGTATTTTGTTTTGATGGACATACAGGCGCTCGATAAATTCATTCGTCCCACCGTTGAATTTGGGGAAATACATGGTGGTATCTGTTTGGGAAGGCCGGCGATAGGTCTTCACTCCCATGGTATCGATGGTCCCATTGGCGTTGAGGGTAGTGATATTGCTGATATTTTCCGTCCGTTGATCATACCCGCTAAGACCTCCGGCAATGACGAATTTGCCGCCCAGCTCGATGATGCCTGTTAAGCCGTTGTTGGCTCCTTTACCGGTTCTGAAAGTACGGTCCAGGTCCCCATCCCCGGATGTCCTCACGATCCTGTTCAGGGGAGCCACATAGCCCTTGTTGTCGTAATTGGTAAAGAATCCTATCATTATATTCCTTCCGTCGGCCAGGGGGTAAACGCTCTCGACAGAAGAGTTGGCGCCCGCCTGCGCACGGAATGTAGGGTCTATCTTTATAAAGCCCAGTACGGAGAATGGCGGGCCCAGGACCAGCTGATCATCCACGCTGATGGAAGTTATTCCGCTGCTGGCGCCGGCCGGCACCTTCACATCGATGCCCGTTTCCGTGATACTGACCACCTCGCCTTTTTCTCCGTTGAAAAGGAAGGAAAGCTTATCCTTGTAAGGGCCGAGGCCTGTAGCCTGAAAATGTACCGTGGTGCCCGCTATCCCGCTGGCGGGTACAGGCGGGGCTTCCCTGTCCAGCTTTATGCCCAATGGTGGTTTAGGATTGGCGTAAGGATCTTCGTATACTGTGTCTGTCTTCTTGCAGCCGGATGCAGCCGCCGCCAGGAGGACAATGACCAGAAAATAGCTGAATGTCTTCATTTTAGTCCGGCATTAAATACTTCGGTGAAAAAAATATTTGAATTAAAGCCCAGGTACATGCCGTCGGTCAGCAGGGCATGTACGACCCCGTTCTTTGGTTTGATATCCGATGACGAGACGGCGAAGGTGCTCCAGCCTTCGTCCGGCCGGGAGATATCCGGTATATAGCTCAGCTGCAGCTGACGGTAGCCCAGGTATTTGATGCCGTTGGCATCGGCGAACGTAACGCCAATGTTCATGACGTTTCCGCCCAGGTTGTAATACAGGGATCCGGGATAAATATTCAACAGGGTGAAATCTATCTGGGGATAATCCTTCAGCCTGTTGACTCCTCTAAAGACATATTGCAGGAGATACTTCCGCCAGATGGAAGAATCGATGTCCGACAGCTCCCGAACGGTATCCCTCCCCCTTACATACAGGTAGTAGTTTAACCCGCCGGTATAGATGGTGCCGATGGTTCGTTTGATCACCTGGTCGTCCGGCGCGAAAAACGTGATATCCTCTTTGTTGAACATATCGGAAAGTCCGGCCAGTCTGACCACTTGCGCAATCGTGTCGAAAGGGTCGGGCTTCGCATCCAGGTAGTCCAGCATGGTGCCGGGAAAATTTGCCTGGGCAAGGCCGCCGTCCTTATAATATTTATCGCGGTGGCAGGCGGTGAATGCCAGCAGCATGAGGCCGCAGATCGCAATAGTATATTTACTCACGTTCATATTTATACTTTTGATGGGGTGTCGTAATTAGTTGCCTCCATTGGTCCAGTAATCATTCAATGTCATGTATGGATTGTTGTCCAGGGCGCTCCTGCTGACAGGCCAGGTCCAGGCCCCCCTGTTGAACTTATCAAGGGTCAGCACATTGTATGACCAGGTGCTGCTGAGGATCCTGTGCGTGCGGACCAGGTCGAAATAATGATGCCCTTCGCCCATGAGCTCACGCGAGCGTTCCAAAAAGATAAAATCCTTCAGATCGGGACCGCCCCCACCTGCATAATGCCCCGCTTCAGCCCTGTCCCGCACGATATTCACCAGTTTGATGGCTTCTTCGTCCCTTCCCAGTTCTGCCAGCGCTTCTGCACATAAGAGGATCTCTCCGGCATACCGGAAGATCATGAAAGTATTGTCGGGATTTTTATCCTCTTCTCCCGTAATGAAAGAATTTTGTGCAAATTTGAGCATCATGAATTTCCCATTGTCTGCATAGATATTCTCGTCGAACCAAACGGTGGCCCTTCTGTCGGCGCTGCCCAGGTACAGCTTCTGCATATATTCAGCCCTAAAGTAGGCAAAGCTCACCCGGTGCGTGTATTCGGGTCTTTTATATGGATAGTGGACAAACATATCGGAGATGGGTGCGACGGCGCTGTTGGCGTCATTGTAATTGACACTACGGTAGAATTCAAAAAGGCTTTCGTCGGACCTCCCTTTTATCACCGTCGACCATTCGCTGAGCGGCAGGAGCCGGTAGGCGCCGCTGGCGATCAGCTCATTTCCAAGCGCGGCTGTTTCCTCATAGTAGTGTTCGGCTTTGCCTTTATCAAAGCCCGCATTCCACATGTTCATGTTCATCAGCAGGGCGATGATGCTGCCCCGGCTGGCACGTACTCCTTTCAGGGCAGGGTCCGAATAGCTCCAGGGTAGGTTGTCCTTATACTGCGTCAGGTCGGTGATACAGTTGTTTATCACCGTTACCATCTTTTCCCGGGGTAGCGCCGTGGAATGAAAAGCGTCGGTGAAATAGGGAACATCTCCATACAGACGTACCATGAAGAAATAGGCCATCGACCGGGCGAATGCAGCTTCACCTTCGAATTGTTTCTTCTCCGTTTCGGAAACGCCCGGTATGCCTTTCTCCAGTTTGCTGAGCAGGATATTGGCTCCCTGGATCACCTGGTAATACTCTCCCCATTCCGTGATCCTCCAAAAATTGTAAAAACTCCAGGGTTGGTTGCCGCTCAACAGGGTGAGCAGGTCATTTCTGCCCAGCACTTCCACGTAAGCACGTGCGGGCCCATTGTCCGACTGGGATTCCGACAATACTTCACCGGACCGGTATTCGCCCGTTGCACCGATGAAGTGGGTCTCATTGACCTTGTTGAACAATTTGCGGGAGAGGTCGTAGATATTGGCAACCACGTCTTCTTTGGACTGGTAGAAGTTGTTACCGGACAGCTTATCGATGGGCTGGATATCCAGGAATTTCTTGCAGCCGGGTCCCGCCAGGCTCACCAGCAATAGCAGAATATAGTGTATGGTCTTTTTCATCATGAAGTGGGTTTAATTGCCAGTATTGAGTTCTATGTTAATACCGAGGTTGTATTTTCGGGGGACGGCATATCCGCTGGATACATCTCTTCCCAGGGTGGTGACATTCTCAGGATTGGGCCCGCTGTACCCGGAAAAAGTGATGAGGTTCTCCGTGCTGAAGTAGATCCTGGCGCTGTTGAAGCCGATCTTCCTGACGAGGGCCTTGTTGAACATATACGACACAATGACATTGTTTATTTTCAGGTAGCTGCCGTCTTCGGCCCAAAGGGTCTGGTCAGGTCGCAGCGGCTGGATCTGGTTGTACCTGCCGTAATCATACGGATTGGGATACCTGGCATGGTCCCCCGGCTTGCGCCAGATGTCAAGGTCACTCAGGGGTACTACCGCCCGCAGATCAAAGGGATCCCTTGTAATGGACATGCGGTCCGAAAGGGCATTATTCAGGATCGTGCGCTTGGCGGTGAAAGTAGCGTAGACATTCAATCCGAAATTCTTATAGGTCACATTCGTGGAGATACCGCCCGTCACCAGCGGCTGGGAGTTGCCGCCGACCTCATAATCCCTGCCATCCAGGACATAATCCCCATTGACATCTTTGAAAATAGGATCGCCTGCCTTGAATGGAATACCGTTGCTCTGGTATCGCTTGCCTGTCGCCGGATCCACCGGCACATCGTTGTCTGTGCTGTAAACCCCCAGGTTCCGGATAAGGTAATTGGATAAAGTATTGCGTCCTACGCGAAATACAGTGTGTTGCCGGTAGTCACTGTTATCGATCCTGATATACTGGCCGTTGTTTTCCGCCGGCAGCCTTAGCAGCACATCCCTGTTGACGGCCCCGTTCACGGAGACGGTCCAGGTGAAGCCTTTTTTCGCGATAAGCCTGGCCGTCACCATCAGCTCATACCCGTAGTTGGCGATGCCCGCATCGTTGCTGGCGAGTTTACCAAAGCCGGTGTTCGTGGCAAGGTTGCGGTCGAAGAGCAGGTTGTCTACTTTTTTAATGTAAGCGTCGAAGTTGACGACAAATTTGTCGTTCAGCAGACCCGTTTCAAAACCAAGATTATACTGCGTAGTGGTGGTTGGCTTAAGAAAAGGGTTGGGTATCTGGTCGTAGTTGATCCCAATGGTGGGGTTGTTGTTGAAATTGCCATTCAGGTTATAGATACCATAGATGCTCTGGAGATTTCCGGTCGGCACGATATTTTGTCCCCAGGTCAACCGCAGGGCGCCGTAGGAGAGCCAGATGAGGTCCTTCAGCCACTTCTCTTTGCTGATGTTCCATCGCAATCCGATGGAAGGGTTCCTGGAATAAAGATTTTCCAATCCATTGGAAGACGTGCCATCCAGTCTGTAGGAGAATTCCGCTACGAACCTTTTTTGATAATCGTAGGAGATGGAGCCGGCAAAGGAAGCGATGGTGGCATTCTTAAAGTTCGCCAGCACCCCGCCACCCCGTGAGTAATAGGAGTCGAAGCCGATGGGTCCCTGGACCTGGTCGTTCGGGGTCTTCTCCTGTCTTGTGATACGGGATTGAGCGCCTTGTTTATAGATCTCGTTGAAGGCATTGATGAAGATCGTGTGGGCTTTTGCGATCGTCTTGAAATACGTGAAGTTATTCCGGTTGTACAAGGTGAAATTCTTTCCCGTAAAATCATAGACCCGGGCGAACTGGTTATTCGCTGCGGCAGGCGTGAAAGTGGATTCCGTCTCCGAAGTATTGTCATAGCTGAGACTGGATGAGAATGCCACACCGGGGAACGGCTCGTAACGCATATCTACATTCGCCCGCAGGTTCCTGGAGTTATTGTCGTTCTTCGTTTTCAGGGCTGACACGACGGCGCCGGAAGATTGATAATAGGAAGGGGGTGGATAGAGGGTGGATGCCGTTCCGTTGTCTGCTACTCCTTGCTGAAGTATCCCCAGGCCATTGCCTTTGCCCTGCATACCCAGTGATCCGAAAAGGGAGCTGAAGACCCTGAATTTGTCATTGGGCTTGAACTCCATGTTCATATTGAGATTATATCTGTCAAAACCTGTGTTCTTGATCACGCCTTTCTCGGTGTAATATCCCAGGTTCGTCTTATAGTTGAATTTAGCGTTACCGCCATCGAGGGCCAGGTTGTGGGTCTGGTTATAGGTGGTCCGGTAGAAGACGGCCTGCCAGTTGGTGGAATTGTTCCAATAGGCGTTCAGGCTGTCCGCCAGGAAGGCCGTTCTGTTGATCCGCGTGATATCATCATAGGTGCGGGCATTGCTGATGATCTGACCGATCTTCAGCCGGCGTTCTGCATTGCCACCCAGCGTCTCACGGAGCTTGGGGGGTGTGGTCATAAAATAATTGGAGGTATACCTGACACGGGGGATCTTGGAATTACCTCTTCTGGTAGTGATGATGATAACCCCATAGGCGCCCCTCGATCCATACATGGAGGTGGCCTGGGCATCTTTCAGTACCTGGATGGATTCGATATCTTCCGGAGGTATCAGGGACACAGGGCTGATGCCGGGTCCCTGGGTCTGAAACCCGTACTCCGATGCCTTGTCGGCATCGATGGGTACGCCGTCTATGATATACAGGGGGGATGTGGGCTGAAGAAAAGATTCGCTGCCGCTGCCCGAAATGCTCAGGTTGGAAAGCCCCCGCACCTGCACCGAGCCCCTGAAACCGGGAGCTCCGGTGTTGTTCTGGATATTCAGACCGGGTACTTTACCCTGCAGCAGTTGTTCAACATTAGAGACAGGTACGTCCTGTACTTCCTTTCCCATGACGACATTGACAGCACCGGTGGTCGTCTCCTTCGTCCTTCTCTGATAGGCAACAATGATGGCGTCATCCATCGACCGGTTATTTGCTTCCATGGCCACTTTTATATTTGTCTGACCTGGTTCCAACTTCACTTTTTTGGTGGCGAGCCCCACCGAGCTGAAGATGAGGGAAGCATTGGCAGGCACCCTGATCTCAAAATGACCTTCAGCATCCGTCATTCCAACCCCTTTTCCGGTCTTTTCATTGGCAATGGTGACGCTCTGTAAAGGAGCATTGGAGGTCTTGTTCATCACCGTCCCCCTGACCGTGACCGTTGGGGAAGGAGCTTGCGCGAGCAGGGACCAGGAAGGAAAGAGACCGCCGGTCAGCAAGAGCAGAAAGAATAGACGTAGTTTCATTTTATTCGATTATTAGCAGTTAGTCATTTTCAAATTTTGGATTCTCGGTCCTGAAAAGGAATACGATCTCCCAGTCACCGGGCCGGTAGATGGCAAAGTCCAGCCCGAAAGAGGAGAATTGTCTTTGCCCGCCAAAGCCGATCCTGGAGTATCTCAATTCCGTGCGTGCCCTCGTTCCACCGGTGGCATAGGGAGTAGGGATCTCTACCAGCGGTATCGGATAGGCGACGTCGTACTGTACATACTCGTTCGTTATTTGCATGTTGAATCCATGGATCATGTCCTTCCATTTCGTCTCGTTGAAAGTGGCGGGATTGATGGGAAGAGAATCCTTATCCAGCACCTTGATCCGTAAATTGTGACCATTCCCTCCCGTGAAAGGACGGATAAAGGCTACGATATCTTTCCGGTCGTCGTTGCTTACCATGTATCTCTCGGAAGGGGTGGACAGCACATTGTTGGCGAAAGGCCTGATATAATCCCTGTCCGCAGGGTTGGTAGGGTCTTTGGGATTGGGAGCTACGCCGCCTGTATAGATATTCATGTCGTTGGAAGGCTCGTAGGGGCGCTCCCGCCAGGGGCGCACCTGGAAATCCCTGATCAGCATCTCGCCACCCGTGTTGCTGACCTTGAGGTCGAAATAACGGGTGTTTTGCGGGAAATTCGTGCTGTCGATGGCACGGGGCGGGACCAGCGCATTGGTGGAAGCGCTCCACATAATGAACTCCCCCGAACGCCGGATCTCGAAGAGGGGGTGCTTCTCCTTCTTTCGTTTGGCCTCTATCTCATCCAGGCTTTTTTCCAGTCCTGTATAAGTGCCCGTCCATACGTAGGTCTCGGCTTCGGTGAAGAGGTCGGTCATGGGACGCCCGTCCCCAAACCGTGCATTCACGATCTCGAATTTCAGGGGTTCGGTGCTGTGATCCGAATTAAAGCCGCCCATGATGCTCGTCCTGCCCAGGATGGGTTCGAACGTCTTATTGGAAAAATTGAGGTTGGAGCTGAGATAATCCTTCTCGTCGGGCAGGTCGTATAGCTTTTTGCAGCCGCCGGAGATCAGTCCGGTAACCAGGAAGAAAAAAGTTGCTTTTTTTATGACGCGTTGCATGATCACAAGATTATTTTGTTGAATTGATGGTCCATTCTGCCTGCTGGTAAAGGTTCGATCCGTTGACCTCTGAAAAATTGATCCGGTAGAATTTATACGCCTGGGTGTTGGAGAAGGAGAATACTTTCAGTTGATAGCGCTCCTCGAAGAAGAAATTGAACCTTCTATCCAACTCATCCCAGTTGACATCATCATTCGATCCTTCGAATGTCCAGGCGCGGGGGTCGCGGTCCGGCGCGTCATTGGCCGAGGTTAGCGTATACACGGAAGACACTGCAGGTTGATTCAGTTCGAACTTCATCCACACATGGCCCTGGAACTCGCAGAGAAACTTCGTATGGTCATCTCCGTCGATCACTTTTTTAGAGCCTTCGCCATTGTCGGGCCCTCCGTTGTTGTCGCGTAGTACGCTAAGTTTGCCTCCTATGAGCTTCATCAGATCGGGAGGGGGAGGGACGAAGGTGAGTCGCTTCACGAACTCGTCAAATCCGAAGATATGGTCGGGCGTTACTACATGGACGACGCCATTGGTCGTCTCGATATTGTTCGATCCGGTGGTGGTGGTGGACCAGAACCTTACGAATTTGCTCCTTTTCGTATTGCTGAATTCGATCGCTTCCGGACCGCCGTTTTCGAATCCCGAAGCGGAAGCCCGGGAGCTTTTGGCATGCATGGGATATCCGAACCGTACGCTGAAGAGGTCCAGTCCATCCTGCAATTGCAGTGAATCGGAGAGGTATTTTCCCCGGATGATATAGTACGACACCATGGTATCCAGCTGTTGACGGTCGATGGATAACAGGTACTGCGGGTCTTTATCGGATTGTTTCCTTAGCCTGTTCAGGTTCGTCACCGCCAGCTGAAAGCTTTGGTTCGTGACTGCGAATAGCGTGGTGCTGCTGTCCGTCAATGTCTCCTTCAATCCCAGCCTGTCGATGACTGCGACCAGGGAGTCGAATACGCCGACCTTGCTTTTCAGATAATCGTATGTGTTCATAGGGATCTTCTTCTCGGCGTCCGGCGAGTTGTGGTAACCGCCATCCTTTTTACATGCAGGCAGTGCGAAGGAGAGGAACAGCAAAAATGTTATGGCTCGCATATACGTTGTCATATTTTTCAGATTGGGGGGCCTTATTGCCAGTAAGGATTTTGTGTTAATAAATTGTTTTGGCCGATGAGCTTGCGGGATATGGGCCAGTAAATTCCTCCGGAATTGATCAGTCCGGTAAAGGCTGGATTGTTCTGCTTGATCCTGTTGTAGCGCACCAGGTCATACCAACGGTGTCCTTCTCCCAGCAGTTCCCTGTTACGTTCTTCGAAGATGAGGTCGATCAGCTCTTTATTTGTTTGATTGATGGCCGTGATACCCCGTTTGGTCATGACGATGGTCAATTCATTGCGGGCGCTGCTGGTGTCACCCAGTACGGCCAGCGCTTCGGCGCGCAGCAAGATGATGTCTTCCAGCCGGGTAAAGATCAGGGCACTGGTGAAATACCTGAAATTAGGATCGATGATACCGCCTTCCATTACCTTGATCTTGCTGAATATGGGGTATTTGCCGTTGAAGTTCGTAAAGTAGCGGTCGGAGCCCGGTGTTCCCACCGTGTCCAGGTTGAACCGTTCATCATTGGGTTGATCGAAGAGCCGTATGATAGTATCTTTCGCCAGATAGATATCGGGAACTGCTTTGTTGATCACCGGCTGGGCAAGGGTGAGCTCTTCCAGATGACCAGTGGAAGACCCATCTATATGCCCATAGTCCGAATTGAATCCCAGCATCTGGCTGGAGTTCTTGTTGTAGAAGAACCCATTGGAATTCGTCAGGTCAGAAGTGGATTGGAACCGGCAACCGCTGCGACCGTAGTTGTCTTCGACAAACTTGGAATATTTTGCCACATTGGAATAGTTGCCCATCCACGCCGCTACGTGCGACAGGATCGCGTAGGCCGATACTTTTGTCGCCAGGGCGCCGCCCCATCTGCCGGCGTCCTCGTTGTAATAATTCCCGGGTTGCTGAATATCGCCCGTGCTGTAGCCGAAGGGCAGGTCCGGCGCTGCCGCGAGCAGCTCCATTTCCACCCAGCTCAATATCTTCGCCTGCTCTTCCCGGGGTTTGTTCTCAAACTGGCCGTCATGAGAGGTTATGATAAAGGGTACATCTCCCCATATCCTTACCATGTAGAAATAGGTAAATGCCCGTAAGAACCGAGCCTGCGCCAGGTCCACCGTCATATTGCTCGTAGAATACCGTTTGTCGTTGGCCTTGACATTACCCACCCGCTCGATGAAGAGACAGGCAGCATTGACAATGGCGTAGAACCTCGTCCAGTCGGACAGGGCTTCCACCGCCGGATAGGCGGCATTCAGGTGATTGTCGATGACGGCTTTCAGGTCCTGCCGCTGGGGGCTGTAGAACTGACCAGACCGGACGTCGCCGTAGATCCAGTGCCCGTTGTTGTCGGAAAGCGCTGCACGGGTAAGCGCATAGACCCCCATGAGGCCTGCGCGTGCATCTTCCAGGGTATTCCACATGTTCTTTTCTGCTACCACGCGCACCGAATCCTTTTCCAGGACCTTATTACAGCTGAATAGCGCCAGTGACAGGAGCAGGACTGCCAGCAATGATTTTTTCATTTTGATGACCTTGCGTTTATGTAAATACTGTTAGTTTTATAATTCAGTCTTGATGCCAAGTGTGTAGATCCTGGGTATCGGCTGGCCATAGCCCGCGTCGTACCCGTCGTAGCCCACCAGTTCGGGGTCCACGCCGGTGTAAGGCGTTATGGTGAAGACATTGTTCACGGATGCGTATATGAAGAACCTGTTCGACTTAAAGCCTTTCTTTGCCAGGTATTGGCTGATATCATAGCCCAGGACCAATGATCTTAATTTCAGGAATGAAGCATTTTCCAGGAAAAGGTCCTGGTCGATACGATAGGGGATGACAGTGCTCCAGGGGTTGTACAGGGGATATTTGCTGAAGTCCCCCCGGTCCTCCCAAAAAGTGATCTCTTTGACAGAGTTCATATTCAGGTTGCTTTCCCTGTTGATAAAGTCAAATTTATTAGCCATCTCCTGGTGCATGACCTTTCTGCCTAAGGCATAATAAAAGTCGAGCGACAGGCTCCACCGGCCGTATTTGAATGTGTGATCCATGCCACCCGAAATGACGGGCAGCGCATGTCCTTTCAGTACCTTATCGTTGTTGTCGAGAAGGTTGTCCCCATTCATATCTTTCCAGCGTGGATCGCCGGCGCGCAGGGCGATCCCGTTGTATTTCAGCGGCTGTCCTTTTGCCACAGGCACCTGGTTGTCCGCCGTATAGATGCCCTGGTTAACGAATAGCCAGTACTGGTCTACCGGGCGTCCTACCTGCAGGAGGCGGTTGCCTATGACGATCTCCTTCAAACCCCTAGGCAGGGCTCTCAGGCTATTGCGATTGTAGTTCACATTGATCCCCGCCGACCAGGAAAAGCTTTTTTTGGTGAGGACATCCGCGCGGGCGCTGAGGTCCAGACCTGTATTGCTGACAGACATACCGGGCTCGATGGACTGCTTGTAGCCATATTCGGCAAATGCTGGGATGCCAATGAGCAGGTGTTTTTCGATCTTCTTATACCAATCCAGGGACACGTGCAAACGATTACGAAAAAGGGACGCGTCTGCTCCGATGTTCACCTGGTCCGAATAGCTCCAGGGGACGCCATAGCCTACCCATCCAAAAGAGTAGGGCCTGGTAAGTACGCTGAAGGCGTTGTATCCGGGTACGGTGAGGTTGCCTGTATATCCCGTGGAGGCAGTGTATTGAGGTCCTTGTGCATAATTGTCGTAGGCATGCAGACGCCCCAGTCGTCCAACACTCGCACGAAAAATGAGGTCATCGATAACCTTATTCTTTTGCAGGAATTCATTTTTCACGTTCCAGGCAGCTGCCAGGACAGGGGAATAGAACCACCGGCTGGTGGGTTGGGCATTGGATGAACCGTCCGCACGCAATGAAGCTGAAAAAGTATATTTATCCCGGATAGTGTAATCCGCGGTGCCGTAGAACGACGCCAGCACGTCCCCGGTCTTGTCGAGGAAGCGGTAGGTCAGCTCCCTGGGAAAAGCGATGGGATTGAGGTAATTGGGGTTGTCTACGCCATCCTTTTTCGGATCGGAGTCCAGGAGGTTGATCTTGATAAAGTCATTTGCTCCTTTATAGGCATAAGCGTTGTTGTACTTGTAAGTGTCCCATTGCACAGCCTGGTTGACCTCGACATGCAGCTTGTTTACAGTGTGCAGGTAAACATCATAGGACGCTTTATTGATGAACTGCACCCGCTGGTTGAAACCGTAGTAGTTCGAGGCATAGCTGGTACCCTGCAGAAGCGTGCGTGCGTAGAATATGTCCCGGTAACCTTCATTGTAATCGATGTTGAATGTGGAGCTGACGTTGATCTTACCCAGGTCCAATGCCAGCCTGGCATAACCCTGGATCAGGTTCGTTTTGTTCTTGTCGAAGCCCTTATCAAACTGGGCCAGGTACTGCCGGTAATATTCTTTGTTGGGCGCCAGGGGAGCGCTGAGGTCCGGGAAATAGTTCATCTGTGCAAAGCGGTCGCGCATGGTCCTGTTCCTTTGACGGTCCATCATATTCCCATTGATCATAGCTGAAAAAAGCAGCCACTTAATAGGTTTCATGTTAATGTTGAACATGACGCTGTACCTGTCTAATCCCGTCTGGTCGGCCACTCCCTTGCTTTTCAGATCGCCCAGGGAAAACCTGAAATTAGCCCTGTCGTTCCCGCCTGAGATTCCCAGATTGATGCCATAGACCACTGCATTCCGATAGTATAGATCAGACCAGTTGGATTGTCCGCTGTACACATTGTTCAGCGAATCGCTCAGGTAGATAGGATATTGTTCATCGCTGGAATAGCGGCCATTGGTGGTATACAGGTCGTAGAACTTTTGCCGGAACGCATTCTCGAATTTCCCGTTGGTCGTGGCGACACGGGGTCTTTCCGCCACTCCGACGTAGGAGTTGAAGCTAATGCTGCGCTGGTTCATGGCCGTCTTGGATCTCAGGAGGATCACACCATTGACGGCTCTTGGGCCGTAGGCCGTGGTGGCTGCGAGGTCTTTCAGCACTTCTATCGAGGCGATGTTGTCCATGTCAATAGAGCCGTAAATATTCGTTGCCGGCCCTATGCGGTTGAAATCATATTGCTGGATATCAAAGGCAAATGGGTGCTCATCCACCAATGGGATGCCATCCAGCACCACCAGCGGCTGTGATTGGTACAGTTCCCTGCGTGAAAGCAGGGGCATGGCTGCGCCGCGGACAAACATATTTTGTACGGACCCAGGCTCTCCTGAGGGCTCCTGCACGTACAGGCCGGCGAATTGTCCCTTTGTGGATTGTTGCAAAGATGCAGAGGGATACAGGGCCAGAGCTCCTGGTTTTTTGATGACACTATCCGCCAGTTTGTTATAGACGGTAGCTCTTTGGACAAGGATGATGGAATCTTCTGCTATGTCCTTGTTAAGAGGGGCGGTTGTATCTCGAAGTGGTACGGAAGGATTTATAGACGCATACAGTCCTTGAGCCTTCAGCAATAGAAGGCTGATGAGAAGAAAGCAGGTGTTCTTCATATAGCGATTACGGTTAGCTTGGTTAATGAATCGTTAATGGATTAAAACTACAGACAAAACGATTTAGCAAACGATTTAGCTTTAAAAAAAATTTTTATCATTCATCATACAGGTTGCCAATAGTTGAAATTATTTAACTCTAATGTATATACGCTAATTAATGATCATGCGTTAAAAAGAGGGCGGTAATTATTTTTTTTGACCCTTCTTTGTCAGGGCATTATGAATGGTATTTTTTAAAATTGTAAATTTTTACATTAGATTAGAATCGGTTGCAACCAAGGGGTGTTGGAGAATATGAAATACTGAGGGTGAGTAAAAAAAATTATGCCCTGGGAAATGGATTTTTTAAGTAATTTATAACATATAGGCATACCCACTTATTTTCAACTAAGTGGATATGCCCTATTTTTTATCATACTTTTTCTAATGGACAACTAATTATTACTGAGGGGGAAGACATTAAATTATGCAATTTGTTTCACACTTATTCATTTTGTTTCAGGCCAATCCGGAACTTGTCAATATTTGTTATTTGCTGAATTCGAGATACATTCTAACAGGGCCTCCATTAGTGGTAGAACCTTCCATGGAAAAGTCCACTGTTTTGGACGTCGCAAATGTATCTGTCGAGCCCAGGTTATTATCACGTATTTTTAATACCTGTCCCTGATAGGTAGCTGAAATCTTATACCTGCCAACAGGAATGTCGTATATATAAGAGTAATTGGGAGGTCCGGCATGAGCTGTCACTGTTTGACCGGCTGAGCCATCGATCAACGCTCCCTGTGGCTCGAATTTAAATGCAATATCGCCTTGTGCAGCCAGATCACCGGCAGGGAACGGAAGATTGGATGAGCTCCCATATATGGTGACAATACCTCCATAATAGTCATCAGGGGCTGATGAACCGGGCACTGGCCCTGTAAGCTTCCACCGGAAATTGCAGGTTACCGCATCCTCACTGGTAAAACTTTGCGGGTAATCGGGATCCAGGTTTACAAGATACTGTTTGCTGTTGTAGTTTACCAATATCCTGGCAAAAGCCCGAAGCGAATTGCTGATCGCAGGGATAGACTGGCCGTCACACCGGGAAAAAATGATTACTCCGTTCTTAGATTTTTCACCGGATTTACAGCGGCCGCCCGAAACGCCTGGAAACTCACCGTAGCCAGCGCGATCAGCAGCGCCAGCAGTCCACCTGCCGCAAAGACCCACCCGCTGATAGGAATGCGGTACACATACTGCTGCACCCACTGATGCACAAAATACCACGCAATCGGGGTGGAGATCAAGAACGCGATACCGATCAGCAACACAAACTCCCTGGAAAAAATATACACAATATTGGCGGCTGTAGCACCCAGTACCTTTCGGATGCCCACTTCTTTAAGCCGCTGAACCGCCATAAACGATGCCAGGCCGTATAATCCGAGACAGCTCAGAAAAATGGCAATGGATGCAAATATTATATAGATACGTGAAAGGTTGGCCTCATCTTTATAAAATGCGGCGATCTTCTGATCGAGGAATTCGTATTCAAAAACGTAATTCGGAAAGGTCTGATCCCAGATCTTTTCGATCGCACCCATGGTGGCGGGCAGGTCATGACCATCCATTTTTATTCCCGCAGCGTCAAACCTCTTTTTAAAATTGAGCATGAACACCGGTGCAAGCGAGTCTTTTAATGAAGAAGGATGGAAATCCTTTACAACACCCACGATCGGCCCTACAGCAAAGCCGTTCCAAAGATTGATCTCTTTATTCAGCACCTCGTTCGGATCGGAGAAACCCAGTCTTTTGACCAGTGTTTCATTAACCAGGAATTCCCTGACCGAATCGTTCGAAGTGAAATTACGACCGGCCGTCAACGGCAGGGAATAGGTTGAAATATAGCCCGCGTCCACAAATTTGCTGATCGCTGCAAAATTTATTCCCTTTTTGGCATGGTCAAAATTGAAGCCGGTCCACCAATTGTCCTGCGATGCCGGAGCCGTGTTGTTGAAACTCACTTGTTGGATCCCCTTCACTGCCAATAGCCTGTTCCGCAGATAATCCAGTTTACTGATACCGACGCTGTCTGCCAGAAAGGGTACATTCACGATAGCTTCTTTATTAAATCCCATAGCGGCATTGCCGAAATAATTCATTTGCCGGACGATGAGCAATGTTCCGATGATGAGGGCCTGGGCGATGACGAATTGCAGTACTACGAGTCCCCGGCGAAGTGTTATGCCGCCCTTGCTGCTACGCGCTGTCAGTTTAGCCTTAAGGGCCTTAATGGGATTGAAGGAGGAGAGCACCAGCGCCGGATAAAATCCCGCCAGCAGGGTTACCACTACTGTTATAGCAACGAGGAACAGAAGAACGGAACTTTCGCTAAAAATGTCATATGACAAAGGCATATCCAGCATCCTCCTTACCGGCATCCGCAGACCTGCCGTCAAAACCACAGCCAACAACACACTACCCACCACGAGCAACAAGGCCTCCAGGAGGAATTGCAGGGTCAATTGTCGCCTGAGGCCGCCCAGTACCTTGCGCACACCTACTTCCCTTGCCCGATTGACAGCCTGGGCCGTGGAAATATTAATAAAGTTCACACAGGCGATCAGAAGGATAAAACCGGCTATCAGCCACAAAGTATGGATACGATCGGCAGTAATGACCCTTCCGCTGTAGTTGCCTCCATCGGCGTCAAAATGCACGTTTGCCAACGATTGCAGTTCCTGCGAGTTCTTGTTGTCAGGCGTTCGGTATTTTTTGGACAAAGCGTTCAGACGCCGGTTGGCGCCCGCAACGGACTCACTGGCCGGCAACAACACATAACAGCCGTGCGAACTGTTGATGGACCACCAATCTTTGTTTTTGGAAAATCCAGCCATCTTATATGGAAAAACCAGTTTCAGACGCAGATCGGTATTGGTCGGAGGATCGCCTATTACACCGGAGACGGTGAACAGGTCACGGTTGTAGACTTTGATGGTGCGTCCCATCGCCTGTTTCCAGTCCCCGAAATATTTTTCGGCTGTCTGTCGGGTTAAAACTACTGAATGCGGATCGTCCATGGACTTCGCCGCATCCCCGGCCAGCCAGGGAATATCGAAAATAGAAAAGAAGGCCGGCTCCAGCATAAAGCAGCCATCTTTCTCCTTGAATTTTTTTTCCGGCTGCCCGTCCTTGCTCATGGTCATCACCTGAAGATTATCCATGAAGAGCAGACCCGTCGTCTTCCAATCCGGCATGTCGTTCTCCACCGCTGTCGGCAGCGGAAAGGGGACGGCGGAAGTGGGATGAGCATGAATGTCAGACTTGTCTGGAACAGTCATCACCCGGAATATGCGCGCCTTGTTGCGATGGTAATCGTCAAAGCTTTGCTCATATCGGATGAAGATAAACAGGATCAGGCAAACGGCGATGCCTACGCCAAGACCGGCGACTGTTATAATAGAGTAGACTTTATTGGCCGAGAGATTTCTAAAGGCAGTCTTAAAGTAGTTTCTAAACATAGTGCTGATTTTCAGCGAAACTAGCTACCATTAAAATGCCGAACTTCTATATAATTGGATATCAAATACTTACATATTTATCACTCGAGTCACTGTCCGGTTATGATACGTGTGATGTCCGCAGGTGCCTGATAAGAAAAGCACGCCCCGGATGTCCAAGCTGATCCAATTGGCCAATGACACGCTGGCGATCGAATGTCACCTGGTGATGGCCTACCTGGTAGCCATCCTTCGTTGCCTCTAAAACAGCATACCATGCATGACGATCCGGCGTAAGAGACAGGCTAACTGCACCGGGATTTACCAGCTGAATCCCATTCCATCTCCTCTCCATTGGCAAATGCGTATGTCCCATGCATACCAGATCGGCATCACAGGATCTGAACAGCTCCTGTATATCATTTTCTTTCATGTCAGGAGAGATCCCTGGCCCGTCATCACATCCGGGGGACGCATGTACTCCAAGAAACCTCGTGCCATCAGGCAATGTGATCCTTAATTCCAGGGGTAGATCCTTCAACCATTGCAACCAGCCACCAGCAGTGATCATACCCTGTGTCCATGCAAAAGTATGTGCCACCTCAACGAGTGACGGCAGTAGACCGGTGTTTTCACGGGCCTCTTCCAGGGTTGGAGAAGGCCTGTCTCCGCTTACCACATAACGATCGGTGTTGCCCCGGATCAATCGCAGATCGGGAAGACATGTAAGTTGCTGCAGCACCCCGTTGGGATCAGGCCCAAGCGCTACGAGGTCGCCTAAGATCCAATACCCATCAACGCCTCCTTTCCGCGTGATATCAGCCAATACGGCTTCCAAAGCAATTCCATTTCCATGAATGTCAGCTAACAAAGCGATCCTCATTGTATAAATTATTTTAATACCGGGGGGTGTTCTTTACAATAAAATCCACTATTGGTGTCGGGTCCGGCAAACTGTGGGGATGGTGTTTAAACCCGGGTTTATGTATGACCTGTATATTGCCATTCAGTTCCTTGATCTTTTTTTCAAACATGTTGGTATTCTCATTGGGTGGTACGGCCTCGTCTTCATCCGCACATAAGATCAAGATGGGGTAATGCCCTTTTACAATTTGCCTTACCTGGCTGATAGGGCCTTCATTGAAGTCATGCACCGCCCGGGTGGTGGTTAAGTTATAGTCTTTTTTGAAAGATTCGAACATATCGTTCTTTTTCCCTTCCGGCAAATGCAACATCTCCTCCGCCCACACATGGATATTGAGCAAGGGGTTATCTACATATACGCATGCTACTTTCTTTGGGTTGGCAGCCGCCCAATTAAACACATAGACGCCGCCCCGACTCATTCCTTCCATGACTGCCTTTTCCGCCAGTCCCGCATGGCGCATCAATTGATAAAAATCATTCCATAGAGCAATGCAGGTCTTGTTGCCCAGCAGTTCCGCAACATCACAATACACAATATGATAGCCACGTTCCAGTAAGGCTATATCTGCTTGCGGTTCATGTCCCCAGAACCGTGCACGCCATACCCAGGGATGGCCGGTGGCAGCTATTTTCGGCTTTGCTATTTTGCAATTCCGTCCATTGAAGACAAAGTCGGCGCATAAGTATCCATGAAAGGAGCTTAGCGTTTTTGCAGCACCCAGTTTATCGAAAATATCAAACGTCGAATCGCGCCAGGCCGAAATTACTTCATACAGACTTTTGGCCATTAGGGAGGTGCCTTCCAGTTCCGGGTGGATCTTATCGGGTATCAAGGCAGGCTTATCAATCAGCAGTGAATGCATATTTACCAGTTCGATGTTGTCGGCATAGGCCAGGTCTTTAAGCAATGGGATTATCCTGTTTACAATAACAGGGTCCCATATCCCGGTGGTATCGGTGACAAAGGAAACCACGGGTTGTAATAAAATAATGCGCGGGTGGGAGGGCAGCGAGGCAAAAGATTGTATCATATCGCGACAATCTTTTTCATACTCATCCAGGTAAACCCGGTTCACCAGTTTGCTGTCGTTGCCACCCAGATCAATTGTTACCATATCCGGCTGCCAGGCTAATGCAGCCAGGTATTCCGGCATTTGCCAATAGGGTTTGTCGCCTTTTCGCAGCATTGTGCAACTGCTTACGCCATAATTATGCACTTCATAGCTGTCACCCAGCTTTGTCTGCAATTGTGCCGGATAAGATTCTTTGGCAGGATCCTTCAACCTTGCACCCCAGGTGATGCTGGCGCCTATGCATGCAATTTTTATTTTGGAGATTGGCTGTGCCTGTATATGCCATGCGCAGGCAAACAAAACAAGCGTATAGGTAATCCGGTTGTTCATAGCGCATAAATATATTGAATTATTTTTTTAATTGGTGAACCCATTGGCTTCGCCAGGCCGGCAAATTACGCGTGCCAGTGCATATGCAGGGCTTCACGGATTTGCTCTTCATTATCTATCATGTTCATTTATTTATATTTTATTTTGTTAATTTGTTGAACCGGCCGAATGAAGCTGCAGCCAACAATTTTTGCCGTCGTTTTTGATAATTTTAAAATGTCTGTACAGCCGGATAAAATAACAGGCGCTCTCTCTTTCTCAGGGGATATGGTCTGTAATTTCGTAAAAGAAAAATAGAATTCATGGATCACGCTAAAATACCAGGTATGAACAATTCAAACTCACAAGATCAGCGTTTCGCAAAAATGACTTTTGCCTCGGTCTATCCTTTGTATCTCGCAAAAGTGGAGAAGAAAGGCAGAACAAAAGAAGAACTACATCAGGTCATACAATGGTTAACAGGCTTCGATAACAAGAAGCTGCAACAACTAATAAAAGACAAGGTAACTTTTGAAACGTTTTTCCAACACGCTTCGCTACATCCCAATGCAAACCTCATCACCGGGGTAATCTGCGGGTATCGTGTAGCGGAAATCGAGAATCCTTTGACACAGCAGGTCCGGTATTTGGATAAGTTGGTGGATGAGTTGGCGAAGGGACGGAAGATGGAGAAGATCCTGCGCGGATCGTAGCGTGAGGAAAATGATGGCTGATCAAGTCATCGAAATAATAGTGCAATAGTGTATTCAGCTCCATAAATGTAGGTTTCAATAAGCATGTTCCCCGTGGGAAAATAAGTGTGGAAGCAGGAAAAAATAAGGTTCCCACCTAGTGATTTTATCTCCATAACGAATTGATATTCTGATCCTA